>Ga0315336_1003088_pt1 | contig 23181 bp, 10 predicted proteins | sample ASW5metaG_FD_204512 | JGI IMG/M metagenome (GOLD analysis project Ga0315336, IMG submission 204512) | Ammonia-oxidizing marine archaeal communities from Monterey Bay, California, United States - ASW #5 | ecosystem: Environmental > Aquatic > Marine > Intertidal zone | place: USA: California... | reverse complement strand
CTCCGGTGGCCCCGTCTCCGAGACGACGCGTCCTTGCGACGGCTACTCGCTGGTCGAGCATCCACCACTGGCGAGCCGTAGCGCTGGCTGAGTCGGAGTCGCAGGTCGGAAGTCGTGTTTTCACCGCGGAGGTTCTCTGTTCGATGTCAAACGGGGATATTCTTGGGCCATTCTGACATTGGAGTTCGACCCTGAATTATTGAAGCGTTGCGGGTCAAACGAGGTGTGGGTCGCGACCAGTCCACGGGTGGCGCCGGCTTCCTGGCTACCTGGAGCGCTCACTGCACCGGAGTGGACCCGTCGGGACCAGCAACCTCACGTACATCGCTCCTTCCAGCGACGGCGCTCGTCGGTGGCGGCGACTTCGACGGCGACGGCGCGTCGGACTTCGCGTTGCCCTTCGAATCTCCTTTCCGCAGCGCCCCAGCTGGACGTGGAAATGAACGCTTCGGCGGCGATGACCGCGGCGTCGCATTGTACGTCAACGCGTGGAGCGATCCTCACGTTCTCGGCCCCAGCGACTACCCTTGTCAGTTGGCGTTGGCGGCGGCCAGCTCCTCCTGGACCAGCGCGACCAGCGGCTCGTAGCCAAAGGTGGTGAGCGGCCGTCCGTTCACGAAGAACGAGGGTGTCTTCCGGACCCCCAGGGTCTCCGCCGCGGCGATGTCCCGCTCGAGAATCGCGTCGAGAGCAGGGTCGGCGTAGTCGGCCCTCGCCTTCTCGACGTCCACGCCGGCTTGGGGGAGGAAGCTCCAGATGAGATCGGGTCGGGGGTGGTGGTGGCTCGCCCACTGTGGCTGCCGCTCGTACATGAGCTCGAGCGTCTCGACGTAGCGGTTCTGCCGACGGGCGGCCTCGAGGATCTTGACCGCGATGTCGGAGCCCTGGTGCAGGGGCACATAGCGGAGCACCAGCCGGACCTGCCCGGGATGGCTGTCCATGATCTGCTTCAACGCGGGGTAGAAGGCGCGGCAGCTCTCGCAGGCGGGATCGAAGAACTCGACGATGGTGACGGCCGCGGCGGCGTCGCCGAAGGTGGGCGCGTCGGCCGGGACAAAGAGATCCTGCTCTTCGGATGCGAGGCTGGTCGTCTCTGCTTCACGTTGATTCTGGTAGAGCTGGGTCGCGGTGACGAAGAGGATCATCATCAGGACGATCGCACTGAGAACGAGGGATTGCCGTTTCATACTCGCTGTCTCCTTTTCAGCTCGACCAATACGACGCCGATGATGGTGAACGCCAGCCACGACAGGGCGGGGATGGAAAGAACGCCGAACAGCTCGATGTACTCCTCGGAGCAGGACACGCCCTTGCTACAGGGAGCGGCCGATTCCGGGATGACACCTTCGTAGATCAGGGTGTGATACCCCGCGACCAGCCAGCCGCAGGCCGTGAGCGGCAGCGCGAAGCGGACGACCGAACCGTCGTAGGGGAAGAGCCCCACGAGCATCATCGGCACCAGAGGGTACAGGAAGATCCTCTGGAACCAGCACAGGTTGCACGGCGCGAAGCCCATGACCTCGGAGAAGAACAGGCTGCCGAGGGTGCCGAGGCAGGCCACCAGCCACACGAAGAAGGCCATGGCCCACTCGACATCCACACCTGGGTCGCGCTCCGACATCGACGGACGTCTATCGTGACCGCGGCTCCGGAGCGCGCAGGTCGTGGCGGATCTGTCCCATGGCAAGCATGCGCGTCTGCCCAACACCTGAAGGCGCGGTCATAGTGGACATCGAGGTGCCGTCCCGTCGGTACTTATGACCATGTGACGACAGCGATGCGGAAGCCGGGGGCGTTCAGAGGGTTGGAACTGCACATTCGCTGTCCATCGCGGCCTTCGTGGTGAATCGCGACCTCGGTCTCGGCAGCACCGTTCGCGATTGAGGCACGCAATCTCCTTCCATGTTGCGTTTCTGTGCTTTCCATGCCCATCCGCGCCATCTGCGTGGAAGAACGCCACGCCTGCTGCCCGACAGGCCGGACGCGACTTTCACCACTGAGCGCACCGAGGGCCACCGAGTCGGGAGCGGGACGACGAAGGCGTTTGGCAGCGAGCTGTCGAGGCCTCCTGTTTCACGCGGAGTTCGCTGAAGCTCGCGGAGGAACGCGGAAGCAACTCGCCAGCAGTACTGCTGGCAAACGACCCGCGCGGACCGCAAACGAGAAAGAGCCCTCTGTCGCTGATCGGGGCTCCGCTTTGACACAGACCAACGGACACTCTCTCGTGCCTCCGTGGTGAATCCCAGCCAGAAGCTCTCGACTCCCCTTGAACCTCCGTAATCGCGAAGACACCTGCCTGGATGACCGGGCGGTGAAGCTCCATGGGCCGGCAAACCCCCTGACCCACAGTGAGTCAGCCCCTCCATCGGCGGGCAAACCCCATGACCCACAGTGAGTCAGCCCCTCCATAGTACACGGGCCAGTGCGCGAATGCCGTCTTCGGCAACGAGTGGCGGCATCGCGGCGAAGTGCACATCGTGGCCACCGCCCGGCGGCGAGATGGCCCGCTCCCACTGGCTCTAGTGCTCCCGCACATCCTTGGCCACGGCTCCATCGTGGTCACTCTCGCGGACGAGCAAGAGTGAGAACGTGGTGAGTTTGGCGAGCTCGGCCGTTGCTTGTTGGTCGACGTAATGCCACATCGCTCGACTGATGTCGGTGGCCATTGCGCCCGGGGATGACAACGCGCGGGTCAGGGCTCGGCACTCCGGACGGGTGCCCAGGGTCGAGCCGTCGATCTGCACGATCAGATTGCGCGTGGGAGATGGGCGGACGGAGGATGTAGCGGCAAGGCCGCTCGAGTCCGACGCGGTCACGGGCAGCGATGCGAACGCCAGCATGCAGGTTGTACCATCCCGAGCGCGCACACCGCTTTGGGAGCTCGGTGTGCGGTGTGGGTGGGCCGACGAGGGCGCGAGGACGCTTGCCGGCCCGCTCGCCCAGGGCGATGCGTCCGCACAGTGACGCCTGTTGCATCAGCGTCTGTGCATCGTCGGTGGGTTCGTCATCGGCGGGGTCGTCGAGGAGCCCGCGCCGCATCAACAGTCGGTCGACCCGTTGGTGCACCAGGGCGACGAGCTCGGCCACCTCTGCCGTCGTCGGCTGTCTGACGGCGTGGAAGGCGACCTCGCCGTTTGGGCCTTCAGCAAAGGTGCCGTCCAGGACGAGGGCGTGAAAATGGAGGTTGCAGTTCAGAGCAGAGCCGAATCCCTGCGCCATCACCACGGCGCCGGTCTGGCCCGCTGGCCCGCTCTCTGCCTTGGCGCGCCGTTCGTACCACCTGAAAATGATACGAAGGAAAACCCGCGGCACGGCAGAGCGAAGCGTCGGTGTCCGCGCTGTGAGTGCGGCGACACAATGAACGTTCATGCCGTTGTCATCGGACCGCCCGCAACAACCCGCGCTCTACGCGCACTGCAACCCAGTCTCATCCGCGCCCGCGCGCCACCGGCCAGGGCCGCCGTCGCATAGACAGTCGGCCAGCCCGAGCAGGAGGCGAGCGGAGGGAACCCGTGCGTCTTCGGAGTGCCGGGACTCATGGTGCGGCCTGCATTTGCACGATGAACGCCGAAGCCCGGACCCCAGGTCCAACTGCCGCAGCCAACGCCGCCCGCCTATCCGCCAATCCCACGGTCGCGTCACTGCGCAGAGGCCATCGAATCTCCTATCCGCGCTCCGCGCCGAACGCGGCTGGTGGCCCTACGAGGATGGGGTGAATCTGCCCCACTGGAACCTGCCTGCAGACGGCCTGCGGCGCTGCGGTAGGGGTTCCGCGTTACGGAACGCGGAACGGAGCGTCCCATGACCGACTACTGGCCCCATCCCGAGCCCCATCCCGGCGCCTACCTCAAAGAGCGCTTCCTCGATCCACTCGGGATCTCGATCTCGGCGTTGGCGCGGGCGATTGGGGTTCCAAAGTCGCGCATCTCCGAGATCGTCAACGGCCGGCGCCAGATCTCAGCAGACACCGCAGCCCGGTTGGGTGCCCATTTCGACATCGAGGCTGCGGCCCTCCTCGAACTGCAGGGATCATTCGACCTGTCGCGCGTTGAGATCCCGGAGATCGAAAGGGCTGCCCCACCACCAGACGGCATGGTGACCCCGATAGGTTTCGTCCGGTTCCCGAAGGCAACGAGACCGACTGGTCCCATCACGCTGACCTACGACACCGATACCCGCGAGGACATCCACCGCACGGCGCAGCGACGACCACCATTGTTGGCGGCAGAACCTGAGCTCGTTCGATATCCGAGCGGCGTCATGGCCTGGGAAAGTCGCGCAAGGAGGGGTGATGCAGACCCTGAATGACCTTCGAGACATCGTCGCGGATCGAATCCTCAATGACGCGTTGCGCACCTCGAGGACGTCGACTGTGGAGATTTGACCTGCTATTGCGCCGAGAGTGATGAGCTGCCCGGTGTGTGCAGCGTGCCGTGTGATGCCGACGCCGACTGTGCCGATGAGGGCGACGGCTACACCTGCGAGTTGGAGTTCTGCACCGGCGTCAACGTGTGCCTGCGAACCGGGTGACGGGTTGCCAGCGCGCACCCTCGGGCGTTCTTGGTGGTGCGGGCTTCTCAGGGATGGGCGTGGAAGTGCATCGTCGGGATCGGCCCCTCGCTCGCGATCAGCTCCAGGTCGACGAACTCCCCAGATCGCCCAGCCTCAGTCAGCGCCGCCAACTTCGCGACTTCGTCGGGATTTCCAAACTGCGCCACCAACCGCGCCCCCGTCTCGCCGTGGATGGCCGGATACCGCCAAGAAGCCGCCACCGCCCCGTCCTCGATCCACAGCCGCACGGAGACGTCCCGCTCCTTGGACAGCCCGTCGTAGAGCCCCCGGTGCCACTTCGCCTGGGCCGCCGTAGCGCCGACCGCCTCACACAGCGTCTCCACCGCGCCCTGCGGCAGCGACAGCTCGAGGATCGCGCCACCTCCGAGCCGGATCCAGGTCGCCGTCACTTCGGGATCTCCGAGATCGGCGAGCAGCGAACGAACCTGCGCCCGCACACTGGGCGGCGTGGCGTCGACCCGGACATCAATTCGGGTCGGCCCCACGTCGGGCTCGGTGACCCGGATGGCCGTACCCGAGCCGATCGATGACGCGCCCAACGCGGCGAGGATGTGCTCGCTGTCGGAGACGGGCACCGTGACCGCGAGCTGGGAGAAGCTCACGTCGGTGGACAGCTCTGGAGAGAGCTCACCGGTGACCTCGACGAGCTTCAGCAGCTTGTCGCCGGCGATGGACAGGGCTCCGCAGGCGAGGCCGATGTGGGCCTGGACCTGCAGCAGGGGGATGGTGTTGGGGTCTTGCATCGTCACTTGACGGGGTATTCCTTGCTGTCGATGTCGGCGAGGTTGCCGTGCTCATCTGCGGCCTGGGAGACGACGACGTAGCGGAGCTTGCCGGTCAAATACGCCTGTTGAACCTTGAGGAAGGCGTGGTCCTCATCGACGTCCAGGGTGTCGTCGGCGTCTGGCGTCTGGCCGCGTCGCTTCATCTGCTTCATGATCGCCTCGAGGTACTCGGGCGTGCCCTGCTGGACCATCTTGGTCCCGTCGGCGTTCTGCCTCCAGCCCAGGCCCGAGTTTCCGCCCTTGGCCTCGACGACGATGACTTCGTCGCCGCGCACGTAGATGTGGTCGAGGGTGTTGGCACCGTCGATGGTCGTGTCGAGCTCGGTGAACCCCTTGTACTTGGCGCTTGTGCCCATGTAGGCACGGGCCGCGGCGCTGCCCATCTGTTCGGCGGCGTCCTTGCTGGCCTTGGAGTACTTCTTCGCCGTGTCGAGGTCGCCGTCCTTCTTGGCCTGACGGGCGATCTCCAGGTAGTCGGCGCGACTCTGGGCCATGGCGCCCGCGCGCATGTGCTGGAACTTGGCATCGTGACCCTCGACCCCGTCCCACTGGGTGGACTCCTGGCTGCCGTCCTTGGGCGTGGCCTTGGGTGCGCGGGGCAGGGCGTTGTCGATGACCTTGGTGTCCTTGCCTCCGACCATGCGGAAGCCGCGGTCGAAGCGGGCGGACAGATCATCGTGGGACAGGACGGTGGTGTCGACGGCGCCCAGGTAGTCCTCGACGTATCCACGCTTCTCCTGGCTCCAGGTCTTCCAGTCGGCGTGCTTGGAGGGGTGGTCGTCAGCGAGGATCCGGGCGGTCTTTTGCGCTGGGCGGTTGGGGGCAGCGGGATTGCCGGCGCCGGCGGCGGCGCTGGCGTTCGGAACCATGTGACTGGGGGCAGTTCGCCTGACGCCGCCATTCAGCTCGAGCCACTCGTGGTACTTCTCGATGCCCTGGTGATCGAAGCGCTGCCGCTTCTCCTGGCCGGTTGCGTTGTCGTAGCCCACCGGCATGTCGACCCAGTAGATGTCGGTGGTCGGGTCGTGGCCAAAGGTGGTGCGGGTGCGGCCCCACGGCATCTGGTAGTCGATCACCGATCGATAGGGCTTGCCGGTCTCTCTGGCCCCATACCAGGCGGTGCCCATGTCGGCCTGCCCGTCGCTGGGGAAGCGGGACAGCCATGCGGCGCGGTTCTGGCCGGGCTCGTTGGGGTGGTAGTGGTACTTGAGCACCCAGGCACCAGCGTCCTTGCTCGCCTGGGGCAGGACCACCTTCCACGGCTGGCTCGGGTCGCTGGCGTCGTGGGGCGCCTGGCCGTTGCCCACCGTGACGGTGCCGGAGTCGCCCTGGATCGCGATCATGCGGCCGGTGACGGTGTTCACGTAGATGGCCGCCTCGCGCATCGGGTCGTCGTTGAGCATCTGCGAGTAGGCCCGCTGGGTGCTGTTGGAGTCTCCGCCGACATCCATCACCGTGTCCGTCGGCAGGTCGATGGTCGGGATGAGGTGGTCGTTTCGGTTGGATGCGCTCAGCTGCAGCTTGTGCACCTTTCGACGCTGGCGGACGCCGTCGGGTCCGATCCGCTCGAGGGTGAAGTAGTCGCCGCTCTGGTGCTGCACGGTCCACTCGCCGTCTTCGAGATGGGCCTTCTCCCCCTTGAGTTTCGTCTGGGGAATGGGCGGTGGCTGGGCCGGGGGCGGTCCTCCGGTGTTGTTCTGCGGCGTGGCATTCTTGGAATTGGATTTCGGCACCGGTTGCGGCTCGTTGGCGCTCGGCGCTGTGCCCTTGTAGGTCTTTGGTCCGTTCGTGGAGGTGGTCGGCTGGCTCTTGTCGAAGCTGTCTCCCCACTTTCGGGCGTGCTTGAGGGTCCCGGCGACCGACGCCTCGGTGCGATGCGGCGAGAAGCCCTTGAGGTCGTCCGACGATGAGGCGTTGATCTGGGTGTACCAGGCCTTGCGCTTGGCCTCGGGCCAGGTGTCCACCAGCCCAGAAGACCGCTCGATCATCGCGTGGCGCATCGTGTTCAGCAGTGCCTTGCGGTAGGCGGCGACGCTGGCATCGTCCGACAGATCGTATGGGTTCTTCAGGCCTTTTGCGAGCTTCAGGCGCACGGTGGTGTCGCTCAGCATCGCCTTGTACCAGGCGCGCTCCGTTGGGGAAGAGAGCTTGTCCGCGGCCACCTTGCGCAGCGCGTCGGCCTTGTCTTTGCCGGCTGAGAACTGCTTGTCGAAGTCGGCCTTGCTGGTCGCCGAGCGGGCGGCGATCTGGTTTGGATCCTCAAGGACCCAGGCGCGGTAGGGGTCCTTGGCGCCCTTCGGCACATTCTTCAGGTACTTCGCGCTGTACGCCGCTTCCCACTTGGCGGGATCGTCGGGGGTCTTGCCCCCGAGGCCGAACTTGGCTTCCGACACGTAGTGCCGGTAGTGCTCCGACAGCGCCGGGTCGGTCCACTTGTGGCCCTTGTGCTGGTCCATGATCTTCTGGGTGCGGTTGTCGTTGACCGTGCCGGCCACCGTGCCCGCACCCTTGTCCAGCGTCTTCTTCCCGGCCTTGGCGAGGATCCAGTACACGTCGTCGTACGACATCCCGGTGTCGTTGACGACGCTCATCGCCACGGTCTCCAGTGCCGTCGCGGTGAGGGCTTCGAGGCCGTCTCCGAGGGCATCGGACTTCACGTACTTGGCCGCCGAACGGAGGACTGAGGTTGTCTTGGGCCGCTGTCCCGAGGGAATGTCGATGCCGGCGAGGAGCTCCTCGGACTTTCCGGAGAGCTTGTTGCGTCCGTATCCGACCAGGTTCGAGGCCAGGATTCCGACGAGGTCGCCCTTGAAGCCGTCGGTCATCTGGCCCCACTTGGTGCCGAGGCTCGACGAGGCGTACGACTTCCAGTCGTGCATGCCCCACTTGGACTCGTTGCTGGTGGCCAGGTCCACGGCCCAGTCCGACAGCGTGTCCAGCGGTGCAGTGACCACGGACTTGCCGCTCTCGTAAGCGGTGTTGATCAGCATGCCCTTGAAGTTGCCTTGGGCACTCTTGCGCAGCCCCTCCTCGAAGGAGGTGATCTTGGCCAGCTTGCCGGAGACCTTGAGGCCCGCTGCACCGGCCTTGATGCCCTTGCCGATGCCCAGCGTGAACACGTCGATGGCCAGGGCCTTGAAGATGTCGGTGCCGATGTTCTCCCAGGAGTGATCATTCTTTCCGAGGATCTCCTGCTGAATGAGGTTGTCCACGACAACGCCACCCGCGGACATGAGCATCGTCGCGAGCACACCGGCGGCGCCGCCGGTCACGACCGTTGCGACGGCGATGATGATGGCCTTGATGATGAAGCTCAGGAGGGCGGCGAGCTTGGCTTTCGCCTCCTTGTATTCCTTGACCGAGTTGTCGAAGTCGTCCGCGCGATCCTTGATCTTGGTGAGCTCGTGCTCGTCGAGCTGGCCGTCGTTGCCGATGGACGCGCCGAGCTCGCCCTTGAGAACCATGTAGTTGAGGTCGACGAGTCGGCCTTCCTCGGCGGCCCCGCTTCCGCGCCCGCTACCCCGGTTGTAGTCGAAGACCTCCTTGCGGTGGGACATCTCCGACCGCGCCGTGCGGTCCTCACTCAGGAGCAGCTGGCTGTTGGCCATGTAGTCGCGCTGTTTGGCGGCGTGGTCGTCCTTCTCTTTCTTCGTGGCGTCTTTGGGGAGGTCGCTCGGGGCGATCAAACCGACTTTTGGCGCGACGTCGTCGATGTTCAGCGCCCAGATCCGCTTCCGGGAGTGCTCCTTCATCGCCAACAGGCGCTTCTTGCTCGGGTTGTCCGGGATCTCCTTGGCGCCGGGCCAGCTGGCCATTCTGTTCGCGAACTTCATGTCGCCCCAGCCGTTCTGGAGCTTGCCGAGGTAGGCGCCGGACAGGTCGAGGCGGTGGTCGCGGAACCGGTGCTTCGCCATGTCGAAGGCGTCCTTGGAGATGGAGTTGGGCTCGTCCTTCAGGCGGGTCTTGGCGGCCAGGTAGGCGTCGAACTTGGCCTTGAGCGAGCGGTCGCCGTCGGTCGGGCCGTCCTGGAGAACATTGGACCACTCGGTGAGCACCGTGGCCGGCGAGGCATTGTCGATGGCCTTGAGGATGTGGTCCTGGCTGTCTTTGTTCTCGAACGCCACATCGAGGTAGGCGTTGGCGGGGTCGACCTTGTTGTCCACGGCCTCTTTGATGGCCGCGAAGGCCTTGTTGTGCTTGACCTTGTCCTTGATGCGGTTGTAGACCTCCCTCTTCTCGTCGTCCCCGAAGGTCGGGATGGGCGCCTGACCCTTCTTCTCGCTCGGAATGAGGCCGCGCTCGTTGAACCACTGGCTGGCGACGTGGAACATCTCCTTGTTGGAGGGGTTCACGGCGATGAATCGGGCCGTGTAGCGGGCGATGAGGAGCTTCTTGTTCCGGTCCTCGGCGATCTTGTCGCCACTCGCCTGGTGCGTGTCGCGGATGGTGTTGGTCTCGGCGATGTAGGTGCGCAGGCGGGCAAGGTGCTTGGCGTCGAGCTTGCCGGCGAGGTTGAGGAACTTCCCGGGATCGGACTGGAGCGCGGTGAGCTCGGCGATGGACATGCCGTAGATCGCCTCGAGCGCCTTGTCCTGGTCGATGGCGACGTCGGTGACCACGGTCAGACCGTCCATGGTCTGTTTCTCGGCGGCGTGCAGATCTCCCTGTCCCTTCGAATCGGAGTTGGTGTACAGGTCGGCGAAGAACTGGCGGGCGTCCTTGTCGTCGTTTCCGCCCTCGAGCAGATCGGAGGCGACGCGGGCCTGGTACATGGGGTCGTTCCGGGCGCGCTTGCGCTCCTCGTCGGTGAGGGCCCGGGTCTCGGACTTGAGCCCGGACTCGTCGGTGCCGCTGCCCCAGGTGTTCGACATCGCCTGGTCGAGGCCGCTCGCCTTTCCGCCTCCGAGGACTGCCGCACGCACGTTGAAGCCGCGCTCCTTGCTCCCGTGTTTGTCGGCGACGACCTTCTGGAAGGCCGGATCGGCGTAGGCTTTGCTGGCCTCGGCCCGGATCTTCGCGTCGACGAGCTTCTTGAGTTTCTCTCTGTCGCGACCCGCCTGCTTGCGCAGGGTCGGGTCGTTGTTCCAGTGGGCGCGGCGGCCGTCGAAGTAGGCGCGGATGTGGGTGGTGACCTCCTTGCCGCCCTGGTTTCGAACGATCTCATAGATGTCGGTGTTGCCGTTCAGGGTCTTGTGGAAGTGGGCGTAGTCCTTGGCACCGAGCTGGGCGCGGATTTGACCGAGCTTGGCCACGTCGCCGAGCAGGGCCTGCCGTTCCTTCGGGCTGGCTTGCAGGGCGACCCGCATGAGCGTCTTCTTGTCTCCGTAGAACGAGCGCTCGACGGCCTCTCCGCCCAGGCCCAGGCCGCCCGCAGACTGGGCCATGCCGGCGTATCGCTCCACCTGGTCGGGCTCGTCGGGGAATGTCTGACGGAGGCGGAACTTGAGGTCGAAGCCGTAGCGCTTGGTGAAGATCTCCAGGACGACCCTGGACTCTTCGGGGTAGCCGTTCTCGCCACCTACGGCCTTCATCATGTCTTCGTGGGAGCCCGGGAGTTTGCCCGCGAGTCGATACAGCTCCATCGCGCGGGTCGTGGCCTTGTCGAGGGAGAAGTCGGGATCGACGCTGTTGGTCCGGATCCGGTAGTCGTCGCGGAAGGTATCGCTGCCGCGCACGTCGACATCGAAGCCCCAGCCATCGTCGGCGTCGGCCTTGGACAGATCGCGCTCGCGACCCAGACTTGTCAGCCCGAGGGGGATCAAGAGGACGGCGCCGCGCTCCCAACCGCTCAGGTGCGCGCCCAGGTCGTTCTCCATGGAGATCCCGAGCTTCTCCAGCCAGAGCTTGCGGATCATCTTCACGCCATCAACGGCGATGGCAGCCCGCTGGATCAGCACTCGGAGGCTGCCCTGGATGGCGATGAAGGACCGAACCCGATCCGGACTGCTCGGGTCGCCTTCGAGCTCAGTCAGGGCCTTGCTGATCTGAACGGCTCGGAAGCCGACTCGGTCGGCGAAGTCGGTGTACTCCTCCTCCCGCTTCTTGGTCGGATCCTCGATGACATCAAGGGCCAGGGCACTCTCGGCGGAGTCGGTCTCGTCGGAGACGAAGTTCCGATAGTGCATTCCCAGCAGGCCCAGCGCTTCGGAGCCGTTGTCGCGACCGAGCCCCGCGACGATGAGGGGCCGCATGTCTCCACCCAGGGGAGCGAAGGCGGTCGTCAGGAACTTGCGCGCCTCGCCCGCTTCGGCATTGGGCACCTTGTCCAGGTACTGCGCCTGCATGCTGCCGAACCGCTTGGCGAGCTTGAGGATCTTGTCGTCGCTGACCGCGTGGTCCTGGAGTGCCGCGCGCGGGATCATCGAGCCGGAGGAGCGCAATCCGAGGGACGCCCACTGGTTCTTGGACGGGTCCTCCTTCTTGATGATGGCGCCCTTGAGCTCGCTGTACAGGCTGCTCGCCAGACCCTTGATCTGGGTCTGGAAGCGCTGGAGGAAGGCTTGGACCTGGGTCGCGTCGGCTCCGGCTTTCCCGAGCGCGCCCTCCATCAGGGCCTGGGTTCCGTCGGCCTGGTCGTTGAGCAGCATGAGGCCGCTCTGCTCGTGGGAACCGTCTCCGTCTCCGTCGCGGAAGGCGCGTCGCAGGGAGCCGACCTTGCTCTCGAACTGGGACTCGAAGGACTCCATCGCCTTTGCCGTCTTCTGCTCCCACATCACCAGGGTCTTGCCGTCGCTCTCGGCCGGCTTGAGCACGACCTTGGCCCGCTGCTTCAGACGGCCCAGCTGACTCGAGAGCCAGGCCCGTTTCGGGGTGAGCTTCAGCTTGTAGCCGGAGCCCATGCTGACCTTGAGGCCGGGATGTTCCCTGTCCTTGGCGTCGAAGATCGGCTTCAGCGTCGTGTTGAACTCACTGAACAGGGTCGCCAGTTTCCGACCGTCCAACGCAGTGAGTTCGGCGGTGTACTCGTCGTCGGCGAGCTCCTTCTCGGCCCGGCCACCGTTGTACACGTTCTCGGTCTGGCTGCTGCCGGCGATGGTCACCAGCGACGACAGGGACATCGCCGTGCGCTTCTGGTAGGCGGCATCGAGCATGCCGTGCACCCTGCGTCGGCGCTCGGAGACGGCCCAGTCGGCCTCGTTGTCGCCCTTGCGGAAGCCGGCGCCGCTGTTTTCGTAGGTCACCATGTAGAGGACGGCGGTGTTGAACCCGACCAACACGCTGTGGAGCTTGTCGGTGTTGCCCTTGGCGACCATTTTGTACAGCTGATCGGCGACGTCGTCGGTCAGAAGGGTGGCCCGCTGCGCTTGCGCCCCCGACAGCTTGTCCCACTCCAGCTGGCGGAGGATGTCCTTGCGCACGTCGTGCTGGCTGCCGCCGATCATGCCGACCACGGTCTCGCCTACCGCTGAATCCGTCGCGGCGAGGGCCAGCATCGCGCCCCCAGGTCCGAGGGCCATTCGGACCAGGGACATGCCCTCGGCGATGGCCGTAGATGCCGAGATCCGCCCCTCTTTGGTGGTCGTGTCGGCGCCGCTGATCCGGGAGACCTCCGCCCGCATCGTCTGGACCTGGGTCAGCGCCTGCTGCCAGAAAGCGTTGGCGTTCAGATCGCCCTTGAGTGCGGAGATGGCATTGGTCGTCAGCTTTCCGGCGACGCCAACCGCCAGGGCGCGGTACTGGGTGGTGTTGGCCTGAGCGTTGAGCTGATCCGGCGTGAGCGGTCCCTGGGGTCCGGTCGGCTCGGGGGTCTGGGACGGAGGCTTCCAGTTGGCGACGTCCTGAAGCACCTTGGCGTTGGCGTCCTTGACCCGGGTCCGCACATCCTCGAGGAAGACCGCTTCGCTGAGCTTGGCGTAGGCCAGCTCGGGGTTCTCGACCTTGAGCCGCTCCCAGCCCTTCAGGAAGTCCTCTGAGTTCTTGTACGCAAAGGCCTCGGTGATCGCACCGGCGGCGGTGGTGTCCTCCTTGCCGGCGTTCATCAGGTAGAGGATGCCCAGCGGAGCGAGGTCGCCGAGGGACTTCTTCAGGCCCACCTGCACGTCGCCCATTCCGCGGGCGCGCAGGCAGTGTTCGGCGCCGTTCACCGCGGCCCAGTCCCGGACGGAGACCAGGGTTCGCACCGAGCCGGTGTCCGACGTCAGGTAGCCCAGCAGCGTGCTGATCGGATCGGTGAGCTTGACCAGCTTCTTGGCCAGCTCGACGTTCTGGAACTGGAGCGCGTTGTCGCGCATGTACTGCCACGCATACCGGCGGACCTCGGGACCCGCGGCATCGACCAGGGCCTTGATGTCGGCGTCGTAGTTGTGCAGGTCGTACAGGGGTTTGTTGGCGGCCTGGCTGTCGATGGCGCCGAGCGCTGCGATGAGCTTCTTGCCCTGCTCGGTGTGGTAGTCGCCGAGCTTCTTTCGGTAGTCGGTCTCCGACAGCGTCTTGTTGGCGTCGAGCTCATTTTCGCGCGCCGTGAAGACCTCGTCGGGGAGCACCAGGTACTCCTTGTTTCCGATCTTCCAGGTCTCGCCGTCGGGCTTCAGTCCACTCGCGTCGCGATGAACGGCCGCGCTCGGTCCGGCGGTGATCGGTCCCGCTGGTTGTCCCGCCGCGACGCGCGCTGCCACGGTCTGGGCCTCGACCTCGGAGCTGTCTCCGGTTTCGCTGACGCTCTTGTCTCCGCCCGCGGTCCCGCCTCGGGCCTGGATGATGTGGGTGACCTCGTGGGCGACCTGCCGCTTGTCCGGGGAAGGGGAGGCGAAGGCGATCGCGCCATCTCCGGCCGCTGCGTTGGCTCCGAGCCGGTCGAGGGCCTGTTTCCGGCCAAGGTACACGTCGATGTCGTCCAGGGGCTCGCCGAACTGCCCCTCGAGCTCCGACCAGAAGGGAAGATCGTCTGGCGGACCGGCGGTGGCGTCGTCCATCGGGTCGCTGGAGAGGTCGTTGGAGGCGGCTTCGAGGAAGGGGAGGGGCTCGTCGTCCGGTTCCGCGGCGGCCATGGCGTTGACGTTGGCGCCGTTGCCGTGACCGGGGGCTTCCTCGAGGCCGACGTCGAAGGCGGGCTCCTCTTCGACGGGCAGGAGCGAGCGCGCCGACTTGGGGGCGGGTTGAGGCGTGGACTTCTTCATGGCCGGCCTTGGGGGATCGGGAGAGTCGGGACTGATCTGCTGGGCGAAGGTCTCGGAGAGGTCTCGGTGCGGCCGCGCGGGTTGGCGACGGAGGTTGGCGTGGCGCGAACGTGGCGTTCATGTTGCCGTTTCGCTGGAGGGAGCGGGCGGCCGGGGCGGATCGGTTTCAGTGGACCGGATCGGAGACAGCTTCCGAGGGTCTGTCTCCGAGCGCCCCTGTCGATTTCCACGCTCTCTGTCCTCCAAGAAGGGGGAGCGCTGGCGCTTCCCCCTCGCCTTCGGCTCACCCCCTCCGCGCTTCGGCCACGGCCAGCTTCGCGCCGCGTCGAAGTCCCGGCGCGCCGATCCGGGCAATACCCCCGTCTCCATCCTTCCCGATCTCCCGCTCTATCGCCCAAAGTGCACCTCTTGCCCTAAGCAAGTAGGCCGCGGCGTGTATCGGCTCAGTTACCGGTTGGACCAAACTGTCGCAGAATGACTCCATCGAGCTGGACGAGGTGTCGGGACACCTGGGAAGCCGGCAGACAACCCATGGTCTGGGCGATGCCGCCCAGCTCCTCTCGAACCTGCCGAGCGGCCTCCCACTCGTTTCTGGCGACGACGAGCCGGCTCTTGAGACACAGAATGGCGGCGACTTCGCCGATGTCGTCGACGCTTCGGAGGATGGTCTCGGACTCGGTGGCCAGGACCTGGGAGGTGTCGAGGTCATCGGACTGCAGGGCGACGTCGGCGAGGATGCGAAGGGCGAAGCCGCGGCCAATGTCTCCGGGATCGGTGAGGGACAGAGCCTCGTGTGCCCACTTCGAGGCCTGGTCGAGCTGCCCCATCAGCAGACGGCACTCCGCCAGGTTGCACACGCAGGCCTCTCGGTGCATGTCGAGGTGGATGCCGGCGGTCAGCTCGGCGGCGAGGTCGAAGCGCCGGTCGGCCTCCTCTCGGTCGTCGAGCTGGAGCGCGATGCAGACCAACAGGCAGTGGCTGGTGGCCTCTCCCGCGTCTCCTTGTCCGGCGAAGCAGAGCAGGGCGGCCTCGACCTGGGTGCGCGCGTGCTCCAGCCGGCCCTGGAGCTGCAGGCTGATGGCTAGCGCGTTGCGGATCATCACCTCGAAGCGGTGGTCGCCCATGGTCAAGGCGGCGTCGAGGGCTTCGCCGAAGTGTCCGGCGGCCACGTCGAGCTGGCCCGCCGCCGCCGCTATCATCCCGAGGCGGTAGTGGGTGAAGGCCGCCCGCCTCACATCACCGACCTCGAGGTGGAGCGACAGAGCGCGTTGTAGGCCGTCTTTGGCGTCCTCGACGCGTCCTTGGCGGTTCGCAAACACGGCGAGACAGTCCAACGCGACGCCGATCTGGCCCATCAGCTCGTTGTCGGTGGCCACCTGCAGAGCGCGCTCAAACAGGGGCCCAGCGTCGACTTCGGGGAGGTGTCGGGCCACGGTTCCGAGCTGACAGAGGCTGTCGACCACGCCCTTGGGCCGGTCGTCGAGCGCGAGGGCGGTCTGGAGCGCGGCCCAGGACTCGGTCGGCTTGCCTACTGTTCGCAGACAGGCGCCCAGCACTCGCGACAATCGCGCTCGCGGGAGCGGCGGGAGTTCCGGCCGACCTAGGACCAGCCGCGCCAGGGGGATGCCGTCGTCGAATCCAGCTTTCAGCAGGAGGATCTGGAGGTGTGCCAGGGACGCCGATGCGGCGCTAATGACATCGCCGTCTGCCAATGCCCACTCGGCGGCCGTCCGGATGTTGGCGCGCTCCAGGGCCATGTCCGCGGTTCGGTTCAGGCCGCCGTCGCGGTACAGGGACTGTTGGTAGTCCGCGCTCCCGTACGCCGCGAAGAAGGTGACGAACAGGCGCCGATTGGCCGTTGCGTTCGGGTGTTCGAGGGAGTTGGCGTGCTGGCGGATGGACTCGTAGACCCGGAACCGGACCGAGTCTGGTCGCTCGAAAGGGGTCCAGGATCGCAGGAGACTCTTGTCGCGAAGGCCCTGGAGCAGATCCACCGCATCGATGCCGGAGTCGGCGCTCAGGACGGCCTCGGCTGCGGCGAGGGAGAAGCCGGCGGGAAAAACCGAGAGCGCCTGCAGTCCCCGCTGTTCTTCGACAGTCAGCCCCTCCCAGGAGGAGAGGACCGCCGACTGGAGGGTGTTGCCCAGGTAGTGGAGGCTGTCGGAGATCCGCTCCAGGAGCAGGGCAGGGGGAAGCACTGTAGAGCGGGCGGCGGCGAACTCGATGGCCAGGGGCAGCCCGTCCAGTCGCCCGACCAGGGCCGCAAGCACGTCTGCGTCGGTGGCGGTCTGGGTGGGTGCGCGCTCCCGGAACAGGCGAACTCCCTCCGTAACCCCGAGGGGTCCGATCTCCACGACCGCCTCGTTGGCGTCTCCCAGCACCCGTCGTGAGGTCACCAGGAACGCGATCTCGGGGGCGGCCGCCAGCCACTGCTGAAGAGGGTTGAGCCCCTCCTGCACGAGATGATCGAAGCCATCCAGCACGACCAGGGCCTCGCCCCGTCCCGCCAGTGCCGCGCCGATCTGTTCGACCGCGGAGCGGGGGATCGCACCGAGGCCTAGCACCGACCCGACGGCGGAGGTCAGATCGGCCTGCGTGTGCGCGTCCTCCGTGCTGCACCACCACACGCCTCCCGCGAACTGATCCGGTCGCTCCAGCGCAAATCGCAGTGCCACCCGACTCTTCCCGACTCCCGGAGCGCCGTGGAGCGTCACGAGCCGGTTGGCGGCGATCCGCTCTGCGAGGCGGGTCAGCTCGGCCTCGCGACCGACAAAGCTGCTGGCATCGACCGGAAGCGTCGCGAGCAACTTCGCCCGCGCCCTTGTGGAGGCGAAGGTTCGCCCGGCGATCTCTCTGGGCAGGAGCGACACCAACTGCCGATGTTCTGCGGGCCCGGAGAGGCCGACTTCTCCCAGCTCGGTCGAGCGCACGAGGTCACGACTCGAGGTGGTGAGGGTGGTGAATGTTCCTCGACTCATCAGCGTCTGGCCGCCGGCCGCGCGCTCGAGGATGGCGCTGGCGTGGATAGCGACCGGCCCGAGGTAGTGGGTGCGACCCGTCCGGGAGTCCTCCCGCATATGGGGCTTTCCGGAGTGGATGGCCATCGCAACCCGCGGGCCACGCGCGAGTAGACGCCCGGTCGGACCGTGAATTTCGGCCGCCTCCGGTCGATCCAGCAAAGCGGCGGGCCACGGCACCTCGAGCAGGGCCAGCTGGGCCGTCACGCTCCATTGCAGCGCGTCGTCGACCTCCTGAAATGCCAGCTGGAGTCGATGGCCGCTCCGCGAGGTGAGGTATCCGTTGCGCTGTTGAGCCAGGCCGGCGAGCAGATCGGCGGCCAGGTCGACGGCGCGGGCCATCGCATCCGGTTCGGCGTCCCATAGGCGCCCGGCATCGGTCAGCGAAGAGCACACCAGGGCGACCTCTCCGCTCGGAGGCGCGACCGGTTTGGTGATGGCCTCCAGCCGGTAGCCCTCGCCGCGAACGGTGACCAGGTGGTCGGGGGCGGCCGGATCGGCTTCGATCCGCGCCCGCAGTCGTCGGACCGCGACGTCCACGGTCCGATCTCCAGTCGTCCAGGCACGTCCCCAGACCTTCCGCAGCAGCTCGTCTCGCGAGGAGGTGATGCCCGGATGATCCACGAGGAAGGTGAGCAGTTCGGCCTCGGTGTTGGTGAGTTTGTCCCGTTCCGCGCCGCGGCTGACCGTGCGTCGACCCAGATCGACGACGCAGCTCTTCAGCGTCAGGACCGGTCTTGCCTGCCTGCGGGGCCTGGACTCCGGAGTGACCGAGACCTGCGGCTCGAAGCGATACCCGGTGCCGTGGATTGTGAGCAGGTGAATGGGGTTCGAGGGGTCCGGTTCGATCTTCTTGCGGAGGCGGGTGACGGTGTGGTCGGCGGCCCGGCTGAGCACGTGGTCGGCGTAGCCCCAGACCTCTCGCAGGAGCTCGTCGCGCGGGATGATGGTCGAGGGCCGGGACGCCAGATATGCGAGGAGCTGGGCCTCTTTTGTCGTGAGTTTCCCACTGGCGCCCGAGCTGGAGATCACCATCCGCTGGTGCAGATCGATCGTGCATCCGGAGAGGTGGAGGACCATGGGCACCCTTATCCCCGGCGACAGCGTCGGCGTAGGATGCGACAGGAGATCTGTCCTGAACGCGCCCCGAGTCATCGCCGTCCTGCTGGCCCTCGTCGGGGTGGCGCAGCTGCTCCTCCTTGCTGCGCTCGGGTGGTCCATCTACGCGGTGCGCGGCCAGCTCGACCAGATGGAGGCCGAGCGCATCGAAGACCACGTCACTGTCTATCGCCTGGCGAAGTCCGTCGATGTCGGTGCCGAGCTGACCGCAGCCCACATCGTCGAGGAGACGCTGCCGCGGGAATACGTGGTCGACAGTGCGATCGATCTCCCTGCAGACGCCGTTGGTAGGGCCGTCACCAGGCGGCTGAAACGTCGGGATATCCTCCGTTCAGAGCACTTCGCCCCGGTTCCGCGTTCCCCGTGGAAGGTCGTGGGGCTGGACGACGCCCACTCCCCGACGACCTGGGGAGGATCCCACGACGTCTATGGGGTTCTGCCCGGTGTTGGGGCATGCCTGCTGGTGCAGCGCGCGCGAGGCGGAGACAGCCCCGATACCCCGGATGGCGTGCTCCTCGATCCCGAGCTGGCGGCAGAAGTCGAGACGGCCCGCGCGAACGGATGGTGGGTGCACGCCGCGATGCGCTCGCCGTTTCGCGACCACGATGTCGAGCCCGCCGACTGTGTCGCGATGAACTGGCCGGAGTTGCCATGACCTCCTGGAAGGCCGTCGCCCTCCTGGCCGCAGTCGATCTGGTCGGCGCCGCTCTCATTGCGGCGGGAGCCTGGGTGTACACCGACCTCCGGGGGGTCCTCGAGCAGAGCCAGAAGCCCGACCCCTTCGTGCACGCCGTCATTGCGACCCGCGATCTGCCCGCGGGTGCCGCCTTTGCCGGGGAAGATCTCTCGGCCGTGCGCGTGCACCCCGACTGGATCACCGACGAGACCTTCAACATTGGCGAGGAGGTCGTGGACGAGCTGACGACCCGCCCGATCCTCGCCAACACATTTGTCGGCGGCCCCGACCTGGCCCGGGCCATGCCGGAGCACCTCCAGGTCGGTGTCTCCGAGGGCCATCGCATGATGCGTATCGAGCTCCCGCCCTTTATTCTCCAGAGGAACCCCAAGGCGCGGGTGGACCTGGGCTTGGTGCCTGGAAACTGCCGGATCGTCGGCGGTCTGAACTGGGACCTCGTTCGGGACGGGACCGAGGCCGTCTATGTGCCCAAGAGCGAGGTGCTCACTGTCATGAGCGCGCTGGCGAGAGGGGACCTCCAGCCGATGATGACTGGAAGCAAAGGCGCGGACATCCCGCCCTGCGATTAGACGCGTCCATCAAAGGGCCTGGATACGCTAGTCTTGCGGTAGGGAAGGGACTATGGGTCATCTTAGCCGGAGTATCCCCCGCGCAGGGGATGGTGGACCGGCTCCAGGCGTGGTTGATTCGAACATCTGGAGGTTCGAATGGATCGGTGTACGTTTCTTTGTCTGTCGCTGCTGACGGTGGGTTGCTCGGGCGGAGATGAGTGGACCATCGAGGTCGAAGGCACGCTGGCCATCGACGGCGGCGGCAGCGGCGGGTTCGAGGGAAAGGACAGCGAGGGTGAGGACGTGAGGTACGTCAACGTGTACAACGAGGCCTCGGACATCGGCGGCGAGAGCCTGAGCCTGACGTTCTTTGACGACCCCCAGCAGCGAATGCCGGAGTTCCAGTCGGGTGTCGCCCTGTTCGCGTCCGCGTCCGGCCTCACCCGGATCGAGGGGTTCAACGAAATGTACGCGGTGAGCGACCTGGTCTCGGGCACCTTTACGCCAAGCAGCGTCTCCAAAGACAAGGTGGAAGGGCAGATCAGCGCTGTCTTCGGGAGGATTTCCGGCAAGTCGTACCTGGCGGAGCTGGTGTTCGTGGACGCCACATTCGAGGGCAAGGCCACCTTCACCAACTTCGGCGCCGGGGACCTTCCCGAGGACTTGAACCAATCGGAGGGCTGCTGGTCGTCAGGGGGCGCGGCGCTGGGCATCACGCAGTTCTACGGGGACGACGATCTCGACTTCAGCTGCTACCAGGCCTGGCGCGACAGCGCGTGCGGAGACGGAGAGGTCTCCCACGAGGACGCCTGTGCAGCCGTGGCGGACGGCGAATCGAGCTGGGACGGCCCGGGCTACTGCCCGTACTGCTGATTCCAGCGTTGAAGAGCTCTTCAGACGCTCCGAGAGCTCGATCAGACGGCGTTGACTGTCCCGCTCCCGGCTCTGCGCAACTCTGCCTCTCGGCGGTAGAAGATCGGGCCTGTCGCGTCACCGGAGCTCGGGTTCGGGCGACCCGTGGAGTGGCGGACGGTGCGGTTGACGCTCGGGGTCAACGTGGTCGGAAAGTAGGTTTTCACCGCGGAGATGCAGAGGTGCGCAAAGGGTGGTGGCGCGGTGGCCGCGCTTTGTGAGGCGAACGGACCGAAGATTCGGCGGCGACCTCGGCCACTGGGTGGAGCGTCATCGAGAGTCGTGAGTCCAGGACGGAGAAAGCAGGTGCGGTGAGTGCGTTGAAGACCTGAATCAGATTGTGCTGGTGGGCTCGCCACAGACCTCTGTCGGTGTCGAGCCGGAACCGTACGGGTCGCTCCCCGCGCGGGGGATGCGTTCATTCAGCTCGCGCCGCCGCTTCGCAGAGTCGGCGGTAAAGGGCGCCTTTGCCATGGGAGGGGATCTGTGCAAATCCGTCTGCAGCCGCCTGTTTATCGCCGGCCAGCCAATGCCACCGAGCCAGCTGGAGCTGGGACATGCGCTCCCCGCGAGCGGCGGCCTGGAGAGCCCGAGCCCACAGACCGTTGGCGGCCAGACCGACGGCGATGTCGTCCCATTCAGCGGGTTCCCGCTCGCGTGCCGGGTCCGAGGCGAGATCCGTGAGGGCGTCGTGGGAGGTCTGCAGCGCCGCGGGCAGATCCAGGTCACGGATGACCGCGGCGTCGGGATCGGCGGAGATCAGGTGTCGCTCGTCGGCAGTCCAGCGCACCCACTCGACAGGCGCCCCGTGCCTGGCGTCTTCTGCGACCGATTGGCCCGTCTCCATGTCCAGAATGGCGACCCGCTGATCCCACCCTCCGACGGCCATATATCGCGCGTCTGCGGTCATCGCGTTGCCCATAGCGGGTCCCTCGACGACGTCCTCCGACAGGACGGTTTCGCCGGTCTTTGCGTCGTACGCGGTGACCCGGCCGGTCCAGTCGCCGACGGAGACCAGCCCCGCCCCCACATCGAGGCGGAACACGGTGAACTCCAGCTTGCGAGACCAGTGTGCGCCGTCTCGACCGAGGCCGAATCGGTGCACCGAGAAGTCCCAGAAATCGCTGACGTAGATCGCGTCGGGCGCGGCGATGCGCAGGTCGCGACAGATCTCTCGGTGGATGCTGCCCAGCTTGTGTTCCACGCCCTCTGGGTCCCGCAGGATCACATCCGAATCCCGACAATAGGCGATGTGCCCGTCGTCGAGCCGATCGCCAGCGCGGAGGATCGGGCCGTCGGAGACCACGAGCTGGCGAGGGGGGCCGTCGTCCAGCGGTACGAAGACAATGCGCTTCTCGCTGACGACCAGGGCGCCGTCCCGCTGAACGGACTCCGCTTCCCAGTCCTCGCCGTCCTCGAACATCGGGAGGTCGACCCGTCGCAACACCTTGCGCGTTGCGACGTCCACGAATTGCAGCTCGCGAGGGCCTCCGCTGGCGACGAGGATGTCGCCAGGGGGCACCAGACCCAGAGTGGATCCCTCGAGGCGGTTGGTCGGCTTTCTGCGGGAAAACCCGCGGATGGTCTCGTCCAATGAGCGGCTGATGACGAGGTCGTCGGTGGCGACGATCTCCCGAACGGGCTCGGTGTGGCCGTCGAAGGACCGCAGCAGGGAGCCATCGGCGGCGGAGAGCTCGAGAATGGTCGGTGACTCTCCCGCCGCGAAGAGCGACCGGTCGTCGGGCGCAAAGGTACGGACGACCAGGGGATTCTCCGGCTTGATCGTCCAGAGCGGCGGGCCGCCCTCCAGGGGTTCCATGGACAGAAGATAGGTGCGTTCGTGGTAGGTGGCCACGTGTCGTCCGGCCCGGGACAGCGTGCCCTTGGCCAGGGGGAGGCCCAGCGTGCGCACTTTTCCCCGCTCGGCGTGGAAGAGCACGGTGCCGTGCCCCAGCGCATACCGCTCGGCGATGAACCACGGCCCGCGGGCGGCGCTGATCTCGTTCACATCGAGGTACTGCAGCGTGCGCCACTCGCCCTCGGCTGGAGCCACCGCCCTCCAGCGGAGCATCGGCTCGCGGGTCCAGTCATCGCGGTCGCCGATGCCGACGAAGATGAGGTCCGTGAACGCCGGTGCATCGATGACGGCCGGGAGCCCCTCGGTGGCCGTTACCCGCCTGGACTCTCCCGATCCGAGGTCGAGGCGATCCACTTGTTCCTCGGTGACGCAGTACAGCGCAAACGTATTGGCCTCCCAACGCACGGCGCTGGCGAGGCAGGTGGGCGCGACCACCGAGGACTTCCAGACCGTCTCGAAGAGGGGCGCTTCCCGGGCGACGATTGGCTGCCCTGGATCAACGGAGACCAGCCATCCGTGAACGGGATCGATGATCAGGGCCTCCGGAGCCTCGG
>Ga0315336_1003087_pt1 | contig 23185 bp, 19 predicted proteins | sample ASW5metaG_FD_204512 | JGI IMG/M metagenome (GOLD analysis project Ga0315336, IMG submission 204512) | Ammonia-oxidizing marine archaeal communities from Monterey Bay, California, United States - ASW #5 | ecosystem: Environmental > Aquatic > Marine > Intertidal zone | place: USA: California... | reverse complement strand
GTTATCCTCAAAATGATCGAGGAGACGGCAACGACACTAAATAACGTCAGAATTCCTCCAAAATGTATTCCTACCGAAATAACGATAATGGAATGAGCAACTGCATCACAGATATTATCTAAATTGCCACCATACTGAGATCTAATTTTTAGTTTTTTGGCGATGAATCCATCTAAATCATCCAAAATATTATTGTAGATAATTAAGGGAATAATATATTGGAAACCCCCTTCTTGGAAAAGAATGAATAGAGGAGCTACCCCAAGAAGGGATAATAAATTAGCGCAATTTTTATAAATATAAGTTCCCGCGAGTTTAAACAAATATAACTCCCAAACGATTTCCAAATTTAATTTAATTAAATGGGTTTAAGCACAAAAAAATGGTTTTCTAATTTCGGATATTCTATTTTAACTATTTTTTGCATTCCAAAAAGTAAAGGACTCAACAACCGTAAGCTGTAATAAACCGATGGTCCAAGAATAGAAATCATCTGAATAGGATTCGGGATCAATTTTTTCCAATTCTCTAAAAACTGAATACCCATTTCCATAAGAACATAAGGAGTATTTTTTTCTATTTTTAAGACTTGGAAACCCGTTGCTTGGAATATCTCATTATACACCGAAACCGAACGATAAGCTGCTTGATAGTTTCCTTGGCGGATGGTGGTACCGTTCCGAACGGTCGTTTCCCTGCAAATGATAATTCCGTCTGGTTCTAAGTTTCCCCTTAATCTATTGAGTAGGTTTCTGACGTCATTCTCATTGAGATACATCAGAAGTCCTCCTGAAAAAATTAGACTTATGGGAGTTTTAGGTTCAAACAAACGAATGTCTTCATCAAATATTTGAATATTGGAATAAGATGAACACCTTGCCACTAAGGCTTGATATAAACTCAGGCTTGATTCAACGGCAATGACACGGGAAAAGTTCTCCGCAAAGAATGATGTCCATAATCCTACCCCACTTCCCAGGTCTAAAACGGTTCCATTACAATTGGCTTTTTCGAGAAGCCGTTTCATAGTTTTCAATTCGGCTTTGAACCGATATTTGGCAGAACTGTCGGGGAAACCAAATCCATTCATCATGTATGGACTCAAGGATGATGGTTCTGCCTTTTCCCAAAACTCTTGGACTTTGCCATAATCTAAACTAGCCATTTATATTTCCATCAATACTTTATCCGAGACATTAAAAATGATAGAAAATTGACGGATTAAAATATCCACCCTGTGAGACCAAAAATCGTTTTTGAGTTTGACGAAGATTATAACATTAAGGGACTGCAAGTGTAGGTCTTCAGAGGTTGCTAAAAGAAAAGGTTAATATCCATCTAAATCCACTTCTCCTCTGCGATTTATACCTATTTGAACGCAAATTTCATTATTAAAGAATATTTAAAACCTGCTCAGGTGGTCGTCCCAACTCAGCTTTGCCATTGGCAAGGACTATGGGCCGTTCGATTAGAATGGGATTCTTGACCATGATGTCAATCAATTCGGCATCGGATAAAGAAGGATTATCAAGACCCTTCTCAGTATATACTTCTTCTTTTTTACGCATCAGATCGCGAGGCGCCATTCCAAGCAAAGAAAGAATTTCTATCAATTTATCTTTTGTAATAGGAGTTTTTAGATATTCAATGATGGCGGGCTTGATTCCCTGCTCTTCAAGCAACGCCAAGGTCTGACGTGATTTGCTACATCTAGGATTGTGAAAAATAGTGACTGGCATTGATGGAGTTTCCAAAAGAAAGATATAAGTTAAATATGGAATCAGCGGGCGGAATTGAACCGCCGACCTACTGATTACGAATCATTAGCTAAAAACACACCACCACAAGCAACAACACATACCAACAATATAATTAGTTTGTTATGCCCTGCCCCTTAGTTGCCCTTTGTTGTGGAAAACTGCCATTATTTGCTGGTGAGTGGCCCTTTTTTGGCTCACAGATTAGGAGCCGTTAAACGGTTGCGTCCATTCCTTTATTGGAGCGGGCCGGGAAACAACTGATTGGTTTTATCGGTAGCCCAGTAGGCAAAAAGTCCTAACCATTCGTGAAGACCTATTCTAACTTTGGGAACGTTTAGAAATCCCTCGTAATACACTCTATAGTCCTGAGGTCCGGCTGTTTGATAATCTACTGGATAAGGAATCATTTCCCAGCCAGATTTCCTGAACACTCCTACAGCTCGGGGCATATGGAAGGCTGAGGTAATGAGCACCCATTTCTCTCTTTTTTTTGGTTTAATTAAACTAAAACTATATGCGGCGCTTTCATAGGTATTTATTGACTGAGATTCAAATATGACGCGTTTAACATCTAACGTCGATTGCTGAAACATCATATGAGCTGCGTCGGAATGTTTATGACTCCCCCCTCCTGTGAAGACAAGTTTTGCCTTTGGATATTTTCTGGCTAAATAGATAAATGCAAATAAACGCTCTGCAGAAGCACCAACCGCAGGTTGACCTCGGCCCATTGAAACCCTTCCGTCTCCCGCTCCGGCAAGAACAATGATGCCATCTATCTCTTCGGGAAGCGGGCGTTGAGGAAATCTTTCTTCTAGCGGATTTATTATCAAATCACCGATCGGGAAAATATTAATGCTCAATAGTAGACCAGCGACCAAGGCGACAAACCAGGATCCTAAAGTTTTATGCCGGGTATAAAGAATAATAGACCCCGCCAAAAGAATAAGAAATAGAATATTATCCGGGTTACTCATTCGGAATCTTCAATGATACCGTCTTTTGGGTTTGAACTTAAGTTTCTAGTAAATGGGCTACAGCATAAACTGTAACCCATTGTATTATCTGGAGCCAGCAGGCGGAATTGAACCAACGCACTCTTAATATAGAATAGAATGTATTCGCCTGTAGATAAAAATTATAGAAATAGCCTTATTGATTACAGGATTGGGTAAAAGAGGAAAATGGTGTGGGATTTATCCCTAACTTGTTGATCTCTCTTGCCGCACTGTGCCTACATAAACCAATGGGTGAATTTTTCAATAGTTTTGGTGAAGTCACATAGAAAAATTTTAGAAACCTTCCTGAATTTAAACTTATACCAAAAATTTTTTAAAATACTTGAACCCTTTAGCATTTGTAGCTATCTTAGAAATTAATTAAAAAAATTTTATTTTGGTAATATCAATTGACTGTTTTTAAATCAGAAAGATTAAGTTCAGCGGGTTCTAACTGGGCTGTCATGGTGCTGGCGATTTGCTTCAGCGTCATAGCTTTATTCGGAAGCCCTCTGCATGATCATGATCTTGATGCATCCCATCTCGACTTGAATTGTATTTCTTGTCACTTGGTTCATTCTAATATTGGTCTGGAACACAATGAGCCGGATCTTTTTGTTGAAGCACAAGAAACTCAGTCGGTTTCGATTGCAACAACCCCTAAGTTCATTGTTGGTATATCCTCGGTTTCCAGTCGAGCCCCTCCCGTAATCTGTTGATCTGTTTTTTTATCTAATATTCAAAAAATTACTGGACCCTGCTGGAGCTGGACATTTCTCTTGTTTCCAAAATAAGTTTATGTTCCTTCTCCTGCGTTAGAGAACTATCCAATGTGTAAACGAGAGTTTTGCATTACCTGGAATTTTTCTAATACGTTGGCGAACGCCTAATTTGGTCTGGAAAAATTCAACAGAGAAAATTATGTTTAAAGTTTTTAAAATTCATTCACTTTTATTTTTGTTTGGCTTTCTATTATCTCCGGCTTTTGCCGAGGATCAAAAAAAGGCAAGTGAAGAACCCACAGAGCATTACGGGCCTAAAGAACATTACACCATTCATTTGGATGAAATTATTATATCCGCACCCATGCAGGAAAAAATTTCCAGTTCCGCAAAACCGGTGACCGTTTTACACGACGATAATTTACGTATGAAAACCGGGAGTACTCTTGGCGAAACGCTTCAATATGAAATGGGAGTCCATGGACAGTCATTTGGGCCTGGCGCGGGACTTCCCGTGATCCGCGGCCAAGCGGGTCCCAGGGTGCGGGTCTTGAGCAACGGCCTGGGTACCAATGATGCTTCTCAGATGAGTCCCGATCACGCTTCAACCGCAGTTCCCTTGACTGCAGAACGAATAGAGATCTTACGGGGTCCTGCTACATTGCTTTACGGCAGTGGTGCCATAGGGGGTGTGGTCAATGTTATCGATAACCGGATTCCAGAAAAAGTTCCAGACACTGGAGGTTCGGTGGAGCAAAAATACAATTCCGTTTCCAATAACCGTTCGACGGCATTAAAAATCGAAGGCGGAAAAAATAAATTTGCCTACCATTTTGACGGGTATTATCAACAGAGTGGTGATTCAAAAATCAGCGGCGATGCAATCGATGCTGCCCGGGCACAGGTCAGTCAATCCGACTTGGTTGTCGCTGAAAATTCGAATGGTTTTATTAACAATACTAAAACCGATAATTTAAACGCAACGGCTGGGTTTTCTTTTGTTGGTGATTCCGGGTTCTTCGGCTTTTCAGGAAATGTTGTGGATATGAGGTACCAGATCCCACCCCAGGGTGCTGCGGGCGGTGAACTGTCTTTTATCAAGATGGAGCAAAGAAAACTGGATTTCAAAAGTGAGTGGAATAATCCTGAGGGTTTCTTTGAAAAGTTACGGACTAAGCTTAGTATGACCGATTACGAACATACCGAAGCCTACGAAGCTCTTTGGCGAAATGATACTTTTGAAGGTCGGGTGGAGGCTCCTCACAAGCCCATACTCGGAATGAAAGGTGTTTTGGGATTTCAGGTAATAACAAGCCGGTTTTCAGCCTTGGAAGTAGAAGAAGGGGAATATATTAATCCAATTACTAAGACCAAAAATTACAGTGCGTTTGCTACGGAGTCGTTCGATGTGGGGTCTACCGCTGCTCAAGTCGGGTTGCGTATAGAGCATACTACTTTAAACTCGGAATTACGCGCGAGCCCTCATCAGAGTTTTACACCTATTAGCGCTTCTGTTTCAGACTTGTGGAAGATTGACGACCAAAACTCAATAAACCTAGCCCTCACCCGTTCGCAACGAGCCCCTCTTGCCAACGAACTATATTTTGAGGGGGAACACGACGCGACCGCCTCTTATCAGAAGGGGAATCCTAATCTGAAAAAGGAAACTTCCTATAATATTGATCTGGGTTACAAATTAAATTCCAAAAAAGTGGCTGTTGAAATAGACCTGTTTCATAACTGGGTAAAGGATTATATTTTCACACAAAGGACGGGGAGTACAGTTGGTGGTGATCCGGAAGTAATTTATCAACAAGGCGCTGCCACTTTTATGGGCTATGAAGCTCAGTTTATTTTCCATGCTTGGAAAAACGTATCGCAAGATGTTGATATAACCTTGTTCAGTGACTACACCCGGGCCCAATTGAACAATGAGGGTGATGTTCCTCAAATTCCACCCCTCCGCTGGGGCTTCCAGTTGGACCACAGGTATGAAAACTGGCGTTCTAACCTGCGTTTGACCCGTGCTGAAAGGCAGGAGTATTCCGGAGTCAACGAGGCAAGTACCCCTAGTTATACATTGCTCAATTTCAATACGCATTACCACATCGAGAATTTCGATAAAGCAGATATGGTTGTTTATGCAAAAGGCAATAATCTATTGAATGAAAACATCCGTAACTCAGCCTCATTTTTGAGAAACTTTGCACCAGAGCCGGGAATCGGAGCGGAAATTGGGATTAGAATTAAATATTGATTCAAGTTTTAAAATTGAGTGGTACAACTTATTGGGGCAGGTCCACCCTGCAGTGATTAGTCCTATCCGAATTGTGAAACCAGAGCTTGTATCATTTCTAAATAAAATGACCTTGAAATCCGCATTTATTCGCATTGTCCCTTTAACTCTGATCCTCTTTCTCGTCAGTTGTGGCGGCGGCCCTAATACCCAAATATGCCATCCAGGCAAGAGCCTGGATTGCTTAAACGCTACAGATCTTTTTGGACAATCATTATATAAGGTGGTAGCTGCAAACTTTCCTGATGAATTAGGTTTCTACAAACCTGTCGTGCATAGGGCGAGTTTTTCTAACGCTTGGGTAACTAAAGGAGGTAACATTAACATTACCCTCAACCTTTTACGAAAACTGGATGAAACCAAAAGAATCTGCATTATATCCCATGAACTTGCTCACTTGAAAAGCAATCATTATTACGCCAAGGCGCTGCGGGCAATCCGGCTGAGAATGTCTAAAGCAAGGGTATTTGCTCTTGCACGCCAATTTGAATTGGACGCTGATAAATTGGCCGTAGAATACATTCAAAAAGCTGGATTGACGAAAACGGATTATCTGAAGTTTCTGTATTGGATGAAAAAAAATATGGACAGTCAGAATCACGCCGCTAAGGCTTCCATTTTTTCAACTCATCCGGCAACTCAAGAAAGAATCAATGAACTTGTGAAAAACCAAGGACGGCGCGACCTGCCGAATAAGTAACTAATAAAGGTATATTCAACGGAGAGCCGTACGATGCACAAACTGGTACTGTTGCGCCATGGTCAGAGCCAATGGAATCTTGAAAACCTCGCACAAACTGGACCTATACTGGACCTGTAAGCCAAACAAAAAAATGGGCCACGAGACGAATCTCATAACCCATTGATTTAACTGGAGCCAGCGGGCGGAATTGAACCGCCGACCTACTGATTACGAATCAGTTGCTCTACCCCTGAGCTACGCTGGCTTGGATCTTTTTAGAATTGAAAAGATGCACTTTACACGGTCTATCGAGTATAAATCAACCGCTTAGTTCCTTCATCAGCGAACCCCTTAATAATTTATTGACTACTGAAATCTAATTCGTGTATTGTATTTCTGGTATTTATTTGAGCGCAACTTAGACTCTAAAAGTTATTGCATTTTACCTTCAGGTTTAGCAAGGGTACGAGAAAAATGATTAAACCATCGTGGACTTTTTTGACAAATCATTCCCATGTTTTGTTGTTCCTAGCCCAAAATCCGTATAAACGCATTCGAGATATAGCTTATGAGGTTGGAATCACGGAACGTGCAGTTCAGCGAATTATCGTTGAGCTTGAAGCTGATGGGTATTTGAAACACATTCGTGAGGGAAGGAGGAATGTTTACAAAATTATCAGTCGCAAATCTCTGCGGCATAGTGTTGAGAACCATCGACAAGTGTATGACCTTATCAATCTAATTAAAACATGATTTGAATCAAGTCATGGTGAGGGAACTAAGTGAAATGTTCTCCTTTTTGACAAACACACTTAAGACCTAGGTGCTAGAACCAAGTCTTATATATGAACACTATTTCAACAAAAATTTTTTCCCCAGAAGATCGCGACCAAGTTAGACAACTGGTATTAGATGCTAGTGAGCCAATCACACCTTTTTGGCCCATGCGAACTATGGTTGCGCAGAATCCTCTTCATGGATTGGAATATCTGCCATTTGATCAGGCTGTTCGAAAAGGCAAGGAACTCCTTGGTGGAAATGGGTATCTCCCAAATAAAGAGTATCGTCAATTTTACCGAAATGGCCGTATTACCAAGGAAAGTTTTGAGCGTGCCTGTTCTAGAGTTGGGCCGCGTCCGGATGATCAAGTTTCTATTGAAGTTGGAAGTCGAAAAGTTACTCCCCAAGATGTTTGGAAATTACACGTGCTTTTCGGTTTCGATGAATTGCCACCATCCCTCCTGGAATGGGAGTTAAGCGGTGGTGGAGCTACAAAACGGTTTCGGCAAGATCTCTCCGAGGAATCCAAGAAAAAAATTATTGATCAAACCATCAAAAAATCTGAACAGGTTCTGGAGTACCCAGAAGAGGCCTACCTGACAAAGTTATGGGAGAGTGTGTTAGCCACTTTCGAGTTGTCTGATTTCCATCCTTCATCTCAAATATCTGAGGATTCGCAAACTTCTTCGCCCATTGGCTTGTCGCCTCAGCGGACCATTAGCGATTGGGTTGATGATTTAACTGGCGGTGGAGTGGTTGACCAAATCAATGATCAACTCATTAAATGGGTGACCGCGTTTCTCGATGAAGGGTTAGCCGGCTGGGAAATGCCTGGCCGAGAAGAAGGTTTCTACCAAGTGTGGCGGAACCTGGCCCAGAAAGATTTTTCGGGACAGCTTCTCGGGATTACAGATTTCACCCAAAAAGTTAATAGTCTTCATGCAGCTCCAGAGGATTCGATCTGTTCCAGCTTACACCAACTCGAAATTCCACAAGAACAATGGAAAAATTATTTATCAAGGCAACTATCATTATTACCAGGCTGGGCCCGATACATTCGTTGGCTTGGGGAACACCCAATATACGGGGAACACCCAATATACCACGCGCAACAGAAACATCCGATTGATACCACAGAATATCTTGCGGTGCGTTTATTCTATGAAGTTGAGTTGACCAATATTCAGTGCAAAAAAGAATGGGGAATTGATGCGACAGTTTCTAACCTGACTGCATATTGGAATGATCGATCCGAAGAATACCACCAGCAAATGGGGCATGGAGGGCAATCTGTGGATCCAATCAAACAGATGAAATGCCGACATGCCTGGCGAATATTCCATTTGGCACAGTTTCTTGAGTTATCTCCAGGAGAAATGCAAGATCTATCACTTACTGATGCCCAGATGTTGTTGCAATGGTTGGATCAATTTCCAGCTGATCACCATGGACGGGTATGGATTGAGGCGTACGAAGATTCCTTTCGAGAAAAGATAATGAGAAGTATTGCAGCGCATCGCGGAGTAGTACCAGAATTGAACACTCGTCCCCATGCACAACTAGTCTTTTGTATCGACGTACGTTCCGAATCATTTCGTCGTCATATCGAAGCTCAAGGTTCCTATGAAACATTAGGGTTTGCAGGATTTTTTGCCATTCCCATTAACCATCAAGCTTTTGATAGTGATCAACGCGCGTCTTTATGTCCGGTGTTATTGACTCCTGGCAATGCGGTGACGGAAATACCTCGGTCGGGAGAAGATGTAGCGTTAAAAAAATATTCTTCTGGTACTCGCTGGCGCCAACTCGGGACTCATCTTTTTCACGATCTGAAGCATCATCCCATTGGATCAATGATGGTGATTGATGTATTGGGGTTCTTTTTCAGTCTAGGTTTGGTGGGCAAGACCTTGCTCCAAAAAACATTCCGTGCAATAACCTCTTTTTTGCAGAGTGGATTGACGCATAAGGTTCCAACCCAGGTCTCAATTTCCACACCATCTAACCCTGACAATGCCAGGGTTGGAGAAGTGCATGCGGAAGGAATTCCTGATGGGCTTTCTCAAGGATTCTCTCTTGAGGAAAGGGTGACATTTGTTGAAAATGGTTTGCGTGCCATGGGGCTCACTACAAATTTTGCTCGGTTGGTGTGCCTCTGTGGTCACGGCAGCGAGACGGATAACAACCCCTATTATGGGGCCTTGGATTGCGGGGCTTGCGGGGGAGCACCGGGCGATGCCAACGCACGAGTTTTTACTGCGATGGCGAATGAACCTGAAGTTCGTCGTATTCTCAAGGAAAAAGAATTACCGATCCCAGATGACACCTGGTTTCTTCCAGGGAAACATAACACGACGACGGATCGGGTCGAGTTTTACGATCTAGAAGAATTGCCTGATTCACATAAAGAAGATTTGCGGGCGTTGAACAAGGGTCTCGAAGAAGCGGGTGCGAAGCAGGCTCTTGAGCGATGCCAGCGCATTCCCAGCGCTCCGATTGAAATTTCTCCCAAGCAGGCTTTTGCTCACGTAGACGAACGCAGTTGTGATTGGGCGAATACTCGACCGGAATGGGGGTTAGCGGGCAATGCCGCGTTTCATATTGCAAGGCGAAAACTGACCAAAGGATTAGATTTAGGTGGTCGGGTTTTCTTACATTCTTATGATCCTATAGCTGATCCCCAAGGTGAAATCCTTGAAAAAATCATGACCGCACCATTAATTGTCGGCGAGTGGATTAATACCGGTTACTATTTCCCTTCAGTTGATCCATGGACGTATGGGGCCGGAAGCAAGGTGTTACACAATGTAGTTGGGGGTGTTGGGATGATGCTGGGTAGCCAAAGTGATCTGCAAATGGGATTCCCATTACAAACAGTCAATGACGGGGATACTCACTATCATGAACCGATGCGACTCCTGGCTATTATCGAACAGACACCGAGCGTGCTCTCATCTATCATTCAAAAGCACTCGATCCTTCAACAGTTGTTTAATAATGAATGGCTTAATCTGGTGGCTATAGACCCAAATAACTTTGAGTTTCATCGGTACAATGCGGATGCAACGTGGGAAAGGTTGATTTTCCCTGATTAGTCAAATATTTCATTCAGAGTTTTCGAATTTTAAAAATAATTGATTGGTTTTTTATAGAGTAAATCGAACAACGCTTAAACTAAATAGTTAAACTCGTAATTAATAATTTTATGGTAACTCGATCTAGACAAATATCAACAGGATTCCTGTTTTTAAAAGCCATGACACTGTTTGTGTTTTGGGTTTTGTTGTCTGCCAGCTTTGAATGGATTCACCTTGGTTTGGGGCTTATTTTTTCTTTCTCTGTGGCTTGGATCAACTCAGGCCACTCACCTTTTGTGCCGAAATTTGGTTTGTGGCTGAGAATTCTCCTTTATCTTCCATGGCTTTTTTATAAAATCATTCAAAGTAGCCTGCATTTGTCCAGGCTTATTTTGCATCCTGCGCTTCCCATTGATCCACAGTTGATTTCTGTGGAATCAAAACTGCGTCACAATGCAGCCGTTGTTCTTTTTGGTAATTCCATTACATTAACCCCTGGAACGATTACTGCAGAGGTTGACCGTAATAACCTCATTGTTCACGCTATGGATAAAGCTTTAAGTGAAGATTTTGAAAGCAAGGAGATGGAATCGAAAATTGCTGATATTTTTAAGGATGAGGCGCCAGATTTATGAAAACTTTCCTTTTCTATGTTTTGGTGATGTTGGCCATTCTCCTTTTTGTATATCTGTACCGTGTACTGCGGGGGCCCACAATTTTTGATCGCGTGTTGGGTCTCAACGGCATTTCCACCAAGGCAATTATTTTGCTTATTGTCATTGGAGTTTATTTTGGGCGAGTCGATATGTTCATTGATATTGCGACAGGGTATGCCCTGCTAAATTTAGTCGGAGCGCTTGCCGTGGCCAAATATTTAGAACAAAAAGGAGTTCCGTAGCATGAACATACTTTCCATTGTTTTTATTACAGCGGGATTGTTTTTTCTGATTGTTGCTGCGATTGGCGTGGTTCGATTGCCCGATGTGTTTAGTCGTGCACATGCCGTATCATTAACAGACTCCTTAGGGACCTTTTTGATGTTAGTTGGAACCGTCTTATATGAAGGACTGGGTACAAATATGTTGAAAATCCTAGTGGTGTTGGCCTTGCTGTATCTTCTAAACCCAGTCATTACACATGCCACGATTCGCGCGGCTCTGCGGTCGGGATTAAAACCCTGGAAAAAGGAAATCTCATGATTTTTTCATATGAAATTCTTTTACTCCTTCTTGTACTTGTTACGGCCGTCAGTGCCATTATGGTTAAGGATTTGATGAGTTCTGTTCTGCTCTTGGGCTCTTACAGTTTTTTCCTGGCATTGGCATGGGCATGTCTGGGAGCCGTGGATGTCGCCTTCGTGGAAGCCGTCGTAGGAGCCGGATTAGCCACTGTTCTTTTTCTATTAACGCTATTCAGTACTAATCCTAAAGACACTCGGCTTCGACGTCCTCCTGTTTCTTTGGCAAAGTTAATTATTTTCCCTCTCTTGGGAGTTCTGTTGCTTTATGCCGCGAGTGACCTTCCTGGATTTGGGGATCCGAATTCTCCAGCAAGTGTTCATATTTCTCCGACCTATCTCGAGCAGAGCTATCAGGATACCCTCACTCCGAATGTTGTGACTTCGGTGTTGATGGACTACCGATCGCTCGACACGATGATCGAAACTGTGGTGATTTTTTCAGCGGGTATTGCGTGTGCTTTGCTGTTGAGGAGAGATACCTAATGATACGCCCACACGACAGCATTATCGTACAGACCTTAGGGCGCTTTCTCATCCCGGTGGTGCAAATTTTTGGTTTATATGTATTATTTTTTGGGCAATACGGGCCAGGAGGAGGCTTTGTGGGTGGGGTGATTCTAGGCACCAGTATGATCCTATCGGTTTTGATTTTTGGTCATGACGCTTCCCGGAGTCAAGTTGCTAAAAAGGTTTTGCATGGTGATGGGGTCGGGATGCTGGTCTACGCGGGCGTAGGTGGCCTGTGTATGATTGGAGGTGGAGAGTTTCTAAATTATGCGAATTTGGAGATACCAGGTCTTGAAGCTGCTTCTCGGAGATCCTTGGGAATCGTACTAACGCAAATCGGTGTGGCCTTAGATGTTGCGGTAACAGCCGTTTCTATTGTGTTCAGCTTATCTACTGAAGAGATTATCGAGGAATCAATAAATGGTTGATGCATTTTCCGCAGTTCTTCAAAGACCCAATTTTTTGACAGTTGTCATCATTTTTCTGTGGGGCTTTTATATCATGGTTACGCGATACAATCTCATCAAGAAACTCATCGGGATGTATTTGGTGCAAACCAGCGTGATTTTTTTCCTGGTATCTATCAGCGCGAAGAAGGAAGCGACGGTTCCCGTGCTCATGTCAACCACGGATCCGGTCCAAGCCGCCATTTACGCGAATCCGTTACCTCATGTCTTGACGCTGACTGCTATTGTGGTTGGCGTAGCAACTCTGGGGGTGGGGTTAGCCCTGTGTGCTGCGATCTATAGAAAGTATGGCAGCCTTGACGAAGAAGAGATTTTGGAAAAATTAGAATGAGCTACCAACTTCCCGCAATCCTATTCCTTCTGCCATTGTTTGCAGCTATTTCCATGCCAGTGGTTTGTCTAAAACACCGTCATTGGAGCCATCCAATTTCTGTGGCAATTCTCATGGCTATGGTACTGGTCTCTATTTTGAATCTTAACAACGTCGTTCATCATGGAGAAATACGCTACATGTTTAGTGGATGGACAGCGCCCCTTGGCATTGAGTGGGTGGCTGATGGATTAGCGAGTGTCATCTTAGTATTATTGAGTGGCTTGGGTTTGCTGGGTGTGGTGTTTACCGGACCAACTTCCCCAAAGGCTTTGGGTGGCCGAATCGTTCATTATTACACGCTAATTTTGTTGTTGTTATCCGCCTTGACCGGCATTGTTTTCGCTAGGGATTTTTTTAACATATTTGTGTTTCTAGAAGTTGCCGCTATTGCAGGCTATGCACTTGTTGGTATTGCTGGCGGAAGAGCCCTGTTTTCAGCCTTTCGCTATCTCATATTGGGAACCATTGGTGCTTCCCTTTATCTTTTAGGGGTAAGTTATCTCTATGCGGTGACTGGAACATTGAATATGACTGATATGGTCGACCGGATTCCCCTTTTATTAAGCTCTAAAGCTCTGGTGGGCGGACTGCTTTTTATGTTTATTGGCTTGGGGATCAAGATGGCCTTAGTCCCGTTTCATGGTTGGATGCCCGACGCCTATGCTGATGCTCCTGAATCCATTTCCCCTATCTTGGCCTCGCTCGTCACCAAAGTAGCTCTATTGGCTTGGGTCAGAATAGTCTATTGGGTCTTAACTGTTTCAGATATGTCGCTTCAGGGGTTAATTGTTTTTTATGATATTCCGATTTTACGACTGATAGCAGTTCTTGGAGCATTAGCGGCGGTCATAGGCGCAGCTCTGGCCTTGGCCCAGCGAAATCTTAAAATGATGTTCGCTTATGGAGGGATTTCGCACATTGGCATCATTCTTATTGGTATCGGTCAAGGCAATCAAACCGGGTTTACAGGAGGGATTTTTTATTTATTGAACGATGCCGTTATGCAGGCTGCCTTGTTTTATATAGCTGGCGTGGCGATTTGTCATTATGGGGTCAGAACTATTGACGATCTAGCGCGTGTTGGTAAGCAAGCTCCCTGGCTTACCGGGTGTTTAATTATTGTGGCCTTAGGTATGATTGGCCTGCCTCCGACGGGTGGGTTTTTTGGGAAGTGGAATATTATTTTAGGAGCGTTAGAAGCGGGAAATTATTTTTCGGTCGCTGCGGTGGTGTTCTCCACGCTATTGACGCTTGCTTATTTCGTTAAACTGTTTGAAGGCATTTTTCGCCAATCATCAACTCGATTGGACGATCATTTTGGTGAAATTCCACTTTCATTTAAACTGACTCTGGGGATTACGTCCGCAACTATCCTGCTTCTTGGTTTATTCAGTTCTCCCATTGTTGAACTGTTATTGAACCATGCTATGCCACCACATCTTTGAGGGAACTTATGGCTCATTTCATCCTGATTCCTTTGCTTCCCCTACTGGCTTCTCTTATTCTTCTGCTTGGAGGACGCCGTTGGGGCGAGAACAGTCACCTGATTGGAATTCCTGCCATCGGTCTTTCCTTCGTGTTATCTGTTGCTGCTTTCATTGAAGTATTGAAAAATGGACCATTTACTGTTTCTCTTTATCGTCTCTTTCAATCTGGTTCCTTGACCATTGATTTAACTCTGTACGTTGACCAACTGACGGTTCTGCTTTTGCTCTTGGTCACAGGAGTAAGCTGGGTTGTACATGTTTATTCCTCTCGCTACATGATAGGAGAGTCACGATATAATCGTTTTTTCGCCGTCATTGCCTTGTTTACTTTTTCTATGATTTTGTTGGTGATGAGTGGCAACCTTTTGATGTTGCTGATTAGCTGGGAAATCATGGGGCTCTGTTCTTACCTGCTAATTTCTCACGCAGCAGAAAGGCCTTCAGCTTGCCAGGCAGCTACCAAAGCTTTTCTTATTAACGCGGCCGCGGATATTGGATTCAGTTTTGGCATCATTCTAACATTTGTTACCTTTGGCACACTCGATATCCCCACTATTCTTGCCCAGGCTGAAGGCATGCAGGACTATACGATCAATATTTTAGGGTGGATGGGTTTGGAGCTTAATATCCATCCCGTGACGCTCATTCCCTTCTTATTATTTGCGGGGGCTATGGGAAAATCAGCGCAAATACCGTTTCACGTATGGTTGCCCTTGGCGATGGAAGCTCCGAGTCCCGTTTCGGCACTTATTCATGCAGCTACTATGGTGAATGCCGGTCCTTTTTTGTTAGTGCGACTGAGTCCGTTGATTATCCTTTCTCCTTACGCCATGGCGTTTATTGCCATTATTGGTGTTAGTACCGCGGTATTTGCGGGGATAGTCTCCTTGACCCAATCGGATATCAAAAAGATTTTGGCCTATTCCACCATGAGTCAAATCGGGTTCATGGTTATGGCCTGTGGTTTAGGCGCGTTTTCAGTTGCGATTTTTCATCTTCTTGCCCATGGTTGTTACAAAGCATTCTTTTTTCTATCTACCGGCAATGCGCTGAGATCAGTTGAACCGGGTCATAGGCATGGTGACCATGAACACCATGCCTCTGAGGGCATGGGAACCTTATATGTCGGAGCCCTGTTGTTAGCGTTAATCCCGCCGTTTGTACTATTTTCCGGATCGTATGAATATTTATGGGGAATCACCGGGTTTGTTTCTGCCGCGATCGGATTCAAAATCATTGGCTTGATCACGGTATTTGTGGCTGCCCAATATCTTTTTAAGAGTGTTACCTCGCTTTTTTCTCACGGTCCGAAGACTTACTGGCCCCAGGATAGTTTGGAGACACAATCCGTTCGACCACAGTTTTTTAACGGCTCTATTTTAACTGGTCTTTTTCTTGCTACGATTTTTGTAGGTTGGTTGATGACTCTGTTTTGGAGTTGGTTTGCGGACTTTCTTGCTCCGGTTCTGACATTTCCAGGAGTCACGTTGGGCGAAGGTGCAGTCGAGCATGGCTTTTCTTTTTGGCTTGTGGTTTCTCTTGGCGTGGCAGTGGCAGGGTGGGTCTATGCATATTCAACACAGATGCGTTCTCAAGATCAGGTCTCCAGAGCAAAAGGGAAAAGCAGTCGCTTGTATGTCCTGTTTTGGAATAAAGGATATTTTGATGAAATCTATGATGCCTATTTGGTAAACCCAATGATTCGGTTTGCAAACTGGTTGTGGCGAATTATTGATATCAGGATTATAGATAAATTCGTATATTTTATCGCAAAATATTCTGTGTATTTTGCAAGGTGGTTGTGGCGAATTATTGATATTCGTTGGTTGGAACAGAAAGTGGGGCAATTAGTAGTACAAGTTGATGCTGAGGGGGAATTAAGCCAAGGAAAGAAATTCCACACCCTCCAGCATCAATTATTAGTAATGATCTTTTGGTTGGTTGCGTTGACTGGCCTATTGTATGTGTTGGTTTAATGAGTTCCCAATTTAAATTCCTATAAAAAATGGATCTGGTTACGAATGGTCTTACGTGATTTTTCTTTTTCTAACTTAAAAAGCCTGGAGTTGACTTCTTTCGCAGGAAGGAGGTTTCTTAAATGGCTATGTTGATGGATCATCTGATTAGCTGGATGATTGCCGTTCCTTTTTTAGGAATCGTCCTTTTGGCATTTGTGCATGGTGAAGAATCGATTCGACGGATTGCCTTTGGTATCACGATGGTCGAGTTTTTCCTTTCTCTGATACTCTGGAGGAGTTTTGATTTCACCCTGCAAAGCATGCAGTTCGTGGAACGCGTGGAATGGATGCCCACCTTTAATATTCAGTATGCGGTTGGTGTCGATGGCATTAGTATTCTTTTGGTGATACTGACAGCTCTTCTTGGTCCACTGTGTATTCTTTGTTCGTGGACGGGAATTACAACACGAGTAAGGGCGTATCTCTCTCTAATCTTGTTAGTTGAAGGCTGCATGATTGTGGTCTTTACTGCCCTGGATCTTTTTCTGTTTTTCATATTATGGGAAACCACACTGATTCCCATGTATTTCATTATTACTCTCTGGGGAGGGCCGAAGCGAATTGCTGCTGGGCTTAAATTCGTTTTGTACAGTCTGACAGGAAGCCTGCTGCTACTGGTAGGAATCTTGGGTGTTTATATTAATGGAGGATATACCTACGATCTAATGGTATTAACTGAACAGACTTATTCTTCCAACACGCAATTCTGGTTATTCCTGGCGTTCTTTCTATCTTTTGCCATAAAAATGCCAATGTTTCCCTTTCATACGTGGCTCCCTGATGCGCACTCCGAAGCCCCTACAGCTGGCAGTGTGATTCTTGCTGGGGTGCTTTTGAAAATGGGGGGATATGGGTTTTTGCGTTTTTGTTTGCCGATGTTTCCGGAAGCTTCGGCGAATTTTGCCCCATATATTTTATGGTTATCGGTAATAGCTATTATCTATGGTGGGTATATGGCCTTAGCGCAGTCAGATTTAAAAAAGCTTGTGGCCTATTCTTCAGTTTCCCATATGGGTTTTGTTACTCTTGGAATTTTTGTGTTCAATAGCCAAGGTATTCAGGGCGCTGTCTTACAAATGTTTAATCATGGAATTACTGCTGCAGCCTTATTTATTTGTGTTGGGCAATTATACGACCGTACTCACAGTCGCGCGATTTCTGACTACGGCGGATTGCATAAACCCATGCCAAGATTTGTTGCATTGTTCTTTTTGTTTTCAGTCGGCTCATTTGGACTACCAGGTACCTCTAATTTTATTGGTGAATTTTTAGTCTTAGTAGGCACCTCCTATGCTAGCTTCGCTATGGTTCTTATCTCTATGGTTGGAATACTTCTAGCCGCAGCCTATATGCTGTGGATGTTACAAAGGGTGGTCTTGGGAGAGCCAAAGACAGAGGTTGCAAAAGTGATCCCAGATTTATCGAATCGGGAATTAGCTACATTAATTCCACTAGCTATTCTTTTGTTATTCATAGGGTTATATCCAGGACCATTTATGGAGATGATGGATGCGAGTGTGGTTCACCTCATCCACCAAACAACAGGCTTGCAAGTTGATGAAGTATCTCAACTTCCGTTTAGGCCTTAGATAAATTTTTTCTTTATAAAAATTAAATTTTTTTTGTTACTAGTGTAATAAATACGGAGTTGTTTTCAGTGGACAAGTTTTCAAGTTTAGACAGAGGAAACAGTATCCATGAATATATCATCAGAATCTTCTGAAACACCAAAAGGGAATCTAAAGGGTTTTAAAACCCATGCTAAGCACGATATCCTCTCGGGGTTTTTAGTTTTTTTGATTGCTTTGCCGTTGTGCTTGGGAATTTCTCTGGCGTCAGGATATCCTGCAGTGGCCGGCATATTTACTGCAATTATTGGCGGTCTACTTGCCACCTTCATTAGTAATGCAGAACTTACAATCAAGGGACCTGCTGCTGGTTTGATTGTTATTGCATTAGGTTGCGTTCAGGAATTTGGTTTTACGGGAGGGGTGGATCCTGCGAAGGACTATCAGGCCTACCGTTTGGCGCTGGGTGTTGGGGTTGTGGCAGGTGTATACCAAGTTATCCTAGGACTCTTTCGTGCAGGAATCTTTATCAAACTTGTTCCGCAAGCGGCGATTCACGGTTTACTGGCTTCCATTGGAATTATCATTATCTCAAAACAGTTTCCTGTATTGATGGGGTTGAATCCACAGGGCTCTCCTCTGGAATTGCTCGCTGGTATACCTTCATTTGTAATAAACATGAACCCCAAAGTAGGAATAATCGGAATAATCGGTATTATCATTGTTTTGGGTTATGGCTATATTAAAAATCCTAAATTGAAAGTTATTCCTGCCCCCATGCTGATGCTATTGGTAACTGTTCCATTGGGAATAGTTTTTGCGATTGGGGTTGAGGGATCTTATACGTTCAATAATCAAACCTACGAATTAGGCAAAAATTTTTTAGTCAATGTACCTAGTAATTTGCTAAATGCCGTGACTTTTCCTGATTTTTCAGGAATAACCACGGAAACCGGAATTAAATATTCGCTTTTATTTGCGATCATTGGAACTTTGGAAGGCATTCTAAGTGCAAAGGCTATTGATGGGATCGATCCCTGGGATCGAAAAACAAATTTGGATCGAGACTTGTTAGCCACTGGTATAGGAAATACCATGTCGGCTGCCATTGGTGGATTGCCAATGATTTCTGAAATTGTTCGAAGTAAGGCCAATATTGATAATGGAGCAAGAACCCGTTTTGCAAATTTTTATCACGGCATGTTTTTACTTCTCTGTGTTGCCTTGATCCCAGGCGCCATTAATCAAATACCTTTAGCTGCCCTGGCAGCGTTATTAGTAATCACAGGATATCGTCTTGCTTCTCCCCATGAGTTTATGTCTGTATATCGCGAGGGGAAAGACCAGTTTATAGTTTTTGTGTCAACCATATTCGGTGTACTTGCTACGGATCTTCTGAAGGGATTACTAATTGGAATTGGGGTCAGAATTGTCATCCACTTTATTCGCGGAGGCTCCATTTTTAGATTGAATGCGAAGATCGTTCCCGCAAGGGATCAGTCCGTCACAATTTTTTTACGCGGTTCCATTGTTTTTAGTTCGTGGATTCCTTTAAAAAAGCATCTCCAGCGTTTTTTTGAAGAAGAAAAGCGAGTTACGCTGGATATAACAGAAACGAAACTTGTGGACCGTAGGGTCATGTCTAGGGTTGAAGAATGGGTAAAGAAATTTAAAGAAAATGGTCTTGAGTTGTCAGTGCGAGCAAGAACGACATCCATCGATGAGTGACTCTACTAATATCTCGAAAACTATTTCTTCAATAGTCAGTCTTTATTTTCTAGCTTTTCTTCCTGCAACCTGTCTAAAAGTTGGTTGAAACTTTGGCTTAGGGTACCTAATTCATTTCCGGAAAAAACGGGTAGGCGTTTTTTCGTCTGGTTTCCGTGAGCGATTTCATCTGCCAGGTTACAAACATCCAGGATCGGCTTGCTGATTGAACTAGTGATGTTTGCTCCCAACGCACTGCTGATCAACGCAGCCGAGAAAAACAATGCCACTAAAAGAACTACCAAAAAATGAGTTTTTCTAGAAATCTCCGCAACATCACTTTCCAACAATTCCTCCTGAACTGAAGTCATTTCTTGCAATAGTTCCTTAATTCGAAACGCTACGGGAGCGGCATCGGTTTTCACCCAATGATTGGCTAAGTTCCACTCTGCTCCTGAACGAATACGAATAATCTGTTCCAGTAAAGGACCGAACTGATTAAGTTTGACTTGCAAGGATTCAAAATTCTTTATCTGCGCTTTGTTGAAGTTGTTTTTATATTTCTTTAACACAGACATATACGCAATATTTTTTTTCCAGTTGTCTAGGGATTCTTTTTTGAATTCCGGGTTACCTGATAACAAAAACTCATCCGCTCTTTCCAAAGCTAGGCTAGTTGTAGTTTCTATATTGCCAAGGGCTTCAATCAGCTGTTTATCTTTGGAATTTTTATTATCTTTCATTTCCGTCCTGATCATTTCAGAGATGGTAACCACAATCGATTTCTCTAAGGGTTCCGCTTGTGTGAATAGAATTTTCTGTGCAGGAGAATTTTCAGAGGTTTGCGCAATATCTTCAATCTTCTTCTGAACCGCTTTAAAGTTAGTGATTTCTTTTTCGATAGATTTTAACCGGGTTTTATTTTCTGGATCTGTCCAGTTAGGAGCAAGCCCGTGCATCTGGTTTAAGGATGGGTTGATTTGGTCTTCCCAAGCAATGGATCGTTCCGTTTGAAATTTTTGGTCTCCAAGAATAATCCATCCACGCAGAGAAGCCAGTGAATGGTTGATACCATTTAACATCATAAGACTGGCATGAGCTGTGGGAGTTCGAAGTTCGACAACCCTTTTAGTGATTGTCTCCATGGTCCTCACTTTTTGAATGGTGAGCAACACTACTCCCATTAAAATTAAAGTCATGAACCCAAAACCAAAACCAACTTTTTTTCCTATTGTCATATCTTTAAAATTAAACATCACCGCTCCCTAAAATAACGATCCTGAAAATTATCAAACCTATTCTCCGGTCAACAACTTCACATTAGTAAAAGACAAACGTGGCATACTAGTTTGTTTTATAGCGATATAGCAAAATTTAAATACTATGCTTAAAGTATATTTTCCCCGATTTTCTTGTAATACATTGAAAAATTAGTATTTATTCACAGTTTCTTTTCTTTTTCCATAGGTTTCGCAGTAGTTCTATTCGTCGCATTAAAGACGCAGACCAAGGAGTCTGAATAATTTTTAGGTCCTCCTCGGCTTGATCAATTTGTGTTATGGCAAGGTCTTGTTTTTCTAATTTGGACAAGGCCTCTGCTAAATCCACACGTATATGAATTTCTTCTTTTCTATTTTCAATATACTTAGCGATCTTCAAAGCCTGTTCTAGACATTCTATCGCTTTCCCCCAATGCTCCAGCTTCCGGTAATTTAGACCAATCCCAACCAGTAACTCCAATTGCTTGTCGTGATCTTTCAACTCGCGGTAACTTTCAAGAGCTTTCAAGTAACAATCTATTGCCTGTTCAATTTTGTCCTGTTTTACAAACACAAATCCAAGTCCGTTATAGGATGTTCCCACATAAGCATGAAATCCTTTAGACTCTGCAAGAACTCGTTGTTCCTCGTAATAACTTTTTGCTCGGTCTATATTTCCGGAAACCGCATAGGCGTCACCCAAGTTTGCAAGTAGACCGCACACTTCTTCGAAACATCCCAACTCCTGAGAAACATTTAATTGTTCCTGGAAATATTGAATTGCTTTTCGAGGTTGGCCCAATCGAGAATAGGCTAGTCCGAGCGCTGACAACGCATTTTTTTCTGCACTCCTATCCCCGATCCCGCGCGCTTTTTGTAAAAAAATAGTTTCTGCTTCAATCATCTTTCGCACTTGCATAAAGTCAGACGACTCTAAATCTATTTTATCCTTTTGAAGGTGTTGACCATCTAATTCTGCCAAACGCTGATAATTAACCTCTACTGAATCCGTTAGCTTTTCTTGTACCTCCTTAATAAAGCTTAGTTCTTCGTCCAGGTGTTCAAGAAGATCTTCTAGATCCTCATCCCAGAAAATATTTCGCAACCGATGGGACCTGCAATCGATTAACTTCTTTAACGCACCAGGAACGTTGTCTTTTTCTGGCAATTTTGCGTCATCGATCAATACAGGAACAATTAAAATATCCTGGTTCATCGCAGATACTATTTCAAAACGGATTCGCTCATTATCAATAAGGTTGTAGGCAGAAACATCTTCATCTTGTGAATATGGGTCGGCACAAACGACAATCAAAACATCGCAACTTTCCATATTTTCTCTAATTTTTTGTTTTGAAAATTCCTGGTCATAACTTGGAATTATGTATTGCGCTTCTAAATAAGACTGGATTTGAGAAGCAATTTTATTTGAAAAGGTTTCTGCAGAGGGGGTACTCGAACTGAAATATATTAATGGCATTTTTTAATTAGGTTTAAATAGGGAGCTTCATTATACTCGCCAGGTTCTTTTGTTTCCTATCCTAAAAACCATCTCCTGCCTTCTATTTAGAATGCCAGTTTATGGTAAAATTTGAAATAACTCATTATCCTAAAGAAAGGTTGCAGCATGCTCCGGGCTACTTTTTTATTAATTGCAATCGCATTGAACTCAGGCCATCTTGCACAGGCTTCCGATTTACAGTCTAAACTTGGGGCTGTTCATTTTCCAACCTCGGGTTCTATGAAAGTTCAACACCATTTTATTCGTGGTATCGCAGCCCTACACTCATTTTGGTATACAGAAGCTTTAAAGGCCTTTGAACAATCTATAGTGATTGATCCTGATTTTGCAATGGGTTATTGGGGCCTGGCCATGGCACACAACCATCCTCTATGGGAAGATCAAGAGAAAAAATCTGCAAAAGAAGCCCTTGCAAAAATTTCCGGCTCCTCAAAGTTAACCCAGAGAGAGCGGGACTATATTCATGCCGCCCGACTTCTCTTTGGCGATGGCGAAAAGCGCATGCGGGATAAAGCCTATTCCCGGGCCATGAAAAATATTTATCATACGTATCCTGACGATCTTGAGGCAGCTTGTTTTTATAGTTTGTCCATACTGGGTGTGTCCATAAATACGATCGACAAATTAAGACTTCAGGTTGAAGCGGGTTCTATTGCTCTTGATGTTTTTCAGAAAAATCCCAACCATCCATGTGCCGCTCATTACGCGATTCATGCATTTGA
>Ga0315336_1003086_pt1 | contig 23204 bp, 13 predicted proteins | sample ASW5metaG_FD_204512 | JGI IMG/M metagenome (GOLD analysis project Ga0315336, IMG submission 204512) | Ammonia-oxidizing marine archaeal communities from Monterey Bay, California, United States - ASW #5 | ecosystem: Environmental > Aquatic > Marine > Intertidal zone | place: USA: California... | reverse complement strand
TTCCGCGAAATATCCCACGACACCGACACTCCGGTATCCCCGTTGGTCATGGACTTGTTCAGCGTCGCAGACAGCAAGCGAGTCCCGTTCGAGGCCAGCGCGCAACTTGGCGACGCGTGCGCCGAGGCGGCGAGGAGTCGCGGTATCCTCGAGGGCGAACGCCTCACCCTGGTCGCCTCCGTGCAGGGCGCCGACGGCAAGGAGCGGGCCGCCTGGAACTACACCGGGAGTGACCCCGCAGGTCTCGACCTGGTCTACCGGAGCAGTCAGCAGCCCGACAAGTGGGGCTACGTCCACCCGCCCCCGCAGGAATACAACGGAACTCAGATGCTGGGCAGCGGCCTGGCGATCGGGGGCACCATCGCGGCTGCCATGGGGATCTCCCTGAACCGCTCGCTCGGCGGCCGCTGGACCCGGATTGGACGCGACAGCGCACGCATCGCCTGGCTGGGCGTTCCGGCCGCGTTCACCGGCTTTGTCCTGATCGGCAAGGGCAACACCAAGGTCCGCGAAAACCCGGCCTCGGTCCCCAGCGGAGAGGGTTTCTGGAAGCCTGTGGACGACGTGTTCTGCACCGCCGAGCCCACCCGGATCGATCCCCTGCAGGCGTCCGGCTCGGGGGACGCGGCGCTTGTCCCAGAAACAGAGCCGGAGCCGAAGCCGGAGCCCGCTTCCACGGGCCAGTCGTCGTTCAACCTCGTCGACCCACAACCTGCCGCAGCACTGGCGACGCCCAAGCCCGCGCCCTCCAGCGCCCTGATCGACCGCGCCGCCCGCCACTTTGCCGAAACCGTCTGGGAGACCAACCGATGAACACCCTGATCCGATCCACTGCCATTCTCGGCTTGTTTGGCCTCGCCGGCTGCAGCACCCACCCCGGATTCTGGCGCATCGAGTTGAACGGGACCCTCACCAGTCCGACCCTGGGCGAACAGCCGTTCTTCGGTCGCGGCATCCAGGATTGGGCCGGCTACTACCCCAGCGAGGGCGATGAGTCCGAGGTCGAGGTTCAGAACTGGAAAGGAAAGGTGGATTACTCCGAGCTCGGCCTCACCCACGAGGACCACGAGACGTTCCGCTGGGAGTTCTACTTCACGCTTCCGGACCACCGGGTCCTCGAGGATCTGGCGGATCTCGAGTGGGAATCAAACACCACCGAGGACTACAACCCCATCGGCATGGTCTCCCTCAATGCCGGCCCCGAGTGGAGCAATCCCTACTCTCTCAGGCCTCAACGCATCGGGTGCTTCGACACCAACAACACTGACAAGAAGGCGAAGGGGCGGCTCCGCGCCGAGTTCGAAGATGGATACGTCCTCGAAGCCGACTACGTCATGTCCGGCTTCGGATCCGAGATCGACCGCGACGGAGAAGGCGACGGGGGTCTGTTCGGCGGCGGCGACAGTGGCGGCGGCTCCGGCTGCCGGGACAGCTCCCTGGGCATCTGCACGGAGAGCAGCAGCAGCGGATTCACAGATAGCTGCGAGAACGACGGCGACAACAACACGACCGTGGTGTCCAGCTGCAGCAGCACCGGGATCAGCTGCTCGGGGACCGGCACCGACAACGTCACCGGCGCCGCGATTCCGGTGACGATCTACTTCGACGACTGCGGCGATATCCAGGGATACTCGGTGAACAGCTTCTGTGGGCTGATCGGGTCGAGCGAGACCCCGTGTTGATTCCGTTCACGGTCGGCGCTCCAACCGGAGGAAATAGCGCTTGCGCCCTCCGGTTTGAGTGTCGATTGTGAATGGAATCTCCCCAGTGGCGCGCTTGCGCGTCACGAAACTGATGTTTCGAGGTAGACTATCGACCGAAGGGAGATCGTGTGGCTCGGTCAGTCTCCGGTCATGGCTGCGCAGGTCCGCTCGATCCAGATGGCGCCCAGGGGCACCAGCGAGGCGGCGAAAAACACCAGGGCTCGTGTCACCGGCCACTTTCTGGAGAGTGTGACCATCGAAAGAGTCAGCACGAAGCAAATGAATAGCAGCCCGTGGGTCATGCCGAGGACACGGACCATCTGGGGTAGCTCGAGGCCGTACTTCAGGGGCATCGCCACAAAGACGAGCAGGGCGTACGAAATACCCTCCAGGGCGCTGACCAGGCGGAAGCGACCGAGTGCAGTCTGCGGCAGTGTCATGACCCACGTGTAAGAGCGCGCTCTGCTTTTGTCGTCTTCACCAGAGGCCAGCTCGTCAGAAGACGTGTGGGACTGTGTTGCTCTTCCGACAGGTGTTGAGTTCGACGGCGCCGAACCCGACGCCCAGCCCGGCGGCCTGGGCCGGCACCACTGCCTGGAAGACGGCGACGCCGGACACGTCCGCGACGACGTTGCCGAGAAACTGCGGGTTGCCGACCGGCATCGTGACTCCGGGGCAGCCCGGAACCGGCGTCGAACCTGGCGACGTGGCGTAGATGAAGCTCACCGTTTCGAATGCGGTCGCGCCGGTCGCGGTCAGCGTGTTTTGCACCCCGGCGGTCCCCGGCACTGGGGCTGTGATGGAGAGGAAGCCGTCGATGCCGTCGCAGTCCTCATCGACGCCGTTGCCGGGAACCTCGATGGCGCCGGGATTCACGCCGGCGTCGGAGTCGTCACAGTCGGTGCACCAGGGCCAGCCGTCGGTGTCAAGGTCGGTTTGGAGCTCATCGACTGAGCCGTCGCAGTTGTCGTCGACCCCGTTGCAGGTCTCCGGCGCGGCCGGGTTGATGGCGGCGTTGCTGTCGTCGCAGTCGTCCCCACCGGCAGCGATGGATGCGTAGCCATCCGCGTCGGCATCGACGCCGAACGCGTAGAGCGTGACCTCGTTCGGGGTTCCGGGGCCGAACGCGAGGGTGTCCCCGTCGAGGGAGACCGACGATGGATTGTAGATGGCCATGTTGTCGGACTCGCCCCACTGGCCGGGTCCGTCGGTGTCGCGTTCGAACAACCACGCGTCCTTCCAGCCGTTGGCTGCGGGTCCGTCGCCGAACACGATCCGGTCGCCGGAGAGATCGCCGCTGGAGTTGTCGCTTATGCGGTTGTGGCGGGCGACTTCGCCCCAGTTCCCGGGCCCCCCGGCATCGCGCTCGTGTACGAACAGCCAGTTGAGGCCGGTGACCATGAGGGTGTCACCCGAGATGGCGACGTCGTTGCCGAAGCCCGATTGCAGGTCGACCACGGTGCCGTCGCCCAGGATGGTCGTCGCCAAGCCCCACGCTCCGGGCGTCGGGTGATTTCGCTCGTAGACGTACACCGCGCCGTAGTAGGGCCCCGCTTGACCGTCCGCGACAGAGCTCACCACCAGGGTGTCCACGTCGAGGTCGACCTGGTTCGCGTCTGCGTTCATTGTGGTCTGCATCACCTCGCCCCAGGCATCGGGTCCACCCGCGTCGCGCTCGAAGACCCACACGCCCCGGTCGGGTCCACCACTGGGGCGGACCGCGGCTGCCGTGCTGCCGTCGATCTCCAGGAGGTTCGCGAACCCGCCCGGAGCCGGGCCGCCGCTGTCCGTCACCGTGGCAACCCTGTCCCAGTTGTCGGGTCCACCTTGATCGCGACGGAAGATGTCGGCTCCCCCTGGGTTACCGGCGATCTGGATAATGGCGTGGGTGCCGTCAGTGGCGACCGCATTCAGGCTATTGGCGGGAATCAGACCGCCGCCCCGGTTCTGTCCGAGGTCGACGACCATGCCCCAGGCGCCGGGCCCGCCTTGATCGCGGTGGAAGATCCACGCCGCGCCAGCAGTTGGAACGTAGGGATCCGGCTGGTAATTGTAGTTCCAATCTGCGACCAGCAGCACGTCGCCCCCCATGGAGACCTGGGATCCGAAGGCGTTGCCCAACAACGGATCGGGGTCTGTGATGTCCATGCCCTCGATGAACGCGTCACGCGCTGCCGAGGCTCCCCGATCGGCGTCCTGCGAGAACTCAGCGGGTGCGCACGCGACGAGAAGGCAGGACAGGAGGACGAGACGCATTGAAGCTCCCTGTGGCAGGACTCCGTCGATTCTAACTTCTCGCGCCGAAACAGTGAAAAGGCCAGTTTGGGAGGACGCGCCTGGGTAGAAACGCGACCACACGTGGGTCCAGCGCCGCGCGGAGACCGCTGAGATGGCCGGGTCGTCCAAACTCACGGTGCCGCGACAAGCCCGATTTCTACCGCCGAGATGCAAAGGTGCGCAGAGCCGGGATCGGGATCGTCCAGGCCACACCCATCGGGCTGTCGAGTTGTTGTCCGAGGGCAACGGGCCGCACGTCCAGAATGGCCTGGGGAGGTCGTTCACCCGCTTGGTGTGGGCAACGATGTTCCACCATCGGGCATCATCTTCGCCAATCATCGCTTGCTAGAGTGATCCCGCACATGGGCTCAAAGGTCACCAACTGGCAGGCGTCGCTGCGGGCGCTCACCAACCATAAGGGCAGCTTCCCATACCGATTGTTCGCCCTCGTGATGTACGAGCGGCAGTTCCATCCGGCGATGGCTAGGGAACTCGATCGGCACTTCGAGCGACTGGACCGAGAAACAGGTCGGAACCTGCTGTTCTTTGCCCCTGCAGCGCCCTTTCAACACGCCGATCGCGCCGACCTGCGCGCGGTTAGACGCGAGGAGCGCTCGCCCCACGCGAGCAGATTGCCAGATGTGCTCTTGGCTCTCTGCGAGGCCTGGGGAATCCGTTTCCCCTCGCTTCCCTGCCTCGTGGTCTTCACTGATCTCGGGGACTCGACCTTCGCCGTCGTGCCCAGCGGTGCCCATCAGGTCGCCGATCAGCTGCTCGTGTTGGGACAGATCGCCGATCAGCTCGACTATGTCTACAACCGGCAGCCAGAGGAGCCTCCAGACACCGAGGACCTGAACCGCGGCATTGCCCTTGCCATGTCGCGCGGCCACACCCCGTCGTGGACACAATCCCTGGCGGAGCCCATGCAGGCCGCCGTGTCCAGGCTGCGCACGGCCGTTCGCATTCAGGGTCGGGCCGGCCCTCGACCCGCGAGAGGTGGGTCCCCGCTCGAGGCAGCACATCGACTGAGTCTCTCGTTAGCGGACCGTCCAACCACCGCCCTGGCGATTCCATCCTGGGACCCCGTCAACCAGCAACGACTTCGCACCTGTGCGGGCTTGCGTAGGGTGTTCGCCGAATTTGCCGATCCCGATGCCTCGCCCGTCCTCCTTCCTGCATTGAAGGCATTCGAACAAGAGATGTCCTGGAGCGCAGGACACTTCGTGCGACAGCAATTGGGAATCGATCTGCCCACGTTCTTCGATTGCCATCAGGAGGGAGCCATCGCATTGTTGAGGGATCCCTATCCGATGGACTTCAACCTCCGGCTCGCCGGCGGCGGATGGCGCGCGCCGAGCATGGGCGCAATCTGCGATGCATTCCACGATGCCGGCAGCAACATGGACCTTGGTGGGCTGCTGCCTTCCTGGCGCCGTTTCACGCAGATTCGGAACCAGGCGTGCCACGCCCGACAACCGGTGGAGATGCACAGGGTCGACGCGTGCCTCGACGAACTCGCGCAGCTGCAGGACACCGGCGTGTTCGCGCACTTGTCCGACGAGCGCGACAAGTTTCGGGGCAGGTAATGGCCAGGCGTCCCGGATCGACGCGGGCATGCTGCTTGCGGCCAATTGGCGGCGGGCCTACTGCGGCCCCTCGAAGAACACCGGGCTGTCGATGATGTACAGCCCCGTCGGGTACGGGTCGCTTGAGAGCAGATCGGTCTCGACGATCCCCGGCTGGAGGATGGGGTCCACCGTGAAGTCCTCTCCCACGGACGTGCCCCAGCCCAGCAGCGGCGTGGCCCCGGAGAACATCGAACCCTCCATCGTGCCGCCCCATTCGTACTCGGGCCCGACCCCAAACGTCGCCTGGAGCATGCCTTCGACGTCGGGATCCATCTCCGCGGCCCATGTGAAAGTGTAGGTCGCCCTGGCGAATGCGAGGTGCAGCTCCGGGTCCAGCTCGGCACAGAGGTTGGCGTTGCTGCAGCTGTCCAACAGGATCGGCTGCTCGGCGCCGTCCACTCTGAGGGTCGCGTACTCGTCTCCGTCGCGGGTCAAGGGCGCGCCATCGAGCCCCACCACCACCTGGCAGAAGTCGTCCCAGTCTGTGTACTCGCCCGACCAACTCTCCTTGCCGAAGAACAGCCCGAGCCAGGGCGGCACCTGATCGCCGCCTTTGAGGGTGTCGTGCATGGCGCCACTGGCCTCGTCCCAAGCGAACTCGCCTGAGACGCGAAAGGACTTTCCGAAGTCCTGGCAATCGGTCGCAGTGGGCTCGGCGGTGTCGCAGTCCGTACAAGGGGTCTCAGTCGTTGCGGTGGAGGCCGACTGAGTGTCCACTCCTGGGTCCCCGTCCTCTGCGGTGCCACAGGCGGTGAGGGCGACCGGCGATATGAGGGCGATGGTGTAGAGCCATTGGTTTCGCATGAGGTACTCCAGTTGAGGCAAGGGTCAGAGGCTGCAGAGGCCGAACTCGCTGTCGCATGAGGTGGCATCGCAGGCGCAGTCGGACAGGTCGTCGAATGTGGCGCAGTCCGCACCTGAGTCGCAGTCCAGGACGACGTCGAGGCAGGGTGACGCCTCCGCGCAGGACAGCCAGATGCCCTTCACGCGGTGGGCGGGCTCTCCCGGGTCTGGCAGGAGGTTGAGCGGACCCTGGTTGCCGTTGAGGTCGAGGATGACCTGGAGTGAGTACTCGCAGTTCTCTTCGGACCACATCCGGCCCCCGGCACACATGTCGAGCGCGAAGGGCACGGGCTCGGACAGGTCGACCCCTTGGACGGCCACGGAGGTGTGGTACGCGCCTCCATCGGCACCACCGATGACCTCGTGGACCAACGCCACGAACAGGTCTCCCGTCGAGGCGGTCAGGCCTCCGCCGAGGGTCACCTGGCCCCGAATCACCGACGACCGATCGCTGCAGGCGCTCTTCAGGGGTTGGTCGCAGGCCGAGAGACCTGACGATGTACTGCTGTCGGTGTCGACGGTCGCGTCCGGTTCGTCGACTGCGACCTCATCTGCACAAGCGAGTAGTGACAGGGTGGCGAGCGCGCAGAGTAGACGGGTCATGGCACCTCCTCGACACCCAACGTGCGTCGTCGGGGAGGTCGCCGCGTCTCACAGAGTGTCTCAGAACCATCACAGAGGTGCGGGTTCCCCGATGGCGCGGTCGAGATAGGTTTGGCTCATGGAGCTCGAGAGCGGTGTCGTGGACTTCGGCGGATCCTGCGTGCGGCGCGGGGACGGGGTGGTCGGACTGACGCCTATGGAGGCGCGGCTTCTGCGCTACCTCTCCGAGCACCCTGGGCGCGACATCTCCCGGGACGAGCTGTTGGGTCGGGTCTGGAGCTACGCCAATAGTGTGGTCAGCCGAACGGTCACAGCGACCGTGCACCGGCTACGGGCGAAAATCGAGCGAGATCCTGCTGATCCCGATCATATCCTGACAGTGCGGGGCCATGGATTTCGTTTCGAGCCCAAGCAGTCGGCCGATGGGCGTGGCCGGCCCCCCTCCCCCACGCGTCCCATCGTCGGGCGCCAATCCCTCCTCGCCGCGGTGCACCGGGAACTGGCACTGCACCGACTGGTCACATTGGTTGGACCGGGCGGCATCGGCAAGACCCGGCTGGCGGCCGAGCTGGCGGGACAGGCTGATGGCCCGAGCCTCTGGGTAGACCTCCAGTCCGTCGGAGACGCCGCCGGGCTGGTGCGCCAGGTTTCCCTGGCCCTGGGGCTTGATCCCGGTAGCGGTGCAGACTCCCTTATCGCCGCCCTCGCGGCCCACGGTGACCTGGTGTTGATCCTCGATAATGTGGAACAGGTCGCGGCCGAAGTCCACGATCGGCTGACGTCGTGGCTGGATGGGGCGCCCCAGGTGCGGCTGTTGTGCACCTCGAGGGTGCCGCTCGACCGTACCGACGAGCGCATTGTGTCGGTGGGGCCGCTGGATCCCTCGAGCGCGGGTCAGCTGTTCGACGCGCACTGCCCACTCGGCCCGCGCAGCGACGCCAACGAGCGCCTGGCGGTGCTGGAGGTCCTGGACGGATTCCCCCTGGCCTTGCTGCTGGCGGCCCGGCTGCGTCGCACGCTCTCACTCGCGGACCTCGCGTTGGCGCTGCGACGGCCGATCCACGCGCTGGACCGTGGTGCTCGGGATCTCCCGCTGCGACATCAGTCCCTCGAGCGAGCCCTCTTGGGGAGCTGGGTCGCGTTGTCCGACGCACAGCGACAGGCTCTCGGGCGGTTGGCGTCGTTCCGCGGCGTGTTTCGGCTCGATGCGGCCAGCGCGGTGCTCGGGGAGGACGCGCTGACGCTCCTCACGGAGCTGGCAGATGCGTCCCTGTTGTGCCACGCCGGGGACGGCATGCGCATGCTGGTGCCCATCCGCTACTTTGTCGAAGGGTGCGCCGAGGAGCCCGAGAGTGCCCGGCAGGCGCGGATCGTCGCCTGGTTGGTTGCCGAGAGTCAGCGGCGATTCACCCACGTCGCGGACGACGCAGCGTTGAAGTGGGCGCGCACCTACCTCGCCGACCTCCTGCACCACCATGGCCGAGCCCTCGAGAGCGGCAGCCTCGATGCGGTGCCCCTGTGCGAGGCGCTGGCTGCGCACCATGCCCATCACGGACCCGCGCCGGCCATGGTGGAAGGCGTGCGGCGCACCCTGGAGCTCGAACTTCCGGCGGCGGACCGGTGTCGTCTGGCTTGCAAGCTCGCCGGGCTGTTGATGTGCTCCGGAGACCTCAAGGCGTCCCATCGGGCTTCGACAGACGCCGTCGCGCTCGCCGAACAACTCGACGATACGACCCTGCTCGGGCGCGCCTGCCTCTCGCTCCTCTTCAATGAGGACGCCAGTGACCCGGAGTCCCCGCTGCTTCGACGCACCATGGAGGCGCAGCTCCAGGCGGGCGACCAGGCGTCCCTGGCCAGCACCTACCAGATCCTCGCCCAACGGGTGACAGGTGTCCCGGACCTCGCTGAGGGCATTGCCCTGTACCGGCATGCAGAGCGGTTGCATCGACAGAGCGGCCACGTGCGCGGCGTGGCTGCTGCGCTGCGGCACTGTGGGCTCGCCCTGGCCGCCAGCGGCGACCCTGCGTCAGCCCAACTCCTGAACGAGGCGCTCCAGATGGTCCGCGATTCGGGCGCACGACGCCACGAGGCCGAGACGCTCTGCATCATGGGTCGTGTGGCCTTGCTCCAGGGTCGGTGGGACGATGCCGTGGCTCGGTGCACGTCGGCCCTCGAAATCGGAGAGCGATGCGGGGCGTCGGTCTATCGGGTCGGCTTGTTCGCTTTTCTGATCGCGATCGGGCACGCGTTGGCCGATCGGCTCGACGAGGCCCAACGGTCCCTGCGTCGTTGCAGGGAGATCACCAGTGCAGGTGGGTTCGCATCACCGTTTCAAGTCTGGACCGAGTGCTGGGTAAGCGCCCATTTGCAGGACCCGGAGCCGGGCTTACGGCTGCTCGAGTCCCCACCGGAGGGGTCCGAGCACGGCATCACTCAGGTGCTCGAGGCGTTGCTCCGATTCGAGTTGGCGCGATGCGGCCGGCTCCCGATGGACCCGGTCCTTGCGCACGCTCGTAGAACGGTGCTCGAAGCGCCGTCCGCCATGCGGTCGGAACAGCACATCGGTCTAAGAGAGCCCCTGATGGCGCGGCTTCGGTCCGAACTCTCGACACGAGGCCGGGGACGTCCCGCGTAATGCGGGTCAGATCGTCGCGGCTCGCCGCGTGCGCCTCCACAGCAGCACGCAAAACAAGAGCATAAGACGTCACCGTTCGTCGCCGCCCGGGATCAGCGCCTGGGGACGGCTCACGTCCTCGCACGTCAGGGTCCTGGTGCCCGTCGCTCCCGCCAGTGTCAGCGTCGCACCGGCGTCGATTTCGGCCCACGCCCGCTGCAGCGCCTCCCGAGTTGGCAGCACGGGACCGCCTGCGATCTCGGTCACCTCAAAGCCTTCACGCAGCGCGTCGCACTGCTCGAGCGCGCCGAACTTCAGCATGTCGCCGTGGTTCCACACCGAGACGCTTCCGCCGCAATCGCAATCCCCAGCCGTCTGTACGAGCGCGCCGTGTAGGACTTTCTGGCCCACTGTGGACACCGTCCAGGCGTCCGCGGTCGCCGTTGGGAGTCCAGCCCCTTCGAGCTGTCGGGCCAAAGAGCCGATGGGGTCTGGTCCAAGACCGGACCGGAGCAGAGCCTCCAGAGGGGCGGCGACGAGGGGGTCGCCGCTGTTGCGATGGGCCGTCTCCAGCAGGTCGTAGGTGTTGTACTCGTTCCCCTCGGCGAACATCTCCCGATAGACCGCGGGCAGGCCTCCGAACGCCTCCAGACGGGTATGGAGCAGGAACAAACCGACCGATCCGCAGGTGTAGAAGGCCCGGTAGTTGCCGCGCTTGTGGGCGGTGAGCAATGGCGCCGACCGAAGCTGGGCCGCACATTGGCTCGCCGCGTCTCTGATTCGGGACTGAATGGCGGGCTCATCCAACACGCCCAGAGCGCCGAGTGACCACAGGGAGAACAGGTCGGCGCCCCCCTCAGACAGCCACTCCTCGGACGAATCGACGTTGGTGGACACCTCCTGGCTGTTCCACATGTGGAACAGCTCGTGAGCGAGGAAGCGCACATATTTCTCGCGGTTTTCAGCCGTCTCCTCCAGCCAACTCTGGCCTTCCAGCTGCATCTGCATTTGTCCGGGCAGCCCACCGCCCCCGTAGCTCTGCTGACCTGGGTCGCCGCGTCGGTAGGAGAGCAGGACCACCGGACGGAACGACAGCTCCCGACCCGTCTGCGCAATGTAGTGGTCGAACAGCGGTCCCAGCCATTCGTCGGTGCGGTCGACCACCCAGCTCGGCAGCGTCGGATCGAGCATGAAGTTCACCCGTTCGTCAGGCAGCACCTCGCCATTCCCGAAATAGATGTACACCCCGCCCGAGCGTTGGGTCCAGGTGGCGTTGCCCTGCGAGCGCCCGTCCGGCGTGAGCACGAAGCGCTCGCCGTCGGTCTCGAACTCAAATGCGTGGGCCTGGGCCTCGAGGGTTTCGAGTTCCTCGTTCGCGCAGCTGGCGGCCCCACCGGGACAGACGACGGGCACCGCGAACAGGTGATCGGTGTACAGCAAGCGCGCCCCGTCACCGAAGGCGACGTTCAGCTCGTAGTCCTTTTGTTGGTAGTCGGTGTTGGTGTCGAAGGTGGCGGTCCACGCGGCTCGCGGCTTGCCCTTGGGGGCGAGCCAGACGAGGTGGTCGTCGAGCTCGACCAGCTTTCCGCCATTGCGCTTGAAGTCAGCCTGCACCGGGTTGCGATTGCGGCTGAACAGGAGCCCGCGTACCGGTTGTTCGGTTTGCCAGGTCACCGTCCATTGGTCGCGAGCGACGTTTTCTTCGACGTTCACGTCCATGGCGAGCGCCGACAGCGCCAAGCTCCAGATCATGTCTCTCTCCAGCCCGCATTCTTGCACGCCCCCGACTACATTGGTCTCGCCTCCACGGCATGGAGATCGCCTGTTCACACTGTCGCTGGTTCTGTGCTGGGTAGGGTGTACCGCGCTGGACAATGACGATCCGGACGGGGACGGGTTCACGGCGGCCGAGGGGGATTGTGCGCCCCTGGATCCCAACATCTACCCCGGCGTCGGAGACTGCCCCGGTCCTTGCGGCGCTCCCGAGCAGCCCTGCAATCCCCAGGGAGAGGTCTCGCTGGGCGACGCCGACGTCGCCACTCTCCAAGCCGCTCAGGTCCACATCGAGATCAGCGCCGAGCACCAGGTATCCACTGACTTCGCAGATGCCATGTAGGGTCTCGCGATATTCCCCCTCCTGCGGGCCGAGCCCGTCGAAATCCCCTTCGTACACAGACGTGCAGTCGGTCTTGGGACAGGCGAATTCGTCTTGCTGATTGTGCCCATGGGATTCGACGGTCCCATTGCATGCTGTAGTTGCCAGCACCAAACCGCAGCACTGGACCCAGCGCAGTTCTAGATTCCACGACATCTGACGCCCAAGCTCGAGTTCAGGCTCAAATATCGCACAGTCCGATGCATCGGGTATGCATCAACTCGGTTGCGCTGTTCCCTGCGGATTCAGATAGGACTTGGCCGCAAACCACCAGAAAGGCAGGCTGATCAAGGTCATGAGGGCGGCCAATCCAAAGCCGAGCACGATCGACACGTTGTCGCGCCGCTCCATGTAGGAGACCTCTGGGTGGTCGGGGTCGTAGTACACCGGGAACTTCTCGCCCTGCTCCCAGGTCAGCGAGCCCCCCTGTTGCCAGTTGTTGTCATACCGCTGACCGGCCACTTCGTACTCGTAGGTGTAGTAGCTGGTGGTCACATACCCGCCCTCGTTGTGGTCGAACCCGCTGCTGGAGCTCGCCATCACCATCACCGCCTCGGTCTCCGGAAAGGAGGCAACCTCGCCGGCTTGGTTCAGCGCGTAGGCCCCGAGACTGCCGACACCGGTGGCAAGCAAGAGGAACAAGGCGCCGATCAAGGCGAACAAGTAGGCCATCGTCCGATCTGGTCTGGCTTCGCTCATCCGTTTCTGAGTAGCGCGTAGTCCAAGGCGGCGCGAACGGCTGCAACCTGTGCTGCGTTGCAGTCGTGCGGGGTGACGTTCGGGCTGTCTGGGTAGACCTCTGTCGTGGTCGTGAAGCGCGCGCTCGTCACCCCAGCGCACAACCCCAACGCCTTGAACGGGTAGTTGATCACCCCGTTTTGCGTCACTTCGGATCCGATGATCTTGCCGTCACCGTCGGCCGGAGCGATGTGGGTCAGCGCTTCGACGCCCGCAATGATCGCGCCCTGGAACGCCGCCTGCGGGTTCTCGGTGTCGCCCACGGTGTAGAACCCGTCGGGGATGAGTCCCGGCTCGTGCGGCCTTCCCTCTCGGGCCGCCAACGCCGGGCGGAACTCGTCTTCGTCGCTGTCGGTCGTCTCGTGCAGATCGATGTGTACGAGGAAGGCGACGTCGAGCGCATCGAGCCATTTCATGAGTGCGCGCGACTCCTCGGCCGGGCTGTCGGCCACGAATGACCGATTGGGATCGATGGCCTGCGGGTTCCAGCGATTGATGACCTCGTAGCCCCACGGACTCACACATGGGATGACCACCAGGTTCAGCCGTCCGGCGTACTCGGATGCGACAGATTCGAGGAACGCAAGCGCTCCCTGCACGCCGCTGGTCTCGTACCCATGCACGCCGCCCGTGACGAGCGCCCACGGAGCCCCCAGCGCGGAAGCACTCTCGACCGCGAACAGGGGGTAGCGATCGGGGTCGATACTCAGGGCGCCGTATTGCCGCACGTCGAACGCCGCACCGAGCCGCTCGACCTTTTCCAGCACTTCGTCGCGATAGCTGCGCTGGATCTCCCGACTCTCGTACCAGGCCGTCTTGTCGGCGTCGGTCCACGGTTGTCCGGGGATACCGATGGGGTAGAAGGGCTCCACGACCGCGAGCGCGGAGGGCAACTCCAGGGCGTCGAAGCGGGCCAGAAAGCTCGCCAAAACGGCCTCGATCTCGGCGACGCCGCCCAGACGGTCACTCTCGATATTCAGCGGCAAGACGGGGTCATGCAGGGACTTGCGCAGGAGCGCCCATCCGTCCTGGCAGCTGATGTGCACGCCCTCGTAGTTGTCGGGGGTCAATGACCAGCCGGGCTGCTCCAGCGCAAACGCCGCGAGTTGTGCGAGGACCTCGTCGCCGTACGCACCGAAGTCGGGTGCGAGGATGCGCGGGCGGTGTTCGGAGGCCTCGACCGGCTCTGGCAGATCGGCGATCAGCGCGTCGATCGGCGGTTCACCGCGAGAGTGGAGCGCGGCGACTTTGATGAGGATGCGCGCCACCTGGTAGGCACCGTCATCGAGAAAGTGGTTCTCGCGCAGGGCCCCATGCCCCGAAGTCTCCATGGCCAGCGGCGCATCGACGCCGGCTTCATTGAGTCGAATCGCCTCATTGATGACGTTCTTGTACCCACGTCGGTAGCGGTGGTGCTCGCCGCCGAGGCGTTGGATCCAGGTGCGGAGCCCGGTGGAGGTCACCGAGTCCGTGACGATGGTGGCGCCCGGATGCTGCTCGAGTACCAGCGCAGCCATCAGCGCGATGAATCGGTTGCGGTTGATCGGTCGACCGTGGCGATCGACTGCAGCCGCGCGATCCACGTCGGTGTCGAAGACGATGCCCAGATCCGCCCCGTTGTGCAGGACCGCGCCCGTAATGGCCGCCATGGCGGCCGGATCTTCGGGATTGGGCACGTGATTGGGGAATCGCCCATCGGGCTCCAGGAACTGACTGCCAGTCGTGTCGGCACCGAGCGGCAGGAGCACCTTGTCTACAAAGAAGCCGCCAGCGCCATTTCCGGCGTCCACAATGATGCGCAGCCCCTGCAGTGGCCGGTCTCCGCAGCGCGCTCCGTCCCGGATGATCTCGACCAGAAGCGCCGTGTAGCGGGACATGAGGTCGACGCGCTCACCGCTGGCAGGCTGAGTCGGGGCCGAGAGTTCACCGAGAGTCGCCGCACGGTCGAGAAGAGCCCGGATATCCGCCTTGTCGAAACCGCCAGCACTCGTGAAGAACTTGAGCCCGTTTCGGTTCCAGGGCAGGTGCGACGCGGTGAGCATGACCGCGCCATCGGCGCCGATCTCTGGGAACTTCGTCGCCATGAACATCGCTGGAGTCGACGCCATTCCGCAGTCCAGAACGGTGGCCCCAGCGCCGACCACGCCTTCGGCAAAAGCGGTGCTCAGTGCCTCGCCAGATACGCGGGAGTCCCGTCCGATGGCGATCCGTATGTCGGGGAGAACATCGCCCGAGCGCTGTTCCAACAGGTCCACCAGACAGCGACCCAGGCTGCGCATCACGCCCGAAGAGAGGGTGACCGGCTCACCGGGGACCCCCTCCATAGCCACGCCGCGGATGTCGCTACCGTTCTGCAGGCTCTTCCATTTCATGCCGCCCCCGAAAACGAACTCCAGCATAGGTCAGCCGCTGTGAAGCATCAGGGTGATTGTGCCCAAGCTCGACCGTTGGCCGACTGCATCAGGCTACGGGGGGATAGCGCCGTAGGCCTGGACGAGATCGAGCGCGACGAAATCGCCACAACAGGCTTGCGAGCCGTCCTTGGTGTAGGACCACTCGAACGCGTGCACTCCAGGCGTGACGGGGACGACCGTTTGCGTCCAGGACCACATGCCAGAGAACTGAGCGACCTGAACACCATCGATTCGAAACTTGAAGAAATCGTAGGCTTGTTCGGTGCCACCTTCGTGCCAGAAGCTGATGTTTCCGCCCGCTGGGAAGTCCAACACGATGGACAAGGTCGAGGTCTGGGAATCCGAGATGGAGCCGGCCCTGAATTTGGTCGCATCGTGGTATCCCCAGGGGCTCAGCCACCAATCGCGGTCGCCGCCCAGCGTGTAGTTGGGGCCGATTCCATTCTCGAAACTGTCGGCCCACGTGGCGCCGTCGCCCACCACGGCCACATTCGTGGTGGAACAGGTGTTCGCGTCGACGACCTGGACAGCCAAATCACAGGCCGCCGGGCCCAGAACGGCGCCCACGTGCACTTCTCCAAGGTTGTCGACCGGCCCGGTCGCGTACATTTGCCAGGTTCCGTCGAGGCCGATCCAGGTGCCGGCGCATGGGCCTGGCGGTAGCTGCGTGGAGCCGGCGTCATCGGCCGTGAGGATCGCCCAAGTACCACCGGGTGAAAGTCCAGTGGCATCCAGGTTCATCAGGCCGTCGCAGAGTCCTGTGAGTTCCATGCTCTGTGCATTGGCTGAGGTCGTTCCCAGGGGCAGGAGAAGCGCGGCGACCGCGATGTGAAGGACAGAATTCAAGGAATGCTCCTGAGGTTGGAAGCGTCAGCCACCCGCCTCCAACATAGGAGACGTGGCGCTGTATCGAAAGGCAATGACGCGTTCTGACGCGACCTGAATCAACGAGCGCCCCGTCGATGAGCTCGTTCAGGACCCGTGTACGTGCCGCAGATACTCGCCGACAGTCCGGGAGATCTGGCTCAGGATCCCCACCTGGCTCTCGCTGAAGGCCGCCGTACCTGGCAGCTCATAGAGGGCAATGACCCCCATCAACTCGTCGTTCTGGTGGATCGGAACACACATCGCGGCCCCGACCTGGGCCATGGGCTCGCCGAAGAACCCCTGGCGGGCCTGAGGCGAGTTGACGACCTCGCCCTGTTCCGCACATTGGCCCACTACACCCCGGCCCCAGACGATGGGTCGCGTCAGCTCTGCCGGTCCGAACGCCACCGCTCCCGAAATGGGCTTGAGTGGATCGCCGGCGTCGCGGACGAACACCGCGCCGCCCTCACACTCGAACATCCGGTCTGCGAACTGCAGGACATAGCCGAGCGCCTCGCCGCTGTCGTCGCCGTAAGTCCCGTAGAGATCGGCGAGCCGCATGAACGCCGTGGTGAGAAACTTGACGGTGTCGCCGGGGGCGTATTTGCGCGATGGCGAAAGCGTTGCCAGCTCCGCATCGGGATGGCGCATGGGCAAACGAAACACATCGAGGGTGCCGGTCTGGGTGGTGGCGTCGGGCGCCATGACGAAGACGTTCAGCGAATCGTCCGGCAGATCGACCCGGGCTGAGACGCCGTCCTCGAACAGGGAGACGCTCATTCCCTTCGCGTGCACGCGAAGTTCCAAGGACCTGAGCCCGTCGACGAATGCGTCGAACCACCCGAGTGCTTCCAGGCTGATCCGTCGGTCATAAGCCTTGTTCTGGCCGGTCCCCTGCACGCTGATATCGAACTGCAACGGCGCTCCTCTTTGAAGAGCCTCCAATAACAGCCATGCGCTTCTGACCCCGTCGTGGCGTCACCACGTCCAGCTGATCACGGAGATCCCCATCGCCGACTGATACGCTGGCCACCTCAGACGCGACAGCGGGTTGATCCCAGGGGGACGATGACCATCGACCGTGCAGCCATTCTAGAAGATATCCTTGCACAACCAGCCGATTCGAGCGGGTGGCTGGAGCTGACGCTTCTGATCAACTCCTGGCCGGAATCCGAGGGGTTGGACGAAGCCCTGGCAAGAGCGGAAGCAAGCCTCGCGGCCTGGCCCGACGAGGTGAGGACCGGAAACAGCTGGTGGCCCATGGCGTCGACGGGGAATGAGCCGCGCTGGTGCCTGGCAAGAAGTATCAGTTTCGGACGACGCACCTTGGAAATCTCTGCGCTACCCGGCATGGTTGACAACGATGCCTTTGCCCAGATTCGGAGCCTGAAGATCGGCGTCGGCCAGGGTCCCGAGTTGGTTGACGAGCTGGCGAGCGTGGCGGGTGATGGCCCCGGGCTCAAGCACATCAGCGGGCTGAGTCTGAAGGGTCGAGAAATCGGCACCCGCGGCGCGCAGGCCTTGGCGAGACTCGACTTGCCGGCCCTGAAACACCTCGACGTCTCCGGTTGTGACCTGGGCAAGTCCGGTCTCAGCGCGCTTCTCTCCGCAGACTGGGCAGGTCAACTCCAGACACTCAATCTGTCCGAGAGCAACATCGATCTGGAAGGGACCGAGGCGCTTGCTACAGCCGAGCTCAACGCACTTCGCACCTTGAACTTTCGGCGCACATCCGAGTTGAACGATGGCGCGTTGGCGGCACTCTGCAGTGGGAAGTTCCCCGAGTTGCGGGAATTGTCTCTGGAGGAATGCGGATTCAGCAGCACCGGCCTGGCTGCACTGGCAGGTGCCTCGCACTGGAAGAACCTCCGGGTGCTGAACCTGTGGCACCTCGACAGGGCATTCGGTGACGACGGCGCCAAAGCCCTCGCTGAGAACTGGGCGCTTCCAGGCGTCATCGACCTGAACATCGGCTCGGGCAAGATCGGAAACAAAGGCGCCAAAGCGCTATCGAAATGCACGGGGTTGGCGACGGTTCAGACCCTCAATATCGCCCGATCCGAGCTCACCGCCTCGGGCATGAAAGCGCTGGCCAACTCGGAGGCGCTCTCGGGTGTGAAGTCCATTCAGATGAACTGGTGCAAGTCCGCTGCGATCAAGGCGATGGCGGGCAGCGATCTCGCCAGGTCAATCGAGGTGTTGCAGATACCGCGGACCGGGTGCAAAGACAGCGGATTGCTCGCATTGCTCGAGGGCGAGGGGCTGGCTCGACTTCGACACCTCGACCTGACTACGGATAAGTTGACGGACACGGCCATGGAGCTTCTGGCCGGCGCCGCAGACAAGCTCGCAGACCTGCGAATATTACAGGTGCCAGGCAACCGGATCACCGAAAAGGGACTGGGCCTCCTCGCCAGCAGTGGCTTGCAGTTGCAGAGCCTCGAGCTTCGCGCGAACAAGTTGGGACAAGCGACCGCGAAGATACTCGGTTCAGGTTCGCTGGCCGGTCAGCTTCGCGACCTGAACGTGAGGGGCTGCGGGCTGGGCGAGTCGGGGTTCTCAGCCCTGTGCAAGACGTCCTTTCCAGCGCTTCGAAAGCTCGAAATCGACGCCGGGAGCGTCACGGCAGACGGGCTCAATGTCATGTCGGAACACGTGGCCCATTTCCCGGCACTTCGCTGGTTCAAGTTTAGCAAGAGCCTCTTTGACCCGATTCCGAAAGACCAGCTGGACGTCCTGCAGGCCTGCTTCCCATTGGGCCGAGCGGCACTGAACGGGGGCGCATACGCGATGATGAAGCGGCTGCCCGAGCTTGCGAAGGTAACCGAGAAATCGGTCAAACCCTCGGTCGAGAAGACACGACAACCGATTCGAACCGCCGCGGTCTTCGATGTGCCAAAGAGCGAGCGGCCAATCAGCCTCGATGATTGCTCCGAGCTGACGGTCCTGGACTGGATCGGTATGGGTACGATCAAACACGTTCGCTGGTTGTCAGAGAACACGGTCCTGATCGTCACCGCAAACGGCGTTTTTCGCTATGACATCGACAAAGGAACGGCAGAAGTCACCTCTCATTTTGCGCATCACACCACTGGATGTTCTGACGACGGGCGATTCGTCGTGGCCCAACTGCCGGGTTGGAGGGGCGGCGTGCTCGACCTCGAGACCGGCGCCATCGAGACCTGGGACATCGTCGTTCAGAAGGGCTTCGGATGCATGGCATTCTCACCCGACAACAGCGCGGTCGCGATTGCGTCAGCCCACACGGAGTCCTTCAAGGGTCTGCTGAGGGTGCGGCAGCTGGCAAGTGGTGCACAGTGGGATCTCACTCTCGACTTTTCCGCGAGCGGCGCTGTGCTGTGCTGGTCACCCGATGGCAAACACATCGCGCTCGGTGCCGGAAACCACCATGCGATCTTCACCGCGGACGGCCAACTGCGGGCGAGCTGGGCACTGGGGGGCGTCGAATCCGTCCGCTTCAGCCGAGATAGCACCAGGCTCATTACTGGCACTCGAAAGGGCAATATGTCTCACGCGGGCGAGAAGTTCCTGCGCGTGTGGGACCTCGATGGCAACCAGATCGAAGAGATCGCAACCCCTCACGATGGCATGTACTCACGTCTGCAGGCCATTGCGACTCACCCAGATGGGGCGACGGTGGCGGTTGGAGGCGCGGACCAACACGTGCACTTGTTCGACAGCGCCGATTGGCGGCGCACGCATCTCCTGAAGACGGCCGACCTCGACCCGGACACAGAGGAGTGGGGCTCACGGGTCCAGTGGAATGTCGAACACCTGGCCTTTTCTCCGGACGGGACAAAGCTGCTGGTGGGAACCGGCGGTGTATTTGGCTCCCTACAGGTGTGGAATACCGCGTCGTGGGTGCGAACCTCACTTCACTGCGACTTCGTCAAACAGTTCAACGATTTCGCGCTGAGCGACGGCGGGCGGACGATCGCACTCGCTACGACAAGTGAAGCTCGTAGCTACATTTCAGGCGAGCCCTCACCCGTAATCCACGGCGGCTGGAAGGGGCCCTACACCAGCGAGGACGTCGACCACTTTCAACGTTTTGCAGACGGCAAACGGGCCGCCCTCACGTCGGGTGTCTTCCACAGCGGCTTCACATTCGGCATCCTGGACCTTGAGACGTCGGACCTCATCACCCCCTTCAACTGCAAGACGGCGCCAAGGGTATTGGCCGTCAGAGAATCCGACAGTGTGATCGCCACCGGTGACGACAAGGGACGCCTTGCCCTGTGGAAGCCGGGACGCAAGACACCCCTTGCCAAACCCGAACGGCACCACCAGGAAGTCAACGACCTGGCGTGGTCCACCGACGGTAACATTCTGGTCTCCGGTTGTGATGGAGGCATATTGCGCGTCTGGGATGCCGCTTCCAAACGCGAGCGTTTTTCGCACACCGCAGGGGGCACCCGGCCCGCCTACCGGTGCTGTGCAGCGTCCGCCGACGGCGCGTGGATAGCCGGGTCTGTTAGCAATCGTCCCAGGGGCGGCCCCTACACCTCTTCCGTCCATATCTTTGCCGCAGAGGGGGGCGCGCCTACGGTGTTCGCGGACGGCGGATTCAATGCCATGGTGTTCTCACCCGACGCCAAGCTGCTGGTGGGCGGGGACTCCAAGGGTCGGATCCGAATTCTCCGAACCGAGGACGCCGCACTGCTCGCCGAATATCAAGCGCACGGCAGCCCGGTGACCGCTCTGCAGTTCGATCCACACGGCCACCTGCTCTACTCGATGACCCGGAACGGCCAGATCAAGATCTGGGGTCTGGGAGCGCCGGACTCCGAATACCTCATCGCGACGTACGCCCCGGTAGCCGCAGCACCCGAGGCGGTGGCGGAAGAGAGCGCTCCACCGCCTCCCAAGCCGGTGAACTGGAAGGCCGTGGAGGCACACACAGAGTGGGTCGTCGCGTCGGAGGAGACCCGCTTCTACAGCCACGCCGACGTCGGTTGGGTCGCCCTGACCCTCGCCCACGGAACCGTGAAGAGTGGCGTCGGGCAGAGCCCCGAAACCGCACGGGAAGTCGGCGCTCGCGAAGGGGTGACGAGCGAGTCCATCACTCCCGAAAACCTGGACGCGATTTCGCGGTTGGTTGAGATGTACGTCTTCCACCGCAACAAGCTGAGCGCCGGCGGAAACCGTATGGCCGTCTTGCGCAGCCAATCGGAGTCCAAGACAGCCTTGGCCGAGCTCGGCGGCACGTCCATGCGCCTGTTCCTCGACAACGGCGCAATCACCCAGGTCGAGTTGGGTGAGGGGCTGAGTCTGGAACTCGCCCACATCCTCTGGGAAAAGGCCTCAAACCCCTTCAATTCCGGATTCGAGGAACTCCCAAAGGCTACGCTGGATAGTATCTTGAGTGCCGTCGCCGCGAGAGGTGACGAACAGAAGATAGTGTTCGACCCGCCCCTCGTTCCGCCAGAGGTGAACTGGAAAGAGGTGGAGGCCGGCAACCAATGGATCGTCGAGTGGGAGAACAAACGCCTGCTCAAGCACGCCGACCTGGGCTGGATTGCCATGAACATGCACGAGGGCCGCGCAATCAGGGGATCGTGGCAGAGTCTGGAGACCGTGCAGGAGGTTGCGGCTCGCGAAGGCGTTGGCAGCGACCCCATGACAGACGAAAACAAGGCCGAAGTCGCGGGTCTCGCCGAGCTCTATTCGGGACACCTCGCCGACCTGCGCTCCGGCGGAAACAAGATCGCCGTGCTGCTGAACATCCCCGCCTCGAAGAAGACACTGGCAGAACTGGGTGGAATCCCGATGCGGCTCCTCTGGGTCGATGGCAACTTGACCCAGGTCACACTCGATGGCGACATCTCCCGAGAAATCTCAGACGCCATGTGGGCCAAAGCCAGCAGCAAATACTACGCGCCGCTCGAGGAGCTACCGCAGGTGACCATCGACGCGATTCTGGCCACTCTCGGCAAGCGCGGCGACGAAACCACGGTCCTCTTCGAGCCCCCGCTGCCCCTTCCGGAGCCAGAGCCCGAACCAGAGCCCCCATGGGAGCCCACATTCAGCGAGGCCGTCGAGGCCGTTCACGCCCGAGATGTCGATCTCGTGCGGCGAATCCTCGAGACCAAGTCGACCGATGCCCGCAGCGCCCAGAACGGCTGGAACCTCCTGCACGAGTCGGCCCGACACGGCGTGCTCGGAGCCGTTCGCCTGTCGATTGAGGGCAAGTGCGACGTAAATCAGACCATCCCCGACGGGTACTCCCCTCTCTTCCTGGCGTTTGAGTGTGCATGCGAGAACATGGGAGGCGAATCACCCGAGCGATATGCCGAAGCGCTCGAAGTGGTCGAGCTGCTCTTGGAGAGCGGCGCAGATCCAACATTCGAGCACCCCGCGATCAATCGCCAGATGTCCTTCATCGCGGCTGAGTGGGGTTGCCTCGACCTCACCAAGCGGTTCATGCAGGCGGCTGATTATCCAGTGGACACCCAAGATGAGGAGGGGGAGACCAGCCTGAGTATGGCGGTCTGGGAAGGCCAGCGAGCGATTGTCCAGTTCTTGCTGGCAGAGGGAGCTGACCCAAACCTGCCCAACAACGCCGGCTACACTCCACTCCACCAGGCGGCGGTACACGACCACGGCGACATCGCGGCCGACCTGCTCGACGCGGGAGCCGACAAGACCTCGGTTCTCACGTCCGATGACGAGGACTTCAAGGTGGGCATGACGCCGGCGCAGGTCGCCCGCGTCAACGACTACAACGAACTCGCCGATCGCCTCGAGCCATGAGACGCGAGAGCCGAGCTCACTTCGGGTCGAGAACCGCCGTCGAGATGTCCCAGGCGAAGTCCGGCGTCCACGCCCGTCGGTCATTGGACAGGTAGAAGACAAACAACTCTTGATCCGGCCACCAGATCAGATGGGAGAAGTAGAAGCCGTTGCTGCCGTCGTGCTCGATGGCCGTCCCGAAGTCGGTCTCTTCGATGCCCCAGCCGTAGCCGTACCCGGCCTTGCCGTTCTCGGAGTGCACCGAAAACAGCAGGTCCACCGACTCCTGCGACAGGACCGTGCCGCCCGTCAGGGCCTTCAGCCAGGAGTGCATGTCCTCGGTCGTGGAGAGCAGCTCGCCGTTGCCCACCACGTGCCAGTAGTCGTCGGGACCCATGTCGAGACCCAGCGCGTCTCCGTACTCGTCCTTCTTGTGGTATCCCTCCGCGACCACCGAGTCCGACCAGTCGGGGTCGTCGTAGCCGGTGTGAAACATGCCGGCGGGCAGGAAGAGCTCCTGGCGCAGCCACGCTTCGTAGTCCATGCCGGTGACGTCCTCGAGCACGGCTGCCGCCACGCCAAAGCCGACATTCGAGTAGCCGAACCCCT
>Ga0315336_1003084_pt1 | contig 23214 bp, 18 predicted proteins | sample ASW5metaG_FD_204512 | JGI IMG/M metagenome (GOLD analysis project Ga0315336, IMG submission 204512) | Ammonia-oxidizing marine archaeal communities from Monterey Bay, California, United States - ASW #5 | ecosystem: Environmental > Aquatic > Marine > Intertidal zone | place: USA: California... | reverse complement strand
GCCCCGGCCTTTTTGGCCGGGGTCCGTTTTTTTGTCGGGCACTGCGGACCCGCGTCCGCGCGCGGCGCCCGTCCCGCGGAGTCCGTTCACGCGTGGCGCCGGTTCGGAACTCTCGGGCCGCACAAGGGGCGGCTGCGGGTCGCGGCGCGGGAGCCCCCAGCCGGGAACCACGGCATTGAGTCCGCTGGTGAGCCATAACCGTTAATGTTCAAACGTGTTGTGTCGCATGCCCGGCCGCAGGTCCGCGCCGATCGGCCGGGTGACCTCCAAAGTTGGCCGCCAGCGGCACGGCCGAGCTGACCTTTCTCCCGCCGGCAGCCCAGAGGGGGCCGATTGTATCGATTATGACGACGAAATCGGCTTTGTGCCGCATCGCGTGCTGATTGTGCCGATTGTACGGAATAGCACAGGCTGGAGAACACCGGGTTGCGGATACCGTTCCCGCGCACTTCCCATCCACGGATGATTGTCATGAAACGGCCATTATGTTTCGCGATGGCGCTGATCTGCATGACCGGGATCCCTTCCGCTGACGCCCAAGTCGCCGATGTCCAAGCTCTCAGCAACGGACCGCCGCCGACGCGGAGTGAGTTGGAAAGCCTCACCCGCCGACTGCAAGCGATGGAAGCCACCAACGCACGTCTCCAGATGGCGCTGGAGGGCCGCAGCGACCTGCCGGAAACTCTGGGGATCACAGCCATCACGCAGGGGATCCCCGCAGCGCTGGCCCCGGTCGCCAGCGGCCCGTCGTGTTCAACGAGCCGGTGTGGCCACTGTGGCGGTGACTCGTGTCTGTGTCCGCCTGAAACGGCACCGTGCATCACCTGCCCGCACGTTTCCACGCTCAGTCCCTACTTCAATCTGCGGCTCTTCGGATCGTTGAACGCGGAACTGGTATTCGCAGATGCGCGTCCCATCATCGCCTCGGGCATTGTGTTCATCTCGCCCGATCTTGGCCAAGACACACAGATGGCTGAAGTCCACGCCAAATCGACCAATCTGGGAGCCGCGTTAACGGGGCCGGAAATCAACGGAATGCAGTCGGGCGGCATGTTCCTGACGTATCTCTATGGAGAACGTTTTCAAGACGACAAGTACGGGTTGTACATCGTGCGCATGTATGGGGAACTCAAGAATGACTCCCTACGATTCGCGGCCGGGATCAACGGGGATGTTGTCAATCCGCGGGCACCCACGACGGTCAATTTCAACCGCGCCAACGGCGCCGGCAATTTCGGATTCATGCGCGCCCAGTTTCTCGTGGAAAACCACTCGTATTTCAGCCAGGATCGACAGCTCACGACGCAAGTCGCCGTGAGCAATCCGGTGACGACCGCATTTGCGAATTTGAGTCTGCCGCCGTTCAATCTGTTGGAAAATTCGGGATGGCCAAATATCGAAGGCCGCGTGGCGTTTGGGTGGGGCGAGAAACCGAAGCAGCCCAACGCGTCACGACCGCTCGAGTTGGGTGTATCTGGTCTGGTGGGACAATTGCGGAGGACGGATACGCCTCAGAACCACATTCACGATGTCTGGGCGTTCGGACTTGATACCCACGTCGCATTGACGGATGAGGTGGGTTTCGAAGGAGAGTTCTTCACTGGCCAGGCGATTGGCAATTACAACGCGGGGATCTTTCTGGTCGACAACGAAAACTTTTCCTCGGTGCGTTCGACGGGAGGCTGGGGTGAGATCTACGTGAATTGGACGCCGTGCCTGCATTCCCACTTTGGAGCTGGCGTCGATGATCCACTCGACAGGACGTTGACCCGCGACCTGCCGACCAGGAACGAGTTGATGTTCGCCAACGTGATCTGGGATGCGACACAGAACCTGGAAATCGGGTTCGAGGTCAGTTACTGGAAGACCAGCTACACACCCGACCCCGCGCTGGGGCCGTTGTCGCCGATTGACAACGATGCCATGGTCTATCAGACCCGTGTCCGGTTGAAGTTCTGAGCCGCACGTTCAAATCCAGAGGCTTACTTCGAGCGCCCTCGGCCGGTGGTGGTTATACTGGGGCGATCGCGTGGGTTATCGGTGGCAAGGCAACGCGGCGCGGAAGCGGCGTGCAATCGATCGCCGGCTGACCGCTCGCTGTTTCCCCGATCGGACACCATCAGAGGATGCCGCTATGAGCCTGCCGTCTGTCACTGGATTCTTAGCTGTTGTGTTGGCCGTGTGTGCCGGATTTCACGGGACGCCCCAACAACTGTTCGCCCAGGCTTCTGCCCTGAATCGAGCGATCCGTACGGCGGATCACATGGAACCGGCGATTCCGCGTCTGCGGCAGAGCCAGCGAGTTGCGGAGAAACTTGCGGCTCTCAAAGGCCAGACGGGCAAGCGACCCAATATTGTCTGGCTGGTTGTCGACGACATGGGTTACGGCGATCCCGGGTGCTATGGTGGCGGCCCGGCGATCGGAGCGGCCACGCCCAACATCGACCGATTGGCCCGGGAAGGATTGCGATTGACCTCGTGTTACGCTCAGCATACGTGCACTCCCACACGCTCGGCGATTCTCACCGGACGCTTACCGGTCCGCACGGGATTGATTCGACCGATCCTGGCCGGCGACAAAATCACCAGGAATCCGTGGCAGGGGGAAACGTCTCTGGCCAAGATCTTGAGTGATGTGGGTTACTACACGCTGTTGACCGGCAAGTGGCACGTCGGCGAAGCCCCCGGGATGCGGCCGCACGACGTCGGCTTCGACCAGTTCTATGGCTATTACCCGGCCGAAAAAGAGATCTCCCAGATATTCGACAAGCGACGCTACCCCGACCTTGTGCTGGATAAGGAGAAACTCGCCGCCTTCATGAAGAACAAGCCTTCGCACAGTCTGATCGAGGGATTTAAGGGGGGCCCGACACGCACGGTCAGCCAGGTGAAGTCGATCGAAGACATGAGCCGGGCCGACCAGGTGCTGGCGGATTTTACGATCCAGAAGATCAAGCAACTGGCTAAAAAGGATCAACCGTTCTTTATTGAGCATTGCTTCATGAAGGTCCATTGCGACAACTTTGCCAACCCGGACTTGGAAGGCCTCAGTGCCAGCAAGTACCCCTATAAGGACGCCGTCGTCGAAGTGGACCTGCACATCGGCAACATCATCAAGACTCTCCGGGAAGAAGGCCTGCTGGAAAACACCTTTATCTTCTTCACGTCGGACAACGGTCCCCAGATGGATGCGTGGCCGGATTCCGGCTACACGCCGTTTCGAGGAGCGAAGGGCACGACCTTCGAGGGTGGCGTGCGTGTTCCCGCGATCGCTTACTGGAAGGGGATGATCAAGCCAGGTCGCGAGAGTGATGATCTGTTTGACTTGATGGATCTGTTCAACACGGCAGTCAACCTGGCCGGGGCCACGGCCCGACTGCCGAAGGATGTCTACATCGACGGAATCGACCAGACGTCATTTCTGCTTGATGACACGGGCCGATCTCGACGTGAGATTGTCTTCTTCTGGTGGGAAACTCAGTTCATGGCGCTGCGGATGCGGGAGTACAAGCTTCACATGCACGTGATCAAGCCAGAAACAACACACATGTACATCGACATGGCAACGATTCAACGAGCCGGTCTCGCGCCGTGGTTGATCAACCTGTACATCGATCCCAAGGAGCGATTGGCGGTCGGCCATCGCCGCAATGCCTGGCTGGCATCGATCGGCGCCGAGGCGAAAGCGCATGAGGTGACATTCAAGAAATATCCGCCCAAGGACGTGGGGCTCGGCGAGTGACAGACGATTTGTGACTGCGGGCCGCCGTGGGCCGCCGACCCACGCACATGCCGGTCGACGTGGCGGATGCTCCGCCGGACGCTGCTTCCGCGCGGGTCGTGGCAACGGCTTTCCAGCGGCCGCGGATCAGTCGGGGCGGTCAATTTGAGGCCGCAGCACCTGGCACCACGGCAGTTCGCTGCGCAGGCGGCCCAGCATGGCCTCGTCTTCACAGTTGCCGATGATGGCGCCACCCGAACCACAGAATTTGGCGCTGGCGCCCGCGCGTCGCGCGGCAGACACCATTTCGATGTGCGAACGCGACAGATCGCAGATCCGCGCCCGGATGTCGTAGTTGGTGTCGATCAAGTCGCGCAAGCGCCGCTGATCGCCGTCCAGCAGAGCCTGGCGACCCGCCAATGCACAGGCCGCGAATTCATCCATCGCCGCGACCACATCCACGTCGCCTTGGTTGTAGCGGGAGCGCAGCGGACCATGTGTCAACTCGGTTGGCTCGCTGACGTCCGTGTTGTAGGCAATGTACAGGTCACCGGGCAACAAGCGGGCGTCGAGTGGTTCGTAGGTCCCACACTCGAAACCCGTGATCATCTCCGTCTGTTGTTCGGAGAAGTCCATATAGACCAGTCCTTCGTGGACTTGTATGACGCGATCCTGCAGGCCACCGGCGATTCCCAGTTCTTCGGTTTCTACGCTGAGTGCCAGCGAGGGCTGAATGTGGGACGAAATCTCGATTTCGTAGAAGTCCATCAGCGCTCGCAAGGTGGCGATGATGATGGCGCTGGAACCGGCCAGTCCCACCTGCCGCGGGATGTTGCTCTGGTAACGAATCGAGAAATTGCGATCGTGTAACTGGTAACCGCACAGATCGCAGTAGTCGACGAATTTCTTGATCGTCGCCTTCACCAGCCGGATCCCGCCGTAATAACCATGCAGATTGACGTCCTCGGCCAATTCGCGAATCGATCCAAACCGACTCTGATCCTCCTGGCTCAGGATCAGCTCCACGTCTTCCCAACTGTACAAGACGACTTCGGCAAAGAAATCACGCACGATCAGCGACAGCGTCTTACCGTAAAAACCATCCGAAGGATTTCCCAACAGGCCGGCACGCGCGCAGGCACGGCGTCGCAGCAACATCATGGTCAGCCTTCCTTCTCTGATTTCAACAGCGACTCAATGTGACACTTGAGCCGTGGACCATAATCAGGATCGGCCAGGGCGAATTCCGTGAATGCCTGGAAATAGCTCTCAAAGTTCCCGATGTCGTACCGCTTTTCGCCCGCGTTGAGCTTGATGCCGTAGCCGATGCCTCCGTTGCGCAACACACGCGAGATGGCGTCCGTCAGCTGGATTTCTCCACCCTTGCCCGGAGTTGTCTGGCTGAGCGCTTCAAAGATCTTCGAACTGAAGACGTATCGGGCCGCAACTGCCAGGCAACTGGGTGCCTGGTCGATCGTCGGTTTTTCGATCAGATCCGCCAATTCGAACACGTCGTTTACCGATCCCCGCGGCTGGGCAATTCCATAATGCACGACTTCGTGAGGCGGAACTTCTTCGAAAGCCACGATGACATCCGCTGACGAACGATCGAATTCGTCAACCATCCGCTCGACCACCGTTGACTTGGCGTGCATGCCGATGATGGAGTCGCCCAGGGCGACCACAAACGGTTGGTCGACAATCAGTGGTTTGGCACACAGGACCGCATGTCCTAATCCCAATTGCCGTCGCTGGCGAGTATAAAAGTACTCGATGTTGCGGCGTTCAAAATCCAACTCCTGCAACTGATCTTCCTTGCCAGTCTCTCTCAGATAGGCGGTCAGTTCCGCATTGACGTCAAAGTGGTTCTCGATGCTCGATTTTCCCGTTCCGGTGATGAACAGCAGACGCTGAACTCCGTTGCGGGCCAGTTCGTCAACCACATATTGGACGACGGGCCGCCGACCGACTGGTAGCATTTCTTTGGGCTGACTCTTTGTCGACGGGAGCAGCCGAGTCCCCTGGCCAGCTACCGGGACGACCGCGATGTCGATGGGCATTGCTCGATCCGTTCTCAGAAGTAATTCAATCCCAGAAATGATTCCATCCGGTCAAAGACCGCTGCCGGATCGTCGCCATTCTATCGACTTTGCGGGATGTGGATATGGAAGTCTGGTCCAAGTTGCCATCCGCCGCCAAAACCACGATCGGTGGTTGCTTGGCCGGCCGGCGCGGCGCTCTCACAGAATGCCGCCATTGGAACGAGAAGCAGAGACTGAGTCGCGGCATCCGCTATTTGCTCATGCCGTACTTCTTCATCTTGTTGTACAACGTGACACGGCTGATGCCCAGCTCTTTGGCCGTGTTGGTGCGGCTGAAATTGTTGTTGTACAATGCCTGCTCGATGATCTCTCGCTCGGTGGTCGCGATCTGATGTCCGAGCTCCTTACGCTGCTGTGTCTCGGATTCGTTGCTGGTCAGCGATACCGACGGATCGTTGGTTGGGCCTGCGAAGCCGGACAGGATGTGTGGCGGCAGGTGTTGTGCGTTGAGCACGCCGTCGCGGCAATAAATCACCGCTCGGCGGATCACGTTTTCCAACTCCCGGACATTGCCTGGCCAGGGGTAGCGGTTGAGCGATTCAAACAGACCCGAATCCACTCGGTGAATCGCGATTCCGTGCAAATCGGACAGTTCGCCGATGAATTTTCGGGCCAGTGGAGTGATGTCCAACTTGCGTTTTCGCAAAGGCAGCAACTCGAATTTGAGCATGTTGAGGCGGTAATACAGGTCGGGACGAAACCGTCCCTGCTCCACGAGCGGTTGCAGGTCCAGGTTGCTGGCAACCAACAGCCGCGCCTGGCTGGTGTGCGTCTCGTTCGACCCCACTGGCTCGAACTGCTTTGTCTCGATGACCCGCAATAGCTTGACCTGCTGTTCGGGACCCAGCACATCGATTTCGTCAAGCAACACCGTTCCGTTCTTGGCGGCTAGAAACTTGCCATCCTTGTCCGCGTGGGCACTTGTAAAAGCGCCTTTACTGTGGCCGAACAGTTCGCTTTCGATCAGTTCCGCAGGCAAGGCGCCACACGCCACGTGCAGGAATGGTTCGTGTGATCGAGGTGAAACATCGTGGATCAACTGCGATAGATACGTCTTACCGCTGCCCGTCTCTCCAATCAACAGGATCGTCACGTCATGCCTGGCAGCAATCTCCAGATCCTGAAGCATGAGCCTCAGTTCCGGAGATTCGGTCTGGAAGCGGTCGAGTATCCGCGACGGTGGCGTCTCCAGGGAAGGTGCCGAATCTGTTGTGTGACTCGACGACGGCGACGGCACCTTGGCAGGTTGAGTTGGGACGGTTTCGGTCACGGCTGTCGTTGAGAATTGAGTTTCGATGACTTCAGCCATCGTCTCCATTGTCTCGACGTTCTTCAGCTGGATCAGGTCGGTTTCGTTCGCCCGGCGTTGGAGAGGCTCGGCGCATTGCGATCCCGTGAGCATGATGATCTTCATTCTCGGGAAACAGCGTTGAAGTTCGTTCAGCAGGCGGTCCTCGAGATGTCCACCGGAAACGACTTGCTCGAAGTCTGCAAGAAATGTACTCGGTCTGTGGGACGCGAGCAATTCCTCAACTTCGCTGACCGAATCGCATATGAGAATCTCATACGCGTCTGTCAGGAGCAAAGGCAATTCCGAGGTGTACCTCGGACTTTGACTCAGGATGGCAATCAATGGTTTTAACATGTCCGTCCTACGGCCCAGCGAGCTGTCCTTATTCAAACCTCGTAGATCCTCATAGCAGCCTTCTTGACAGTTTTCGTGCCGTCGAGCGCTGCTAACATCTGGCGCTCTGCTCCTGGCCTCTTTAAACAAATTGAGTGCCAATCAGGAACATTTGCCGTCGATTGTGTCCTAAGCCGTGTTCAAAAAACCGTTTAGAGTTTCTGGTATTTCGATGTCGTGGTTTGGAGACGCGTCGTATGTTGGAAACAGGCATCATCGTTGTTGATTTGGCGCATCAGTCCGGTTGTGCGGTGTTGCGGACTGGCAACGTTGTCCGCATCGACGCGCGTGGAGTCCTCAGCACAGCGAGTTATGCGTGGTGTGAGCGTACCGTGGCTGACGCCGTGCGGTCCGTCCGTCGGTGATCCGCGGACCGCCCACGCCGTCGCGACCGTGCTCCGTTTTGCATTTCTCAGGCGCATCCGGCTATCCTGGCGGATTGACGACACCGGGGATTGACGACACCGGGGATTGACTTTAATGGCCAGCCGCTGATCCCCAGGTGGCAGCCCATCCGGATTCTTGAACGGGAGCATCCAATGTGCCCAGCGATCCATTCCGTAGTCCGTCCGTCCGGTCTGCGTTTCCTGACCATGTTGTTGTGCTGGATCCCGGTCATGCGGACCGCTGCGCACGGAGAAACACGTCTGCCGGCTCTGAAGACGCTGATGGTTACCAGCACGGTTGACGGATCACCGCAATCGTGTTTGCTGTGGACTCCGTCAACCGCCAAGACAAAAGAAACTCCCCTGTTCGTGTTTCTCCATTCCTGGAGTGGTGATTATCGTCAGGACAACGCGAAGTGGCATCGGCAAGCGGTGAAACGAGGCTGGATATATTTGCACCCCAATTTTCGTGGCCGCAACGATCATCCCGAAGCGTGTGGATCCCAACTGGCAAGGCAGGATGTGATCGACGCCATGGATCACGTGGCTGCCCGGTTTTCCGTCGACGCGCGGCGGGTCTATCTGGCGGGATCCTCCGGTGGTGGACATATGACAATGCTGATGTCGGCCTATCATCCGCGGCGTTTCAGCGCGGCCTCGGCATGGGTGGGCATCAGTGATTTGCAAGCCTGGTATCGCTTTCATGTGGACGACCAGGGACGACGGGGGCGCTACGCACAGATGATTGTGGACTCGTGCGGCGGGCCTCCGGGAATCAGTCAACAGATTGACCGGCAGTACCACGAACGCTCGCCGCGGCATCATTTGCATCAGGCTGGCGACCTGCATCTCGATCTGAATGCCGGTGTCAACGACGGACATACCGGGTCGGTTCCTGTCTGGCACACACTGACGGCCTTCAATGTCGTGGCTGCTGCCGGGGGGCATCCGACGGTATCCGCTGAGGAGATCCGTCAGTTGTCGGTCAATCGTCGTCTGACGCGCCCCACCGCTTTGGATCGAGCTCCCGATCCCAGCTATGGCCGACAATTGCAATTGCGCCGCGTAGCAGGCCGGGCGCGTGTCACCATTTTCGATGGTGGGCACGAGTCGCTGCCGGAGGCGGCGTGTACGTGGCTGGCGCGTCAGTCGCGGCTGACGTCCCGCGCGCGTTGAACCTCAGATCGTGACACAACCCGTCGTCCACGGATCCAGCCCAGCAGCGGACCGCCCAGCCACAGGCTGAGACACAGGACGCTCAAAACGGCTGAGATCGGTCGCGTGAAGAATGTCGTCAGATCACCATCTTTGCTCAAGTTCTGAATGAATGATTGTTCGAGTTTGCCACCCAGAATGATGCCCAGCACCACGGGGCCCAGTGGAATGCGTGATTTGTCCAGCACGAATCCCAGCAGGCCCATTCCCAGCATGACCCATACGTCGAAGTAACTCCCGTTGATCGCATAAGCTCCCACGATGCAGAACACCAGAATCATCGGCATCAAAGTCGAACGCGGAATGCGCACCAGCAGCGAACCGATGCGGATCGCCAGGAACCCCAGTGGAATCAACAGGACATTCGCGAGCAAAAAAGTCAGATAGATTCCGTAAACAAGTTGGGACTGCTGCGGATCGCTGAAGATCTCCGGTCCGGGTTGAATGTTCTTCATCAGCAGCACTCCGATTACGATCGCGGTCACGGAATCGCCGGGGATGCCGAACACCAGCGCGGGGATCCAGGCACCGGCCAACGCGGCGTTGTTGGCTGCAGTCGCGTCGGCGATTCCCTCCAGCGATCCTTTGCCGTATGCGTCGGGAGTTCGGGAAAATCTCTTGGACACCGCATACGAGATCCAAGCTCCGATGTCGGCTCCAGCACCCGGAATCATTCCCACCACCGCCCCCACGACACACGATCTTAGCGCGTGAAACTTGCGTTGCCACAGCAGGGGAACTGTGCCGCGGAACACGGGGGCGATGAAGCGCTGGATCAGCCCGCGTGCCGCCGGTTCCGCGTCGGAAACCGGTGGTCTGGCCGCAGAGTCTCCGGGTGACGAGGATGAGATCACGTTGCGCAGGACTTCCGATACGCCAAACAGTCCAATCATGGCCGGAATGAAGTTGACTCCCGTGATCAACTCGTCTCGGCCAAACGTGAACCGCGGTGCGCTGTGGACTTCGCTCAGGCCGACCGTCGAGAACAGCAGTCCGATGACCAGGGCCAGGCCGCCGCGAAGGCGGGAACCGTGCGAGACGATGGCCGCGCAGCTCAGTCCCAGGACGTACAGCCAGAAATACTCGTACGTGGTGAACAGCAGGGCGATACGTGCCAATTGCGGTGCAGCCAGGATCAAGACCAATGCCCCGAACAGGCCGCCGGCGACACTGAAGACCAATGACACTCCCAGGGATTGTTGATGCCGTCCCTGACGGGTCAGAGAATAAGCGTCGTCGGTATACGCTGCCGAGGACGGCGTACCCGGAATCCGCACCAGCGCTGTGGGAATATCACCGGCGAAAATACTGCAGGCTTCCAAGGTGACGATCACAGCGATGGCGGTCATGTCGTCCAAGAAAAAGGTGACGGGGATCACCAGTGCCACGGCCATCGTGGCCGTCAGCCCCGGGATGGCTCCCACCGACAGTCCATAAAGGGCCGCCAACAGAATGGCCAGCAACACTTGGGCGGAGAAGATCTGCTGGGCGGCCGCAGAGACGGATTCGGTGGTTTGCAACAATGTATTCATGTCGGATCAGGCCCCGTCCCAGGACCTTGGTCGCCGGGGTCGCATGGAGTCCGGTGCTCAACGTTCGATCGGCGACGCATCCATTGCCACGAGCGGTCCCGACCGCAGGACCACCAGGCGGAACATGCCCAACGGCGCTCGTCGGTGCGGCGGAGGTGCGTCCAGCGTGCTGGCAGCGGCCGTTGTTTCCCGCGCGATCACCGTTCGTGGACTCATGCCTGGATGCGCGCACGCGAGCACCGATAATAATGGTTCCCGCTCGAGCCTGCTATGCCGCCACCTACGGGGTCCACTGGGATCAGTAATCTTCGGGGAGCACGATTGTGGTTGCTGACCGATCGGCTTCGGTGATGATCCACAGACGACAGCCCTGAACTGTGCGATAGGCCGACAGAATCCGTTCTCCCTGCACCAGCGCCAGTTCGTTCTGACGTCGGTCCACGCTGGACAATTCGCCCCAGTCTCCGGTGGCATGCCGCAACAGAAAATCGGCCGCCGACTGGTTGGCCTGCCGCAGCGCTTCCATGGCTGACGGAGTGGCCAGAATTTGGCCCAGTGGGAATTTTTTCGGACGTTCGGCGATCATCAGTTATCCTGCCTGCCGCTCGGGTCGCGTTGCATCACTCATCGCGATCGTGGATCCAGGAATGAGCCATGTCGGCCAGACGCGCGACGAGAGGCAATTCCTCACGCCCGAAATTGTCGCTCCGCTTCCATTCTTCGCCGTCTCGGTAAATCCGCGAAATCCGGACACTGTATCGCAGTCCGTTGGAAGTCGCGTTCTCCCAGATCGCCGCTGTGGTCATGCCAATGCGGATCTCGTGTACCGGCTTCTGGCTGGTCATCCCGGTCTCCTCTCGCATGTGAGTGGTGAGGCAGGCCGCACGGACACGGAGCGACCTCCCGCGGCCATCGATCGGATCCAGACCGGCGCGGGGTCTGGAACGCTGGTGTGAAATTGCGTGATCTGACGCGGGCGGGATCGAAGCGAAGTGTGATGCCACGTGAAAAGTTCGCTACTCCCCAATCGCAATCGGCGCGCGGAAGCGGACAAAAAAAGTCCCTGGGGCGGCGATTGAATTTGTCGACGATTGGCCGCTGCCAAGCCCGGCACCCGCGCGGCTACAGTTCGCGAATGGTCATCCCACCGTCAACCTGGAGTACCTGGCCGGTGGCATACGGCAAGTCGCCACGCACCAGCATGGCCACAGCGGTCCCCACATCTGAGGGCTCACCCCAACGCCGCTCGAGCGTCAAGCCCTGGGCGATCAGCGCGTCGTATTTCTGCGTGACCCCGGCCGTCATGTCGCTGCGGATGACACCCGGTTGCACTTCGTATACGGGAATCTGAAATTCGGCCAAACGTGCGGCCCAAAGACGGGTGGCCATGCCGATTCCCGCTTTGGACAGGCAATAATCTCCGCGGTTGGTCGAAACGAAGTGCGCCGAAATCGACGAGATGTTGATCACCGTGGCGCGGTAGTCTGCTTGCTCCCGTCTCTGACCGATCATCCAATTGGCAACCAATTGGGTCAGGAAATAGGGGCCCTTGAGGTTCACTCCCAGCACGCGATCAAAACTCGACTCATCCGCCTCCAGCAGATCTTTGCGTCCGACCGAGGTGATTCCGGCGTTGTTGACCAGCACGTGTAGCCGACCGTATTCTGAGCGAATCTGGTCGACGATATGCTGTCGCTGCGTCGGATCGCTCACGTCACCGCGACAGTAAATCACCCGTGCACCCAGGGTCCGTATCGATTCGAGGGCGTCCGCTACGGCAGCCTCGTCGCGGATACCGTTGAGTGCCAGGTCACAGCCGTCACTGGCCAGGCTGGCCGCGATGCCCAGCCCGATTCCCCGTGTACCACCCGTGACCAAAGCCACCCGTCTCTCGCTGGTGTTGTCCACTTGCATCCCGTTGTGTTCTCGATTCAACGCACATGAAACAGCCGTCGCCACAAATCGCGGCGGTTCCGTCAGACCAGACGGGGCCGAGCGGCATCGGCCAGCGGTCCGAAGAAGCAGTGATCGGGTCCCGCGCCGATCAGCGACTGCAGATAGATGCAGACTTCCCTCAAGTGGTAGTCTCCCCACATACAGGACTCGCCGTACGGAATCTGTGCTCCATCCGCAATGTGGTCCCAGCCGCGTGGACGGTGGTAGACCGAGTGCAACAATAACCCTTGATGATCCGAGGATTCGCTGAGGTAGCGTTTGCCCAGCAGCGTGTGGAGCACGGTCAGCCCGGCTTGCCAGTAGCGCCGCGCCTGGACGGGATCGGCCGGCTGCAGGTATCGCCCGAGTCGCAACAGGCCCTGAGCGGCAATGGCCGCGGCTGAACTGTCGATGGGTTCCCAGCTATTGAACGGATCGCTCGCGCGTTGCAGATGATCGGGCATGTGGCTCAAGCCCGGAGCACCCGTGTCCCAATAGGGGATTCCGTCCGTGGGCGTGTTTTCAATGTAGAAATCACACGTGGCTTGGCCGGCGCGGAGCATTGTGGACTCGATCAACGGCCGACCTCCCAGCGATGCCAGTTGCTCGTCCGAGACAACCCGCAAGTACTCCAATTGCTCGGGGTAGCCACACATGATCCAGGCCAGTCCGCGGGTCCAGGTGGTGAAGGCTGAATAACCTTGCTGAGTACTGGGACAGCGAAAGCGTCCGTCGTTTCGGTTAAATATGCTCTCATGCGCCACCCGACCCCGGACGTCGTAACAGTCCCGGCCCTCCCCGTAGTACACATTGTGCCGTGCCGTGGTCATGGCGTGTGTGACCATCCGCTCCAACAGCGAGACACGTGCGTCGTTTTCGCTCATCAGCGCATGGCCCAGCAGATGAGCCAAAGACAGTGAACGCAACGAGCGGATGGTGTCGCAAAACAGGGAGTGCGGTCCGTTGAATGAGTAGATATATCCGCCGCCGTCGTGCGTGGTCGCCCACCGCGCGGCTTGTACTGCTCCCGAAGCCTTCAGTGCCAGCTCGCAAAAATCACGCTCCTGAGCCTGTTCAGGAATCCGTCCCGAATTCATCAGACGCCACAAACTGCCGTAGGTGCTGATGTTGTTGAACCCGTGATCATGCACGCCCGTGTGCGTCACATGTGACGCCATCCGCGAGCGGACATGTTCACGGCCGATGTCCAGAAACTGCTGGTCGTCCGTGGCTTCGAATTGCAGCAGGAAGGAACCGGAAAGAAACCCCTGAGTCCATTCCGTCCACCCCTGAGCCTGATAACGACCGTTGACGGTGAATACCGGTGTCGCGGCCCCCTGGGTCCAATCGTCTTCGATAGAAAGCAGTTTGTGGCCCGAGGCCTGCCACATGCTGTGCATCTCAGGCAGCAGATCGCTCGGATTCACTTCAAAATCGATGTCCAGCATCAGTCACCGTGGGATGTGTGCCACAAGAATTACAGACAACGGACCGTAATCGGTGTCGCGAGACTCGGCGCTAGCGCGTGTGGATATCTTGGCGGTTTCACGTCCCGGCCGCAATCCTCGGAACGCCTGCCGGACGCGATGCGGTTTGACTGCCGAAGACCGTGATGGAGGCGATTCGGGTGCGCGTGCGATTTTCGAGGAGCGGGAAGTTGCCGGCCGATCTCCGGCTCACTTCAAGATCGACTGGGCTCGCGACAATTGTTGCATGTACTCTTTGAGTAACGCAGTTGCCGGTTCTTCGTCGAGCAGCCCGACGTCAACCAGCGTCGCCTGGACGCTCACGGGCTGTTCCTGTTGGATGGCGAGCAGGAACTGCAATTCGTTTTCCGTGAGGTAGCCGAGCCGCAGTGCCACTTCGCCAAATCGCTCGTCGGATTCATAGTGGACACGTAGCGTCTCGTCAATCTGCTCGGTGGTCAGGAGTTGCAGATTGGCACTGATGGTTCCGATGGCCTGCCATGTGTTCTCGGTCTTGAGCAAGACGCGAGCCATCGTGTTCACGTCGAAATCGTTGTGCTGCACCAGCCAGCGACTGAACCGTCGTTGCTGCACGTCGCGGGCGAATTGACGGTCGGCTTCACTGAGCAGAGGGTGATGGCTGACTTGATTGCGCCCCTTTTTCTTCGACTCGTACATCGCCTTGTCCGCGGCGTTCACCAGGTTGCTGGCCACATCGCGCTCACCGCGGCCGGGTACGGTATAGGTGGTTCCAATGCTGACGGTTACGTTGACCGCCATGTTGCCAAACTGGATCTTAGCCAGGGCCACGGCGTCTTTCAGACGTTCCGCAACACGCATCAGTCCCTTTTCGGACGGCTGATTGATCAGTACCACCAGTTCATCGCCGCCGAACCGAGCCACGGTGTCGGCGTTCCGCAATGTCCGTTTCAGAGTCTCGGTAACGCATTGCAGGACAACATCGCCAAACTGATGACCGTAGGTGTCGTTCAGGTGTTTGAAATGATCAATGTCGATAAAAGCAATACCCACTGCCTCGGCGTTGCGACGACATCGGTTGATTTCGTTGTTGAGAGTTTCGTCAAAAAACCTGCGGTTATAGGCCCCAGTCGTCGCATCATGCAGAGTCTGAGCCCGCAGCGATTCGTTTTCCTGCAATACAATGTCACGGTGGGCTTCGGCTTGAGTGCTCGCCACGTGTTCTCGTAATGTGAGCTGGGCTAGCTGCAGATTGGCTTCGGTGATCAATTCACAGGGGTCGGAGATCTCGGATGTGTTGATCGAGAACAGATCTCCCACCTGATCGACTCGCTCGCGAATGATCTCCAGGAAACTGTCCAATCGCGATGACTGCCAGCCCAGACATTGACTGGTCAACTCCCTCAGCCACTCCAGTGCGATCCCCTTGTTCGGACCACAAAAATATTCTGCCGTCGCCGAAGACAGGGCCGCGGTGTGTATCGCAAATTCCGACGCCGAGGGCTCCAGGTTCTTCAGTGACTCGAGCGTTATGTGTTGATGACGGGCTGCTTCGATCAGGGTCGCCGGCAGATTCCAACGCTCCATCAATTCGACTCCGACCGTCACGTGGTCGAATCCGAGCAACTCTTGCTCCACGTCGCACAACCTGCGCTGTTCCGCGGCCTGCTGTTGTAGAACCGGCAGATACTCGTCCGGAATGGTGTGCAGCATGGCCAATCGCCCAAGGTCCAATAGAAGTCCGAGTGAAAAGAACTCACTACTGATTCCGTGCGATTCCTGTTGTGAAAGCGTCTCGGCCGTCACGGCCTGAATGGCGGATTGCATCCAGTAGCGTTCGAATTCCGTACTCAACGGCCCGTTGCGCAGCGTGCCATCGTGCAATGTGAAACTCAAACTCAGGCTGGATACGACCGTGGTTCCCAGCAACGACACGGCGCGACGCAAACTGGTCACCTGAGAGCGAAATCCGAAGAACGATGAATTCGATGCTTTCAGGATCTGGGCGCTGATTGCCGGATCCTGGCGAATCAGTTCCACAACGTCCTGGATGTCGGAATCGACGGAATTGGAAATTTCCAGGAGCTTGACTGCCACACTCGGCAGGGTGGGCAAATTTGGTGAGGACCAGATTTGTTGGGGATCAATCATGGATCAACTCGTTTTCGGTCAGTCTCATTCTGCGTGCGCCCGAGGCATCCGCCGTCATGGGACTATAGGACACGTTGAGAGTTGCTCTGTGTTGTTTTTGAACCTGCAGGTCACGGCCGTTGCAATTTGCCTCGAGTCGTACGGACAACCGTTGCCTCCGGGCCCGTCAAACTCCCAAAAAGCAGGCATTCCCCTCCACAGACGCCGCGGGTCAGTCCCCGCAGTCTCAGTGGCCGCCCGTTGATGCAGCGTAAGGTGATACACTGCAATGCGTTAATCGACAGTCAGAGTTCAGGGATCTGTACACCGTAAGAAAAATTTATAATCGTCAAAACTCGCGTATCCACAAAGAGATGCGCGTTTGCGGAACATTTGGAGGAAAAACTCTCGGAACATTGGTTGATCCAGACGATTAATTGGGATAATCAACATGTCTTACTTGGTTTACCTATTGGGCACATCGCGTTTAGGGAATCTCCCTCATCCCAAGTTTGCTGATCTTTGGAAACAGACGGCATGTCTCTCAGTGTGGATCAGTTTGCTCAACACGGATTCGGTCTGAGTGTGGATGCGTGTGCCCGGATGTTTGGTTGTCTGGTTGTGCAACTCGATGAGGCCGGGCGCTGTGTCGCTGTCAGCCAAAATGCGATGGACGTGCTGGGATGTTCGACGGATGAGATTCAAGACCAGCCACTGAATTGCATACTCTCCGCGGATGACCCGGGGGCCATCCGCGTGCTGGCCTGGCTCACCACACAGATCGAAGCTGCCGGATCGCTGGACGAAGCCGATGTCGCTTTTGTGAATTCGAGAATCCGGATCCGGCAATGCCATGTCCGGGCCGTTGTTGTCAGTCCACCCGAGACGGACGTGTGTTTTCGCTGGTTGACGATTGCCCCGTCCGTGGTGTCGGATGACCACGCTCCGCAATCCGATTTGGCGGCACCATTGGACCGTGAAGGAAGCGCTGAGTTATACCGTGTTGTTCGCCGGGTCTCGCATGACATGAACAATGCGCTGACCGCTTATCATTGTTTCTGGTCGGTTGTGTTCGGCGATGATTCAACTGAGTATTCATACCCTGTCAGTCAGCTGGCTCGGGTGTTTGTGCTGCTTGCCAATCAGGCCCGAGTGTTGTCTGACCTCTGTAATCATTTGTCCGCGTCGATCGAGTTGGAATGAGTGCCGGCCAACACCTTGCTGCGTTGTTAATCTCTATTTATCTCAAGCTCATACTCTAAAAAACGAGAGCAATCATGACATCCGATCTGGTTCGCGTCGTATTGGTTGATGACCATGAGATTGTGTTGGAAGGTCTGGTGATGCAGATCGACAGTTGCCCCGACCTGGAGGTCGTGGGCACGGCAACGCGTGCCGAGGAAGGGCAAAGAGTCATCTTGCAGACCCGGCCGGATATCGCCATTTTTGACTTGGAGCTTCCCGGGCGGGGTCCGTTCGATGTCATCGAAGAGTTGTTGTCGCGGCAGAAAGAGACGCGCGTCATCATCTTGACGGGCCATGTGTCCGACATCTTTGTGGAAATGGCACTGCGACTCAAGGTTTCGTCCTATCTGCTCAAGGGCGAGCCGTCGCAGTATTGCATTGATGCCATTCGCCGCGTGGCCTGTGGCGAGTTTTGCTTCTCGTCGGAAGTCCAGGAGAAGATCACTTTCGATTCGACAAGCAAACGATACGCGATGCGGAACGACTGCGGTCTGAGCTGTCTAACGAACCGGCAATTGGAAGTCTTGCGATATCTCGTGCAAGGGCTCAGCGTCAAGGAAGTCGCACGTGAAATGCACTTGTCGGAGAAGTCGATCGACAGTCACAAGTACCGCATCATGCACAGACTCGGGATCCATGATCGCGTGGAACTTTCGCGGTTTGCAATCCGCGAAGGACTGGCGTTGCCATAAACGCTCAGGCGTCGCCTCGTTGAAACGGTCTCAAATTGAGCCGACATCGGGCCGGCGGTCAGTGGTCGGAGCCTGAGCAGTCGTCTCGATCACTTCAGCGAGCTGACCGCATGGCGGTCAGCGCATCGTCGATCGCTTCCAGCACGATATCGATTTCGGCAGGCGTGTGGCTGATCGAGAATCCATGATGGCACGCCCCGCCTCCGTAGTCGTGGAAATAGATCTGTCGATCGGTTGTTTCGCGACAGAAGTCCAGCATCTGTTTGCGAGAATGGCAGAGACTCTGCCGGTAGTTCGTCACCGGTTCGCGCGTGCCAAACAGAACTCCGAATCGACTGCCGTGTTGCTGAAAGCGCACAGGGATCGGACTGCGTGCTGCGATGTCCTGCAGTCCGTTTTCCAGGCGTTTGGCCAGCGCATGGATCGTGTCCCAGAATGCATCTTTCCGGATCTCCTGCACAAAGGCCAAACCCGACAAAATGCTGGGCAGCGGTGCGTTGAATGTGCCTGAATGGGCCACGTCCCCCAGAGGCTGAAACTGGTCCATCAGCGCACTCCGTCCCAGAATGGCCGACAGCGGTTGGCCGCCACCGAGCGATTTGCCGATCGTGCAGATGTCGGGAGTGACTCCGAAATCTTGTTGAGCTCCCCCGGGGCTGAGTTTGGCAAATGACTGGATTTCGTCGAAGAACAACAGCATGTCATACTGGTCTGCCAGGCTACGGGCGTGTTGCAGAAACCCGGGTTCCGGCAAAATGCAACCGCAGTTGTAATCCACCGGTTCAATCAGAATCGTTCCCGCCTGGTCCCGAAAACGCCGCACTACGGACGCCAACTGATCGAAGTCGTTGTATTCCACGGGGATGACCAGTTCGGCGACGCGGGACGGGATGCCGGCGCTTTCGCGAAACGGAGGTTGAGCCTCCAACTGATCGGCGGGAGGGTGCCCGGCGACAAACGCGAATTCATGGTAGCCGTGGAAGTGCCCGCGAAAGCGGATGATTTTGTCCCGCCCCGACACGGCGCGGCACAGCCGCAAGGCGTGCAATGTGGCCTCGGAACCCGACGACGTATAGCGTACGCGTTCCCCACAGGGCACGATTTCGCAGAGTTGTTCCGCGAGTTGAATGTGATAGGCGGTGTCAAAGCTGCACAGACCGCCCAGTTCGATCGAGCGCTCGAACGCGGCCCGCAGGCTGGGATGCCCGTGGCCCAGCAGCGTCGCGCCATGACTCATCGACATGTCCAGGAATTCGCGACCCGCGGCATCCCAGAATCGCGAACCCGCGGCCCGAGTGGCGTAGACGGCGGCGTTCCAGGCGCGGTTGAATCGTGTGCTCGAACACACACCGCCCGGCAATGCGCAGCGCCCACGGGTGTGTAACGCTTCGAGTTCTGAGCCGTGCAGAGGGGCCATCGGATCGTACACGCCTGGGTCTCCTCGATCAGCATGGGACATCAACCGGTCATCATGTTCTGGTGGTTGGCGGCTTGTCAAACAGCACGTTCTCGGTACGAGCCGGGCACAGCGGAGATCAGGACGCAAAATCGCTGCGAGCGGAAGAAAACCCCGGTCGGTCCGGCAACTTGTGAGTTTTGGCTCGTCCCGTCCAGGGCAATCAGATTACGATTGAGTCAGTACATTCCAGCGGCCAGTACGTTCTGCCATCCTGGTCGCCGGGCGGTCGGTATCGAATTGCTGGGGGCGAGTGAAGGGAGGGGCGATGTTGCTGACGGGCCGAGTTGTGATGTGCGCGATGTGCTGGACCGTGGTCTGCTGTGCCGCAGCTGTGGCCGAGCCCATACGTTTGGCACGTGATCCCGAATTGTCCGCCGACGGCTCGCTGCTGTATTTCTCGTATCGTGGAGATCTCTGGCGCGTGGGCAGCGGCGGTGGCCGTGCGCGACGGCTGACGTCGAGTTCGAGCATTGAGCGGCGTCCCAGAATCTCGCCCGACGGAAAGCAGCTGGCGTTCAGCAGCGATCGGACCGGAAGTCGCCAAGTGTTCGTGATGCCTGTCAACGGCGGAAAAACCAGGCAGTTGACGTTTCATACAGAGGGTTGTGAACTGCAACAATGGGATCCCGACGGTGAGTCGCTGCTGGTACTGGGGATGCGCGATCATTTTTGGCGACACGCGCAACGCTTCTTCCGGATTTCGCTGGGAGATCGAACCAGCGAACAAGCCCTGTTCAACGCCTACGGGCAGGAGGGATCGCTGTCGCCGGACGGCAGCCGATTGCTGTTTACCCGTGAAGGTGAACGCTGGTGGAGAAAAGGATATCGCGGTTCGCGGGCGTCGCAGGTCTGGCTGTATCATCTCAAGACTCAGAAGTTCCGCCAGATTCTCAAACGCGACACCGGTTGCCGTCAGCCGCTGTGGAAACCTGACGGCACATCGTTCTATTACCTGCATGCGGCCGGGCGCGCATTGAATATCTGGGAATACGATCTGGCGGACAACGCTTCGCGGCAGATCACGGAATTCGACGATGATTCCGTGCTGATGCTCTGCCAGTCCACTGATGGCAGTACGCTGGTGTTTCGGCACCTGTTCGACTTCTACCGCTTGCGCCCCGGTGTCGATGCCAATCCCGTACGGATCAAGGTCCGCGACGTGGGGGACGACGAGACCGAGGACATCGAGCGGCAGACGTTGAAAACCGCGACCAGCGTGACGTTCTCGGCATCGGGTCTGGAACTGGCATTTATCGCCGGTGGTGATGTGTGGGTCATGGACACCGAGCTGCGCGAACCGCGGCAAGTGACGTCTACGCCGGGCCACGAATCGCGCCCCGTATTTTCTCGCGACGGAAAGGCCCTGTATTTCGTGAGCAGCCCGGACGGACAATCCGATGTCTGGAAGGCTGAACGCGGCGATCCGAAACAACACTGGTGGCAGAATGCAGAGTTCTCGCTCACAGCTGTGACGAACGATGCCGCGTCCGAATCCGAGCTGGCACTCAGCCCGGACGGCCGCTGGCTGGCCTTCGTCAAGGAGCGGGGAGATCTGTGGTTGCTCGATACCGGAAACGGAAAGCTCCGCCGGGTGTTTCAGTCGTTCCTGACACCCTCGTACGACTTCTCGCCCGATGGCCGCTGGCTGGTGTATGCGTTGAGCGACAACGACTTCAACCGAGATATCTGGATCACGCCGGTGGACGGCAGTCGCGAACCGGTCAACGTTTCGCGACATCCCGACAACGAGGGGAATCCCGTCTGGTCTCCCGATGGAAAACTCGTGGCATTTACCGGCCGTCGTGCGGACGACGAAATCGATATCTACTACCTGTGGCTCACTGCCGAAGCCCATGACAAGAACAGCCGCGCGCGCAAGCTCGAAAAAGCAATCGCGAAATTCCAAAGCAAAAACAAGCCGGCCCCCGATTCCCCAAAACCCAAACCGGACGCAAAGGCTGGACCCCCGGCAGCCAAGAAATCCGCCCAGCCCGCCGCGGTGCAGATTGACTTCGAGGGCATTTCACGGCGGTTGCGGCGCGTGGCCATCGCGGATTCGAGCGAATCGAATCTGTTCTGGGCGCCTAAGGGAAACCAGTTGGCCTTTACCGGCAGCGTTGGAGGCAAAGCGGGAACCTACACCATTCAGATTCCGGATCGCCTGAAGCCCAAACTGTTGAGCAGTACCAAAGGTTCCTCGGCACGCTGGATGAACAACAACCTGATCGGCTGGCTGGCATCCGGTGTGCCCGCGACACTGTCCGCTACCGGGAGCGAAACCAAACTGCCGTTTCTGGCCTATCACCAGCGCAGTCGCTCCGAACGCTTCCGAGCCGGATTCGACGTGAGCTGGCGGATGATGCGGGATTGGTGGTACGACGACCGGTTCGACAATCGCAATTGGGACGCGATTCGACGCAAGTATCGTGATCTGGCGGCTCAAGCTCACGATATCGAGACGTTCAGCACGGTTGTGCACCTGATGCTTGGTGAACTCAATGGGTCCCATCTGGGGTTCCGTGCCAGCCCTCCGGCAACAGCGAGCAGCCCGCCTTGGAAGGTCGAAACCGCGCACCTCGGTGTGCGGTTCGATAGCGCATTTCAGGGACCGGGAATCAAGGTCCATGATGTCTTGCCAAAAGGACCTGCCGATAAACACCAGAGCCGCCTGCGGGCCGGAGATGTGATTCTCAGCATTGACGGTGTCGCGGTGGATCCGCAGTTTGACTTGACGCGGATCCTGACCGGCCGGATGAGCCGAGATGTGCAGCTGACGGTCCGCGGGGCAGCAGACCAGCCGCAGAAGCAAGTGGTCTTGCGGCCGATCAGTTTCTCCGACGCTCGGCGACTGCTGTACGATAAGTGGCAAGACGACAACCGTCGCACGGTCGAACAGATTTCTGACGGCGCAATGGGCTACCTGCACATTCAGGCCATGAACTGGTCCAGTTTCCTGGAGTTTGAGCGTGAATTGTATGCCGTGGGCTACGGCAAACAGGGATTGATCATCGACGTTCGCGAAAACGGCGGCGGATTCACCACCGATCACCTGCTCACCGCGCTCACGCAACCACGACATGCGCTGACGGTGCCTCGAGGAGGCGGTGTGGGCTACCCCCATGATCGCTCCGTCTACGCCACCTGGTCCAAGCCGATTGTCGTGATGTGCAATCAAAACAGTTTCAGCAATGCCGAGATTTTCAGTCACGCCATCAAGGGACTCAAACGCGGACGGCTGGTTGGAGTGCCCTCGGCCGGTGGAGTCATCAGCACCGGTTCGGCCCAAATCATGGACCTCGGCCGACTGCGGCGACCGTTCCGCGGCTGGTTCGTGCAGTCAACGGGTGCCGATATGGAACTCAATGGGGCGGTGCCCGACGTCATCAAGTGGCCGCAACCCGGTCAATGGCCGGCGGGCAAGGACGTTCAGTTGCGGACGGCTGCCAAAGTTCTGGGACAGGAGATTAAGAAATGGAAGTCTCGACCCGTGGCGAAACCGCAGAAGGCCAGTGAACGGCGTCCAGTGGAATAGCAGGCCGCACATCGGTCCGGGGTCGCGGATCGCGGCAGCGGTTTGAGACGCTTAGTTTCCAGTCCCGACCGCTTGGCGATCTTCGGTGATTCGGAATCGAGCTTGTCAATACCGCCTCAATGAACTATCGTTCGCC
>Ga0315336_1003082_pt1 | contig 23244 bp, 15 predicted proteins | sample ASW5metaG_FD_204512 | JGI IMG/M metagenome (GOLD analysis project Ga0315336, IMG submission 204512) | Ammonia-oxidizing marine archaeal communities from Monterey Bay, California, United States - ASW #5 | ecosystem: Environmental > Aquatic > Marine > Intertidal zone | place: USA: California... | reverse complement strand
GCACGCAGCGAAGCGGGTCGCGCTGCACGGGACAAATCGATCGTGTTGCTGTTTCTGACCGGCGGTCCCAGTCAGATCGAAACATTTGATCCCAAAATGACCGCTCCCTCTGAAGTCCGCAGCGCTACCGGTGAATTGAAGACCAGCCTTCCCGGTGTGACTTTCGGCGGCACTTTTTCCCGACTGTCGACGTGGGCCGATTCGATGGCCATCGTGCGATCTTTCACCCACGGAAACTCGAATCACACCGGAGGCGTACAGGATGTGATCCGCGGCGGACCTCAGAACACGTCTGGAATCGGTTCGGTCGTATCACGGTTGCGGGGAGCAAATCATTGGCGGACGGGAATTCCCAGCCAGGTCTATCTGAGTCACCAGGAGCCGGATCCGCAGTTCGACAAGGAGCGGCTGCGGTTGCGCGCAGCAGCTGGTCCCGGAGATCTGGGGGCGGCGTTTCAAGCCTTCGATCCATTGGGTGATGGAACAGCCAAACAGAATCTGACCCTCAACGTGTCACGTTCGCGTTTGTCCGCGCGACGCGAACTGCGCACGTCACTCGATCGTCTGCAACGCCAAGTCGACGCGTCGGGATCGATGGACGGATTGGACCATTTTGAGCAACAGGCCTTTGACCTGTTGTTGGGAGGCGGGCGCCGAGCTTTCGATCTGGCAGACGAGGATCCGGCGTTGATACGCAAGTATGATACCAGCCGGTTCAATACGGCTTTGCGAGTCGATCAGCGGCCGTCCACGCTGGGACGCCAGCTGTTGCTCGCTCGACGCTTGTGCGAAGCCGGTTGCGGTTTTGTCACCATTCACAATCCCGGCTGGGACATGCACGGTGGCAACACGCAATTCAACATGCCGTACGGTATGAGTCGCTTGGGAGATCCCTTGGATCATGCGGTCAGCGTGTTTCTAGACGACATCGCACAACGTGGCCTGAGCCAGGAAATTCTGCTGATCATCACCGGCGAGTTCGGGCGGACTCCCAAACTCAAAGCCGATGGGGGGCGTGATCATTGGCCGAAGCTGAGCACCCTGGCGTTTGCCGGTGGTGGCCTGGAAATGGGGCAGGTCATCGGCCGATCAAACCGCGGTGCTTCCGAGCCGGAATCCAGGCCGATCTCACCGGAGAATCTTCTGGCCACTGTGCTGTGGACGCTCTTCGATGTGCCCCAATTGAGACTGTTACCGGAAGTGCCACGAGACCTCGCGCGGTTGATTGAAGGCGCTGAGCCAATTCGTGAACTCGTAGGCTGATACGATCGTACGACGCGGCATGTGTTCCGGTTTGCGGCGCTTGTGTGCATCGCGTTCGCAGCGCGCGGCAAAACGGGTCGCGGTTGGTTGGCCTCTGACCGGCAGCGCCTGTTTTGATGTCGCCGGGACTGTGTTAGAATCCTCACGGTCGTTCGTAGTGTGATTGTTGATGCGCGATGCCCGGTCGCGGACGTCCGAGGCCGCCATGCGAAACGCTTCACATTGTTTCAAGCGAGATCAGCGCGTATGGTGAGTTGGCAGTGTGCGGTCCGCCGCGGATCCTGGTTGCTGGTGTCGGTTGCGATCATCGGGATGACGAGGGTGCGAGCCGATGGCGTGTCGGTTGTTCCTGCGGAATTCACCCGGCCGATCGCTGTGCGCCAGCCGGCGCTGGGATCGGAAATCGTGATTACGATTACGCCGCGCGTGGCGGGCGCCATTCATTCGATTACCTGGAACGGCCGCGAGTTCATCGATAGCTTTGACCATGGCCGACAGTTGCAGTCGGCGGCCAATTTTGATGCCGGGACGCGGTTTCATCCGGAGACATTCAATCCCACGGAAGCCGGGTCACGCAACGACGGTCGCGGCAACCAGTCCAGCAGCCGGTTGCTGAAGTTGCGGTACGGTCGGCGGTGGATTGAAACCCGGACACAAATGGCATTCTGGCTGGCTCCCGGTCAGAAATCCAATGGAGCTCCCGCCAAGAACACGGAGTTGTGTTCACGGCATCAGCTGACCAGACGGGTGACCATCGGCTTTGAAGGACTGGATCATGTGTTGCAGTACCAGACGACTTTCAACGTGCCCGCCGACGAGGGCCACCGTTATGCGCAGTTCGAGGCCGTGACGGGCTACATGCCGGCCGATTTTTCCGCGTTCTGGAAGTGCGATCCGGTAACCGGTCGGGCCGAGCGATTGTCGGATGGGCCCGGAGAACAAGCGTTGCCCGTCATCCTGGCGACACCCAGCGGATCGCACGCCATGGGCGTGTATTCTCCAGACCAGCCGTCGCCGGGATTTGAACAGGCCGGGTATGGTCGCTGGAGGTTTCCCAAACAGCGGGTCACCAAATGGAACAGCGTGTTCCGTGTACGCCGCCCGGATGGAATCCGTTCGGGCGATTATGAGTTTCAGAATTTTGTGGTCATCGGTGATCTACAGACCGTGATCGATACGATAAGGAAACTCCACCGCCTGCCAGGCACCCGCTGAACCCCGGTTGGGAATGCGGTCATGGCGCCACGTGGTTACGGGGCATCGAATCCGGTCGTTGAGGTGAGCCCGGAGTACGTGGCTATTTGAAGGTTCACAAGCGAGGGATGATCGAGTTGCTGGCGATTGAACACGCGCTCCGCCGCTCAACCGATAGACAGTCGCTTGTGGAACACCTGTGCGTTGAGGCTCTGCGGTGGCCGCTCGGCTGCGGTGATCGGCATGCACATGCATTCGATGATTCTCTCGCCGACCCCCGATCCGATCGAGCGAAGCGTCAGCCACCGCGGGATTTCGGTGACGTTCTGTTATTGGATTTACCGGAGGATTGTGGATGGCGGGTGTTCCTGGTCGAGTTTGAGGATTCTCAGCGACAGCCAAATGCGCTGAGCGTGGAAGCGGAATCCAAAGAGCGACTGCGACGATTGGCCGCCTGGTCCCGTGAGACCGAGCTCACAGCGGATACGGATCCGCAGCGGAACCTGTTGTTTGTCTGCACGACGGACTATGAGCGCTACACGTTTGTCTGTCACTCGGCCTGGCGTCCACCGAGGAGTCCAGTGGATTCTCCACGGTCCAGCGTGTCGATGATTGACTGGAACACGGATTCTCCGCCCGTTGTCAGCCGTCTGCTGTTGGCCGAGCTGGCCTGGCCGGACGGCGATCTGCAATCGGGCTTACCGACGCAGAACTGGTTGCGAGCCTTTGACATGGATCGACTGACGGAGGTTTTTCTGACAGACAGCAGACAACTGCTGGCCGATATGGAAAGCGAACTCCAGCAAGTCAACGACCTGCCGCCCGACCGGTTGCGGTGGTTTGTGTTGTCGTTGTTCAGCGGGCTGATGTTTTTGAGACTGACGGAATGTCAGGGGTGGTGTCTGCTGACGGGAGATTCCCGACGGTTGCGGGATGTTTGGTCGGAGGACCGGCTTCCGGATGAGGATCTGTTTTCCCAGTGCATCGGGCCACTGTTGTTTGGAGTGCGTTGGCGGTGGGGAACGGGTTGCCGAATTGCAGCGGAAGTGGCGGGAGTTTTCAGCATGGGTTGCCGCGAGGGGCGGTCTGTGTTCGACAGCGAACCCAGCGTGCCGGATTCCGTACTGGGGATGCTGATTGGTCCGGAGGGTCTGCTGTATCGCTACGCGTTCAATATCCACGAGGAGCTTCTCGAGGATCGGCAGATTGCCATTGGTCCTCAGATGTTGGGTCGAGTTCTTGAAGCGGGCATGGCGGGGCGCCGCGCGGCCGGAGCGTATTACACGGCGGCGGATACCGTGTCTTTCATGTGTCGAGAAGGTTTGAAGGGCGTATTGCTGAATCAAACCGAACTCGATCTGGAGCGTATCACCGCGTTGGTCGATTGTTCGGACACCCGGCGATTGGATGCGGCCGATCGCGGGCAACTGGACGCCGCGCTCGCGGGGTTGCTGGTTGTTGATCCCGCCTGCGGCTCCGGGGCCTATCTGGTCGGCTACCTGCACGAGGCTTGTCGCATCCATCGTCTGTTGGCCGGTGACGCCGCGGCACAGGCGACGCAGCAGTGGAAGTTGCAGATAATCTCGCGGAATCTGTATGGTGTCGACGTGGATCCCGTCGCGATCCAGGTCGTCGCGATGCGTCTGTGGTTGTTGTTGGCGGTGGACTCTGAAACGCCTGCCGCTCTGTTTGACTTCGCAGTGCACATCGAAGCTGGGGACGCTCTGCTGGGTCCGGCACCCCAAGTTCCCCACACGCCGAGCCGCGGAATGCCGCGCGGTGACCAGCAGCCGGCCAGCCGTCGTTCGAACAGCGACCCAACAGGTTCGCCGGATCGAATTGTCAGCGATCCTCATGCTGCGACGACTGCATGGCAGCCTGAGATCTCGAGCATTGACTGGATGGCCCGTTTTCCAGAGGTGTTTGCCTTCGGTCGGGACGGATTTGATCTTGTGCTGGCCAATCCCCCATATGTTCGCAAGGAGCTGATTCCCGGATCGGTACGGTCGCGTCTCAGACAGCAGTATGCGGCCGCGATCACGGGACATTCGGATCTTTATTGCTGTTTCTATGCGCGGGCGCTGCAGATTCTGCGACCGGGCGGAATGCATGTGTTTCTGTGTTCCAATAGTTGGCTGGATTCGCGTTACGGGGGCAGATTACAGAAGTTCTTGCTTGTGAACTCGCATGTCCAGGCGTTGTACGAGAGCGCCGATAGCCGAGAGTTCGCTGCCGCGGACATCAACACGGTCGTCAGCGTGATACGCAAGGGAGCGGCGGCCAGTACAGCCCGGACACGTTTTGTGTTGTTGCGCGGAGGCTTTGGGGCGCAAGCTCAATCCGAACGCCGCGGAATGAGTGTCTCACGAAAAACACTGTGGCAGGCAGGTTGTCGGGCGGGATCTCATCCAGACGATTACGTACAGAACAAGTGGGGCGGCAAGTACCTGCGGGCGCCCGATATCTACCTGAGCATCATGAAACAAGCGCGATCCGCGCTGACGCCATTGGCCACATTGGCCACGATCGAGGGCTACATCCATGACAACAATACGGGACCGGAGTTTCCTGAGCAGAGGTTTCTCAAGAGTGTGAAACGAGCGAAACAGATTTGCCTGATGTCCGATTCGGAAGGCGTGGAATCCTACGGGGTCAAATCCACAGGGCAGTCGTCACGCAGCGCCCCGATTCTGTTCCCTCGGACCTTGGGAGCACGTCACGTGGTTATCTGGAATCCACACGGCGTGTTGGGCAAGGAGTTCTACAAGATCGCCCCACGGGATCCCAGCCATACGCTGTCGCTGGTGGTTCAATTGAACAGCACCTGGGGCATGCTGCAACGTGAGTTGTTGGGACTGGCAAATCTGGGTGACGGAGCGTTGAAATTCTCGATTTACGATCTGGAGTTATTTGACGTCGTACGTGACCTGAATGTGACTTCCTGTGCGCGTGCCTGGGAGCGGCTTTCGCAACGCACGCAGCACCCGCCGGAACACGAAGTCTGGCAGCCGGATCGTCGGGAAGTCGACCAAGTTGTGTTTGATGCCTTGGGACTGACGGCGTCGCAGAGCGAGCAGGTGCGTGAAGCGGTCTGCCAGCTGGTGGGCCAACGGCTGGCGAAGTCCAGAACAAAGGGGGATCAGCCCCCGCCGGGCGGCGCGGAACGCGAACGCTGAATAGGCCGCTCGGCCGCTGGCGCGATCTGCTGTCGTGCTCGAAATGGCGTTCATTCGAAGTGTGCTGACCGGCAGGGTGGGACTGCGCAGACGCATTCCAGGTCGGGGCACTTGCCATCTTCTGCGAAATGGCTACAACCGAGGACAGGTTGATCCCGGGATGTCTTCAGGTTGGGAGATAGCAGCATGGCTGACACCAGGCAAGAGATCGTTGAGGAACTGAAAGTCGCGTATTGGATGGAGATGGAAACGGTGATGAGTTACATCGCGAATTCCATCAATCTGGACGGAGTCCGCGCGGAGGAGATCAAGAAAGCGCTGGCGGCGGATATCACAGCCGAATTGGGACACGCGCAGACACTGGCTCGGCGGATCAAGACGATTGGCGGCAAGGTGCCGGGAAGTATGGACTTTCACGCCATGCAGCAGGCGTTGCAACCGCTGCCAGACACGACCGACGTGCTGTCCGTCATTCGTGGAGTGATCGCCGCCGAGGACGCGGCTGTTACTCAATACACCAAATTGATCCGATTGTGTGACGGTGTGGATTACGTGACCCAGGATCTGTGCATTCAATCTCTGGCCGACGAAGAAGAGCATCGCCGGGACTTCATGGGCTACCTGACCGAGTATGAACAACAGGCTCCATGACGTGTCTGTCGCTCACGTCACCGTTCACCGCGACGCTGTGGCGTCGACGGAACCCGCTCGATCAGGCGTGATTTCGGATCTGGCGTACGGCAGGAACTGCCCCTGTTTCTGAAACAGTTCCTGGTAGTGGCGGACTTTGTCTTCATCGACTGAGACACCGAGCCCGGGCGATTCGATCGTGCCCCACGATGCGGACTGCGCAATCGGGATTTCTTCAGTTAAGATGTCGTCTGCGATCATGGCAGCCGTTTGTTGCGCACCGTCGCACGCGTTGGGAATGTTCAACAGCACGTGCTGGCCCGCCGCAGCCGCCAGTCCGAGTTCACCGTGTGTGTGTTTACAAACCTGCAAACCCTCCAGGTGAGCAGCATGGCACAGCGTATGAAATGATCGTAAGGTTCCCACCCAATAGGAACTGAAGCACAGGACATCGGCACAGCGAAGTTTCAGCAACCGGTAGGCGTCGTCGGTGGTCCACAGCCCTTCGTTGGCACACACGGCCATCGGTACGCTGCCCCGCAATTCCAGCATGTTCTCCGGGGGATTGATGCGGACCGGAGCTTCGACGAAATCGATGTCGAAGGCCGCGTGCCATGCGGTGAGAATTGACCGGGCTTCGGGGACGGACCAGGCCTGATTGGCGTCGATGCGGATCCGTTTGTCGGGCCCGATGGAATCGCGGATGTCGCGGAGCATCCGGGTTTCGGCTGCGCGGTCCACTCCAACTTTCAAGTAAAAGCAGTCATGGCCGCGAGCGAGTCCTTGCCGGCACTGTTCGCGCAGATCCTCCGAGTCCCCTTGGGCCAGGTAGCAGAAGTAATTCACTTGGTCGCGCACCGCTCCGCCCAACAGCCGGTACAGCGGTTGGCCACACTGTTTGCCGCACAGATCCCACAGTGCCTGGTCGATGCCGGCGAAGGCGAAATTGCCGGTCATCGGCCGATGGTCCCACAAACCGGTCTGGAAGAACGCATTTGCGATGTGGTCCAACTGCCAGGGGTCTTTGCCGATGAGAAAGGGCGCGCACGAACGCGCGGCTTCATGAATCGATGCCGCGTTGGCTCCCACACTGCATTCGCCCCAACCCACCAGGCCGGAGTCCGTTGTCAGTTTGATCAGCACCGCTGTGACACCGTCCCGCTGGATACGGCTGCTGATTTCACAGTGGCGGTAGGGCACACTGACGATGAATGTTTCGAAACGGGCGATGTTCATTCGTGATCTTGCCGTTCAAACGATGGCTGTTCAGGCTGGGATGGGCGCAGGCATGGTTTCAGGTAGTGCCATGCCAGAAGACTCAACGCCGCGACGGCCGCCGCCTGAGACACGTAGTGCAGGATGGTCAACAATTCAAGCATGGCCATCTCCATCCGCAAGGTTCCGCGTGCCGTGCTGGCCTCCCGGTTCCAACAGTCGGTGGGTCGGTATCAGGCCGGCGGCGGGCAGCAGCAGCAGCAGCGTGCCCAACGCGACCAGAAATCCGAACAGTGCCGGGCTGAATCCACCCGGTGATCCACAGCCCCATTTCCAGACGATCGTGGCCACCAGACCAGTCAGCATCGAAGCGACCACGGCCGGTATCTGTTGCCGTCGATAGAAAAACAGACCGTACAGAAAGGGGATCACCATCGTGGGGGCCCAGAAGTCGTATACGAATTCCAGAATCGCCACAATATCTCGATACACGCAGGCGCAGATGGCGGTCAAGACTCCGGCGACCAGCGTCGTCCATTGAGCGACCCGCAGCAGTTGGCGGTCAGTGGCCTGCGGTTGGATGTGTGGCCGATAGATGTCTTCCATCACGATCGTTCCCAGGCAGGACAAGCAACTGTCGGCCGACGACATCACGGCCGCGATGACGGCGGCGATCATGATACCCGAGAACAGCGGGTGAAACGCGGATCGCACCAGGGTGGGGAACGCGGTTTGCGCAGCCGCTGAGGCCGCTTGTTGCCGAGCCACCGGCTGGCGATCGTCGGGTGGATCTTGGGGATCTGAGGGATTGGTCGTTGCGGATTGCTCGTGGAACTGCTGAGTGACTTTGGCCTTGACGGCCGGATCACAGCGGGCCGCGACACCCATCACATAGGTGGCCATTGGCATGAACAGCAACAGAAAAATGCCGGCACCCGCCACACCCCATTGCGCGCTGCGGGCGTCGCGGGCAATGAAACAGCGGACGGCGTACGGGGGAACCAGCAATTCCCCCAGAAAAAATGCGCAGAACAGAGTCAGGATTCTCATCCGGGACTCGGGGCCGAACAAGTCGAGCATGTCGGTGAAAAAAGCGTTGCTATCGACACGGGCCGCCACCGCGGCCATGTTTCCCAATCCACCTTGGTGCTGCACCAGATAACCTGCCGCTACGGCGATGCCGGTTACCAGAATCACGAACTGCAACACGTCCGTCTTGACCACTGCGCCGATGCCGCCGACGGTTGAGTAGAACACGACGATGGCGCCGCCGACGAGCACGGCAATTCGGTAGTCCAAGGACAGTACCGATTCGGTGATGGTTCCCATGGCGGCGAATTGCGCGACCAGTGCACCGACGACAAACAGCAGGCAGCTGACCACGGCCAGTCGTCTGGCCAATTCGCCAAATTTGGCTTCGAAGTAGTCGGCCACCGTCACCAGTTGCATGCCCCGCAGCCGGGGAGCCAGCCACAGTCCGGTGAAAATCAATTGCAGATGCCACGCGCAGGTGATGAATGCCGCGGCCAGACCGATGTGGTACACATTGGCGACCGATCCGACCGATGCCCCGCCTCCGACCATCGTCGCGGCCGTCGTGGCCAGCACGACGATCCAGGGCACATTGCGTCCGGCCAGCGTGTAGTCGACCGACGTCTTGATCTGCCGTGCGCTGCGCAGTCCGATCCCCAACAAAACGCTCAGATAGATCGCCAGCGCGGCAATTTCGGTCAGGCGCTCGGAATCCCACATGGTCACGGCCGGTCCGGAGGAGGGAACCACAGAGTGATACACCAGCGGCCTGCCAGACTACAGTAATGCCGGTTTGGCCGCCATCGTGCGTGGAACCGCCAAACCGCTGCCAGATGCCTCGGCCGGATCGGTTGGCAACATGCGCCGGATCTCAAAACAACGTGTAAATAAACGGCGCGGCCGAGGTGCTCCCCAGCACAACCAACACACCGACCCCCATCAGCACCAACACGATCGGGGTCAGCCACCATTTCTTGTTGTACTTGAGAAAGTCGACGAATTCAGCGACCAGACCAACCTGTTCGCCGGTCGCCTGCTCGGCGAATGACTGTTGTTGTGGTTCGTTCGCGGTCGGGTTCTCTTGGGGTTCCGACATGCTGCCTGTTCCTCAAAATTGCCGAAAATAACGAGACGCCGGCGTCTGTGACGGGCGTTCGATCCAGTAGCTGTCTGCCGACGGTTTCTTGCGTGTCAGCGGGTCGTAGCCGACCAACCGCAGGATCCAGCCGATCGGAGTGAAACAGCCGTAGTACACAGCCGCCATCACAATGTGCGAAATCGTCCAGCCAATGGGATAGGTGGCATACAGCCAACCCAGGTAGATCGGCAATCGAATCGCGGGTACCGCATAGTATATCAGCAACACTGGGACACAGGCTATCCACAAACCCTGTGCCAGGGACACAGCAGCGAATCTCCAGTAGGCGATCGTTCCCACAACGGCCAGGAAGGCGGCCAGCATCAGGCCAAACCACTGCAATTCCCGCTTGGAGGGATTCTTGTTGATTTCGATCAGTGCCATAACAGTCGGTCCGCTCTGGTGTCGGCTGGCGCATCAATCCAGTTGGAACTGCGCCAGGTACTCGTCAATTTCGTGTTGCTTGGCGTTGGGCTGCTCCGATTTGAGCAGCAGGAAGTCGTCGATCACCAGCACATCCATGTTCGTGGCCATGAAGCAGCGATAGGCGTCTTGCGGCGTGCAGACAATCGGCTCGCCGCGGACGTTGAAACTGGTGTTGATGATGACCGGGCAGCCAGTCAGACCATGAAAGGCTGTGAGCAGTTGATGGTAGCGGCCGTGACGCTCGGGATCGACGGTCTGCACCCGGGCCGAATAGTCGACGTGGGTGATCGCGGGTACGTCGCTGCGGTTGATTTTGAGTTTATCAAGACCTCGAGCTTGCGCGAGTTCATCGTTCAAATTGCAACGCTTGGACTGTCGTACGTCGGCGACCAGCAGCATGTACGGGCTTTGTTCCGACGGCCGCATTTCGAAATACTCGTCCACATGATCCTCGAGAATCGATGGCGCGAAGGGACGAAAGGACTCGCGAAACTTGATCTTCAGGTTCATGATCGACTGCATTTTCGGGCTGCGGGCGTCTCCCAGAATGCTGCGTGCTCCGAGTGCCCGAGGTCCGAATTCCATCCGGCCCTCCATCCAGCCAACGACGTGCTCGTCCGCCATCAATTCGGCCACGCGATGGCACAGCGCGGATGCATCACTCATTTCGTGATACGTGGCTCCCACGCCGTCCAGGAATGCACGCGTCTCGCTCGCCGAAAAACTCGGGCCCAGGCGTGAGCCCGATTGGCTATCGAACGGGTGAGCTGTACGCGGGTTGTCCAGCAGCTGATGCCAGATGAACGTAGCCACGCCCAGGGCTCCGCCGGCATCGCCGGCCGCCGGTTGTATCCAGACGTTTTCGAATGGAGATTCGCGCAGCAAGCGTCCGTTGCCCACGCAATTCAAGGCCACGCCTCCGGCCAGACACAGGTTTTTCAGGCCCGTTTGCGAGTGCACATGCGCCGCGCAACGCAACATGACTTCTTCCGTCACCTGTTGAATCGAAGCGGCGAGATCCATGTCCTGCTGAGTGATCGGCGACTCGGACTGTCGTGGACCACGTCCGAACAGACGGTCGAACTTCTTCGACGTCATCGTCAATCCCTGACAGTAATTGAAGTACGACATGTCCAGCCAGAAGGACCCATCGGGTTTGATGTCGATCAGGTTTTTCGTGATCAGATCCACATACTTGGGCTCGCCGTAGGGGGCCAGTCCCATCAGTTTGTATTCACCCGAGTTGACTCGAAATCCGGTGAAGTAGGTAAATGCCGAATACAGCAGGCCCAGAGAATGCGGGAACCGAACTTCGTGACTCAGAGAGATCTTGTTGCCGCGTCCGACTCCCCAACTGGTGGTTGACCATTCTCCGACTCCGTCCAGTGTCAGGATCGCGGACTCGTCAAACGGTGACGGGAAAAACGCGCTGGCCGCGTGCGATTCGTGGTGTTCGGTGAACACGAACCGCTTGGCATACGCGTGCTGCAGACACCGTGACATTTCCCGGGGAAGATGCAGCTTTTGTTTCAACCACAGGGGCATGGCCTGCAGGAACGAGCGGAACCCCGACGGTGCGTAGGCCAGGTAGGTCTCCAATAGACGATCGAACTTCTGAAACGGCTTGTCGTAAAAGCCGACGTAGTCCAGATCGGCGGCGTCCAACCCGGCCTGCTTCAGACAGTAATCGACTGCGTGCGTCGGAAACCGATAATCGTGTTTCTTGCGTGTAAACCTTTCTTCCTGGGCGGCAGCCACAATCCGGCCATCCACGATCAGCGCGGCGGCCGAGTCGTGATAAAAAGCGGAGATTCCCAGGATGGCCGTCATGCCGGCAACAATCGGTTTACGGGACGGGATGCTGTTTCGAGTCTACGCAGTGAGAACGGGGCAGCGGTGCGATGTGCGCACCAATCCTCATCCTTTCCAGGTGGTGAATGATCGTCAATCACATTCTGTGACATTCTCAATCGCGTCATTCAACAATCCGCCGTGTCAGGGGACGCGATGATCCTGCAGAATCCACTATTTGTAGCAAATGTTTTGGCGTCCGTCTGCGGCCGTCCACGGAGCGTGGCGCCAATCGACGGCCCGTTGCGGGCTGTTCCGCGTCATCGTTCTCTTAGTAGAGACAACTCCGGGACGCGCATCCGCAGGCGTCCTCCCGTCCGTCGCTGATTGCCAATTTGCGGCGATTTGAAGCCCGTTGTCGTATCGTGGGACGACTCAGACATGCTGAAATCCCGGGCAGATGAGCGTCATTGAGGCCCTGCAATGCTCGCAAATCGGGGTCGGTCAGGTGCGTGTTCGGTCTCCGAGCTGACATCTGGTCTGGAAATCAGGCCGAAAATTGGTCATCGTATGGGACGCGTGCAGGCCGTGATTCCGCGTGTCGCGGGGCGGTGTCCTGTTTCAGAGATGTGTGTGGACGGACCGATAACGGGTAAGCGTGTCCAGAAGCCGGTAATACAGACAGGTCAAGTCATCCAACGGAGATCAGCATGTTACGGCTCGTTGCCGATCGAGCGTTGCAGGGTCGTCCTTTGGGCCGCCGTCGTTTTTTGACGGCCGGAGCGATGGGTGCCGCCGGGTTGGGCCTGGCCGACCTGTTGCGCGCTGAGCATCAATTGGGAATCGCCGCTTCACGCAAGTCGATCATCAATGTGCATCTGGACGGCGGTCCCCCGCACATGGACATGATCGACCTGAAACCCGACGCTCCGCTGGAAGTCCGTGGAGAATTCCTGCCCATCGACACCAACCTCAGTGGTTTTCAGATCTGTGAAATGATGCCCAGACTGGCGACCGTGGCTGATCAAGTCATCTGGATTCGATCCCTGGTCGGGTCGGCCGGAGCTCACGATGCGTTTCAATGTCAATCGGGATTCGGCAAGGGAGATTTGCAGTCGATTGGCGGTCGACCGGCGATGGGCAGCGTGCTGGCACGCATGTTTGGCAGTCCGAACGATCCGGCTCCCACTTTCATTGACCTGATGCAAGGCCGGCCACTGGTTCGCAACAGTGCTCGTCCAGGATTTCTCGGCCCGGCTTACCAGGCGTTTCGGCCAGATATTTCGGGGGTGTTTCAGCGCGACCTGGAAGAGGGGATGAAAAAGGAGCTGGCGCGTCTGGGGAAAGATCATGCGACGAGTCTGGTGCTGAACCCCAGCCTGACCCTGGATCGTCTGCAGGATCGGACTTCACTGCTGAGACAACTCGACCGGATTCGCCGCGAGGTCGATGCGAGTGGCATGATGAGGGCCCTGGACAGCTTTGGTCAGCAGGCGGTGGGCGTGCTGACGTCCGGCAAACTGGCGGCCGCGCTGGACCTGACTCAGGCCTCGCCAGAGTCCCTGCGAAATTACACGCCGCACATTCGTGAGGACAATCCTCGCTTTCAAACAGCCGAGGGAGCATCGGCGGTCAAAAAGTTCCTACTGGCGCGTCGGATGATCGAGGCGGGAGTGCGGTGTGTCAGCATTTCGATCAGCGACTTTGACACGCACTCGAAAAATTTCCCGCGCATGAGGAATCTGCTGCCCCTGGTCGACTTTGGTCTGCACGCGTTGTTGACGGACCTGCGGCAACGCGGTCTGTTTGCCGATGTGAGCGTTGTGGTGTGGGGTGAATTTGGACGCACGCCTCGAGTCGATGCCAAGACGGGTGGCCGGCATCATTGGCCCCGCGTGGGTCCGGCGATGTTGTTCGGGGGCGGCATGTCGGGCGGCCAGGTGATCGGAGCCACCGATCGCAGCGGTGGCGGCGTCACAGAGCGACCCGTGCACTACAAAGACGTGTTCGCCACGCTGTACCGCAACCTGGGCATCAACCCGCGGCAATTCACGATCGACGACCCCCATGGCCGTCCGCAGTATCTGCTGGACGAGGGTGAGCCGCTGTCCGAAGTCTAAGGTCCGGCCGGCGGCATGACCCCTGGCAATGTGGGGCATGGGTGCGCCGCAAGGAGCGGCCTTCCGTTGCGCTTTGTTGAGGGCCACGTGGAGCGTCCGCCGCGAAATCCGCTCGCGGTTTCCCCTCAATTCAGATACGATGGAACTCCCGCGTTATCCGACACTCCCCGCTGCGTCTGCCCAGAATCTGCAGGGGCAGCTTGACCGGCCTGCCGTAGAACACCCGCATCCCGATTCGGTCATAACACGGCCGGTCCACAACTGGGCGTGACTGAAATCTACCGGTAACCAGAAACGTCAGCTCAAGATCGTCACCCATGTCCAAGCCGTATTTGCAAACCGTTTTGATGCTGTCGTTGGCGGCGGGCACAGCGTTGCGGCTGCCCGCGGCGGAACCCACGGCGACCGAGCTGGAGTTTTTTGAAAAGAAGATTCGCCCGGTTCTGGTGGTGCACTGTTACGAGTGTCATTCCGCGAAATCGAAAACAGTCCGTGGCAATTTACTGCTCGACAGCCGGGATGCCCTGCGCGCCGGTGGAGACTCCGGACCGGCCGTGGTTCCCGGCCAGCCGGACAGGAGCCCGTTGATCCAGGCGCTGCAATACGATGAGCTGGAGATGCCGCCCAAGGGGCGCTTGCCGCAAGCGGTGATTCGTGATTTCCAGCACTGGGTTCAAACCGGAGCCGCGGACCCTCGACGGGCAGCACACGCTCTGAAATCCCCAGGGGTCGATTACGAACAAGCGCGTCGTTTCTGGGCGTTTCAACTGCCACGCCGCAGTGCCTTGCCGAAGGTGAAGCAGGAGTCCTGGATCCGCGACGACCTGGATCGACTTGTGTTGCACCGCTTGGAATCACAGGGCATGCATCCGGCGCCCGAGGCCGACCGCCGCACATTGGCCCGCCGCGCACACTTCGACTTGATTGGACTGCCTCCCGATCCGGAGAGTGTTGAGCGATTTGTGAACGATTCCAGCGAGCGGGCATTTCCGCGAATGGTTGATCGTTTGCTGGATTCACCGCATTACGGTGAACGCTGGGGCCGTTTCTGGCTGGACATCGCTCGTTATGGAGAAGACCAGGCGCATACGTTCAAGGCACGCAAGTATCCCCGCGGCTATTTGTACCGTGACTGGGTCGTTCGCGCCTGGAACGACGACATGCCCTACGACCGTTTTGTGCAGTATCAGATTGCCGGAGACCTGTTAGCTGCTCCCGGACGGCACCAGCGCGTGGCCGCTTTGGGTTTGTTCGCCCTGGGGCCGGTGTATTACCAGGACAACGGAGAGAAGGCCCAGGCGCTGGCCGATGAATGGGACGATCGCGTTGATACGCTGATGCGCGGAACCCAAGCCTTGACGATTGCCTGCGCGCGATGTCACGACCACAAATACGATCCGCTCACAATGAGCGACTACTACGGCTTGGCGGGAGTTTTCGCCAGCAGCCAATACAGCGAGCAACCGGTGGTTTCCGAGGCCGTTGTGGCCTCCCGGAAACGAGCCGACGCCTCTGTCAAAGAACAACAATTGCAGATTGACAGATTTCTGGCCGCGTCGGCGCGCGAGGTACGCCTGGAGTTGGTCAAGGACATTCCGCGTCTGTGGACCGCCGCCTGGAAAGCCGCCAATCGTCTGAAGTCCGACAAGAACCGGAAGAAGATTCTGGCTGACGTGGCCAAACAGGAGAAAGTGAACGCCGAGTTGCTGAAGCGTTGGTTGGCCTGGATCGAGGAGAAACCAGGATCGGGTCGCGTGAGTGAAAAACGCGCATACCTTGATGCATGGCGCACCTGGATTGCCGGCCAAGATGCCGCTCGGAATCTGGCTTCCGACGCAGACGCCGCCGATGCTGTACGCCGGGTGGCCCAGGCATTTCAGCAGCGAGCCCAGTCACTGTTGCCGGCACGTGCGGCGTTGTTTGATCGGTTTGGTGAAAACGTCGCGTTCGTGAATCCAGCGGATCAGGCTGTTGTGGCGCCCGGGGTGATTCCTCTGGGAAACCTGTTTGACGACGCCAAGGGCGGCAGTCTGAACAACGCGATTGCGTCCGACACGTTCAAATCCGTGGCCTCCGCCGATCGCTGCGGTGTGGATCGCGTGGTGCAGGGCTGGGGCACTTCCGTCGAAATTGCCAAGGACATCCGGTTTCTGTTCGACGCGCTGGGGAGTGATGCGCGACAACACGGCCGTGTGACCAACGATGCCTGGTCTGCCGAAGGCGGCCTTTCTACGCGGGCCAAACGCTGTGCCGCCAATCTGAAAAAGGCCGAGCAGGGCATCGGTATGCACGCCAATGCACTCATCACGTTCGACCTGCATGAAATTCGTCATGCCGGCCTGATTCCCGCTGATCGGTCCCTTGTGTTCAAGGTCGACCGCGCCGGCATCAACGACGACGTGCATGGAACGCAGGCTCCGAGTGCCCACGTGGCTGTCATCGTGACGCGCCCGCACACTACAGAAAACGTCTTCGATGCCGTGCTGTCCGCCCACGTCAACGGGCGGCCGGTCAAGGTCGACGAGAACGACAAGGTGTACTACATCGCGGGCGACGTCCCAGCACCTCTGCGCGCCGACGGCAACTTTGTATCGTTCGAGATTCCCATCCCACCGGCAGCTCGTTACTTGACCCTGTTGGCCACGGGAGCGGGCCAGGGCAGCGACGCAAATTCGATCAACAGCGACCACACCGTGTTTTCCGGTGCGCGTCTGGAATACAAGCCGGCTGATCACGCCGTGACACAGGCCAAGTCCGCTGCAGAATCTGCTGTGGAGCACGAGCTCCAGCGGGAAGATGCCATTTTGCTGTCGGAACTGATCAGTGACAAAGGACTGCTGGCGATTCCAGCCAAACAGGCCGCCGACTACTTGTCCGAAGTGCCCAAGAAACGGCTGGATGAACTCCGGCACGCGTTACAGGATCGCCGCAAACAGGCCGAGTCGATACCGATCACGATGGCGCACGCGCTGCAGGACGGAACGGGCGCCGACATGCGCGTCTATCTTGCCGGAGATCCAACCAAGCTGGGTGCGGTGGTGCCGCGGTCCTTTCCGGCCGTGTTCAGCGGCGGCAAGCGTAAACCGTTTGCGCCCGCGGGCAGCGGACGACTTGAACTGGCCCGAGCGGTGGGTTCCTCCAAGAATCCACTGACCGCGCGCGTGCTGGTCAATCGTGTCTGGCAGGGCCATTTTGGCCACGGGCTGGTGAGAACTCCCAGCAATTTCGGTCAATTGGGCGAGCGGCCGACACATCCGCAATTGCTGGATCGACTGGCGGTCGACTTCATGGAGTCCGGCTGGTCCATCAAAACACTTCATCGACGCATTATGCTCTCGGCCAGCTACCGCATGAGTTCTGAGTTTCATCAACAACACCACGAAGTGGACCCGGAAAATCGTCGCTTGTGGCGGATGAATCGCCGCCGCTTGCAAGTCGAACCGTGGCGGGACGCGATGCTGGCCGTCGCCGACCGTCTGGATCGATCCCTGGGAGGGCCTTCGATCGACCTGGACAAGTCCGATAACCGCCGACGCACTCTGTATGGATTCATCAGCCGGCATAAGTTGAACGACTTGCTACGCCTGTTTGACTTTCCCGACCCGAACATCACCGCGGGCCAACGCAGCGTGACGACCGTTCCCTTACAGCAGTTGTTTGTGCTCAACAGTGATTTTGTACTGCAGCAGGCGCGGGCGCTGGCCGGGAGACTTGCGAAGGAAGCAGCGGACGACGAACAGCGCATCCGCCGGGCCTACGCCCTGTTGTTTTCACGCGATCCCACGCAACGCGAATTGGCTGCCGGCTTGCGGTTTCTGACGTCTCCGGAACTGAAATCGTCCAAACCGCTGTCAGCCTGGGAACAGTATGCCCTGGCATTGTTGGGCACAAATGAGTTCATGTTTATCGATTGAATGGCCACCCGCAGCGGTTGTCACGATGATACTCCACGGCCGTCGATGAGTTCACGAGAGAACAAGTCACTAGCAAACAGGTCACAGCAAATAAGCCACAGATTCGAGGTAGTCCCATGCGGCCGTTGACGAATCCCTGGACGGTTGATCGCCGAGAGATGCTCCAGCGGTGCGGAGCTGGATTCGGCATGCTCGGCCTGGCAGCGGTGCTTGGTGACGAGACGCGGGCCGCAGGACTGCGGGGCAAACTGGCCGGTCCCCTGACACCGCGTCAACCACATTTCGCTCCTCGGGCCAAGCGTGTCATCTTTCTGTTCATGAACGGCGGACCGTCCCATGTCGATACGTTTGATCCCAAACCGGAACTCAAGAAACAGGCGGGAAAACCTGGTCCCGGCGGCAAATACATGCCCTCGCCGTTTCAGTTCCACAAGCGCGGCGCAAGCGGGATCGAAGTCAGCGAACTGTACCCGCACCTGGGGGAGTGCATCGACGACATCTGCGTGATTCGTTCGATGTACACCTCGACTCCCAATCACGAACCGGGACTGTTCATGATGAACTCGGGAGTCCAGCAGCCGATCCGGCCCTGCATGGGATCGTGGCTGACCTACGGGTTGGGCACCGAGAACCAGAACTTGCCTGGATTCTTCGTGCTGTGCCCCGGCAAACCGGTTGTGGGGCCGGCTTTGTGGTCCAACAGTTTTCTGCCCGGAGTATTCCAAGGCACCCACATCAACAACGCAAAGATCGATCCGCGGAGTGCGATTGGCCACATCAATAATCGGCATCTGAAGTCCGATGCGCAGCGGCGTCTGCTCGACCTGACACAGTTACTGAACGCGGAGCATCTGCAACACAGAACCCGGGACGCGCAACTGGAAGCCAGAATCGAGTCGCTGGAAATCGCGTATCGCATGCAGTTTGCCGCTCAGGAAGCCTTTGACATCAATCGGGAATCAGCCGCTGATCGCAAATTGTACGGCGCTGGTCAGTTCGCCGATGGATGCCTTGTCGCTCGACGTCTCGTGGAACGCGGTGTCCGCATGGTTCAGTTGTTTTATGGCAGCGGTCAGCCCTGGGATGCCCACGGAAACATCATGGATCACCAGCGTGATGCCGGTAAGAGCGATCAAGCCATCGCCGGCTTGATTCGGGATCTCAAGTCACGCGGCCTGTTCGACGAAACCCTGATCATCTGGGGAGGCGAGTTTGGTAGAACGCCCACGGCGCAGGGTGCCAAGGGGCGCAATCATCATGCGACAGGGTTCAGCGTGTGGCTGGCCGGCGGCGGAATCCGTGGCGGAATGACCTATGGTGCCACCGACGACCTGGGAGTGCATGCTGTCGAGAATCGCATGAGTGTGCACGATTTGCATGCCACGATTCTGCACTTGATGGGACTGGACCACGAGCGGTTAACCTACCGTTATTCCGGCCGCGATTTTCGGCTGACCGATGTGCATGGCAGCGTGGCCCGCGAGATCATGGCCTGAGCGACGCACGCACGAGAGTGCACGCGGAATTTCAGCCGCTCAGGATCCGCGTTCCCGCATCCCGCTGGCGAAACCGCGGGTTAGCGAGTCGCCGAGGTTGGATTGAACCGCTTGAGGCGCATGTTCTTGAACTCAACATGCATGCCCTTGTCGTGCAACTGCAGCCCGATGATGCCGCGTTTCAGCCGTTTGCTTTCCACGTTGTCGGTGAACTCGGCTGACGGTTTTCCGTTGATGAAGAACTGCAGGCGTCTGCCCGAGGCAACGATACGGGCGGAATTCCAGTCGTGCTTGCGGATGTCCGACAACTGCACGGCTCCCGCAATGTGGCTCGATCGCAGTTGGCCGTCTTTTTCGATGATCAAACGGGTGCCGCGATGGCAGGCAGGCTCGCGCCGGCGAGCGAAATGGAAGTCCCAGGCCCCCAACACCTGCGGGCCGATTCCCACGTGGCCCAGATCGGCGTGGTAGCCTTCGAATGGACGTTTCCCGGTCGCGTCGCGATGGGCACGGACTTCCACTCCCGTATTGCCCTTGGTCACCATCCGGTACTCAAAACGCAGGTCGAAATCTTCCAGCTCATCTTTCCAGACCAGGTACGACAGCCGATCGACGCTCCCGCGGCCCGTGATCACACCGTCGCGGATCGACCAGTCGGCAGCGCTGCTCTTGGGCACCGCACTCCAGCCGGCGAGCGAGTTGCCCTGACTGATGGATTCCGATTCCTGGGTGGGGGGAGGCAGCGCAACGGCAGCGTGCCGCGGAACACAGACCGACACGGAAAGCCAGGCCAGACACACGAGGATCCGCAAGCGGTTACAGTTCATAGTTTGCTCGTCACCGAAAACCAGATGTTGAAAATGCCACCAATGCTTGTGCGATCGACAGCCTGGACTCAGACAATTCTAGTCATTTTCGCTCGCAAAGGCGCGGAAAAACGCTCCGAGCAGCGGTCGGAATCCGAGCCAATTCCGCTTCCACGTCTGGCGGTTCCTGGCGGACAAGGCGGGTGTGGGCCGAGGACTCGGCCGGTTGCGGACCGCGGGCTTCAGAGATCGGACCGATTGCCTCTGCAACCGCGCGTCGGTTTTGACTTTCAGTTGCGGCTCCTTTCCATCAGTGATGCCGCCGATTCCCCGGCGGGGAACAGGAAACATCAAGCAAAAGACCTGGTTGCGGATCGGACGCGCCGAGCGTGTCTCGGCGGCACGCACCAGCAGGGTGCCATCCTGGAGTGAGACCGTTGGTCGGGAAAGCCGATTGAGAAAGCGGACGTTCTTGATGAACACGATCATCTGTTTGTCGAAATCGACCTGGGGACGTTTTTGCTGTGGCTTCCAGGCCTGCCAGACCGACGTCCATAGTTTCTGATTGTCCAGATAGCCGACTCTTCGCAGCCGTTGTTCTTTCGGCAGGACGTGGAGACGGCCAACGGGGAACACTCCGGACCATTTTTCCCGGACGACCCATGTCGTGTTCTCGGCAGACGCCGAAAGCACACAGCTGGCACTGACGATCAGGGCCCCGGTTAACGAGGTCAGCGGCATGGGATGGACGCTCATCACGATCTCCTACGCTGGCGGATGGGAATGATGACAGTCATCCGTCCGGCAGACGAATGCGGCCCGACCAGGTGAGCCAACGGGTCATAGACCCTTACGAATCAACCAGGAAGTCCTTGCAGCAGAATTCCGGATGGCGTGCCTGGTGACGCTGTGTGAGGGCCGGCTTGGGACCTGCGCTCGCACTTCCGCGGGAAGTTGCTTAATCTGGGCGCCTTCGGCATCGAGCCGGGATCGGGGCCAAGTGGCCGCGATGTCGTGTTGCTCACCGGTCGCTCGTTTGAGTGCCCATTGTTGGTTTGTGCAAGGGAGTGCTGAGTCGTTGGAGAATTTACTTGCCGCCGACCAACGTCGGCAACTTGGCGATGTGCTACAGCGTTTTTGGGGCCATGATGGCTTTCGGCCGTTGCAGGAAGCGGCCATGGCCAGCGTGCTGGCCTCCCAGGATTCCCTGGTGGTGCTGCCGACGGGGGGAGGCAAGTCGCTTTGTTTTCAAGCGCCGGCCATATGTTCTGACGGCATGGCCGTCGTTGTCTCGCCCTTGATTTCCCTGATGAAAGATCAGGTGGATGGCTTGCAACAGGTGGGCATCTCGGCGGCCTGCATCAACCACAGCTTGTCTGTTGCCGAGCGGCGGACCGTTACCGATCAAGTCCGACAGGGGGTCACCAAAATCCTGTACGTGGCTCCCGAACGGCTGTTGATGGAGCGGACGTTGAGTTTCCTCAAATCGGTGCGTGTGTCCCTGATCGCAGTCGATGAGGCGCACTGCATCAGCGAGTGGGGACACGACTTTCGTCCCGAGTACCGTGAGCTGGCTCGGTTGAAGGAACACTTTCCGGGCGTCGCGATTCACGCCTACACGGCCACAGCCACCCAGCGCGTGCGGGTTGACATTGCCCGGCAGTTGGGGCTGGTCGATCCGCGCGTGATGGTCGGTTCGTTTCATCGGTCCAATCTCGTGTATCGCGTGCATCGCAGATCGGACACGCTGCAGCAGATTCTGTCGGTGCTGCAGCGATGGTCCGGAGATTCGGGCATTGTTTATTGCATCAGCCGCAACGAAGTCGATCGACTCAGCCGCCGCTTGACAGATGCGGGCTATCGCGCGTTGCCGTACCATGCCGGTCTGGACGATGACGTGCGACGGCAGAATCAGGAGGATTTCATACAAGACCGCGCTCAGTTGATTGTGGCGACCGTCGCGTTTGGCATGGGAATCGACAAACCCGATGTCCGATTCGTGATTCATGCCGGCATGCCCAAGTCGCTCGAGAACTACCAACAGGAAAGTGGTCGAGCGGGCCGGGACGGACTGGAAGCGGAATGTCTGCTGCTGTATTCGGGAGGCGACTATGGCCGCTGGCAGGCCATGTGCCAGGATCAATCGGCTGCGGGACAGGATGCGGCAGCGCAGTCACTGTCGGCGATGTATGGTTTTTGTACGGGAACGACCTGCCGTCACCGGGCGCTGCTGGCCTATTTCGGACAAGCCATGGAATCCACTTGCCAGTCCTGTGATGTGTGTCTGGGTGAACTCAAAACGCTGGGGGACGGTCTGGTCGTGGCTCAGAAGATTCTGTCCTGCGTCGTGCGATTGAAAGAGGGTTATGGAGCGGATTACACGGCCAAGGTTCTGGCTGGATCGCGCGTCCAGAGAATCCTGGATCAATGTCACGATCAACTGACGACGTATGGGCTGTTGTCGCATGAGCAACATGGGAACATCCGCGACTGGATTGAACAACTCGTGGCACAAGACTATCTGGTCAAATCCGCAGAGCACAGTGTGTTGCGGATGACCGAGGCTGGCTGGAAATTGATGCGGGACGGCGAAGGCGAGTTGTTGTTGTCGGAACGACGAAAAACCGGCGGGCGTCGCGCGTCCGCGAGTCGAAAGCGTGCGGTCGACGATGAGCACCTGGACCCGGAACTCTTGCGGCTCCTGAAGAGTCTCAGACTCAACCTGGCACGTGATCAGAGCGTGCCCCCCTACCTGGTGTTCAATGATGCGGCGTTGAATGACATGGCTCGCCGCAAACCCACGTCATCGATCGAGTTTCTCGAAGTTCACGGCGTGGGTCTCAAGAAATGCAAGACGTACGGCGACGCGTTTGTGGAGTGCATCAAGTCCTATACTCAGATGCGTAGCTGATCTGGCTCATTCCGCAGTCCGCCGATTTGATATGCTTGTGATTCGGGACGCGATGGCTGATGATCATGGAACATCTGCGTTGGAATCCCACGAATCGCGTTGACGATGGAGCAGGGACGCCGGAAGACAGAG
>Ga0315336_1003081_pt1 | contig 23250 bp, 16 predicted proteins | sample ASW5metaG_FD_204512 | JGI IMG/M metagenome (GOLD analysis project Ga0315336, IMG submission 204512) | Ammonia-oxidizing marine archaeal communities from Monterey Bay, California, United States - ASW #5 | ecosystem: Environmental > Aquatic > Marine > Intertidal zone | place: USA: California... | reverse complement strand
ACATTTTTGCCATGGCGTCGATGATCGGACGGGCATCAAAACTCTTGAAATCAATATGCTCGACCGGTGACGACAGCAGCGCCGCCTTCTCGTTACTTTTGGGCGATTGCTCCTCTTTCACGTCACCGGTCCTTTAAAGTTGATTGCTTATTCAGAAGTACCAGCGTCGGCGATTGCCACGGTGGTTTCGGAGTAAAATCCGTTAAATCTGGTTTGCATGGCATAGCCATAGGCGCCGAGACAGCGGAAGATAATCCAGTCGCCCTCGCCGACATCAGCCGGCAAGGTAAACGGTCCCGACATTTTATCGATGCCGTCACAAGTGGGGCCGTAAAATTCAAACAGGGCCACATCATCTTTTTTGCCAAGGCGTCCAGCGCGATAAAGTTCGAGGGGGAAATTCCAGCCCGGTTGACCAGCATCGAACAACGCCCCATAGGTGCCGTCATTCAAATACAGAGATTGCCCGCGGCGCATTTCGACGCGCACCGCTACGGCGCCGCCTTCGGCAACCAGCGCCCGGCCGGGCTCGCAGAATATTTCCAGCCCGTCAAATCCGAACGCCGTCAGGCCTCGCCGGATCTCGTCGAAATAATCGGTCAGGGGCAAGGCGGGCATATCCGGATAGGTCACCGGAAATCCGCCGCCCACATTCAGCATATCCAAAGACAGGCCGGCACCGTCCAACAATCCGGCGATATCCCGGAAGGCCGCCTGAAAAGCCGTTACGTCAAGGCATTGCGATCCCACATGAAAGGTGATCCCCAGTTTTGCCGAAAATTGCCGGGCATGGACCAACAGCAACGGGGCCTCGATCAGACTCGCACCAAACTTGTTGCCCAGCGGGTATTCGGCCCCCTTCTGGGAGACACTGACCCGAAGATGCAACGCAAGGTCCGGGGCCTCGTGGGTTTCCTCGCGAATTTTGCGCAGCTCGTCCAGACAGTCGAAAGCAAAATGCCGGACCCCCAGCGCATAAGCAGTTCGGATGGCCTTGCGGCTTTTGACCGGATGCATGAAATACAATGTCGCCTCGGGCAGCAGGGCGTGAATTTGCTCAACTTCGCGAACAGACGCCACTTCAAAATCCGTAATCCCGGTGCGCCATAGAAGTTTGAGGACGGCCGGATGCGGATTGGCTTTCGCCGCATACAGGCTTGTACCGGGGAAATTCGACAGAAAAGTTGTCGCCGCTTCGGAGATTTTATGGGCATAGAGAAAATGCAGAGCGTCATCGCATTGTTCAATCTCAATGGCAGTCGCCTCGTTGCCATACCGGCGCAGGCCGTCAAGGGCTGTCTCGGGGTTTCCCGCAAAGCCGTCGGCGTCGTTTACAATATGCAGTCCTGTTTGGTCCAACGGGTCCGTCCATTCAATCGAAAGAGAAATCGTCATTATCAGAAAAAATCAACTCTCACCAGAGGCAAAATAGCACAATACGCGAAAATTACGCAGGTTGAAAAACTTGGCTTTTTCGCGCGGCGAAAGTCGGCTAAGATTGTCCCGTCTTTGGGTGGATGTGGAGTTTCAATTTTGACCTCGAAAATACTGATCGTCGGGGCTGGCATTGCCGGCTTGTCGCTGGCCCGCAGGTTACAGCATTTTGATCTGGATTTTGATATTATCGAAGAAAAACCGTCCGAGTATAAATCCGGCGCCGGCATCGCCTTGCCGTTCAATGCGGTGCGCGAACTGAAAGACCTGAAGGTTTTTGACAATCTGGCCGGACGATATCATCAGGTCCGGGAAATCAACTACACGACACCCAGCGGTAAAACACTTGGCACGGCCAGCCTGACCGAGCCGCCGTTTGATCAGGAAATGTTTATTGCCATGAAACGCCAGGACCTGCATGAAGCCCTGAGTGCCGGTCTCGAACATAAAATACGCTACAACACCAAACTGCTCTCGGTCGTCCATGTGGAGGATCAGGTGGAGGTCAGCTGTTCCTATGAATTGCTGGACGGCAAATATGATCTGGTGGTTGCCGCCGACGGTATTCATTCCACGGTCCGCAACCAGAATTATGAAGGTCAGGAAACTCTTCGCGATCATCAGATTCGCTGCTGGCGGTTTATTATCACCCTGCCCGACCACGGGCTGGAGCCGATCTACATGATGGGTAAGACGGATTTATTCATGGCCTATCCCATCAGCGCCAATGAAGTTTATTGCTATGGTCATATCCACGAACAATCGCCGTCGGCGGTGCTGACCGACTACGCCGTTGATAACCTCAACAATATCTTCGGCGGCTATGGCGGGCCGGTCCCGGAAATTCTGTCCAAACTGGATGAGGTCAGGATTGTCACCGGGCGATTGCTGTCGGTGACGGAGCCGCGATTCTATGACCGCCGTATCGCCTTTGTCGGCGATGCCGCCAATGGCTGTTCGCCGCTTATCCAGCAAGGGGCCGCGGCCGCCTTCGAGGATACCAGCATTCTGGCTGATTCTCTCGCCATGCAGAATATCGATCAGGCTCTGGAAAAATATCAGGCGCGGCGGGAAGCGCGCATTCGCTGGGTCGTGCAATATTCCGACGGGCCGCTGCCACATCTGTTGAAAATGGAATCACGAATGGGCCGCGCCCTGCGCTATCTGATGATCAAGTCACGCGGACCGCTGAATGTCTATGGCTGGAAGAAACTGGCGACGGATCGCCTGCTGGCCAATTCATAAACATGAATGATTTTGATGGGTTTGGCCGAAAACATTAAAACTCTTCATGTATTGGTAATTCAGGCTTCATGCTCGAAAACCGCGATGGCGGACTCTTTGATACTTCCCAGATAAATCCGGCCGTCTTTTTCCCGTACGCCCGTTGCCATGTCGAAGTCACGACCCTCCCCTTCATAGTCAAACCGGCAGGTACCGTCCGACGCATACGCCCGAACCCGGAGGAAGGGCGGCAAGGCCGGAACCATAAAATCAGGCAATCGAGCAATCATCTTGCGCAGCCACAAAGGGCAGGCCTGCACCCGTTGTAAATCCTTAGACAAAGCGGTGACCATCGCCACCCAGATCAAGCCGTCGGAACCACGAGACAGGTTGTCGGGGAGGCCCGGCAACTGATCGACAAAGACTTCCGACTGACCCACCTTGTCGCCGGTCAGGTGATATTTCATGATCCGCGCCGCCGCGGTTTCCGCCACCAGCACAAAACTTTCATCCGGCGAGAGGCAAACACCATTGGCGAAATGCAAGCCGTTCAGCAACGTGTCGATTGGACCACCCGGATGCCGCCGGAACAAAGAACCGGTGGGGATATTCTCCATGGTTTCCCGGGAGGAGTTTTCAAATCCATGGCGGGTCGAAGAGTTACTGAAATAGATGGTGCCGTCGGCGGCGACATCGGCGTTGTTACAGAACATCAAGGGCTGCCCCGCCACTTCCGATGCCAGAACCCGCACTTTCTTTGTCACCAGATCCAGTTCCAGCAGTCCCTTTTCGGCATCACAGACCACCAGGATATTTTCATCGAGGAAAGTAAAGCCCAGCACCACGCCGCCAGTATTGGCCAGTGCCTCTGCCGCGCCCGTTTGCGGATCAAGACTGTAAATCCAGCCGTCATTGGTGCCGCAATAGACTGTGCCATCTCCGGCCACCAACACATCTTCAGGGCCGACCGACGGTACCGGCAGTTTGGTCAATACCGGCATGGGCCGTGTGCTGTTCCCCACCATTTTCTTCCCCCTTTTTAAAGGCGCCCGGTCCGCTATAGGGGAAAACGCGCCAGAAATTCCTTCTCACCACGCGCCGAGAACGCCACAATCCGCGATCCCTCCACCCGGGTTGCCCAGCCCATGTCATAAAACCGATCGAGCAGCGCCGTGCCGATGGAACCGGCCAGATGGCTGCGGCGGGCACTCCAGTCGAGGCAGGATTTACATAAGGGCCGGCGGGATTTTTCCAGTTGCGCGGGATCGATTTCCAGATTTTGCAAAAAGGCAATCCCGCGCGTCGTCAATTGCAGATCCTCCGCCTCCAGGGTCAGGTGTTTCTCGGCCAGAAGACTATCCAGCGCCCGCACTCCCATTTCACCGGCAAGATGATTATAGCAGACACGGGCTTTGCGCAGCGCCGGATCCTTGGGCCCGGTGCGGGTGCGCACATGACCCTTCTTGGCGGCCAGCCCCATCATTACTTCCAGCAAGCCACCGACATCATCATCGGCCAGCGAAAAATAGCGATGACGGCCCTGCTTGCGCAGCTGCAGCAATCCCGCGGTTTCCATCTTGCTTAAATGCGAACTGGTGGTTTGCAGGGTTACCCCCGCCTCCGCCGCCAACTCGCTCGCCGTCAAAGCCTTTCCGCTCATCAGGGCGGTCAGCATATTGGCCCGCGCCGGATCGCCGATAAGTGCCCCTAACAGGGCGATGTCTGGTCCTTCTTTCATAGTTAGATGGTAACCGAAGTATGACTGAAAGGCAATTGCTAAATTAGGCTGCAACGACTCTATTGCACAGACCGAAAGAAATCATCGATCAGGCGATTGGCGTCGATGTCACCGGTGGTCCGGCCAATAACGGCCTCAGGCAGATACTGCTTTTTCCCGGGCCAGGTATGTCCGCCGCCGACAATACGATACAGGCGCAGCGGCGCGTTCTGCTCGCAGCCGGGCCAGTCATGCTGTTCGACGCGAATGTCGTCCGTCGTATCAAGATCAGGTAGTAGCGTCATCGTCGGTGTCCCGCCGCAACCGTTATGGCGTTGCCAGAAGGCCGTTGTCGCCGCGGTTGAAGTTACCGTTCCGCGCGGACCCCATTTTGGCGCGATGGCGCCGCCGTCATACGGGATAAGCGGATCTTCCGTCCCGTTGATATATAGCGCCGCAAGTGGCCGGGAGGGGTTGCAACTGGCGAGCAATTCTTCGGTAAACTGCGCCGTAACGACCGCCATTCCGGCAAACAACCCGGCCTGCTCACAGGCCAGACGCTGGCTCATGAAGCCGCCGTTAGACATACCGGCGACAAATATCCGGCGGTTATCTATGCGGCCGGTATCCGTGACCGTTTGCTTGATCGCCTCTGTTATGAAACCAACATCGTCGACGCCTTGATATTTTACCCGGCCGTCGTTCCAGTGGCGATTTAATCCATCGGGATAAAGCGCAATAAAACCCGAGTCATCCGCCAGCCGGTTAAACCGGGTATGCCGCATAATAAAACGGGCCGCCCCGCCGCCGCCATGTAACACCACCACAAGCTGGGCCGGTCCATCAGCCCGCTGAACAGACGGCGGCACATAGCGTAAGTAAGTGCGCTCCAGACCGTTATGCGTCAGCCGGTGTCTGGACAGCCCCTCCTCTGCTTCGGCGAACCCTGCGAACAGCAAGCATACGGCGAAAGCTATCAGAGCCGTCCGACGTCTCATGTTCGCACTCCTCGGCGACGAAGCATTATGTCGACTCGTTCATTCATAGTTCGATGGTAGGCGAAGCATAACCGGGAAACAACCGCTAATATGACGCCATCTTCACTAAAAGGAAATTCCCATGATTACCTGTTTTATCCGCTATCACATCGATCCCACAAAAAAACAGCAGTTTGAGCAATATGCCCGCAACTGGGGCGAGGCAATTCCGCGCTGCGGCGCCGACCTGATCGGCTATTATGCGCCCCATGAAGGCTCCAGCACACTGGCGTACGGGGTCTATAGTATTGACAGCCTCGCGGCCTACGAAGCCTATCGCGCCCGCCTCACCAACGATCCGCTGGGGCAGGAAAATTACCGTTTTGCCCAACGGGAAAAATTCCTGCTGCGCGAAGACCGCACGTTTCTCAAACTCGCTTCGACGCCCAAACTGGACAAATAGTCAAGGCTGTTTGTATTCCAGGGCAATCATATATTTTGGCGTATCAATGCAATCGATTGCCGTTGCTGGTTTAGGACAGGTATTGATTGCTGCCTGTCGTCAGGACCTATTAATCCACCAAAAGTCCAATGCCCGGAAAGCGGTCAAAACGACCGCCAACTATCTATTGGATATTCATTTTACGACATAATTGAAGGGTCCGCTTTGTGCCAGAAGCGGACATTAACGGTATAGCGGCTGGGAATGTGAGAAAGGGCTTTAGAAGCTAGCTACGCGTTCAAATGTCCAAGCTGCAGCTAATGTTCCGATAGAATAAGCGAAAATTCGAATTGATTGCTTGGGGAAAGCAACAGGAAGTTTTCTTAGTGCCATCCAAATGAATAAAATACTGAAAACAAATAGTAGTTGGCCAACCTCTACGCCAATATTAAATGTAATCAAAGCTGTCGGAATATCATTTTGTGGCAAACCAATTTCTCCTAACGCCGAAGCAAACCCAAGCCCATGAAGTAGTCCAAAGAGAAATGATATTAGCCAAGGTTTCTGAGAGGCTAGACCTCGGAAACCATTATCGTTTCGTACAATTTCACAGGCTACAAATACAATGCTAAGCGCGATGCATGCCTCAACGGGGGGGACCGGCACGCGGATAACATTAAGAGAGGCTAATGCAAGCGTAAAACTATGTGCCAATGTGAAAGCGGTAATAGTCTTGATTAGCCGCCATTTTCCCTGCACCAATAACACAAGCGCTAAAACAAAAAGAAGGTGGTCGCTGCCAAATAAAATATGTTCAACACCCAGGACAAAATAAGTACCTGCGGTTTGTCCCCAGCTTGGTTGTTCCTCGATGCGATAAGTGGGTGCCTCAGGCGTAAATCGATGCGTAAATGTTGTGCCATCCAAAAACTGAATTCTGCTTAATACTTCAATGCTGGTACGCGATAGTCCATCAATTTCGACGACTAACCCTCTTAATCCGCCCTTACGTTCCGCTTGCCAATGCCTTGTACTTGTTCCACCAATTTCAGTATCAAAAGCCTCTGTTTCATTAACCGTTTCATCAATAAATTTCACGTCAACAGATAAACGCATTCTAGAGGCAACAGCGGGCACTCGCCACAATATGCTAAATTTGTTTTCACCAATCTCCGTTAGCTGTAAATAGGCTGGCCGCAATTCATCGGATCTTACAGTTTGCAAGCTCAAGCCCTGTAAGAAAAACACCAGAACAACAAGCAAAATCTGTGGAATAGCCCGTTTCAATTCGAAACGCTTTCGGGCCAATTTATCGTAATGATGTATTCGTCTTTAAGTCCTTGTTGAGCTGCTCGTAGAGTTTCTTTGGATTTTTCAAAGACCCAGTCTTGTTTTACTTGCTCTTGTATTTCTTCAAACTCTTGCAAAAGCCCCAATTCCAAATTCTCGAGAAATATAAAATGAATCCCCAATCCCGATTCTACGGGTCCTATCCACTGATTAGAGGGCAAATCATCCAGTTGTTCGCTAAACCGCTTTCCAAAAATACGAATAACTTGATGTTTCGACATATTTTCAACGACTAAGGGTACAGGAGATAAATCACCTTTGATTTCAAGCCCGTCAGCTAGGGATATTTGAATCTGTTCAATGATTTTGCTCAGGTCGTCAGATGAACGGTCTCGATTAATATAAACCTGCTCAAAACTATAGCTATTTTCCTTGCTGTATTTCTGAGAGTTCTTTTTATAATATTCTATCAATTCTTCGTCTGAAGGCTGAAGTTGGGCAGCTATCGAAGATGTGAGAAACTCCATTTTCTGCCTTAACCGGCGACGGATGAGTACATCATTTTTATCGAGCCCAAATTCCAGGGCTTTCCGATAGTATATTTCTTCCAAAATATAATTATCTACAAGACCTACCAGTTCGCTATCGGTCGGAGTTCGGTTCCATTTTTTATCAAAATTTTCGATCAGGCTGATAACACGCCCTGCTTCGATAGTGATTTGGTTTTTTGGGGCGAATATAGTTGGGTTTACAACTTCATACAAACCAAAGAAAAAAGCCCCAAGAATGAAAAAATGAAGGAAGGGTTCACGCAAAAATTTCATAAAGGAAGCTGCTAAACTTGTTGAATGTTGCACTGATGAGCGATGTTGCAAATACTGGGGAGTTGAAATGCCCAACCCCCCAAATATTAAGTTAAGGCGTATACCATATTGGAGAAGTATAGGCACGTTCTTGAAGGATCATTGGAACATTATCTGGCATTTTCACACCAAGGCGCTTCTGATCATATGCTGTCCAACGCGGCGTCGGGATTTCTAAAATTCGCGAATAGTAAAAACTGCTTACAGAGGCGTCAAAATCTGGATCCACCCAAGTAACAGCCAACACTGCGTCACCAATAGTATTGGTATATGATGCATCTTCAACATCGACCGTTGACCCAACAGGACTACTAACCTTACCCATTGAAATTTCCCGTCCATCAGAAACCGCTACATCATAAATCTTCTCCATCAACTTGCCATCGGCACCAACCCAGCCTTTGACAATTTGAATCCGGTCCAGATTAGCACCATCCGGGTCCTTCGAGACAGATACCATTATAGTTGGTGCTCTGCCAGCAGGCGCCTTCATAATATCGCCCCCCATAGGAACACCTTTTTTATAACCAATGGCTGCCATATCAGGGCGGTGAGCATCCGATCCACTAAAATCGAAACCGCCAAACATACGTACGGTCATACGGGGGCCTGTTGTCGCATAAACCTCTTTGCGTTTCATCGCGTCCCAGAGCGCTTCACGGGTGTTTTCTGTGGCCCAGACGCCCGCATATCCAGCACTTTGGCTTTCCCAGCCGATCATTTTTGCGACAGTCCCTTCAACCGGTGGCCATTCTTTCTTCCAACGGTCTGCATTTTCAGGATTGGGCGATGCAACGCCATATTTGCCAAGAAAATTATCTTCAGCCGTCTGGGCAAACCCTGTATGACTATCGGTCGCACCAATCATGCCAAATTTAAATGGGTTAGTCCCCAATTTCGCTTCTTGATCAAGTCCTAAAGCCAAAGCAGATCTTGCATATTCATGTTTATAAAATTCGTCTTTATGGGGTTTTAGCATTGCCAAATTCGCTTTATCCCATGTCTCAAAATCGGCAAATTGATCGTCAGGTGACAAGAAAGGATGTGTTTCGCCATCCCCTTTATATTGCGTTACTTCATAAATAGGTTCCCACCGCATTCTTGTTTCTGCGTATTCTTTTGTGATCGGATTCCCGGAAAGTGTGCTTAACGCAAACATGTTTCCGCCAGAAATATTACCATTATGCGGTATCGCTAATATCTGCCCACCGGTTTTATCTTCATAGGCCTGCAACCATTTCCACAAGTCCTCAGGATCGTTACTGTCAAAGGCCGATATCGGCTTAACTTGCGAAGCCTTTTCTTTATCATCCCTGAAGACAACAACACGGTGCAAATTGTCTCCATCAGGAAACGGACTATATTCAAATCCAATCAGGGCTGTAAATTTCCCCGGTTCATTATTGGCTTCAGCCGCATCAATGATCATATTCCAAGTTTGCATTTCAAACTCTGGATTGGCCATCCGTGGTTTGTTGGATGTGACATCAATAATAAATTCCGAGAATACATGAGAAGCAATCTTGCCTTCTGCTATCATCTTAGCCCAGCGAGCGCCTTCAGGGTCTTTCATGACGATTTCATCTTGGCGCGCTAAAGCTGGAACCAGGCCCATATATTCAGCGTGATCGGCGACCATTAAAAAATCTAGCGGCCTTGAAATTCTTGTCGGCATTCCGTCATCAGAAGCTATGACCTCTCCTTTTGCCCACCGATAAGCTTCATCAGGGCCGACCTTGGTATTACCATCACCATATGCATCCAGTGACACAGACGTATGTAAATGGGTGTCCCCGAAATAAACGTTTTCGGGATAAGCACGTTCCGCATAAGGAGAATATGATTTTTCCTCCGCAAAACCAACAGAAGAACAAAGAGTAATTCCGGCTAGTATTGGCAATAATAGTTTCTGCATTTCATCTCCAAAACTTCTAATTCACCGACAGATCACATAAAATACATATATGATATATGCAATTAAGGCATTCTTTTTTACTTTACGCCCTGAACTTCAACTCTAGGTGTCTGTTTTCCATCCGTTTTCTCTTCAAATTACCTAGATATGGAAGAGATGTCTATCCTGGAAGAATAAAGTTCATCCAGCTGTCCATGCGCAGCATTACTTTTCTAATAAGATGTGTTGCTTTGACGGATGAGGTGTATATTGCGGCGCTGCCTCGATCAATGGAATCCGTTCTCGAAGTTCACTGGTCAAATCGAAAACATGTGCCCCAGCTCCCTGGGCACCGGGGGCAGGCAGATACATTTTGATTTTCTTCTTAGGTTCAGATGCGGATTTTAGGTATGGCGTCGCTACAAGTCCGCTTTGGGTCATAAGCGGCTGTTTTCGATAGCGTGAAAACACTTCCGCTAAGCCCTTCAAACCGGACATTGAAAATGGATTTTCAGATTTCTCATAAATAACTTCCGCTTTCCGCGCAGTTACGGACATAAATTCGCCGACCTTAAAAGGTCTGAAAAGTGCCATAAGCGGGCCATTCAACATTTCAAACAATCGGTTTGCTTTTAGTGCAATAGCCCGGCTCTCTATGATGGGTGTTAGCTGTATAGCTTTCATTTTCTGTTGCCCTTTTTGGCTTCGGGAAAAAGTTGTCCCCAGGGGCAAATTTGAACTACCCACACGGGGATTGCCAGTCCGTGTGGATTAGCGGTTCGGCGATTTAGTCGAAATATCGTTCCATCGTTCCTGACCGACGGATGTCAAGGGTTACGCAGTGAAATCCGCCGCCTAACATTTTCGAGTGCCGCAGTTTTAATGGAATCACATCAACGCCATTCTTCTCCAACAGCTTAATCAACTTTATTTGGTCGCGGTCAACGATGACCAGATTAGGACTAATGCTGAACAAATTCATGTCAATCCAGTTACTGCCTATACTCTTAGACAGATATTCGGCATCATGATTATCGGTGTTTTCCATTTCTGGGCTGTAAATAATTTTCCACTGTTTCAAAATTTCAGGGATGGTTTTGTCGTTCAATCGACCGGGGTTGCATAGCATGAGGCCGGGGCGAAGAGCGACGAGGGTCGAATCTATGTGGCTGCCGAAATAAGCATCTTTAAGATAATGGATACGGAATTCATCGCCCAACATGGTTTGCAGCCATTGCCCACCTATTTCATTGCCCGTGCCACTGACTAGAAAAATCAAATCCCGACCGAGACGAAGAACATTCGCTGCATCGAATGCAGGCTCGTCATTACGTGGTGTAGCCTTGGCAAGGTCCACATCGAACAAGGAATCAAGAAGCATCGGTTTGGGAGCGCTATACCATTTTGCGCCACTCTTCAAATATTCAACCATCATCGAGCGATAACTAAAAGTTTCCTGAGAGCGACTGCGGATAACACACGGCGTCTCGATGATACGGTCGCCAACGACAAGCATGATGTCGCGAGGGCAATAGTTGTAATATCCCTTCGATTGCCAGTGGGCTGTAGAAAAACTTCTTTCGTGCGGCCATGTTTCGGGTCGTTTTACAGTAACGCCCTGGTCTTCTAGCACCTTGACGAAAGCGCCAAGATCCTCCGCTGTTTCTTCGATGATCTGTTGTGGAAATGCACCCTGGGGAATGTCCCCTATTGCGCGATCGGGAAATTCTGCCACTTGTGTGCTTCGATCTGCCGTTGGAAATCGCGCCTGCAACGGATTTCCAACAATTACTTCTTCCAACTGGTCCCACTCGTTACAACTCCAAACTACTGACATATTGTTCCTATTCTTTGCAATTGAGTCATTAATGTATGATGCATAATCGTCACAACACTTAATAATATTCTAAGTGATAGAGAAAAAATTGAAAAGACAATCGATCAAATCACCGTGTATCTAGCAATAAAAGCCTGGCTGATCGGTCTGTCAATTGTAAACCTATATTACTACGAAGGGTAAGGCTGGCTGAGTTCGGTAAGTTCTGAGGCCACAGCGCACGATAATAGCGCTATACCCGCTTTATTTATTAGACTAATTACACCCGCTTTATTTATTAGACTAATTACACCCGCTGTATCTATTATGGGGAATACTGGTGCTAAGTTTTTCCGGGCAGAATGGGAATAGGTGTTGATTGTGGTAATTCTTACACTTTTTTGTGCCGTATTGTTTGTCTTGTCCTTCGCTGCCTGGAGACGCTATCTGTGGGTTCAAAAATATCCGAATTCGGAACAATCGGATATCTGTGAATACAGCCTGACGGAAGTGTTCAGCGACCAAAATTTTGTAACCGTTCCACATCAAAAGGGTGTTCAGTGGCTCACAGAGGTGTTCAACCGCTCGGCTAAAAAATACCCCGAACTCACTGCATTGCATATTCCGTGTACCGGCGAGTCACTTACGTTCGCCGAACTCGATGCAAAGGCCAAAAATGTCGCTTCAGCCCTGGCCCCATTCCTTACCGGGCCTGACCAGGTGGTCGCGGTTGCGATGTCGCAGGACAACTGGCAAATCGTTGCCGCCCATCTTGGTATTCTCAAAGCCGGGGGCGTCTTGATGTTCCTCGACACTGCTTTACCCGACGCTTTGATTACACATATGCTCGACGACGCGGAACCCGTCGTCGTTCTAACAAGAGGCCAAGAAACTTTTCGTGACCTACCTACTGTTGATTTGCTGGCGTTATCCAAGAGTTTACCCAAGTATAAATCTCCGGCTTGGCTTGATGATCCGGCGGAACGTCTCGCAACTATTTTTTATACCAGTGGAACCACCGGCATGCCCAAGGGTGTTGAATGCCCACATGCCGGTTACGTAAATTTGGCATTAAGCTACGCCGACTATTTTGAGCTGGTTCCGGGTATGGATGCAACGTCTCTTACATCGTCGCTTGGGTACGATGGCAGCATCTCAGAAATGTACAGCGCCTGGGTGTCGGGCTGCGCTGTTGTGATGATAAGCAAAGAACAGATGAGATCGGGACCGGACCTAGTTAACGTACTGCGTGAAGCTGAAATTACGGTGCTGTTTTGTCCGCCTGTATTGTTGACCACCCTGACGTCGAATCCTGAAGAAGATTTGCCCTATCCTTTATGCCGCTACATTGTTCCGGCGGGCGAAGCCTTCCCTGCGACGCTTGTAGAGCCTTGGACCCGCGGCAGAAGGCAAATTATTAATACCTATGGCCCGACTGAAGCGAGTACCGATACAAGTCGGCAAAGCTTAAGGCCCGGCGAGCCAGTGACTATCGGCACACCGCTAGCCAATGTCACTTATGTTATCCTCGAAGAAGGCCAGGTCGATCCGCTGCCTCATGGCGAGATTGGTGAGCTCTGCATTGGCGGCGTGCACGTCACGCGAGGCTACCGCAATCTGCCACAACAAACAGCGGAGAAGTTTATCTCACATTCCCGCTTTGGACGGCTTTACAGAACCGGTGACCGATGCAAAATTGATCGGCGGACTAAACGAGTATACTTTCTCGGTCGCGTTGATACTCAAATAAAAGTCCGTGGCCATCGTGTTGAGGTACAGGCCGTCGAAGACATTTTGCAGAACCAGTTCGATGAAATTGAATCCGCGGTTCTGGATTACCAAAACCAGGAGCTTGTCGCTTTTGTTGTGGCACCGTCGATCAGTGATGGCATTTTCTCGTCTGCCGCCCCTGCGCCACAGGAATGGATGGATCGGACGCGGATAATCTTGGCCGAACAGCTGCCTGAGCCATCAGTGCCGACGCGAATATTTGTCGTTGATAAATTCGTCATGAAATCAATGTCAGGCAAAATCGACCGGGATTTGTTGCCTGATATTTCAAAAATATTGTTACATGCGAATAGCCGCTCTTCAGATAGTATTGCTGTTCAAAACAAGTCAGACGAAATTGAACAGCCTTCGCATTCCGCCGATATCGAAATATTGGAGATTTGCAGGGCCGCATTCGAAACTCCAATAGGGTGGGATGATTCATTCGCAGATAGCGGCGGACACTCCATCGTTATTGCGCGCCTCGCGCAACTCATGCATTCATCTGGGCGTGAGGTGCCAGTCCGAGCCTTGCTCAGTTATTGGGATACGCCCAAAAAACTGGCTCGGGGTCTGCTAAATCAGCAACATTCCGATCTTAATCCAGAAGCTTTATCGCCGGTCAGCGAACATCAGTATGAGCGCGACGAAACGGCGGCGCTTGTTTTGCCGCCAAGATATTTTTCAATTCTGCAGCTGTTGTTCCTGGCTTTGCTGTATGCGCCACCATTAGCGGGCTTTCTCCTTCTGATTGCCGTTTCCGAAATTGGTGAGGTCTTCATTGCCGCGCGGCTTTGGGAGTTTATTGCCGTTGGCTTTGTTTTGCACCTAATTGCCCTTGTTGCGCCATTCGGTAGCCTGCTTTGGGTCCTAGGGCTCAAGCGACTCATGGGCAGCAATTTCCACAACAACAAAGTGCAGCCTGGTATCTACCCTAAATGGAGCAGGATGCATCTACGCATTTGGTGCCTCGGACAGCTGGAAAATTCCGTTCTGCGTCCACTCGCTATGATGTATCGCAGTCCACCCTTGCTGGCCTTCGTATTGCGGCGTCTGGGCGCGACAGTCGGAGAGAATCTCCAGTGTGCCCACGATGCGGATCTATCTGGACCGTTTAGCTTGCTCTCGATCGGAGACAATGTCGCCATTCAAACAGGCGCATATGTGCACATGTCGAGATGGGCGGGGCAGAATATACTCGTTGGCCCAATTTCTCTCGAAAGCGATTGCAAAATAGGAATGCGCGCGGCGATCGTTAGCCCGGTAACAATTGGCCGCGGCGCCTGGATCAACCCATTCACCGCCATTCTCAACGATGTCGGCCCTGGGGAAATGTGGAATGGTGCACCAGCATTGCTCATTGGCCATTGTACGGAGTTGAAGCGCACCATGAAGACTTGCCGCCGCCCGGGCGCCGCCAGTTTCATCGAAACCGGCAATGTCTTTATGCAAATCCTTCTGGAGTTCTGCCTTACGATTATCCCAACCGCGATTGTCGCCTGGTTGGCCGTTCTCTTTTTTTCGGACAATGCAGTCGGTCTCTCGGGCGACTATTTTCAGATCACACCACTGCAAGATCTGGTCTGGCAACTTGGCCTCTACAGCTTCGCCACGATATGGTTTACCGTTGTTTTGATCTCCGTACTCGTATGCTTATTCATTCGGTTCACGGCAGTAACGCCGGGGCTTTATCGAACCGGGAGTTTCAGAGGCGCGTTGTTGCTTTATCGGATCAAGAAGATGAACCAGATTCAGCGGCGGTGGACATGGACAGTCACTGGGCAGTATCTGCGGGCACTGGCTGGCATGCGCTTCGCTCGGCTTGGAGCCTCTGAATGCGATATCATGTTCAACCTTGTTCCTGAACTCACGAGTGTGAACGCGCAAGTATTTTGGTCTAATGGTTGTTTCTCGAACAGTCTCGATTATGGCGCTGGGTATTTGTTACTCAAGCGGTTCGGTTTGGAAAATAATTTCTTTGCGGGTAACAATAGCGTTTCGGACGCCGGGCAGTATCCTGCAAACTTTCTCCTAGGGGTTTCCACGCCGGCAAACGACTTGTGGTTCCGACGCCAGCTCAACTCCAGACCCGATGAGCCTGTTTCGGTCGCCGGGAATCCACCTATTCGCTTCGGTAATAAAGAATATAGGGAGGAGGAAACTACTATGCCTCCCAGTTTTCCACTCTTTCTGGGCCGTATGCTGATAAACGATTTTATAGGGATAGGTCTACTACCTGCCGCGCCTGTGTTTGTTTATGCCCTACTCTTCACTGCTCTGCTGCGGCTAGATGGGAACCCGGTGGTTAGCGGCCTGTTCGCTTTGATGCTCTCCGAAGTCGTATTAGTATTTGGCTGCGTCGCTGTCAAAAAAATTCTGGTTGGCAGTGACTGGGGTGCCGATAACAGTACGGCATTTTGGTCCTGGCGGCATTTTGGCTACTTCTTTTCGCAGGATTGTTTTTTTGCCTGGTGCATAATTCCACTGACATTCGCGAGCGGGACAGTTTTCTCTAATATCATTCTGCGTTGGATGGGATGTCGGATTGGAGATCGAACCATCATTATGTCGCCAATGCAGGCGTCCGACTGGAACGCGGTGAGTATTGGTGACGACTGTATAATTGCCGGCTTCCTTCAGTTCCACACGTTTGAGAACATGGTTCTTAGGGTGAAAAAAACCGATATACAAGCTGGCTGCGTCGTTAATTTTGGCGCAACGGTAATGGGTGGCGCAAAAACTGCGCCTGCAACAACCCTATTGCCGCTCAGTTTGGTTTTGAAGGACATGCACCTGTCGGCGGCAACCTACCAAGGCAGCCCAACGGAAGCAGTAGCCAAGTGCGATATAGCGGAAACGATTTCCGTTCAGCTAGAGCCCAATATACTGGAAAATCGGAACAATCAAATTACCAGATAAAGTTACAGGAGCAGGAGCAGGAGCAGGAGCAGGAGCAGGAGCAGGAGCAGGAGCAGGAGCAGGTTTCAGCCATGCTGCTAGTTATTTTGCGCGTGTGTCTCAGGATATAACACCGGCGTACGTTGGTATTATACGCTCTTTCGCTGGCCATTTTCGAACTGATCATACAATTTTCACCCAGCCTTGCTGCTCGACCCAAACTTGTGGGCACGCGCAGCGGGACCAGTAAAGCCAGTCATTTGACTTAATATTATTTATATTGAATACTAATATGTGATATTGAAATCGATTGCTTTTAATTGCGGTCAAATTATTGGGGGGTATGAGATGAAGTATTTAGCTGGTGTAATGACAATTTTTGCTGCGTTAGTTTTTACGGCGCCGGTTCAAGCGGCACAGGCTATGCAGAGCTTTGCGTGCGAAGAAGGTGACGGCGCAACCGAAGATAAACTGGAAGAGATTGCTTCGAAATGGCTTAAAGCAGCGAAGACGATGAAAGGCGGCGAGAACTTTAAGGTGTCCATTCACTATCCAGTCGTCGCCAAAATGCCGGGGCACAGTGATTTTTTGGTTGTCCTTACCGCACCCTCTTTCGCTGAATGGGGCATTTTTTGGGATGGGTATAAAGATTCGCCCGCCGAAATGGTGGATCTGGAATTTGCCGACGTGGCGGTCTGCCCGGACAGCGCTCTTTGGGAAGCCGTCGAGATAAAATAGATAGCTGATCCGAAACACCTGACGGCGCCCGGAAAATCGAATTCGGTGGATTTGTCTTTGGTTTGTATTTCAGTAGAAGAATTGCAGTTTCTTTTGGCAGGCATCTAGTTTCCAATGTACGGATACGTCGACGAGAATGATATCCACTTCTGGTCAATAACCTGACTAGGAACTAGCCACTGTACACCATTGTTAAACAAGAGAGAGAATATTGAAAAAAGTAATTTCGGCAATTGCCATCGCTCTTCTAACGGTTATCGCCATGCCAGTGTTAAAATCCGTAGCCGCAGGGTCAGCCGATGGAAGCTATCGCTTGGAGATTAAGTATTCCAAGTTTTCCTCAGCTGACCCGAGATGTGAAGGTTACCTGTTCCCCGAGCCTATGATAGTTTCCGACGGCAAGGTTACCGGCACTCTGCGCCACAATCGCAGAGGTCTTGTTTTCCTGAACGGCACAGTTGCCACGGATGGCATTCTCACCGCAACCGGTCAGGGCAATTCTGTAGAGGGTGAAATAACAGGTAAGTTGACCAAAGACGGTGGCAGCGGCACATGGAAGGAAACGCATGTCCTGTTCTGTGACGGCACTTGGACCGCGAAGCCAGAATAGTCGGGTGATAACTGTTTCGCTAAGCCCATTTTATATGACGACAAACACTATCATATAGGAAATGATTTTCATCAAGCACATCTGTTTAGGGTCAAAAACAGACGAAATACTGACGTCCAGCTTTAGTCTGCTTTGTGCCAACTGCAGTCATGGGGTGTTTATATCATAATCAGCAACTACATTTTGTTCGAAATTGACATTTTCCGTTTTATACTAAAGTATATTATACAAATATTATAGTAGTACAGTGTGGGAGCGGACTGTTCTGAACTCAAATATTGTGATGACCACACAGAAGCATAGGGTCACGATTTCCAATCTCTCATCCGGTGCAAGTTTATATTACCCAAGTTTGAACGTAATGGAGAAATGTACAATGACGTCAATTGGAAGAACTATAAACTTGCTGCTCTGGTTTATGCCTTTAGCGATCGCGCCGGCCTTTGCTTCTGATATCGGAACTCCCAGTCTCGAAGCACTAAAGGGGCTCTACCCCGGCAAGACCTATTCGCCTTATGCCCAGCGTTCGTTCCCGAGTCAGCCGCTTTGGGGTGAGACGCATCTCCATACCGGGGTATCGCTCGATGCCGGCTTGTTCGGCGCGACAGTTGGCCACGAAGAAGCCTACCGCTTGGCCCGCGGCGAAGAAGTTGTGTCGTCGGGCGGGCTGCCGGTCAAGTTGAGTAGACCGCTCGACTGGCTGGTGATCACGGACCATTCTGACATGATGGGCTTCGCGACTGACCTGCAGCAAGGCGCGCCCAACATTTTGGCGGTCCCGAAAGGTCGGGAATGGTATAATGGCTTCAAAAAAGGGGGTGAAGCGGCAGGAAAGGCAGCCTTTGACCTAATCAGCCATTTCACCCAGGGCAAAGTCCCGAAGAAAATCGTCGATGATTACACGCCCGGATCGGCACCTTACAATCGGATTTGGGATAACATCACCAAAACTGCCGACCAATTTAACGAACCAGGCAGGTTCACGGCCCTGATCGGATTTGAGTGGACCTCTATTCCAAAAGGCAACAATCTGCATCGCAATGTGATCCTGCGTGACGATGGCGCGATGGCGCGTCAGGTGATGCCCTTGACCACAATGCCGCCACTGGGCAGTTCGGACCCCTTGGATCTCTATAAATGGCTGGCGAACTACGAGGCAACGACCGGTGGCAAGGCTTTCGCGCTGGCGCATAACGGTAATCTCTCCAATGGCTGGATGTTCCCGACGGAAGGAACCTATGCCGGCGGAAAGGTTGATGAAAACTATGTACGTTTGCGGGCCAAATGGGAGCCGCTCTATGAAGTGACCCAAATTAAAGGCGATGGCGAGGCACATCCGTTCTTGTCGCCCAATGATGAGTTCGCCGACTACGGAACTTGGGACAAGGCAAATCTAGATCTCACAGTCCTCAAAAAACCCGACATGCTGCAACGCGAATACGCGCGCGAGGCGCTTAAAGTAGGCTTTGCCCTACAAAAGAAACTCGGAACCAATCCGTACAAGTTCGGCATGGTTGGTGCGACAGACTCCCATACCGGTCTGCCGACTGCCGAGGAGGAAAACTTCTTCGGAAAATCCACCAGCGTTGAACCTAGCGCAAAACGGGTTGAGCATCCCTTTGTAGAATCAAAGCTTGGTGCCTGGGACGGCGACATGCTGCTTGCCTCCGGCTATCAAGCAGTGTGGGCGACCGAGAACACGCGTGAAGCGATCTTCGATGCCATGATGCGCAAGGAAACCTATGCCACCACCGGCCCACGCATGCGAGTGCGCCTGTTCGGCGGCTGGGAGTTTACGGACGACGACATGCGAAGCCGGGCGCCAGCGTTTGTCGGCTACGAGAAGGGCGTGCCAATGGGCGGCGATTTGAAGAACGCCGCGGAAGGCAAGAAGCCGACCTTCATGGTCTATGCACTACGTGATCCGATCGGCGCTAATCTTGACCGGATCCAGATCGTCAAAGGCTGGATGGAAGCCGACGGTTCGCTCAAGGAAATGGTCTATGATGTGGCCTGGTCGGGCGATCGGAAAGCAGACGCGAAGGGCAAGCTGCCACCTGTCGGCAACACGGTCGATATAGAGGCGGCAAACTGGACCAACACAATTGGTGCTTCCGAGCTTGCTACCGTGTGGGCCGATCCGGATTTCGACCCGCAGCAATATGCTTTCTACTATGCCCGGGTGATAGAAATCCCGACCCCGCGCTGGGTGCTCTACGACAAGGTCCGCCTCGGTGCAGAAATCCCTGACGGCGTCACGCTTATTCATCAGGAGCGCGCCTATACGTCGCCGATCTGGTACACGCCTTAGGTTGGCTGAAATGTCCGAAATGGGTCAAAACCGGAAGTCACTGCGATTGTAGGCTAATCAAATCGCGCCATCATCGCAATGACAGAGAGGGGCTTGAAGCCGCCGTTCAACTTTGGCAAATAATGGGTCTTGCCTCTCGTTTCTTCCGACTTTTCAGCAAAAACTACCCCCGATATTCCTCCAGCGGAGGCAGGTTCAGGGCGTCGCGATAGGTATTGTGGTAATGATGCAAGGCCGGTTCGTTGCGGCCAAAAATCACATGCTCCATGCTGCCATTTTCCGCAGCTGCCTGGATCAACTCTCCCATGGCGTAATCTTCGTTGCGGATGGTGCTGGTGAATATTTCAATGACCATATCCAGGCTCGGTGATTTGAGACGGGCTGGGTCATATTCATAGGCATCATCCGCCTGCTGCAACTCGACATCTATCGCCTCTGGCGCATTCAGGGCAACAACGGTTTCGGAAAAGTAATGGCCAATATTGCTGACGGAGCGGCCGGGATTTTTCGGGTCCGGATAAATTTTCACTATATCCACGGTGCCCCGGTTCATGATCATCTGGATATTCGGGAAGATATAATAAACCATGGTTGCGCCACCCAGCAATCGCCAGTCTGCCTCCGGTTTTTCACGCTCCGCGTCAATGGTCCGGCTGGCAAAGACAAAGCGGTGGTTTCTGCCCATCGCTTCGTAAGACAAATTGTCACCATAAACGACTTTCCCCAGGGTGTTTTTGTGGAGCTTCTGAAAATGATAGGTTTCGCCGAAGGTGTCATTGGCGAGCTTCCAGTTCAGCTTCATATCAATAACCGTGGTATCCACTGCAACCATTTTTTCGAAATGCCAGTCGGCGATTTCCGGCGCCATGTTTCCCAGCAAGGCGTCTATGTCCAACTGCCCTTCTCGCTGCGGGTGGACCCAGAGCATGCCATATTGTTCGACAGCCGGAAGTTCAATCAAACCTAAACAGGATTTATCGATCTCGCCAAAATGGTCCTGTTGCGGTACCGCGACAAGGCTGCCGGCATTATCATAGGTCCAGGCGTGAAACGGGCAGGCAAATCGGGCTTTCTTGCCCTTTGGCTCCTTAACCAGCTTGACACCGCGATGTCGACAGACATTGAGAAACGCCCGAAATTTTCCGTCATCATCTCGCGTTGCCAAAATCGGAACACCGAAATCCTCTGTTGTCAGGAAGCTCTTGGCGACCGGCAAATCACCGGATAATCCGATAAGCTGCGGATGGTTTTTAAAGAAATGATCCCATTCCTTTGCTGCCATTTGCGGACAGGTATAAGCAGAGGTTGGATTACGGTACATGATTTCTGCATCAACATTGACCTTGTTATCCAGCTGCCGGATCAACTCTTTAAGGATCTCGACCTGTTTTTTATGCTCCATCTGTCCTCCCATGCGATCGGAAATCTGGATCGCTGCGTGCTACTTCAAGAGATTACTAAATATTATTTCACAGAAAGCGTAAAGCCATAGATGGCGACAACAGACGCCATGGCCGACAACATAAATCGCGGAACCCGGGTTTTAATTAATTTCTTGTTCTAATAGGATAGTCCGAAGGCCAGCATGAAAGATATCTCGAAAAAATAAAAAATCGATTTGCATGATTATTTAGGCAATAATATGAACATCATGAAGGGTAAAGACAGTTGCACAGAAAACGATATTTCGATCATTGTTGATCTTCTCGGCTCTGGTGTCCTTATTGCGGTGGCCGAGAAGCCGGTATATGCAGATATCGAGCTGGCCCGGATGTTCGGGTTTGACCATCCGGATGACATTCTTAAATTATCGTCCTATTTCGACTTGATCGCAGACCATGAACATGAGCGAATTAGAAAATTTGCAACAATGCACCCAATCGGCAGCGAAAGTCCGGACGCGTACGAGTTCCAGGGTTTAAGAGCGGATGGATCACTGTTCCAATTATCAAATCGCGTCGTTTCCATAAATTGGCAGGGCAAGCCGGCGACGCTTGCCAATATTACAGACATCTCCGACATCAAAAACGGCGAAGAAGACTCACTTTTTAGCGAAGACCGATACCGCGACTTCGCAGAACTCGGCGCAGATTGGTTTTGGGAGCAGGACAGGGATTTCCGATTTACCTACATATCAAAACCTTCGGATCAGGGGTCATCTGGAAAAGACGACGGTTTATTGGGCTTTACCCCTTGGGGAGCAGTCGGCGCAGATCCTGATGGTGATGAGAAATGGTTCAAGCATCGCCAAGATATGCTGGCGCGTCGTCCCTTCAAGAATTTTCAATTCGAGTACCGCACCCCAGGCGGCGAAGTAATCTATCGCAGAGTAAGTGGTAAGCCGTTTTTTGATAAAAACCATACCTTTTTGGGGTATCGCGGCGTCGCCAGTGACAACAAGGAAATTATACATTTTGGGGAACAGCTACTCGAAAGTGAAGAGCGCTTTCGCGCGGCGTTTCAATCCAATCAAGGCATTGCAACAATTACAGATTTTGAGACTGGAAAGTATATTGATGTAAATGACGCTTGGTTGAGGCTTAGAGGTTACGTGAAACATGAGGTGATCGGCAAGACATCACTTGACTTGAATATTTGGGGGTCAGACGAGCATCGACAGGAAGTCATGGACGAACTGAAGCTTCGCGGGAAATTATTAAACTTTGAAACCTTCGTCATCACCAAGTCTGGAGAAATTCGCGACACAATAATCAATGGCGAGATAGTCACCGTCCGAGGCAAGGAACTGTTGTTTGTTACCGGATCAGACGTAACGGACCGCAACCGATTTGAAAAACAGCTGCGCCGCTCGCAGAAGATGGAGGCCATTGGCCAACTAACAGGCGGCATCGCCCATGACTTTAATAATCTTCTCGGGATTGTCTTGGGGAATCTGGAAATCATGCAAAGGCTACCGTCAGGCGACAGCAGAATTATCGGCCGCCTGAAAATTGCAAGAAAGGCGGTTGAACGCGGCGCCGATATCACCAGCAAACTTCTCGGGTTTTCCCGCAAAGGCGCCCATAAGGTGCAGCTAGTGGACCTGAATGAATCGGTCGACAATTTGCTTGATCTCCTGACCAAATCCCTGACCGTCACCATTGAGGTAAACACTGATCTTGCGGAGAATTTATGGACGGTTGAAATTGATCCGGGAGATTTTGAAGATGCCATCCTCAATCTGGCGCTGAATGCGCGAGATGCCATGCCCGACGGTGGCAAACTGACCATCACAACCGAGAATAAAGTCCTCGATAAAGATTTTG
>Ga0315336_1003080_pt1 | contig 23250 bp, 13 predicted proteins | sample ASW5metaG_FD_204512 | JGI IMG/M metagenome (GOLD analysis project Ga0315336, IMG submission 204512) | Ammonia-oxidizing marine archaeal communities from Monterey Bay, California, United States - ASW #5 | ecosystem: Environmental > Aquatic > Marine > Intertidal zone | place: USA: California... | reverse complement strand
TGCTGGGTACGATAGAAGTGGCATCCACAGTGCCGTCAGGATCCACATCGCCATCGAGCACATTGATGTCAATAAACGCACCCCGCTCTACCGTGGCACTGTCATCATCGGCCACCGGTGGCTGGTTAGGAGGTTGCGTCACAGTGATCGTCACCGTGGCTACATTCGACGGGGTACCCTGATCGTCTTGCACCGTATAGGTAAATGCATCTGATGTGCTGCTACCCCCATCATGGGTATAGCGCAGTACCCCGCCACCCTGATCCACCAGGGTGCCATTGGCCGGAGTGCTGGGTACGATAGAAGTGGCATCCACAGTGCCGTCAGGATCCACATCGCCATCGAGCACATTGATGTCAATAAACGCACCCCGCTCTACCGTGGCACTGTCATCATCGGCCACCGGTGGCTGGTTGGTGGGTGCGTCGCTGCCGCTCAAGGTTGCGGCAGAGAAGCTAACGTTTCCGTCACCACCAATCATTGTGTAACGGACTTCAAGTATCTGGTCGGAAGAAGCTGCGAAATACGCTATCGTCACCTCCTCATCAAATACCCCGGTAAGATTCTGGAGCGTCACGCGATATGCCGGCGCGCTGTCATCGCTCAGGCTAACCACTAACTCACCCTCGGCCCGGTAGCCTCCTAGATAGAGCTTCAAATCACGAGGCTCAGTATCCGCGCCTACGTTGAGCTGGAACCCGCTACCAGTTCCAGGAAAATACACCAATGCTGTAGTGTTTACGCTTGTAGATGGGGTGCCATCTGACCAGTCATAGCTTACGCGGGCCCCGCCAGGCGGCTCAAATTGAAAAGGTCCCGCTGATAACGGTTCGAGGTCGCCAATCTCCGCGTTCGAACTAATCTTGCGATTCACACTTGACGCATCATTTAGGCCCCAATGCGCCCAGTCTGTTGCGCCCGTAAGTGTCAGGTTGACTACGCTAGGCGACGTCGCTGTGGTTGCCGTAAGCCCTCCGCCAGTAGTGGTTCCAACGCCGTACGGTCTAGAGTTCTGGCGTAAACTATCGTTAAATGCCTGCGCTTCAATCCTTATTTCCTCTACGACGAGAGGATATACGTCCAGCAAGTTTACCGTCTCGCTGATATCAGAACTCAGGTCGTACAATGCTGTGGGAACCAATTGTGTTCCATTGAACGAGTTATGTAACTTCCAGTTCCCTCGTCGAATCGCTTCCAAACCAAGACTCTGATCGTTATCCGGATCTCCTACATCATTGTAGAAATAGATGTTCTCAGGCGAAGTTGTAGGATCGGAATCTGCGACGAGTATGGATGAGATGTCTCTGCCATCGATGACGCGGTCCGTTGGAATACTAGCGCCGGTAACATTGGCAATCGTTGTATAGAGATCGACGTGGCTAACCGGTTCGTCACTCACCCTGGCAGGCTCAATGACTCCCGGCCAGCGCATGAGCATAGGAACTCGAATTCCTCCCTCAAAGTTAGTCGCTTTTCCGTCCCTAAGCGAACCTGCGGAGCCCCCGTCCAGACCGTAATCTAGCCACGGCCCATTGTCGGACGCGAAGACGACAATAGTCCGTTCATCCAATCCCAGAGTATCTAGTCTTGACAGAATTTGCCCGACTTGCCAGTCCAGTTCCTGAACGACATCTCCAAAGAGATTGCGAGAAGACGAGCCGACAAATTCTGGTGCGGGAAAGAGGGGCACGTGCGGCGCGCTAAGTGGTAGGTATAAAAAGAACGGCTGATTGGTGTGTCGATCAATAAAGTCTAGGGCGCGGTCTGTGAATTGCTGATTAATTAGGGATTGATCCGGATTGACCTCAGTTACTTGGTCCGCATCGAGCACAGGCAGATCCGGAAAATGTCCCACCGGAAAACAAAATGAATCACCAAAGCCGGTATATCCTGCAGTCAACGCCCGTTCGCGAGCTGCCACTAAACGAGGATCTTCGTTCTCGTGTGGGCACGTATCTGGATGAAACGGCCACATATCGTTTGAGTAAGGAATGCCAACAAACTCTTCAAATCCCTGGGTAATGGGTAAAAGCGAGGATCTGTTGCCAAGATGCCATTTGCCGAATATGCCCGTGGCGTAACCTTGTGCTTGCAGCAGCTCAGCAATGGTGACCTCTTCCGAAGCTAATCCGATATTACGAGCGGGTTCTACCGAGGTAGCGAGGCCAACTCTGGGCGCGTACGAACCCGTCATAAGACCGGCGCGGAACATCTGGCACGCAGGTGCCGAATAGAAGCTCGTGAAGCGAGCCCCTTCGGATGCCAATTGATCTAACGTCGGCGTAGCGATGTCTGTGGCTCCAAATGAGCCTAGATCCGCATAGCCAAGGTCATCTGCAACAATCAACACCACGTTGGGTCGCTCTGTTTCCGGAACTGTTACCAATGCATTGGCACTAAGGTTGTTTGCTACCGCAGAGACAGTGTAGGGTCCACCCACGGCGTTAGCTGCGAATAGACCGTTAGCATCGATACTACCGCCGCCGTTGACTGACCACGTGGCGGTGACTGGAAACGGAGCTCCGTACTGATCGAAGCCATTCGCCGTGAAGGCTTTGGCGTCCCCATCGAACACAATAGCCGCGGCGGGAGACACTTCTATTGTAGTGAGAACAGGGGCCTCGTTGACGCCGTAAACCTCGAACTCATAAAGTGAATATCCCCATTGTGTCGCCCGTTGTATGCCCTGCACACGGACGTATCGAGCAACGATCGCGGCGAAGGGGACGTCGTCTATTCCACCATCGCTGTTGGACTCATTAAAGACTACGGCCCAGGACTCGCCATCGTTGGACACCTGAATCTCGTACTGTCGACCGTAAGCTGCTTCCCAGTTCAACACCACTCGATTTACGGTATAAGTGTTACCAAGATCGACATAGATCCATTGTGGATCAGTATACAAACTGGACCATCGGGTTGACGAATCTCCGTCTACAGCATTAAACGCTTCGAATCCGGCCGCCTCGTCGGAAGACGCAACCGCCGGTGCGGACATTGCTAGATTACCGGGCGGCGCAACGGGTAACGTGGTGGTGACCGCTGGAGGTGACAGCGGGGATTCGTTAGCGCTAGCGTCGGAGGCAGAAACTCTGAACTCGTATGTTGTGTCCGGGTTAAGCCCTAGCACCGTTAGCGATGTCGTATTGCCGGGTACGCTATCGAACGGAGTGCCACTACCATTTTGGTATACGTTGTAGCCGGAAACTCCGACATCGTCGATGGAGGCAGCCCAATCTAGTGTAATGGAAGTACTAGAGTTGGCTGTAGCAGTTAAGTTTGCGGGTACGCTTGGAGGGACCGTATCCAATGATGGCGCAGAGACCACCGAGATAGCGACGGCGTCGGTGGCCGTTGCCCCTCCTGCGCTCGTGATCACCAGTTCGAAAACATGGTTTCCGACGGTTAAATCGGGTTGCAAAATCTCGCCTGTGCCTGCCGGGAGACCACCCAACGTCCAGCTCCAGCCGAGGATTGAATCATTCGGATCAGTGCTATCCGAAGCGTCGAGCGTTATGGTTTCTAAACCATCGCCATCATAATCTGCAGCAATCTGATCGAAGCCCGCATTCGCAGTTAATTCGCAAGCATCGCCTGCTCCATTCTCGTCATAATCGAATTGGCCGCGGTTGGGATGGTCCGGACAGTTGTCATTAGCATCCGCTATACCGTCTAGGTCGCTGTCAATAGGAACATCACAAACTGTAGGATCGCTGATCCAAGCGCTCGCGGTGGCAATCCATTCGCCATGAGTCATATATGTAGCAAGGGGGGGCATCTGAATTAAGGGATCACGGCTGTCATCTCGCAGAACCATTATTGATGCATCGGGATGGGTGGGTGCGAGAATCTTTGCTCCGGCTATCCCCAAATCACCGAATACAGGATCGATGTTGCAAGCGCCCATCATCTGAACTGGTGTGTCGAATCGGAAATCCATAGGCGCTTGAGTTAGCTCCCCCGGCCTATGGCAATAAGAACAGTTGGAATGAAGATAACTGCGCGCTCGCAACGGCAATGCTCGGTGTATGTCGGTCAAGTTCGCGTACGCAGTTAGATTTTCCTTATCAGCGGGGAGTCCTGAAGAAAACACACCAATGTGCGACCAGGTATCCAGTTGATGAGCAACACGCTGCGTGCTGGGATAGTGCATCGGCTTATTGATTTGCGCGATTTCCACTCCAAGCACATAGTTTGCGCTGGGTGTGTGACAACTCAAACACTGAGCGCCGGATGGATAGATCCAGGTTTGGCCGTTAGGTAAAGTTTTGACTTTGCCTCCCGTGACCAGGTCAGCATCAGTGCGGTCAGGATTCCATTCGTACGAATAGCCCCGCCAGATACCATCATGATGATGAACCAAGAGCCGAGTCTCATGAGGACCCCCACTAGTAGAAAACTCTTTGGCAAGAACGGAACCGGGTGGAAAGAGGAAATCGCCATCCGCATCTATATCAATGGAAAACCCATCAGGAAGCGCTAACCAACGCCTCTTTTCAGCCGCGTCGGACCACAGCGGAGCGTTGAGGTCGTATGGGATCAAACCTGGCACGGGTCGCGAGGGATCGGCAGACTCGAAGCATCCCGTCTCACTGAGTTTCTGCGGCGTAGACGTAGCTGGCCCTGATTGATTTACAATCCCGTATATCTTGTCGCCAGTTACAACATACTGCTCCCCATTGTCGTCCCGCCCAAACGCAGTAACGTTGCCTATACCAGAGCCACCTGGAAGAAGAATTTCCTCGAAAGGCAGCCCCTGCGCGTCATACTGAATCGCAGATATTTTACTCGTGCAGTAGTCCGCAAAAATGTAGCGTCCTGTCAAAAGCGAGATATCGCTGCCGCGATAGACATAGCCACCGATAATGGCGCAGTTTCCATCTTCATGATGATATTCGATGACCGGTGAAATTAAACTTGGGTCGCCGCACCGGCCCGTTCCTCCGAAATCGGGGCATGACGTGCCTTCGTAGATATTCCAACCATAGTTGCCGTTATTGAGGACCTTAGAAACCTCTTCGCGGTCTATGTGTCCCACGTCAGCCACCCAGACATCTCCAGTATTAAGATCGATGTCACCGGAGTAAGGGTTACGGAAGCCGTACGCGAATATTTCCGGACATGCGTCACCATTTCCAACTGGACCGCATCGTGAGTTGGCCGCGTATGGGTTGTCCGGCGGAATTCCGTAAGATTCACCCTGAGGAACATCGTCTATGTCGATACGCAGTATGCTCCCGCGAAGGTCAGTCAGGTCTTGGGAGAAATTGAAAGGATCCTGTTGGTCGGTCCCGTCTCCGATGCCTACATAGAGCAAGCCGTCGGTCCCAAACGCCATGAATCCGCCGGCATGGAAGGTTCCTTTGGGCTGAGTGAGCAGAACCCGCTCCGAATCGGGGATCGCGTTTGAGCCGTCAGCGCTCAACTCGAAACTTGAGAGAGTGATGTCATCGGGCTCATCGAACGCACCTTGTTTAGTGTAGAGGACAAAAACTCTCGAATCGCTTGGATACGCGTGATGGAACGCCATCGCAATTAGACCCCCATCGTCGGGTGTCGTGACCTTTGCGGTGATGTCTAACACAACCTGGGTGGCTTCGACATCGGGCCTGTCCTCAAACCTACCAATCACGCCTTCTTGACTAGTGAAATACCAATACGGCGAGCTATCAGGCGGACGAGTCAGGGAGACCACATTTTGAATCGGAAGCGTTACATAACGCTGAACTAGGTTTATGCGTGCCGAGTCCGTTGGCGGATCAAATGCGACACAGGTTGAGTTATTCGGACGAACATCGAGACCCGGCGGCGCAGCGACAGCCACAGGAATCAGTAGTACTGAAAGGGCAGCGAGTATCAACCATGAGGTATGGCGCACGCTCGTAAAATTTGCCGGGACTGCCGCGGTTTTTCTACCGATGAAAAGTGAGCACATGAGGCGAAGAACTACCATGTAAATAAGTACAGCCTCCACGTTGATGACACCAAGACACTTGCCAACCGCAAACGTTCACTCTCAAGTGTGCACACCTGCTAACGCTTTCCACCTATTCCCAATAAGCCTATCCAGAACCCTGGCGCCCTTAACTGCATTGCTGTCCCGCGCGTTCACTTACTTGGGAGGGGAGAGACGAGGCGTCCTTTGGTACATCTCAATCGAGCAAATTAGTATAGTTATTTGTCATTTTCAACCCCTCATTCTTGATCGGCAGAACCGTTGGAAGTCTGTGAACGATCCGGCGTACGTCTAGCGGGCACGCTCAAACGTGCTAGTAGCCCCAAATCAGGGGCCGGCGCCGCGCCAAATAGCTAGCTCAGTTACGCGATTGTGTTAGGTGCCTAGGGATTGGTTACTCCGATTAATCAAAGACGGCACGCTCACGCGGATAAGGATCACTTCATCGGGAAGCGGCGGTACGTCTAATTCGCAAATAACCTGGACGGACTGCACGCCCCATCTCACGTTCCTTGGAGAAATTCATCCAGCAACTCCTAAAGTTCTACGCAAATTGATGGAGAAAAAGCCACAATCTGCAAACGTCTATCCGGTTTTAGTGTCAGAATAAGAGAACCATTTATCAGGAAACGGTCAGATGGGATTTGGTTGGGGCATCCGGCAAAAAATTGACGACGCGTGTCGTCTTACTATTCTTGCGATCAAAACCGCTCCCATTCTTGGAGGGCGCGTCAGGCAACCAATAAGCAGGAGCGAAGTCGCAAAACGCTTCAAACATGTTCAATTGTCGAAGAAACTGGCAGATCTCGATCGGTTCCCCGATTTTCTACTGGCCGGTCCTCAGCGAACCGGAACAACTTGGCTACACAGCAATTTGAATCGGCATCCACAGATTTTTATGCCTAAGCGTAAAGAAATTTTCTACTTGAATACCCTAAATCTCCCCGATCATTCTCATCATCATACGAACAATCTCGAGTGGTATCTTAGTTACTTCTACCCGGGACCAATCCGTTACCTGTCCGATCAGATCAGATGTTGGCGACAGTATGGCGAGTCATTCCAGCCCTTGGTAAGAGGGGAAGCAACGGCCAGCCTGGCTGCAATGCCACCAGAACTCATAGAAGAAGTGGTAAAGCTCAACCCAAGCATAAAAGTCATTATTCTCATCAGAAATCCAATCGAAAGGGCTTGGTCCCACGCGAAGCTAGCACTCTTGCGGAAACCAGGGAAAGAGCTGGATCAGGTTTCCCCTAAGAATTTCGAACGTTTCTTTCGCAATCCGTACGAGGTGGATTGCGGTCATTACACGAGGATGCTCGGGAATTGGTCGGGCGCGCTCAAGGAAGGGAATTTGTTCATCGGAAACTTCGAAGATGTAGGAACTCGTCCCCAGAAACTGCTGATGGAACTGTTCGAGTTTCTTGGGGTACGGCCTAAGGAAGAATATATCCTCGGGCGGGCTCGAGAACAAATCAACGCCACCGCTCGGGTGGATATCCCGGAAAAATTCCTGGAGATGCTACAGAATATATACGGTGAAGAGGTTGATCGGCTCAAGAATTTCGGCTTCTAGATCTGAATGTTCGTCGGCACTTTGCGGACTATTGCAATGCGAGTTGTGGCCATTTCTGAACGAAGTTATCGTCCGTGAGACATCTGTACGTCTTTCTCGGCTTCGGTCGTCCATCGCAACGCGGGACGGATCAAACCAGGTAGATCCCCCTGGAATTCTCCCCTAGAGGAATCCCCATCTAAGCTGTCAGTCACTTGGAAGGTCACTGCGTCTTCAATCTTAAATTCCATTTTGCGAGATGGATCCATCGTCCACATTGTCACGTTGATGCTGAGAACTCCCTCAGCCAAGAGATTCCCGGGAATCCACCCTGTGCTTCGATAAACGCCTGCCGGCCGCGGTTTGGAGCGCCAGGAAAGATCCTGGTCAATAGCGACGCCAATATTGACGCCATCGTTACTCCAAAGCGAAAACGATGGCATGATGGAATAGCCAGATTTGAGAATCTCGTACTCAAGCTCAACCGCAATGTCTTTGCGAATGTCAAACGTATCAGAAACGATTCCGGTTTCATTTCGTACACGAACAGCTTTCATACGTATAACATTTCCCGCCGGGGCAGTTTTTGTGTCGTCCCAATTCATCTGCGATCGGATAGAACGCTCGTGAGCCAGGTACGAGCTCAGCACATCGTGGGTTGGCCCATCCATAGCCATCTGACCGTCTCGCAGCAAAATGACGCGATCGCAAAGGCGTGCGATCGCAGGCATATTGTGAGAGACAAACAGGATCGTCTGCCCCAACTGGCCGCTCTGTTCCATTTTGTTCAAACATTTGCGCTGAAACTCCGCATCGCCCACTGCCAGAACTTCATCGATTATGAGAATTTCCGGTTCCAGATGCGCCGCTACAGCAAAGGCAAGGCGAACCCGCATTCCACTGGAATAACGCTTCACGGGCGTATCGAGAAATTGCTCCACGCCTGAAAAATCAACAATTTCGTCGAACTTGGACTCGATCTCCTTTCGACGCATGCCCAGCACACTACCGTTGAGAAAAACGTTTTCTCTCCCAGTCAGCTCGGGGTGAAATCCGGTTCCCACCTCGAGCAGACTATTCAGCCTGCCGCGCAACTCTGCTTTGCCCCGTGTAGGCGGTGTGATCCTCGACAGAATTTTTAGTAGCGTGGATTTTCCCGCCCCATTGCTACCGACAATCCCGAGCACCTCACCGGCTCTAACGTCAAACGAAATATCACGCAGCGCCCAGAATGCATTGTTGACTCCTCGCTCGATTGCCGAGTCGCCCAACGCTTCTACATCGCTGAAGTCGTAGGTAGAGCGATATTTCAGGTAGTTTTTGATCGGATTTTTCAGCATACCGAATACCATGCTGGTGATATTGTCTTCTTTCTGATCAATAGCACCAAGCCTATACAGCTTGCTGATTCCTTCTACGCGAATTGAGAAATCCGTGTTACTCATGAGTTGGTGTACCTGATGACTGACAATTGAAGGGTAATTGGAACTTCTGGTCGGTAAAATCGCGTGGATGACGCGCTAGATTACATCGACGATCACTCTCTCCATGCGGCGAAAGTAAAATACACCACCGACTAACAAAACTAGAGTGGTAACCATGCCAGGAGCTATATACTCCCATGGTATTGCCGTTCCTAGCAGTGCTGCCCGATATCCTTCAATCACACCAACTACCGGATTCATCGAGTACATCATTCGATACTGGTCCGGAATTGACGTCGCGGAGTACACGATGGGCGCCGAATACATGAGCATGCTGATAACGAAACTCATAGCGAACCTGACATCCCGAAAGCGAATAGCCAGAGATGATAGCCAAAGACCTACAGAGGCAGGCACTACAACCATCATTACTACAAAGATAGGCAAAAACAGCATGTTTACAGTCGGTACGACACCATAGTAAGCGAGAATGGCAATCAAAAGGATCAGAGAGATTCCAAAGTCAACTAGCTTCGACAGCACTGGCGTTATCGGAAAGATCATTCTTGGGAAGTACACTTTTCCTAACATGCCTTGCGCTGAAACCAGGCTCTGTGATGATGCCGTCATGGCACCCGCCATATACGTCCACGGAATGATCGCAACAGAGCTGAAGAGGGCGTACGGCACGCCATCAGTATCGATCCTAGCTATCCGGCCAAACACGATGGTAAAAATCACAAGTTGGATCAGCGGATTCAACACCGCCCAAGCAAAGCCCAGAATAGTCTGAGCGTAGAGGACCTTGATATCCCTCCATACAAGAAAGAAGAATAGATCACGGTAGTGCGTGAGTTCCTGGAGATCGACCGTCTCCCACTTCCTCCACGGTCGAATTCGAACGACCTGAGCTTCGATTGGTTCTTCTGCCACTGGCAATCCCGATGCTGGTATGAAAATTACGCGGTGTATGGGGAATTCTACGCTACTGCGAGCGGATCAGATATTCGCGTTGTGTAAACTCAAACACCTTTCGTACAAGAATGTGACGCGGACACAGTTCACGCGCACTCTCACTGAGTGGCTCACTTTTCCAGACTGTCAAGCAATTGCATACAAGTGAAACATACAAGCTGCCATACGAACCGATTATACTTAACGAATATGGATGACGATCTTATCTTTAGTGAACATGCGTGACGGATACTTAGGCGAGAATCTCATCTTCATAATCTCCCAGCCTAGATCTGGATCGACCCTTCTGCAGCGTGTTCTGGCTGGACACCCCGATATTCTCACCTCGGCTGAGACCTGGCTAATGTTGCACCCGTTATATGGGCTAAGGCGCGAGGGCGTGACTACCGAGTACGAGTCCGCATGGGCGCGAACTGGGGTGAAGGAATTCCTCACTCACTACACCGACGGTCTTGACACATACGACCAAGGAATCAGGGCATTTTCACAAACCATTTATGGGAACGCTCTAAATCGAGCGGGTAAAACGTACTTTTTGGATAAAACCCCTAGGTATTACTACGTCGCGCAAGAACTCTACCGAGTTTTGCCTAAAGCACAGTTTATATTCCTGCTCCGTAACCCAATGGCTGTGCTTGCGTCAGAACTCAACACGTATGTTAAGGATAACCTACGTTTCTTAAGCGCCTTTCGCGATGATTTGCTTTTGGCACCACAAATGATATTGGACGCCATTGATCATATGGGGTCACGCGCCAACGTTGTTCACTATGAAACTTTTGTACGAAATCCAGCGAACGCAATTGCAAATCTATGTGAAAGATTAGGGCTCGACTACCATCAGGATATGCTGAGTTACGCTGATACTCCCGCTCCACAAGGCAAGATGAACGATCCCGTCGGGATCCACCGTCACGCGAGCCCTTCCACCGCCAGCGTCGACCGATGGAAGGAAATGGCCGATGACTCTCAGAAAAGGCATTTCGCGATGTCATATCTAAATGCGCTGGGACCAGCAACAATCTCAAAACTCGGCTATTCGTACGAGGACATATCCCATGCCATTTCGGCAACAGGCGCGAATACCCTTGACCCCGGGGTGTTTCCATGGTCCATCGCTATCACGCAAGAGGAGAAGTGGAGCATGAAGCAAAGAATGCGCGTCCGTCACCGTGCGGCCGTTGCCAAATGGGGATTGTTCGTGGGCACCGTCGTCGGAATTCTTACCAACGGTTTGCTCCTTGCAAGGAATGTCCAGAAAGCCATTGGCGTGGGCTCAAGCAAAGCGTGAATCGTTAGGATGTGGTTTTTTCTTGCTAATTTTGCGAACACCTCACGTATTTGACAACTAAACTGTTCGAGCTTCAATCTACAAGAGAACCTACCTGCCTATTACAACTTCCTTGAAAGCTTCGCATGGAATCAACCCGCTAGCTTGCATATGCTCCACAAGCGCGGCGATGACCGCATCGCGACCACATTAATTTGATTCCAAGAAAATTCCAGAAAAACGGTTCATGCAACTGATCAAGATATATCGAAAACTATTCATGCAAGCAGCGCACTTACCGGTCATAGGAAAACTGGCAACGCGACTCGCAACCATCGGAGTCTCTCCGCATTACGGCTTGTGGCCGTTGGCTTCATTGTCACGTTGGGGCTATAGGTCCCCTTCGGCCCGAATATCGCACGAAGCATGCACAATCGGCAGAAACTGCTTTCTGGGAGAGCAAACTCTAATATACGGAGATTCCACAAGCGGCGGGATCCACCTTGGCGAGGCTGTACACATCCATCAACGCACTACCCTTCAGTCGGGAGATAGCGGATCGATCGTCATAGGCGACGGCACCCACATTCAACCCGATTGCCTGCTGTCTGGATTTAGAGGCGACATCATCATCGGGGAAAACGTCGAGATTGCGGCACGATGTGCATTTTACTCCTACAACCATCAATTTGACGCCGATCAGCCGATCCGGGATCAGCCCATCAACTCAGCCGGCGGTATCGAGGTTGCAAACGGAGCATGGCTTGGGACTGGTGTCATATTACTGGACGGAAGCGTGATCGGTGCGGGCGCAGTGGTCGCCGCCGGCTCAGTTGTAAATTCAGTCGTACCGGATAATTCCATCGCGGCAGGTAATCCCGCCCGAGTCATTGGTATCCGCACCTGAGGTGGGCGCTATGCAATCTTCCAGCTCCTCACAAGGCGAATTTATTACCAGACGGTACGAGCGAGTTCGCGAACGCTGGCGAAAGAAGCTTGTGCGGCGACTAGACCGTCATTTTGGCGCAGGGATGTTGGGATCTATGACTCGAGTCGCAACAGAACAGCCCATTGCAGCGCTCACCTTCGACGATGGCCCACATCCCGAGAACACCCACAAAGTACTTGAAATACTTGCCGATCACGACGCCAAAGCAACCTTCTTCATGCTCGGTGAGCGCGTGGCGCGATACCCAGAGGTTGTAGAAGCGGTAGCCAAAGCAGGTCACACCATTGGCAACCACTCATGGGACCACCAGCGTTTTCCACATCTATCCAGCCGCCAACGCAGGGCGAGCATTCAAGCATGTCAAAAAGTTTTGGGGGAACACGCGTCAAATTTGTTGAGACCACCATTTGGCGATCAGGATTTGCCAACAAAATTGGATACGCTTCGGCTTGGTTTAGACATGATTCTATGGGATGTGCCAGGCGAAGATTGGTTCGATCACTCCGGTGACGAAGTCTATCTAGCCCTGCAAAGCAATCTTCGGCCAGGGAGCGTCATATTGATGCACGATCGGCTGCAGGCAGCAGAAAAGGCATCATATACAGATAGGAGAGCGACTTTCCATGCGCTTGAACGGTTGCTCGCAGGCAATCCCGACTATACGTTCATAACGATACCCGACCTTATGCAAGCCGGTAAACCGATGCGCCAGTTTCGACCCCAGATCGGCGACCCGACACTTCAATCTAACCTGGTGAAAACAGATGACTGATATCAGCATCGTTGTTCCAAGTTTTAATGAGGAGCCATACATTCGCCAGACTCTGGAATCTCTACTAGAACAGGAATTCGTTGGCTGTTTCGAGATTGTTGTGGCAGACAACGGCTCCAACGACAGGACGCGCGCGATAGTTAAGGAAATGCAAGAATCGCATTCTGAAATCCACCTTATAGATGCATCGGCCTGCCGTGGGGCGGCCCACGCACGAAACAAAGGGGTGGAAGAAGCGACTGGGCGTGCCGTTCTGTTCGTAGATGCCGACGATCAGGTGTCACCAGGTTGGCTACAAGCTATGGGCAACGCGTTAAGCGAATACTGTCTAATTGCGTGCGGCTTCGATACCGAGACACTGAACGAAGACTGGCAAAGCGAAAGCTGGGAAAATGGGCAGGACGGACAACTCAACGACTTTGATCCGCCATTTCTACCCTGGTCCGGCGCCGGCGCGTTGGGTGTCCTACGCGCCAAGCATCTGGAAGTTGGAGGGTTCGATGAAAGCCTGATGGTTCTTGAAGATGCAGACTATTGCTGGCGAATTCAGATGACCGGTACCGATATGCATTTCGTAAATTCCACCAGAATCCGCTACCGTTTTCCAAAAAAGTACTCACAAATGTACCGGCAAATGAAACGTCTTGGGCAGTATCATGCTCTATTGTATCGACGCTATCTCAATAGAGGCATGCCCCGGTTGCAGCATCCCGTAGCACATGCCTATCGGCGCTGGAAACGATGGTTTCGTAAAGCTCGGCACGCGAAATCTCGCGCCCAGCGAGCAAGATTGGTGAGAGATCTAGGCTGGAATGTCGGCAGGCTATACGGAAGCATTCGTTACAGAATCGCAGACTTTTAGGCTGATCGTCGAATATGAACAAAGTGCAATCCACAACTGCTTCTACGCTGGATGCTTTCCGGGATCTGGCCCGTTGTGCTGATAATGCCGACTTTCTTGCGAACAATCGCACCGCCGTCGAGCAAGCAATGCTGATACGCGAAGTCGAAATGGCTTTTCTGGATCTTTTCTCGCGTGGGATGATGAATGGGACAGTCCACACATGTATCGGTCAAGAATTCTCAGCTGTCGCGGTTGCAGGGGGTTTGCACAAAGGCGACTGGATTACTTCGAATCATCGGTGTCATGGTCACTTCATCGCCAAGACGGGCGAGTGGAAGGCGCTGATCGATGAACTGATGGGACTTAAGTCGGGTGTCTGTAAAGGTATTGGCAGCAGCCAACATCTATACGCGGAGGGTTTTCTCTCAAACGGCCCACAGGGTGCGCTGCTCCCAGTTGGATCCGGAATCGCCATGCACCACAAAATCGCGGACCAGCCAAACATCGCCACGTCATTCATCGGTGAAGGCACGTTAGGGGAAGGCGTGGTCTATGAGGCACTAAATCTCGCATCACTCTGGTCGCTTCCGCAACTTTTTGTATGCGAGAACAATTTCTATTCGCAAAGCACGCCACAACCGGATGGGATCGCTGGCAGCATCAGTGCACGCGCAGAAGCATTCGGACTAAAGGTATTCGAAGCCAACACTTGGCATGTACAGGAATTGTTCAATACTGCTGGCGCCGCGATCAGCTATGTGCGCAAAGAACGCAAACCTGCATTTTTACTACTGGGTACCTATCGGTTGAAGGCACATTCCAAAGGTGACGACGATAGGGACCCAGATGAAATCTCCTTTTTTGAGAATTGGGACTCGCTCAGCAGATTAGTCGATGCCTGCCCGCGACTGCAGGAAACTCAGAAGTCTCTCCGCGCAACCATTGTCGACCATATAGAAAATGTAGAGCAGTCCTCATTAACTTCCAAGGAATACACGGTAGACCAGCTACCGAGACGAAGCGGCGCTAAGTCTCACGAAGTCGCCAACTCGCGGGTGCGAATGGTCCAAGCCGTTAATCAAGGGCTAGATAGTGCACTTGAAAATGGCGGGATGCTTCTGGGAGAAGACATCGCCGACCCTTACGGCGGTGCGTTCAAAGCCTCGAAGGGGCTTACCAGCAAATATCCATCACAAGTTTTCAGCACTCCCATCAGCGAAGCCGGAATCGCAGGCGTGGGAACGGGCTTGGCGTTGATGGGCCATGAAACGTATGTCGAAATCATGTTTGGCGACTTCATGACCAACGTCGCAGATCAGTTGATTAACAACATGGCCAAGTTCCACCATATGTATGCCTTCCAGGCCACGGTGCCGGTTCGCCTACGCACACCTATGGGCGGCAAAAGAGGCTATGGTCCCACCCATTCCCAATCGCTGGAAAAGCATCTGGTCGGAATCGACAATGTCCTGGTACTCGCGCCAACGTCACTAGAGGATCCACGATCGACTTTTCGAAGTCTGAAAGACTACCCGGGACCTGCGGTACTTGTTGAAAGCAAAACCGACTACGGTCAGATTCTCTGGCAAAGTAACCCCGAACTAAGACTTAGGAAGTTGAGCGGCGACTATGGAAGCCTGGTGCTGACTCCGACTCGAAGGAAGCCGAGCCTGACTCTCGTAGCGTACGGCGGAACCGCCAGGGAACTCGCGGACAACGTCGAGCAACTTTTCATCGACACGGATTTCGTTGCAGAGATAATCGTGCCTATAAGGCTCCACCCACTCGACATGGCTCCAATTCTGCGATCTGTTTCTAAAACTAATGAACTGGTGGTTGTGGAAGACGGATCATGTCCATTTGGATTTGGGTCCGAAGTTCTGGCGCAAGTTGCGCAGGCCGGTCTGGCCGCTAGAGTTCATCGTATTGGTGCCGAAGCCGTCCCAATACCCTCACCTATTGCACTTGAGCACGAACTGCTGCCCACTTACAAACGAGTCAGCCAACGGCTAGCGCGCCTCAAGAAGGTTCAAAGTGCGGAAATTGCCGCCAGCCCGGAATGGACTGCGCAATGAACACCGACGGTTCGATCCTCGTCACAGTAGAGCGCGAGAATGTGAACGACGACTCGGTAATCGTGTTGAGCGTCTTTGCCGCTGACGGAGATGCGGTTTCCCACGACGATGTCGTCTTAGAAATAGAAACCTCGAAGACTAATTTGGAGATAGTGAGTCCTGCCGATGGGTACCTACAATTACACGTTGCCGTTGATGAGGAGGTGGACATCGGCGCACCATTGTTCAGCATTCATGAAGAAAAGATGTTGGATCTCGGTGCAAAACAAACGACACCGACGTCGATTCGGCCCGGCGACCCCGAATCCGATTCAGATCGCGATCCCACCGCTGCGGTGACAGGCAACGTTCTCTTTTCTAAAGCAGCGGAGCAGCGGCGTATGGAATTAAACGTGCCGATGGCGCATTTTGCCGGGCGGGGCTGGATCACGGTAAGCGATGTGGATCTGGTAGCAGGCTTGCGTCCTCAAGCCTCGCCAGCAAGCGCTCCCGAAAGTACGGATCAATCGGCCGTACCGACTTCGAGGCACTCCATAGTAACGACACCTTACAATGAAAAACGCAAAACCAAGCGCAAGCAAGCGGAAACAGGCAATCTTACGTACCACGGGAATGAACTACCCCAGTCAACGATCTGGACCGACATTCCGATTTCAGGATCGCGAGTCGTTGAGCCCCCATTTCTTTTCGAAGATTCCATTGCCGACGTCGTTGTCTACGAATCCAGCAAGCTCTTTAGCAATTACCCAACTCTAAACGCTTTCCACATCGACAGTCGCCACTACGGCCAATACGACGCTTTGAATTTCGGCATAAGCTTCGATAGTGGCGAGAACTTGAAAGTACTTTCCGTCGACAATTCGGACCGACTGTCATTGACTGAAGTCCAGAGCAACATCGAGGCATTGTTACACCTGTACGAATCCGGGGATTCAATCGAACAAAAGCTACTGACGTCATCAACGGTCACGCTGTCGGATCTAACCCAAACATCAGCATCATCCATACTGCCGTTGTTGAATGGCGCTCAAAGCCTGATTCTTGGACTTAGTAAACGAGAGCAGCACATCTACTCAATCGCCGCTTCATTCGATCACAGGGTGGCCGAAGGCTTGATCGTCTCCAGGTTCCTCGGCGAGCTGGCAGAGCGTATTCAGAGTTACTTTAAGGCAACCCCCGATCCTCATGAGCTGATTTGCTTCTCGTGCGCAAGAACCATGAGTGAAGAACTTGCTCTGGGAAATAGAGCCATGATAGCCGTCAGGACAAGGGACGGAAAGGATGCACTCATGTGTCGAAATTGTTTCGAGGGTTGGTAACAGCATGTCTCACAACGTTGAACAGTATCTGAGCGACCTGCTAGGAGAGACCGTTACCGCAGAAAGTCGCATTCGACTGACATCAGGCCAGCGCGCACGACTTGCTTCGTGGTGCGAATCAAACGGTGTCAGCGTAGATCGCCCAACGATCAAGCAGGCCGAGTTTAAAGTTAATGAAGCTTTTGATCCAGCTGCCTCCAAGGTGCGGAATCCGACACCTCACATCTCATCAAATGAGTTGAAGAGATTTCCGAACGCAGAGGGACAGGCGCTTCAGACCATCGGCATAGATATCCAATCCGTCGACGAACTGTTACCTCGCAACGGCGACCTTAAAGAAAACGATGAGATGAAGCATATCTTCTCGATGAAGGAGATTTCCTATGCCGAAACTCGGAGTGATCCGAGAGAAACACTCGCCGGGATATTCGCGGCCAAAGAGTCGATACGCAAAGCCAGTTACGATTTCTTATCCACGCCATTGAAGGAAATAGAAATCCTCCCCGATGAAAATGGCGCTCCGCAGTTTGCAGGTTTTTCCCTCAGCATTTCACACAGCGCTGGTTTAGCAGTCGCCTGTGCGGTAAGGCACTCGCAGCCATTCCTGAGTGAAGATCCGCAAAAAAATGAATCCCAAGTTCCCGGGGAAACAGAGACCGACAGCCACGCGGCACCCTCCCCCCAGCGCGAAACTCGCGCCCAGTCGGGTATGCGTACGCGCAAATTTGCATTGATTCTTATTGCGACACTGTTTGTCGGGATGAGCTTTCCAATGGTCATTGAAGCGGTATCGGGTTGCGTCAATTTTGATTGGTCAGGTTGCATGCAATGACCACCAACCTGCGTTTCGATTGTGTCGAAGGCGCAAATTGGCAGGTCCTGCGAGAAGAATGGCGCCGACTGCATGCCGCCTCCGACGCACCAACCTTCTTCCTATCGCCACTTTGGATGGATGCTTGGATAAAAACCTTCGCAGCAGACCTCAATCCGCGTTTTCTCCGCATTTCGGAGAACGGCTCTCTAAAAGGTATTGTGCTGCTCAGCACTCGGCGGTTCAACAAAGGACCGCTCCGGATGCGCGAACTATTCTTGAACACGGCCGGCGAAGGTGCGCACTCACCGATGGTGGAACACAACGCGCTGTTGTGCGTTCCAAAAAACCGGAGCGCTTTAGCCAATTCGATGTGGCGTTTCGTCAGCCAGCAAGATTGGGACGAAATTTCGTTTAACGGCATACGCACGGAGGATTATTTCGCACTCTCGAAAAATTGCGAAACTCCTAGCCATGAGATTTGGCGAGATGCCCCGTATGTCGAACTGCAGCAGATTCGAGATAGCGAACAATCCTTCCTAGATAGTCTGTCCTCGAACTCGCGTCAGAAGATTCGCAGAAGCATTAAACTGTATGAACAACAAGGCCAGATCAAGCTCGAATATGCCCCCTCGAATCACATTGCTCGTGCGTACTTCGACGAACTCATCGAGCTCCACCAGACCAACTGGAATGCCCGCGGCAAATCCGGGGCTTTCGCCTCCGACAGAATGCGGTCGTTTCATTCGTACATCGTCGAGACCGGTACGCCAAAGCTGGACTATCAGCTAATTCGTATTAGATGTGGCTCCGATACACTCGGTGTGATCTACAACCTCGTCCATGAGAGAAACATCAGCTACTATCAATCCGGCTTCCGCTATCAGTCAGATAACCGCCTGAAACCTGGCCTTGTTTGTCACTCCCTGGCGATCCAAGATGCGCTGGAGGCTGGTTATGACGAATACGACTTTCTGGCTACAGCCGGCGACGGATCTCAGTATAAGTCATCGCTTTCCAACGCGGAACGCCAGCTTGGGTGGATAACGTACAGGCGCAACGGCGTAAAGATGCGCACCGTGGAAGCGATTCGTTCGCTGCGGCAAAGCCTGACGCGATCATGAAAACTCGCTATAGCGCAATACCGCCCGCCAGCAATCACGCCAGCGTTCGCGTAGGGATCGCGTGTTCGAGATCTACCGATCACACATTCTACAGCTCGATTCTCGAGTCAATTGATGAATGCGGACATGCATCTATTGTTGCGAAAATCGAATTGCAAACCGAGCAACAGGACTATGAACACATCACGACAAATAGAAGTTTCCTGGCAAGGTGGTTCGAACGATTCGACAGATTCTATAAGGCAACTTTAATCGCAGCACATCGTGAAACATGCGCACAAGTATTGAGGGACATTCCGAATGTAGAGCACGATCGCGCAGGCGCTCTAACGGAAGTCACACGTAAACAACTTGCGGACCTAGATTTGGATCTCATCATTCAATGCGATCGAGATGTGTGCGTTAAGCTGGCTGCGTTCGCCAAATTCGGCATTTGGACATTTGAGTTCCTAAATAGAGCAGGAGCCACGCAGACTAAAAGCGCGCTTTATCGCGCGCTGGATACAGAGCTGATCTCTCGAATAGGTTTGTTCGCCAACGCAGGAACGTGCAGCAAGCCGCTTCTCCTGGGGCGAACCGTCGCCCGCAAGCAGCAAGCGTTATCTTTGGTTAGCATCATGGAAGCCGAGGGAAACGCGGCGTCTGTACTCCTCATTTGGGAGCTGTGGAAATTGAACCGACCTGGTGCAAAGACCACACCCCACCATGCCATGGCGTCAAGAAAGCCATCCACACACTCACCAATTGATTCAGTTGAATCATCTACCAAGCTAGCTCGCCAAATCTCGGGAAGACTGTCCAGCAAATTGCTTCGAGCTATCAAATCGGCCAAACCGCGCGAATGGCGGATTGGTTTGCGCGCTGCGAGCGATGATGAACCTTGGGCTAGTAGTTGGAATGGCTTTACCTGGATTGATGCTCGCGAAGGCCACTACCTAGCCGACCCATTTCTTTTTCGCCACCAACAAAACTATTGGTTATTCGCGGAGGACTATATATCAGAAGCTCAAAAGGGAGTCCTCAATTGCGCTCCCGTTAGTGACGATGGAGTCGTTGGCCAGTGGACTACAATCTTAGAATTCCCCTATCACCTTTCGTTTCCGCTGGTTTTTGAGAACGACGGCGAGATATTCATGGTTCCGGAATCTAGTGCAGGTGGCAGTGTGGAACTCTATCGTGCCAATGAGTTCCCTTACGCTTGGTCTAAGGTACGAACACTCTGGGCCGGTCCTGGACTTGACACGGTCCCGTTCCGTGCGGCGGATGGCATTTGGTATTTCTTTACCAGCGTGCAGTCCCACAAAGACGCTCCACCGCAACTACTACTATTCACTGCTAAGGAATTACATGCTGAGTGGCAACTACATCCAGCAAATCCATTGTCTTTGGATGTCCGGTACTCGCGAAACGGCGGCCGGATTCTCGAAATGCCAACCGACAACGGCACGTCAATGTTGGTTCGAGTCAGCCAGGACGGCTCCGGCAACTATGGCAGCAAGCTGCATTTTCACCAGATTGAGTTATTGACGCCCGAGAACTATCGTGAACGGCTCATCAGTTCTCGCTACCCGCCTGCAGAGAATGACGGCAGCCATCACTACGATCGCTGTGACAGGTGGGAGGTAATGGATATTAGCTGACGGACCAAACCCGACTTTAATTGTCAGCTAGTGAGAGTAAAATATTAGTAATGCCACTTATGGAGCCCTCATCCAAGTACTGTAAATAAAAGCGCTTCTGGATACTCTCGTCAACATTCAGCGCTTCTAAGACATCAATCTGAATCCTGTCCGGCTGCGCATGCACACAATTCAATATCTGATGCTCAACTCTCTGAAAGCGTTCTATCAGGTGCCCGGAGTAATTGGGATTATTCAGCAATTCCGTCCGGCGCTGTGCAAGCCTCCCTCTGAACAATTCACGCAGAGCAACCACGTCGCCCGTTTGAAGTGACTGATAGTAGCTGTCTATTACCCTGGCGGCCTGGTCACACGTTGACGTTGCAGCGCCTGACGAGGCTGCAGCAAAAGATACTGCGAGGCCGACAATTCCTACTAGCTTTAACTGCCATCCGGACATCAATTCACTCCGCAACAATTATGGTCGTATAGTTCACAATACCATCGCCACCACCTTGAGCATTGCCGCCAAGTACAATGGTCTCTGGTGCCGCGACAGTGAAGCTCTGCGAGTACAGCGCCAGTAGTGGCGTTATGGGGTTGTCAGTGGTGATGACTTCGCCTGTCGCCACAAATCCATCCATCCAGGAAGGCAAGCTCGCCGCATCAGCGTCGTATCCGATATAGACCGTAGCGTCGCGATCGATATCGAACTGCAGATAGTTTGCGTTGGCATTGCCAATATCCGTGTTATACGTAGAGATCCATCTACCAGAGTGCAGAGCGGCCGGAATCGAAGTCAGGGCATAGTCTTCGTCCAGATAGACGGCATCACCGAGTTCTAACAGATTCTGCTTCACTGGATTCGGTGACGACACTCGTAGACCCTCAATATGGAACGGGATTGGCAGCAGTACCGCAGAATTCAGATTGTTCTGCCACAGCAGGCCCATGATGTGATACCCAAGCCCATTCGGATGGAGAAGGTCTCGGAACATGCTCCGGAGACTTCCCTGAGCACTAGGCAGAAAGAAATCAAAAAAATCAGGACCCACCTCAATACCCTCTATCTCCAATCGGATAACATCGTTGAATTCGCGTATGTCATTGTTCGAACCGCTGGTCCAAGGATCAGAGGAGACGAATGCCGGAGGAACTAAGGCAACTACAACCCGAATCCCGGAAGACGTCGAATTGGCCGGGTAATCCAGCCACCGAATCTTGTCGACTAAAGTCTGCATGTTACCTTTGAATGTTCCCAAGCACCCAGACCCAGTGCAACCGAGACCGGAAAGGACAGTATCGAACACATCGTTCGTGCCAAGACCGACGGCCACGGTAGTCACCATCGGGTGGCGTTGCAGAATCGCTTCAATTCGGTGGAATGCAGTATCGTATGCGGTATCGCCGTTAATCCCCTCGTTCACCATCAGATTGGTAGGGTGTGCCATAGTCCTATCCAGCTCATCGGTCGTTACAGCTTGAAATCCTTGTGACGAAACTAGGCGTTCGAGGCCCGTGATATTGTCTCCCGAGTAATTGTCTAGGTAGCCCTGCACAATGCTGTCGCCAACAGCAACAATATACTCTCCACCTACGCCAACGACGATATTGGTGTCTCTGGCTAGCTCGCTTCCCTGATCATCTCGTAATATTGCATCAACTGTATAGTTACCCGGACTAACCGACGGATACATTGCTGAGTACGGTTCTGTCTCATCGGTCTTCGAGGTGCCGCCGTCGAGCAGAAATTCGACGTAGCCACCTACTGGCATATTGATGACAATTGCCGTGCAATCGATGTCAGTTGGTCTCATAGTCGTATGAGCTATGGGAGATTCCAAAACAACTTCTGGCGCGGCGCCCAGTGCCTGCAGGACAACGTGATCGAAGTTCGAAGCTCCCTGTGTGAACGCGGCAACGGTTCCAAACGATAGATCGCTATCTGTCACTGAGAACAATGGATCACCGTCTATCCAGATGAGTAGATTGGCGCCCCTGACCTCCACAACAATATTCATTAGCTGTTGCTCAGTATATCCACGGGAATTAGTCGCGAGTGGTGAGAACACTCCAGCGACCTTTTTCTCCAATCTGGTGAATCCGAACCGGGAACTCAGCGTTAACCGATAATAGTTGTCCGGGTCTTGGTACCGGAACATCACACCGATATCGTCCTTCGATACGACTCCCGTGAATTGCACGTCCACAGAGAACCTATAATCGGTTTCGGCGAGAGCAGCCGACAGATACGCATATGTCCCGAGGTGGTAGGTCTGATCAAACGCGTCAGGCGCCATCACACGTGCTTGTTGTCGAAGTTGCCCTCCTACGATTTGCCAATCTGAGGTTTTAACCGTTTCATCGACAAACGACCATCCTACCAACGACCCCGAGAAGTCATCTTCATACGGCAACGAGAAAGGCTGTTGCAGGCTGGCGGCCTGCACGATGATATTGCCCGTACCGGAGATATTGGTCTGTCTAAAGGTCAATGTCTGACCGCTGGAAGCCGCACTGTAGGTCAAGGTCACCATCGACTTGTAGGCACTGCTCA
>Ga0315336_1003079_pt1 | contig 23256 bp, 9 predicted proteins | sample ASW5metaG_FD_204512 | JGI IMG/M metagenome (GOLD analysis project Ga0315336, IMG submission 204512) | Ammonia-oxidizing marine archaeal communities from Monterey Bay, California, United States - ASW #5 | ecosystem: Environmental > Aquatic > Marine > Intertidal zone | place: USA: California... | reverse complement strand
CGGGTGGGCGGGTCGGGAGACCCGCCCACAGCGTTTTGCCGCCCCGCTCACAAGGCCTTCACTTACTCCAGCTCCGCGAGGAGCTCCTTCGCCTCGCGGTGCGGGTTGCCGAAGCGGGGGGGCCAGGTCTGGCTGAGGACTCCGTCGAGCACCTCGCGGGCGTCGGCTGCGAGCCCTGCAGCGATCAGGGCTCGGCCCAGACCCAGGTAGCCGTCAGGTTCCTTGGTGCGGACGCGAATGACCTGGCGCCATTCCCCGACCGCCTCGTCGAAGCGCTGCTGCTTCTCCCGGACCTCGGCGAGGAGGGCCCGTCCCTCCGACTCGTTGGCCGAGTATTCGGCGAGCGACGTGTAGGCGCGCTCCGCTTCGGCGGGCCGCTCGAGTTTCTGTAAACGGTCCCCGAGCTCCTTGAAGAGGAGGAAGTCGTGCGTCTTTTTGCGCCCGAGGGAGAGGAGCCGCGCCACTGCGCGTTCCGCATCTCCCAGCTTGTCGTAGGCGTCGATGAGGAAGCGTTGCGTCTCCGGATCGGTGCGCCCCGCGGGCCCTCCTTCGACGGCTACCTCGAGGTGCCTGGCGGCCTTCATGAACTCGCGTTTTTCGGTATAGATTTGACCGAGAGCTTTGCGCGCCGTCACGTTTTCGAGGCCCGTCTCTGCGGACTCCTTGTCGAGGTGCGCCGCGTAGGCGTCCAGGTCCTTCGCCTCGCGTAGGACCTGGAGGAGGCCTGCCATCGCGCTCTGGCGGTTTCGCTGGTGGCTGCCCCAGCTGACGATGGCGCCGGCGGCCGCGTCGACCGCCTCGGGCGTGCGCCCGAGCCCCGAAAACGCCCGGGCGAGGAAACCGTAGTAGCTCGAGAGCGTGCCGTCGCCCACACCGCGATTGCGGGACCTTTTCGTGTGCAGGGAGATGGCCTCGTTGAGGTAACCGGTCGCGGGCTCGAAGAGCTTCACCTCCACGCAGACCTGTCCGAGGCCCGCGGCGTGCCTCTCCGACCAGGTGCCGGTTTCGTGAAAGAGGCCATCCGCCGACGTCAACGCGGCGAGGAGTTTTTCCGACTGCGAGGTGTGATAGTACGCTCGTAGCAATGCCTGGTGATAAGCTGTCTTCTGGGGCCAGGTCTCGACCAGGGCGAGCAGGAGAGGAATCGATTCGCCGAAGCGCTTGCGCTTGTGGAGATAGTCGACGAGCTGCCACTTGCCGTCCTGACCCAGTCCAGACTTTCTCTCATAGGCCACGAGGGCATCGATGGCTTCGTCGTGTTCTTCGAGGCCTCGGAACAGATACCGGGCGATGTGCTGCACTCCTTTCTCGGAGCTCCTGCTCTCCTCGAGCACTTCAAGGGCCACGGCGCGGAAATCCGACGCGTGCTCGGCCCAGAAGTGCCCCTGACGTCTCGAGTAGAGGTACCGGTTGCGTCGCGTCTGGTCGGTCAGGTCCCGTCTCAGCTCGGCAAGGACAATGGCGAGAACGCGCGGCTCGAGATCGCCGACCGCGCCCTTCATCTTTTTCACTCGCCTTGCGAGCCTGTAGGCGTGCTGGTTCCAGAAGTTGTTTCCTTGCCGCTCGAGCCACCGAGGCTCGTTCTCCGCGCGCGTGACCAGGAAGGCAAGGGCTTCACGGCTGCCAACGATCTTGCCCAGAGCTTCTTCCACGGTGGAAACCGTGCTCTGACCGTTTCGGTAGTTGTACATCTGGAGAATCCGGGGGAGCACCTGGAACGCGAACCCCCGTAGCTTGTCGCTGGCCGCGGCGATCTTCTTCGAGTGGGCCGCTTCCAGGAGCACGACGAGTCGCTGGACGAGCCGCTGGGCATGGTTCTCATGGCTTCGGCGTTCGAGATCCTCGATGATCAGCAGACGCGCCGGCTCGAAGAGCTCGACACCGCGACCCAGCGACGTCGTGGCGTCTCTCTGGAGAGCGCGCGCGTAAAAATCGTAGAGCTGAATCGCCAGCCAGCGTCTCTGCTGCAAGTTGTGAGGGAGGGCAAGCTCTCGCGTCCAGAGCTCCTCCGCGGCGGCGAACTCTCGGTATTCCATGAGGTAGCGGGTGTAGGTCTGCAAGACCCCGTTGGCGCTTTGCGGCAGCAGACCCTCCTGCGCTTCCCGGTGCTCGTCGAGGGCCGCGCTCAGCACCTCGATCGTCTCTTCTCCCCGGCCGTAGCTCCAGAGTGCCGAGGCGCGGCTCGCGGCAATGGCGAAGCGCTCCTCGCTGCCGCGGGTGGCCCCATCGTGGAGCTCGCGCAGCTGCCGCAGTTGCTCCTCGCGCAGAGGATCGACCAGGTTACTGACGGATTCGAGGAGCTGCGCCATGAGGGCCGCCTCGCCGTCGGACCACTCCCCGGCATTCGCGCGGAACGCCGTCTTGAGCGCCTCGAGGGCCGCCGCCATGTGAGGTCCCGCTCCGTCCGCCTGGTCCGCCGCGCGCCGCTCGACGAGGAACTCGAGAAGGCGCAGCGCTCGCCGGTCGGATGGGCTGACGTCGCCCGCGAGGAGCCCGCGCAGATGGCTCTGCAGTCGATCCGCCGTGGCCTCATCTCCGATCAGCTCGAAGGTGGGCTGGAGTCCCTGGAGATACGGATAGATCTTCTTCGCCGACTGTCCAACGACGCCGTCGGGAAGCGCTTCGAGGATACGGTAGTCCTTGGTGGCCTCGTAGTACTCGCGCAGGATCCACAAATGGTTCTGCGGTTGGGTCGACTTGCGCAGCAGCGCCGCGAAACGCAGGAGGACTTCCTCGTCGAGCTCGTCGGGAATCCCCTCGCCGTGTCGCTGGTAGCGGCGCAGCTTGGTCTGTAGGGGTTGCGCGATCCGCCATTCGTCCTCGACCTGATACGCCTCGATACGCGCCTCGCGGTTGCGCTTCCTGTCGTCGAGTGCCAGATACCAGCCGGCCAGCGCGCGATACTCGGCGGGCCCGAGCTCGTCCGTCGACTCGACACCGCCGAACACTTTGACCGCCTCCTCGAGCTTGCCCCGCTCGGCGAGGAGATAGCCGTAAGGCACGCGCCAGCGGTTCCTGGCGATCTCGCTCGCCTCACTGGCCCAGACCTGCAGCGTTGTTTCCAGCTTGTCACCGCGGTCGAGAGCGACGAGGAGCCAGTACTTGTGCAAGCGGGCATCAACACGAGCCTGCGTTTCCTCGTCGTGCCGCTTCGCGATGAGTTCATCGATAAGGCTCAGAAGCGCGTTGGCCAGAGCCGGGTCGGCCTCTTCCTGGGTCGCGAGGTAACCGAGCGTGAGCAGGCAGCGTTCGGTCAGGACGCTCCACTTCATATCCAGAACGTCACTCGCCGTTCGTGCGGGGATGTTGCGGAAGAGGGACCGCAGCTCGTCCGCGACGCGGGAAGCATCTCGTTGCTTCGGCCCTCGGCTGGTGGCCCTCGCTTCGAGCGTCAGGCGCTCGATCTTGATGAAAGGGGAGACTTCGGCGGAGAGGGGCGTGCCTTGCCCGCCGCTCTCGAGCTGTACCAGGACCTGGATCACCGCCGCCTCCGCCTTGCGCTTCAAAGCATCCTCCAGGGGGCGCAGCTTGCGCCGTGACAGCTCGTTGCGCCCTGGGATGCCCCCGGCCTCCTTCTTCGCTCGCGCCTTGACCAGGTAACGGACGAGTCGCGTGACGGCATCGGCCTGGGCAGCGGTTTTGGTATTGCCACGGCCCGTCCCACGGGGGCCGAGCTGCCCGAGGAGCCCGAGGAGCTCCGCCTGCGCCGCCTCGCTCCAGGGTTGCCCGAGCAGGGCGTGGAAAAGGTTCGTCGCGGCCTGGGCTTTCTGCTTTTCGTTCCCGGCACGGGCAAGCTCGGCCCGGCGCAGGCGAACGACGAGTTCGGGGTCGCCGTGGCTCTGGATCACCTGCGCGAGCTGGCCCAGCGATTGCGGGTCCTTTTCCTGCTCCCATCTCGTGAAGACCGCGCGCAGGATCTCCGCCTGAGCAGGCTCGCCTTTCTCTGGCCGGTAGAGCGCGGTCCAGCCGAAGAAGTTGCCCACCGCAGCTGCGGCGAGGCTCTCGATCTCCTCCGCCAGGGCGCGGTAGAGCTCCGCCACGAGGGCGATGCCTTCCTCGCTCCGAAGGAAGCGATAGTCTCTGAGGATCCGGTTCGGGATATCGCTCCGCTTCTCGTCGCGGGCATGGGCGCGGGCGAGGTCGACGAGGACGGGCTTCCACTGGGCGTCTATGCGATCGGTGTAGAGGTCTTGACCCTGGCTCAAGGCGTGCCCGAGAGCGGCCTGGAAGCGAGCCTCCGCGATCGTTTCTGCTCTTTCTGCGGGCGTCGGCTGCGAGGAGTCGTGACCTTTCGAAGGCTCGTTTGCGAGCCACTCCCGTATCCTCGCGTCGGCCTCCGCCTCGCGGTCGAGCATGACGAGGGCGGAGAGGTACTGGTTGAACACGGTCGAGCTCACCGCCGCGGGCTTCGCGGCGATCCAGGCGTCGACGTACGCCAGAAACTCCACGAGTCGGCGCGCCTGGTAGAGAAGATAGGCAGCGTGCGAATGCAGCGAATCTTTTTCCGGGTCTGTCCAGGGGCCGTTCTGCCGCAGCACCTCTTCGAGGCGCGCAACGGCCCGGTCCACCTCGCCGCGCCCGGCGAGCGCGTTAGCGAAGTTGATTTGCAGCTGCAGGTCGTCGGGATACGTCGTGGTGAGCGCCTCGCGGAGGCGGAAAGCTTCTTCGGTGCGGGAGAGACGGTCGAGGGCGGAGAGACGATGGGCCTCCCAGGCTTTCAGCGGAAAGAGTCGCTCGTCCCGGCGCTCGTAGATCGGTTTCAGCGCTTCGATGAGCTCGAGGAATTCCCCGGCCTCGAGGATGCCGCGGCCATCCCGCAAGAGAAGGCTCGCGAGCGCGAAGTCGCCATTGGCCGCTTCTTGCACCCGCCACTTCGCGAGGTGGAGCGTGTGCATTCGGACCTCCTCGTTCCGCCGCGACGCCTTGAGGACCTCGAGGCGGATGCAGTCGAGCCCCTGCTTGCCCTCGAACGGGGCTTCCATCGCGATGAAGTGTTCCTTGACTTGTTTCCAGCGCTGCGTCATCGCGAAGTGGTTCATGAGAACCCAGCGCTCGGCAAAGCGGGCCTCGCCGTCGCGGGCGCGCTGCTTCGACTCCACCAGTTGCGGCAGCGGCTGCGCCAGAAGGATGGCGACTGACACCGGCGCGAGGGCCCTGTCCATCGTCGCCGCGAACGCCTCCCCAGAAAGCTCTTCGTGCGAGAGTTTCGCCGTGCTCCTGATCTTGCCATCACCGTCGGTGACCTCGAGCTTTCCCGGCCAGAAGGACCTGGCTACGCGCGTGAACTCGCTGAAGGTTTGTGCCCCGGTCTTCTTCCCCTCGAAGAGGGAGGAGACCTCGAGGATGACCGAGCGCTCGAGGTCGAGCAGGATCTCCACCTCGTAACGCGGATCATTTTTCGACACGAGCTTCAGGGTAGCCCGTTCTCCTTCCCGCAAGAGGACCTCCGAGATGGACGGCGTGTAGGTGCCGTACTGCGCCTCGAGGTTGCTGAAGTAGAACGCGTACGGAGCGGGATAGGAGCGCGCGTCGCCGTCTTCGGCGTCGCGGGTCGAGCCGAGGAGGCGCGCGAGGTCGAGCGCTCCCCGGGTGCCGTCCCGGAGCCACCGGAGGTAGGGGATGGCGTGCGTCGCCGGCAGCGAGGTGGCGGCCCAGGCGCTTTTGGAGAGGATGTGCGATGAGGACCCCCGAGGACGGCTGCGGCCGCGGGAGTCGAAGTCTTCCCAGCCGACGGTGATTGCGAGGGCGCTGGGAATCGCGCGGGTGCTGGTGGTCTCTCTACGGTCGAGCCGTTTCAAGACCTGACGAATCTCATCGGGCCACCGCGGAGAGGAGTATCGCGGCTCTCCCTGCGGCGGGGACAGGGCCGGGAAGAGCGACGAGAAGGGACTCGAGGGTGTGTGGATGAAGGGCGTCCCGAGAGAGGTGTCGAGGTCGAAGTACGCGCGGCTTTCTGCGTAAAGCGCGTTGGACTTCCTCCTCGATCGTGACCGCTCTCCCGCCCAGCCGAGCTGGTGCCCTTCTTCGAGGCGGGAGGTCGGTGCGGTCGCCGGCATTTCTTCGTTCAGGTCCTCGAAATCGAGCGACTCCTCTTCCTTCATGTCGCCGAAGTCAGCCTCGCTTTCGTCCTCGCTCTCATCGAGGTAGAAGTTTACCTCCGTTTGGTCGAAGCGCTCCGCTTGCTCGTCGTCGCCGGCAAAAGAGCCCTTGCTTCTATTCCGCGCCGATTTCGATTTGCTGGTGTCGGCGGACAGCATACTCCGGCTTGCGCCGCCGCCTACCCCCGCCAGCCTTTGCCACGAACGCGTCTGCCGCATCTCGCTCAGGTCCATCCCCATGCCACGGTAGATTTCGAGCACATTCGCCTGGAGACCGAGGCGCCAGCGTTTGGCCAGCAGCATCTGCTGGCGGGCGAGCTCGAACTGCGCCCGGTCGCGCCCCTCTGTGAAAAACTCCTCGCCGCCGCGCATGCGGAAGCGTTTCTTTACTCCGAAACGCTCACGGTCGGCGTCGCTCTCGAGGACAAGGAGGGACGTGTAGGGCGTGATGATCTGGTAGTCCTCCGAGAGCGTGATGATGCGCTGTTTCACCTTGGGATCTGGCCCCTGCTCGAGGAGATGATCGAGGTGCGTGCGGGCCCAGAGGCGCGGGATGAAGGAGTTGCCCTCCCCCTCCCGTGAGAACCCTACGGGCACCTCGGCCGTCACCGTTTGACCATCGATGGTGCCGCGCAGCCGTAGCGTTCCACCCGTCGATTCTTTCTCCGGCAGGTAGCGCCCGAGGATGATCTGCTGTCGGCCCGCCGGAAGGTTCGGCAGCTCGCCAGGGTAGACGCGCGCGACCCGAACGCCCGCCCACTCCAGCTCGAGGTCGCGCACGGCGCTCGAGGTGAGCTCGCGGAGAAGGTCGCTGGCGACCTCGGATGCGTCCTTTCCTCCGCCGACGCGGTGGAGCGAGCCCGCGCCGAGGCCCGCGATCGCCCGCAGCACCATGAGGTCGTGTGTGCTGCCCAGCGCGACGGCATGAAAGTGTCCCTCGCCGCGGTAAAGCTTCTTGAGCCTCGCGATCAAGGCCACGGGGTCGGCGTCGCCGCGGCTGACGATACCGTCGCCGACGTGAATCACGACGGTGTCCTTGTTGCACCTCGCGAGGACTTCGCCGAACGCGAGGTCGAGCTCGGTCCACCCCAGGGCGCCTCGCCTCTCGAGAAAAGCCAGCGCCTTCGCGCTGTTCTCCGCCGTCGCCGGGACGGCTTCGGGAAAGGCCCATTCGGCTGTGACGTCGAAGGCGAGGAGCCGGAAGCGGTCCTTCTCGCCGAGGGTTTCGAGCAGGCTCGCGATGAAGAGACGCTGCTCCGAAAGCTGTACCTCGGTCATCGAGCCCGAGGTGTCGGCCATGAGGATGATGTCCAGGGGTTCCGTGGAATCCGCGCTGTTTGCGTTGTCTTTCTCCGAAGCGGTTCCCGTGAGCCCTTCGGGCGAGAGGAGGACCATGAAATAGCCGTCGTCGCCACGGCGATGGGAGATCACCGTGCTTTTGCTGACGGGCCCCGTCTCCACCACCACCTCGAAGTCGCGGCTCGGGGTGTACTCCTCGGCCGCGAACTCGACGTGGCCCGAGTGCTCGCCCTGACGTATACGGGCCATGTGGGAGGGGCAGATCACCTTCGCAAGGGACTCCTCCGAAGCGATTTTGACGTCGATCTTGAGCTCCCGGAGCGGCGTCTGCTCGAGGAGCTCACTCCTGAGCGCGTAGCCGTAGCGGTAGAGGTTTCCCTCCTTCGGCAGCACCTGTGTGTAGGTAATGCGGATACGCTTCTCGGAGTGCGGCGTGATCGGGTAGACGCGCGCCTTGAAGATGTTGCCGCCGGTCCACTCCAGCAGGCCCGGGTCGCGCTTCTCGCTCAGGATGGTCTCGTAGATGGCGCGGGCGCGCTCTTTTTCGACGATGTCGGCCTCGACCAGCTCCTTCCCGATCCACATGCCGAAGCCCGAGATGGATGCCTCCTGCGGCAAGGGAAAGTAAAAGACTCCCTCGAGGACCGAGCCGGTGTGGTTGACGAAGGACTCCTCGATCTGCGTACGCGCGATCTGATCGCGGATATCGACGGTGACCTTGTGGTAGCCGAGGGTGAGCGGCACGTCGCGTCCGTCGACGTTCGCGAGGAGAGATCCCATGGCCTCGGTGCTCTCCTTCGCCTTGAATCCGCGCAGCCAGGCGGGATCGGTCTCGAGGGTGGAGAGCCTTTTGTCCCTCGCCCGGAGAACGCTGCGACTTTCGACCGCGAGGGTCGCGTCACCGGGGCCCACGACATTGATCTTGGTTCCTACTTTCGGCCGAGCTTCGAGCTCCCCGCTGTAGAGTCGCGCGGATGCGGCCGTGACGATCTCCAGGAGTCCGCCGGGACCGAGCACCAGCCGGCTGCCATCTGCGAGGTGAAGCTCGGCGGCATTGGCGCCCCGCGCTCCCGTCTTGATCCAGTCGCCTGCCACGAGCCGAGTACCCTCATTGGCAAGGGCCCAGCGCTCGGCGCCGACCGCTTTGACGAAGACCGCCCCCTCCCGGTCAGCCACCTTGCCGGGGGAGAGATCCTGCGCCTGTCCGAGGGAAGCGCCACAGAGGGTCACGAGAAGGAGGAGCGGGTGCCCTCCTTGCCGACGGAAAACCGCCGAGATTTCAGTTTGCATGTTCCTTCCTTTCCGTGGCGGGTTCCAAGATCAGACGCCTTTTTCGCCCACAAGTTCCCGAAACTCGGGGGTAACCCTAACATTCTTCTCCCCACCCGTGTTCGGTGACGTTCCCTCCGAGCCCGAGCCCGACTCAGGGACGCAGCGCCACCTGGGTCGGCATCGCGACGATTCGCAACAACAGCTCGCACCCTCAAAGCGCTTCACCGGGATTCCTTTCCGGGCAGGGGCAGGGGCACGGGCTCGGCCATGATAGGTTAAAGTACTTCCGAAAGGGTGTCCTCAAGCCCCGCGATGGACCAGGAGCAGCCCGGCGACCATCACGGCGACTCCGCTCAGCAGACCCACGCTCACGGCTTCATTGAAGAAAACGATTCCCACGAGCGCCATCATGGCAAGGGAGGTCGCGTTCAGCGCATTCACTCGCGCTACCGTCATCAGCTGCAGCCCCTTGCTGATCGAGTAAAAAGCCACTGCGTTGAACACACCCGCCGCTAGCATGAAGCACAGGTTCTTCGCGTCGGTGCGAGCAAGCGTCGGAATCCCGAGGCGCCAGACGCTGCCCAGTCCCAATGCCACCACTCCCGTCAGGCTGAAGATGAGGAGCGTTCCCGCGACGGTCGCGTGCTGAGTGACCATTCGGCGAATGATCACGTTGCACACGGCATAGGCGAAGCCTGCCAGACAGGCGGCCGCCATGGCGAGACCCTCGATGACCCAGTTACTGGTATCCGCGCCCACCGTGTGACCCAGAGAACCGGCCGCATCGTCGGCTCCAAGGCTCAGCAGCAGAATGGCCACCAGCATGAGGCCCATGCCGACGAAGGAACCGCGCGTTATTCTTTCTCTCAAACATAGCTTACCCAGGAGTGCCCCACCGATGATCAACGTTCCGTAGGTCAACGGAGCCGTCAAGGCGACTCCCACGCCGCCGAGAGCGAACTGCTAAGCCGCATTGCCACCGAACTGAGAGAAGAGCGCTGCGAGGATCAAGGGTCCGAGGAAACGCCGTGGCGGTAAGCCCGACGAGCCCCGGGCGGCGCCCCAACCCACCAGCAGGAGGGAAACCATCGCCGCGGGCACGGCCCGCACGCAACAGACCCAGAGAGGGTCACATTCAAGGGCGACGTAGCGCAGGCAAAAGCTGGCTCCGGTATAAGAGGCCGCGGAAATGACACCGCAAGTCGTGCCGACGGCGACAGGGCTCCATTTCATTTTACGCCTTGCGTCCTGTTGGATTTTTCTTGAAGCATTGTGGTGCGGGCGTCCCGCCTGCAAACCAGAAGCTTGATTGTCAAGTAAGCAGGCGACCAACAGCAATAGTCGCGCAACGCTACCCCTGGGCCATCAGCTCCCGGATGGCCTGTTCCAGGCGGTCGGTGACGCCGGCGACCACGGCGCGGGGGCGGCCCGCGCCGCGCTCCGCTTTCATGTCGACGGGCTTCCCGAAGAGAACGCGCGCCCGCCGACGGCCGATGGAACGCGCGAAGCCGAAGATGTCCTCCTCGAATTTTTCGATCGTTTCGGCCATGCGCTCCCGGGTCGGCTTCTCCGTGATGTAATCGCCGGGATAGCTGGAGAGCTGGAGCGCCAGCTGGACGTCGTCGAGCGCGTCCCTCGCCCTGGCTCGCGCTTCGTCCTCCGCCGAGTCATCGGACCACACGTCGAGCAGGCAGCGTCTCAAAGCTTTGACCCGGAGCGGCAGACTCTTTGTGCTCTTCGTGCCCGTGCCGCCTTTGAGGTACTCCCCCTCGTAGCGCTCGAGGAGCGACTCGCTGAGGTGAGCGACGCGCGCAGCAAGATCTCCCTCGCCTTCACGAGAGCCGCCGAGCTTCTCCTTCTCCTTCAGGGTGAGGAGCATTTCGCCGAAGCGGACGATGCGCTCGCCCAGGGGCGCGCCCCGGGGGGACTTGATCCACGCCATGCGCGCCTCGAGCCTCGTCATCGCGGCGTCGAGGCTCCGCTCGATCTCCTCCCTGTCCTCTGCCAGGCGGTACTGGATGGCGGCCGGGAGGATCCAGACCCTGGCGTCGGAGTCGGCCTTTTCGACCTCTCGCTGAGCGTTCATGGCCATGAACGCTATGCCATCGAGCAGCGGCTTGAGTCTCTGGTTGAGGTGATGGATCTCCCCTTCGGGGAAGACGACCAGCGAGTTGCCCGTCGCGAGGAGCTCGGTGGCCTGACGAACGGCGCGGCGATCCACTCCCTCGCGGTCGACGCTGAAGGCCCCCATGCGCGCCAGGAGCCAGCCGTCAAGACCCCAATGCCCGCGGAACGCCTCCCACGCCGCCATGAAGTAAACGCGTCTCCGATCGCCCCGCGTCGCTTCGATGAGGCCGTGCGCGTCGCCTTCGTGGCTGTGGTTGGGAGCGATCAGGACGCCATCCCGCTTGCCGAAACACTCGAAGGCCGCTTCCATGCCCTCGGTCTCGACCTCGACCACGCGCCAGTTCCGGCGAGCGTAGTAGCGCCGGATCGGTTTCAGGAGGGTGTCCCAGAAGCGATTCGGGCGCGGCGGGTAGAAACGGGCAAGGCTGCCGTCCGCCCCTTCGAGCCGGAACCTCGTGGGGTGCGGTTGCCAGTCCTTTTTCTCTTTGCGAGGCACGCGTATGATTTATCACAGCTTGGATCTGACCGCGCCTTTTTTCCAGGGTGCAGCTGAGAGAGATGGGGGTTAGAGTGTTCCAAGATGCCCACAGCAAATCGAATAGTGACTATTCATTTACGTCATCTGACCCTGAACGCTGAACACTGAGGGAATAAGATCATGCCCAACGACGCGTCCCCGGACCATCCCATCGAAGAGCTGCTCGCGAAGCGCTGGAGCCCGTACGGCTTTGCGGACCGCTCGGTTTCGGAAGCCGATCTCCGTTCGCTGTTTGAAGCGGCGCGCTGGGCGGCCTCCTCCTACAACGAGCAGCCCTGGAGGTTCATCGTCGCGACCCGGGAGAACGCGAAGGAGTTCGAGCGCTTGCTTTCCTGTCTGGTGGAGGGGAACCAAGGCTGGGCGAAATCCGTTCCGGTGCTCGCCCTGGGCGTGGTGAGTCTCCACTTCAGCCGGAACCAGAAGCCCAATCGCGTCGCCGTCCACGATCTCGGACTCGCCGCGGGCAACCTGACCGTGGAAGCCACGGCGCGGGGTCTGGCGGTCCATCAGATGGCGGGGATTCTGCCGGAGGAGGCGCGTGAGCTGTACCAAATCCCCGAGGGCTTCGAGGCCGTGACGGGCATCGCCATCGGATATGCGGCCGATCCAAAGCAGCTGCCGGAGGAGCTCAAGAAGCGCGACCTCGCCCCCCGCACCCGCAAGCCGCTCGGGGATTTCGTCTTCGGCGGCAAGTGGGACGAGAGCTCGAACCTCGTGTTGTAATTCTCCCGGTCAACGACCGCTTTCTCAAGACGGCCTCACGGTGCCCCGCGAACGGCACGCACGCGTTCCGGGTTGGCCTTGTCACGGGCATCGACGATGCCATGCTCGAAATCGACGAACCACCCGTAACTCGGCATCATATCCGCGGACGAGGATGTCCAGTAAACGACCGATTGCGCGTTGAATTCCAGGGCCGCGCTCGGGCCCCAGGTCCCGTAGTCGACGATGCTTTGCAGCTCCCGAAGATTGGGAACCCGCCAGTCATCGTGCTCTGCCAGCATGAGGTTTTCGCAGTACGCCAAGGCCTCGCACCAGGTGTGGGTGTCGATCGGGGTGTCTTGTTGCCACATGAGCCCGGTGCAGGTGTCGGTCACGGTGCCGTTGCCGTGGTCAACGAAACGCAGGTCGTTCGAACAGCCCATGTCGTAGAGCCCGTCTTGACCGAAGCACCCGGGGTCCGTGCAATCGACGGGGTTGCCAACCACGTCGTAACAAGTCACCTGGCCGGAGTCGAGAAGAACGGCGTCGCAATTCCCATTCTTCACCGGGCACGGCGCCAGCTCGGGACCGCCCTGGAAGAGCCAGGCCAGGAGGTAGACGGCGTCGGCTAGATCGATTTCCAGGTCGCCGTTCACGTCTCCGTTTCCCTGGACGCCCGCTCCGTGGCCACGTCCGTCCTCGGCGCTGGCCGGGACCCCTCCCAGGAACCGCCCAAGCAACATCGAAACACTCACTACAAAGCAAAGCCCTACGCAGTTCCTCATGACGGACCCTCCCGGATGCACCCCTCAAACCAAAAATACTACCGCTTGAGTAAAGGATACTGCCTTAGAATGAAAAGCCTCCCGAAAAACTGGACCGCAGTTATGGAAGACCTGTCCGAGACCCGTCTGCTTCTGCAATGTCGGCCGCCGGAGTTGCGGGGCAAACTCCTCGCTGATCTTTTCATGCGCTACCGCGATCGTCTCCGCTTACAGGTCGAATTGCGCCTCGATCCGCGACTGCTGGGTCGCCTCGACCCGAGCGACGTGGTTCAGGAAACGTTCCTCGAAGTCCAGCAGAGGCTCGACGAGTATCTCAAAGATCCGCCCATGGGTCTCTTTCTTTGGTTTCGCCGCATCACGGGGCAGAAGGTCCTCACCACCCATCGCCGGCACCTCGCGGCGCAGCGGCGAGGTGCGAAGCGGGAAGTCTCTCTCGATGGGGGCCTGCCGGACGCCACGAGTGTCGCTCTCGCGTCGCGTCTCCTGGCCGACGGCACATCGCCGAGCAAGGCGGCGAGCCGCAAGGAAACGCGAACGCTCCTCCAGGAAGCTCTGGACTCCATGGACCGCCTCGACCGGGAGGTCATCGCGTTGCGCCACTTCGAGGCGCTGTCCAACCGCGAGGCCGCTGCGACGCTAGGCCTGGAGGAATCGACCGCCAGCAAGCGCTACTTCAGTGCGCTGAAGAAGCTGAAAAAAATCCTGGGGGAGATGGGAATCCGGCCGCCTTCGGAGAGCGCCGAGGAGTAGATGGCGTGACGGAAGAGACTCCTCGTGGCAGCTCGTTCGACCCGCGCCTGGAACAGGTCGCCGTATCGTATCTCAACCGCCTGCGCGGCGGCGAGCGCCCCTCCGTCGAGGAGTACGCGGAGCGGTACCCGGAGCTCGCGGCGGAGATTCGCGACGCGCTTTCAGCCCTCCTCTTGGTTGAAGAACTTAGCGCGCGGACGTCGGCAGGAAGTCGGGCCGCAAGGATCGATGTGGAGACCGGCCTCGGTGTGGAGGCACAAGGGAATCGCGGTCACGCAGCGCCGGTCCGCCTGGGTGAGTACCAGCTTCTCGAGCAGATCGGCCGCGGGGGCATGGGGGTCGTCTACGAAGCGGTTCAAAAGTCGTTGAAGCGCCGGGTCGCCCTGAAGATCCTCCCCTACTACTCTCTCCTCGACGAGCGCCTCCTCGAGCGCTTCCGGCGCGAAGCGCAGGCCGCCGCCAAGCTCCACCACCCCAACATCGTGCCCGTCTACGGTTCGGGCGTTCACGAAGGCGTCCACTACTACGCCATGCAGTACATCGAGGGTCGCGGGCTGGACAGCGTGCTCAAGGAGATTCGGCGCCTCCGGAACGTCAACAATGACGAGGCGGGAGCGGAGTTTCCCGATGAGCTCACCTCTTCGCTCACCACCGGACTGCTCACCGATTCGTATCCGCTCCTGGACGATCAACAGGCCTCCAGGACTTCTTCGCACGTAAGCACTGGAGAGGCGGCCTCCACTGCACACGAAGTTAGTGTGCTGCCGGCTCCGGGGAACACGCGCTCCCACGCGCTGTACTACCGCGGGGTCGCCCGCTTGACCCAGCAAGGAGCGGAGGCGCTCGAGTATGCCCACGAGCACGGCGTCCTCCACCGCGACGTCAAGCCCTCAAATCTGCTCCTGGACCGCTCGGGAACGGTGTGGGTGGCGGATTTCGGCCTGGCGAAGGACCAGGCGGTCGGCGACCTCACCGCGACGGGGGAACTCGTCGGCACTCTGCGGTACATGCCTCCCGAGCGTTTTCAGGGCGAGGGCGACCGCCGTAGCGACGTTTACAGCCTTGGCCTCACGTTGTACGAGCTCCTCACCCTGCGACCCGCCTTCGCGGCGAGCGACCGCAGCCGGCTCCTCAATCAGCTCCTCGAAGAGGAACCGCCACGGCCGCGCGGACTCGATGCGGGAATTCCCCGCGACCTCGAGCGCATCACGCTGAAGGCCATTCAGAAGGAGCCCGAGCTGCGCTATCAGACTGCAGGGGAGCTGGCGGCCGACCTCGAGTGTTTTCAGCGGGGTCTTCCCGTGAAAGCGAGCACGCCGCTCCTGGGCTACGTGACGAGGACCACGCTGAAGCGCCATCGCGTACTGATTCTTTCGTGCTTGCTTCTCGGCTGTGGAGTGGCGGGATATCTTGGCTTTAGCTGGCTCGCTCTCTATCGAGCGATCGGTCCCAACGCGATCTCCGTCGCGGACTACGATGCGGACGGCGATCTCGACCTCGCCGTGTCGAACTTCGATTCCGCCAACGTCTCGGTGGTCCTCGATCCGGGGAGAGACGGAGAAAGTGTCCGCACGTATCCCACCGGCGTACAGCCGAACGCGGTCACCGCGGCCGATTTCGACGAGGACGGCGCGCAAGACATTGTGGTCGCCAACACCGACAGGGAGGGCGGCAGCCTGTCGATTTTTCTCAACCGGGGGGACGGCAGCTTCGGTGAGGCGACCCCGATCGGTTTCCAGGAGACGATCGAATGGGTTGTGGCTCGAGATTTCGACAAGGACGGGAAGGTCGACCTGGCGGTGTCGGCGTCGGACACCAACCTGTATGTCCTCGAGAACATGGGCGGCGGCGTTTTCTCAGAGCCTCAGACGCATGAGGTGGCGAAGCACGTCACCTTCGTCGCCGCCAGCGATTGCTGTCCGACGGACGGTAACATCGATCTGGTGACAGCGAGCGGCCGAATCAAGCGCATCTCGGTCTTGAAGAATGAGGGCGGCGGCGGTTTCGCCGCAGGGAGGAGCTTCGAGGCCGGCGACTCCGCCTGGCGACTCGAGCTCGCGGACCTCGACGGCGACGGCGACCAGGACCTGGTCGCGGCGAATTACGTCTCCGAGAACGTTTCGGTCTTCCTGAACGCCGGGGACGGTATTTTCGCCGAGCCGGCCTCCTACCCGTCGGGCGGAAGCGTGCAGTCGGTCGCGGCCGCGGATATCGATGGTGATGGCGATACCGATCTGGTCGTTGCCGCGTTTCAGCTTAGCTTCCTCGCCAACGACGGCGCCGGCACCTTCGCGGCGCCGGTGGAGATCCCCACGGAGGCGAAGCCCAGCTTCGTCCGCGCCGTCGACTGGGACGGTGATGGCGACCCGGACCTGCTCCTGTGCGATTACATCGGTCATAGGGTGTTGGTCCTCTACAACGAGGGCGGTGGCAGCTTAGAGGAAGGCGAAAGCATCTCCCTATCGCCGTGGTGGGCGCGGCTGATCTCCTTCTGATTAGGGACATCCCCCTAACCCGCGAGGGTTTTCCCCAGTGTGCGGCGCCGGCCCTGCTGCAAGAAGTGCGCTCGCGGGAATTTTCGCGAGAAGGCGTTCCAACAAGGGGTTCGCTTTGCAGATGGATGGATGAAGACTGAGGGCGTCGAGCCCGAACGGGTGCAGTAGCGGCCATGTCAACACTGAAAGGGGGGTGCCGTGAGAAGGTTCACCAGGACTCTGCTGCTTGTCGTTCTGAATTTTCTGGCCATCTCAGGAAGAGTGACCGCTTGGGAGGTGCGGGTCGGCGGCGGCCGCGCTAACTCGGTTACGGTGGATGGTTCGGGGGATGTGGTTGCTGTGGGGACCACCGGCGGTGACTTCACGGTCATCAAGTTCTCTGGGGCGACAGCGACACAGCTCTGGCGGAAGGAGATTGCCGGCACGGCGGGCGGAGGCGAAGCTAACGCGGTGAAGGTCGATGTCTCAGGCGATGTGATTGCTGCAGGGAGACTCTCTAACACCGACACCGCAAGTGACTTCACGGTCATCAAGTTTTCCGGGGCGACGGGGGCGGAGCTCTGGCGGAAGGAGGTTGCTGGCACGACGAGAGGCTTCGACAATGCTGCGTCGGTTACGGTGGATGGATCGGGGGATGTGATTGCCGCAGGCGTTCTCATACGCAGCTTCCGAGACTTCACGGTGATCAAGTTCTCTGGAGCGACAGGGGTGGAGCTCTGGCGGCAGGAGATTGATGGCACGGCGAGCGACTTCGACGATCAAGCTGTTTCTGTGACGGTGGATGGTTCGGGGGACGTGATTGCTGCGGGGATGCTCGAGAACACCGGATCGGGCACAGACTTCGCGGTGATCAAGTTCTCTGGAGCGACGGGGGTGGAGCTCTGGCGGCAGGAGATTGATGGTACTTGCGGCATCGACGACGTTGCTCTCGCGGTGACGGTGGATGGATCGGGGGATGTGATTGCTGCAGGGAGTATCGAACCCCTCTTCCCCGACTTTGCGGTGGTCAAGTTCTCCGGGACGACGGGGGTGGAGCTCTGGCGGCAGGTGATCGAGGGGTTAAGCGCGTTCGACCGAGCTGTGTCGGTGACGGTGGATGGTTCGGGGGACGTGATTGCTGCGGGGGAACACCGCCGAGACTTCACGGTGATCAAGTTCTTTGGGGCGACGGGGACGGAGCTGTGGCGCAAGAGGGTGGATGCCAGCACCAGGCTCGATCAAGCTGTGTCGGTGACGGTGGATGGTTCGGGGGATGTCATTGCCGTGGGGACGCTCAAGAAGCCCATCAACGACGATGACTTCACGGTGATCAAGTTCTCTGAAGCGACGGGGGCGGAGCTGTGGCGGCACGAGATTGATGGCGGAGCGAACCGCTTCGATAAAGCTTCCTCGGTGACGGTGGATGGTTCGGGGGATGTGATTGCTGTGGGGAGTCTTAGCACAGGCCCCTCCTCTGACTTCACGGTGATCAAGTTTCGCGGCACGGACGGCTGCCGCATCGAGGACTGTAACGGCAACGAAGTTTGCGACGACCGCGACATTGCGAGCGGGACCAGTCTGGACTGCAACGACAATAAGATTCCGGACGAGTGTGACATCGCTGGCGGTACCAGCCTTGACTGCAACGCGAACGGCGTCCCAGACGCGTGTGACCTCGCTATGGACTTCACATCTCCCGACTCCTACACGGTTGGATCTCTCCCCGAGTTCTTGACGGCGGCGAAGATGGACGGCGACGACCGCATCGACCTGGTGGTCCCGAACTTCGCCTCCGATACCATCTCGCTCCTGATCAACGCCGGAGGAGGGATGTTTCACGGTGCGGTGAATGTGGCGACCGGAAACGGTCCCACCTTCGTGACCGCAGCCCAATTGGATAACGTGGGCGGCACGGACGTGGCCGTCGCTAATCAGCTCGCAGGCGATGTCAGGGTCCTGCGGAACTTTGCGGGAGGGTCTTTCGCGTCGTCCGAGACCTATGCCGTCGGAAGCGAACCGACTTCTGTAGCCGCTGCTGACCTCGACAACGACCACCACCGGGACCTCGCGGTAGCGAATTTCAGCTCGGACAGTATTTCGATATTATTCAATGACGGCACCGGCCTGTTCCAGGCGGGACCCGCGCCCCTGACCGCAGGACCGAGTCCGGCTGTCGTGACGGCTGCGGATGTGGACGGGGATGGCCTGCTCGATCTGGTTGCCGCAAACAATGTTTCCTCGGGCACCGTGTCGGTGTTCAGAAACCTTGGAAACCAGAGTTTTGACGCACGGTTCACTTGTCCTGTGGGAAGCAGGCCGTACACAGTAATAGCCGCCGACTTAAACGGGGATGGCGATGTGGACCTTGCCACAGCGAACACCACAAGCCGTATTTCCGTGCTCCTCAACACGGGAGGCACAGGATGCCCGTTTGATACCGTGACCTATGCCGTTGGAGCAACGCAGCACGCCGTGGCGGCGGCCGACATCAACAACGACGGTCACCTGGACCTCGCATTTGCCAACTTTGACACAGGGGACGTTGGGGTTCTAGAGAACCGCGGGGATGGGACGTTCTCCGCGACGGAGGCCCTCAGTTTTCAGGTTCAAGCAGGGCTTCTCGGGCTGGCGGCTGCGGACCTGGATGGAGATGACCTCCCGGACATCGCCGTTTCGCGCCGTGCGGGTGCCGGCGGTCTTTCTGTTGGCAGGACCATCTCCGTACTGCTCAACGGGACGACCAGCTTCGACTGCAACTCCAACGGAATCCCGGACGAGTGCGACATCGCAAGCGGCACGTCACAAGACACAAACTCGAACGGCCGTGCGGATGCGTGTGAGCCGTTCCTGCTCCCCGGCGACTGCAACCAGGACTCCGCCCTCGATCTCTCCGATGCTTTGTGCGGCCTGGGCGTCCTTTTCACCGGCAATCCTCCTCTCTTCCCCTGCGGAGATGGAACGCCAACGGATCCGGGCAATATCGCGCTCATCGACTGGCAGCCGGACGGCAGTATCGACCTCTCCGATGTCCTGGGGCTGCTCCAGTTCCTCTTCTTCAGCGCCGACGCTCACTCGCTGGCGGTTCCGGGGGCGGAGACGACGGAGTGCGTTCCCATCGCGGGTTGCTCGAACAATTCCAATTGCCCGTGACGCGCCGTCTGGACGCGCTGGGCCGAACGGCGCGTCGGGATCCCTGCGGAGGCGAAGCCCAACTCCGTAACATTCTCCAAACCGGAGAGGGTTTTCTCCACTGTGCGGCGCCGGCCCGGCCGCAAAAAAAGTGCGCTCGAGGGAATCTTCTCAAGAAGCCGTTCCAACAAATAGCGCGCTTTGCAGATGGATGAATGAAGACTGAGGGCGTCGAGCCCGAACGGGTGCAGTAACGGCCATGTAAACGCTGAAAGGGGGGTGCCGTGACAAGATTCACGAGGACTTTGCCGCTTGTCGTTCTGAATTTTCTGGCCATCACAGGAAGAGTGACCGCGTGGGAGGTGCAGGTCAACGGCACGGCAAGTCACGACGACGAGGCTAACTCGGTGACAGTGGATGGTTCGGGGGATGTGATCGCTGGGGGATCTATCCAGAACAGCTCCAGAGACTTCACGGTGATCAAGTTCTCTGGGTCGACGGGAGCGGAGCTCTGGCGGCAGGAGATTGATGGCGCTGCGAGCGGCGTCGAGTCAGCTAACTCGGTGACAGTGGATGGTTCGGGGGACGTTATCGCTGTGGGGGTCACCGCCGGAGACTTCACGGTGATCAAGTTCTCTGGGTCGACGGGGGCGGAGCGTTGGCGGCAGGACATTGGTAGCGGCTCGGCTTCCTCGGTGACGGTGGATGGGTCGGGGGATGTGATTGCTGGAGGATATATCCGGAACAGCTCCAGGGACTTCACGGTGATCAAGTTCTCTGGGTCGACAGGAGCGGAGCTCTGGCGGCAGGAGATCAATGGCTCGCCGTCCGGCCTCGAGTCAGCTTCCTCGGTGACGGTGGATGGGTCGGGGGATGTAATTGCCGCGGGGGCCACCGCTGGAGACTTCATGGTGATCAAGTTCTCCGGGTCGACAGGGGCGGAGCTCTGGCGGCAGGAGATTGATGGCTCGGGCCGCGTCGACGGGGCTAACTCGGTGATAGTGGATGGGTCGGGGGACGTGATTGCTGGCGGCTTTCTCCGTAACCCTTTCACGAGCAACACTACCACCAACTACTTCACGGTGATCAAGTTCTCCGGGTCGACGGGGGCGGAGCTCTGGCGACAGGACAGTAGTGTAGGCTCAGTTTCCTCAGTAACGGTGGATGGGTTGGGGGATGTGATTGCTGCGGGCGGAGATTTCACGGTGGTCAAGCTCTCTGGGTCGACGGGGACGGAGCTCTGGCAGCAGGAGATTGATGGCACGGCGGGCCGCAGCGAGCCAGCCAACGCGGTGACAGTGGATGGTTCGGGGGATGTGATTGCTGCAGGCTATCTCTATAACACGGGTACCCGCTCAGACTTTACGGTGATCAAGTTTCGCGGCACGGACGGCTGCCGTAGCAGCGAGGACTGCAATTCGAACGGCGTCCCGGACGACTGCGACATCTCGGACGGCACCAGCCCGGACTGCAATACGAACGGCGTCCCCGACGAGTGTGACATTTCCGCTGGGACTAGTCTGGACTGCAACTCTAACGGCATCCCGGACGAGTGCGACATTCCCGATGGGATCAGTATAGACTGCAACTCAAACGGCGTCCCCGACGAGTGTGACGTTTCGGCTGGGACCAGCCTGGACTGCAACTTGAACGGCGTCCCAGACGTGTGTGACCTCGCGATTGACTTCACATCTCCGGAGTCCCATACGGTTGGATCTCTCCCCGAGTTCTTGACGGCAGCGAAGGTGGACGGCGACGACCGTATCGATCTGGTGGTCCCGAACTTCGCCTCGGATACCATCTCGGTCTTGATCAATGCCGGAGGAGGGGTGTTTCAAAATGCGGTGAATGTGGCGGCCGGAAACGGCCCCACGTTTGTGACGGCAGCCCAGCTGGATAACGCGGGCGCCACGGATGTGGCCGTCGCAAATCAGCTTGCAGGCAACATCAGAGTCCTGCGGAACTTTTCGGGAGGGTCTTTCGCGTCGTTCGAGACCTATGCAGTCGGAACCGAGCCGACTTCCGTAGCCGCTGCTGATCTCGACAACGACACCCACCCGGACTTGGCCGTAGCGAATTTCAGCTCGGGCAACCTTTCGATCTTATTCAATGACGGTACCGGGCTTTTCCAGGCGGCGCCCGCGCCTCTGGCTGCAGGAGCGAGCCCGGCTGTCGTGACAGTTACGGATGTGGACGGGGATGGCCTCCTTGATCTGGTTGTCGCAAACAATGTTTCCTCGGGAACCGTGTCGATGTTGAGAAACCTCGGAAACGGGAGTTTTGCCTCACGTGTCACTTGTGCTGTCGGAAGCAGGCCGTACACAGTGATAGCCGCCGACCTCAACGGGGACGGCGATATGGACCTCGCCACAGCGAACACCTCAAACAGTGTTTCCGTGCTTCTCAACGATGGGGGCCCAGGCTGCCCGTTCGATACCGTGACCTATGCCGTTGGAGCAACGCAGCACGCCGTGGCGGCGGCCGATATCAACAAGGACGGTCACCTGGACCTCGCCTTCGCCAACTTTGATACGGGGGACGTTGGGGTTCTCCGCAATCTCGGGGATGGGACGTTCTCGGCGATGGATGTGCTCACCTTTGACGTTCAAACAGGGCTTCTCGGCCTGACGGCCGCGGACCTGGACGGGGATGACGTCCCGGACATTGCCGTTTCGCGTCGCGGGGGTGCCGGCGGTCTTCCGAATGGCACGACCGTCTCCGTACTGCTCAACGGGACGACCAGTTTCGACTGCAACGCGAACGCAATCCCGGACGAGTGTGACACCGCAGGCGGCACGAGTCCTGACTGCAACTCGAACGACGTTCCGGACGAGTGTGAACCGGACTGTAACCTGAATACCTTCCCCGACGAATGCGATATCGCAGACGGCACGAGCCCGGACTGCAACTTGAACGCTGTCCCTGACGAGTGCGAACCGGACTGTAACCTCAATACCATCGCCGACGAATGCGACATCTCGGACGGGCCGAGCCAGGACTGCAACGCAAACGGCATCCCTGACGAGTGCGAACCGGACTGTAACCTCAATACTATCGCCGACGAATGCGACATCTCGGATGGCCCGAGCCAGGACTGCAACGCAAACATGATTCCCGACGAGTGTGACATCACAGACGGCACGAGCCCGGACTGCAACTTGAGCGGTGTCCCTGACGTGTGCGAGTTTGAAGACATCGACTGCAACACGAACGGAATCGTTGACGGCTGTGACATCGCAAATGGGGCCCCGGACTGCGACGGGAACGGCGTGCCCGACACCTGCCAGGATGGGGACGGGGATGGGATCTTTGACGAGATCGATCCCGTAACTTTGTTCTACAGCAATGACTTCAGTGACGTCATCATCGGTGGTACGACAACAGGGACTGCGACGGACCGTGGAGATCAGAATATAGTCATTGTCGACGAACCAAACCCCGCTGGAGTTCGCACTTTAGCCAAGGCCTCGGGTGGGGCGGCGCCGGCCACCCTCAACGTCTGCAGCGGGACCGCTTCTTTCCAACTCAGCCCCGGGGATGAAATGGTCGTGACCTGCGGTAGTGTCACCATCGCCGCGGTCGCCGGAACCGTGGAGGCCACCTTCGTCGTCAGCGAAGAGACCCTAGCGATGGTGAGCCTCGAAGCGGGAAACAGTCTCTCTTTTGATTCCACGACGGCCACCTTTGAGGCTTCTGAGATGAATGTGGGTAGCGTGCTTGTGCTCGTGGGCGGACAGGAGATTCTTCTGGCTCCCGGTGAGAGTTTCAGCTTAGGGGGCCAGCAGCTTCCCGGTGACTGCAACCAGGACGCCGCCCTCGACCTCTCGGATGCCGTGTGCGCTCTGGGTGTCCTCTTCACGGGCGATCCTCCCGTTTTCCCCTGTGCAGATGGAACTCCAATCGATCCGGCCAATATTGCCCTCATCGACTGGCAGCCGGACGGCAGTATCGACCTCTCCGATCCCATTGGGATACTCAGTTTCCTCTTCAGTGGAGGCCCGGCGCACGGCCTGGCAGTTCCGGGGGCGGAGACGACCGAGTGCGTTCCTATCGTGGGATGCGCGAACAATTCCAATTGCCCA
>Ga0315336_1003078_pt1 | contig 23256 bp, 17 predicted proteins | sample ASW5metaG_FD_204512 | JGI IMG/M metagenome (GOLD analysis project Ga0315336, IMG submission 204512) | Ammonia-oxidizing marine archaeal communities from Monterey Bay, California, United States - ASW #5 | ecosystem: Environmental > Aquatic > Marine > Intertidal zone | place: USA: California... | reverse complement strand
CACACGTGCGGGTTCCCGCCGTGTGGAACGGAACACTCGCGAGTTCACTCCCGGCGGTTCGCCGCAGAAGCAGCGGGCAGCAAGAACAGCCTGCCGGCACCGGAATCGAGTGACAGTTGCAGCCCGTGCATGTCGGGGCTGTCGTCGTTCACGGCGATCTCGCGGCCCGTTTTCGGATCGACTTCCCGGATCTGATCGATTGGCACATCGAATTCGACTGTTGGCCATGCGGTGTATGCGAAGCGGTAGTTCTGCAGCATGACCGCGCGGCGTCCCGCCGTGTGACGAAACATTCCCACCAGGTAGTCGTGGGGAGGATCGACGTCTTGGCGGGTGATATTGGTTATCGCTGTGCCCTTGAGCACTTGGACCGGATCGTCATCCGGAGACACGCGATACACACCGGTGCTGTGGAGCTGCATCAGTGTCGGACCGAGGTTCTTGAGAGCAGCGTTGATTCGCTGAGCTTGAAACCAGTGGCGCGTTCGGCTGCCGTCGCGTCGGATGAGTCCTCCGCCCTTGGGGAATTCGAACGTGCGCGGCGAGCCGTAATTGAAGTACAGAACTCCTTTGGCTCCGTAGGTCAGCGACGTGTAAATCTGCCAGCGGAGCTGAGATTCCGTGGGGTCCGTGTGCGGGCCGAACGGCATGGCGTTGAAATAGTTCCAGAAGGGAATGCCGGCTTTGAGCGCGTGGCGGCGGACGGTGTCCAGGTTCTGGCAGTAGCGGTCGCGGGTATCGCGTGCCGGTTTGAAGATCGGGTAGTGATCCATCGAGAGCACGTCCACCGCGACCTTCTCCAGAAAACCCGCCACGTATTCCTCGTACGTCGCGGCGCCGAGTTGCCGGCTGTTTGCATAGTTGGGGAACAAGTTGATGTAGGCCAGGCGTCCGGGTTGTGCCTGGCGGAGTTGGCGGACCTGCTCTGCCAAGCGGTCGAATCGGTCGGAATTGGGTTCATCGAACAGCCGGTAACCCAGGCACGCCCTGCCGGCGGGCAGCTTGTCGAATGGGATGCCGGGGCAGTGGACCAGGGCGTCCAGGTTGTGCCGGCCGCAGAGATCGATGTGTTCCTGCGTGGCTGATGCCGACGAATCGTTCCGCAACGGTCCGAAGACCAGGGTGAAATTGGCTTCGGCGATCTGCCGGATCCAGCGTTCCGTGTTGCCGTCCGGCAGGTTGGTCCAAAAGGCACCGATCATGATGCGTTGCTGTTCAAATCGAAGTGGACGATTTTTCGAGGGGCTTTGTGGATCGTCACACCGGGCTGATCCTCCGACGAGCAGGAGGAGGATTGTCGCGGACAGCAGGCAACGTGGAACTGGTCGGTGAGGGTCAGGTTGTTTCATGTCGGCCTCCTTGTTGTCGACGAACTCTTGGTGGACTGCTGCTGGCTGCGGTATTCGAAGCTCGATCTGTGGAATATCGCCGACAAAGCCCGTGCCAGCGGATCGGAGGCTGCCTGTGGTGGAGAGTGGCATCTCGATCAGCCGACGGCTCGCGTCAGTCTACACGGGATTGCCGCGGAGGGCGCGTCGACGTGTCGCGGACTGCCGGCGGTTGCCGGGTCATCAGGCTGATGAGCGGATGTTGTTTGCCATGCGCGGTCGATCCGCCGCGGGAGTGGGGGCTCGATGTGCCGGTTGTGTGTATAGTGGTCTGCCGATCTGGAATGTCTGGCCTTGCGGGAACACAGTCCATGAATGACATTTGCTTTTCGACTGCACGAGAACTGGTACGCAGGATTCGCGCTCGTGATTTGTCCTGCCGGGAAGTCATGCAGGCTCATCTGGACCAGATCGACCGCGTCAATCCTCGCGTCAACGCCATCGTGACGCTGCTACCGGATCGGGCGCTTGAGCGGGCCTCGGAAACGGATGACATGCTGGCCCGCGGCCAGGACCCGGGACCGCTGTGCGGGTTGCCGATTGCGCATAAGGACCTGGTGCCCACCCGGGGGATCAAGACAACCTACGGTTCGCCCATCTACCGAGACCACGTTCCCGACCAGGATGCCTTGATTGTGGAACGGATGCGAGCGGCCGGTGCGATCACCATCGGCAAGACGAACACGCCTGAGTTTGGAGCCGGCAGTCAGACCTTCAACGAGGTGTTCGGAGCGACCTGTAACCCCTACGATTCCACAAAGACGTGCGGCGGAAGCAGCGGCGGAGCGGCAGTCGCCTTGGCGTGTGGCATGATTCCCATCGCCGACGGCAGCGACACCGGGGGCTCGCTGCGGAACCCGGCCGCATTTTGTAACGTGGTGGGTTTCCGGCCTTCGCCTGGTCGTGTCCCGATGTGGCCTCAGGAAGTCGGCTGGTTTCCGATTTCGGTTCAAGGGCCGATGGCGCGCACGGTGGCGGACACCGCGCTGTTGCTCAGTGCTCTGGCGGGTCCCGATACCCGTTCGCCGATCGCGCTGAACGAACCGGGGGACCGGTTTCGCCAGTCGCTGGATCGTGACTTTCGTGGAGTGCGGATTTCGTGGAGTGCCGATTTTGGGGAGCTGCCGGTTGATCAACGGATCGTCGAGGCGATGCACGATCAGCGTGGTGTCTTCGAATCGTTGGGCTGTGTGGTGGAAGATGGTCAACCGGATTTTCAGGGCGCCGACGAATCATTCAAAGTCTGGAGAGCCTGGCGATTTGAACTGAAATTCGCCGATCTGCTGGAAACCGATGCCGAGCGTGTCAAGGACACGATTCGTTGGAACGCCGACGAGGGACGCAAACTCACGGGGCCACAGATTTCACGCGCGGAACGGCAGCGGACAGAGCTGTATCATCGAGTGCGCGAGTTCATGCGCGAACGCGAATTCATGGTGTTTCCAGTGACGCAAGTGCCCCCGTTCGATATTGATCAGCCATTTGTCGAGCAGATCAACGGGCAGCCGATGCAGACCTACATCGACTGGATGAAGTCCTGCTACTACATCACCGTGACCGGGTTGCCGGCGATCAGCGTTCCTTGCGGGTTCACGTCCGACGGTCTGCCGGTCGGCTTGCAGATCGTGGGACGTCATCAGGCGGACTTCAGTGTCCTGCAACTGGCGCACGCATTCGAACAGGCGACCGGCTGCTGGAAGCAGCGACCTGTTGTGGTTGCGGATGGCTAAGCGGATTCGCTCCCGTTGAAGCGCAGTTTGCGGAGATTTTTTGGCGGTGAGGTTCACTCCACGATTGCGGACCGGCTACTGAACGGGCTTTGTCTGGGGCATCCCGCATTGAGGGTTGCAACAATGATTGTTTTTGGCCAACCTGCCGGGATGTGACATTGTCACCTGTGTTGGATCGATTATCGCATTCATATTTCAAACGATGAGGCTCTCGATGTCACCGCTCGATCTGACGCTGGATGTGCAACAGTGCCGGGATCGGCAGGCTCGGCTGCAGTCGGTTATGGAACGCATGGAAGTCGACCGTGTGCTGCTGCTGGCTCCGGAAAATGTGCAGTGGTTGACGGGATTCCGTCCGCATCGACTGATGGCTGCCGCGACCACTCTGGATCTCGACGGCACGGTATGTCTGTCGGTGCCCAACGCAGAACCGGAAGGTGTGGCTGCTGATCACGTGGCGGTTTATGAAGCGCAATGGCGAGCAACGCTGCGGCAAGAACAGGCGCTGGCGGCTGCCGAGGCACTCAATGGTCTGGTGGGCAAGCGGCCGGCGGCCAGGAAGCTGGCGGCCGAGTTTTCGCTGTGTGGTCCCCTGGCAGAACTCGGACCGGACTGCGGCGTCTCAACCGGCTGTGTGGACATCGAGCCGCAGCTCTGGAAACTGCGGCGATTCAAACACGACGACGAATTGCGGATGATCATGCGGGCCATCGAATGCACTGAGTCCATGTACGGGGCGGCGCGGGAGATGATTGGTCCGGGTGTTACGGAACTGGACGTCTTTAACCGACTGCACGCCGCCGCCGTGGACGTGGCTGGAGAGCCGCTTACGGCGCTGGGGAACGACTTTCAATGCAATTCGCCCGGCGGACCACCGCGTTGCCGCGCCGCGCAGAGCGGCGAGTTGTTCATCCTGGATCTGTCACCTGTCTATCGCGGCTACTATGCCGACAACTGCCGCACGATCGCTGTCGCGGGGCCGCCCACGGACTGCCAGATGGATGCCTGGCGGCGGATTGTGTCCGTTCTGGAAATGGTGGAAGCGACCGTGGTTCCCGGCATGTCCTGCGCCGAAGTGTTTCGTCGTGCCCAGGAGGAACTTGACGACTACCGGCCGGACGCGTTTTTTCATCACCTGGGTCATGGCTTTGGCCTGTTTCCCCATGAAGCACCCCATCTGAATTCCGCCTGGAATGACACGTTCGAACAGGGAGACGTATTTACCGCCGAACCGGGACTGTATGGCCCGGAACTGCGGGCGGGGATTCGCTTGGAGCAGAATTATCGAGTGACAGCTGACGGAGTGGAACGCTTGACCTCGTTTCCACTGGACCTCTGATTCGGTCGGGATAGCGCTTGCTGCATTGTCTCGGGACGCTCAGATGTCGGTCGTCCGAACAGAGACGGGTTGCGACGCGGAACGCTCATTCCCGATCGCGAGTTGGAATCTGCGTGGAGCCTCCACAGTCCTTGAAACGGAATCCACCGTCGACGGGCAGGATGCTGCCGGTAATGTAATCGGCGGCCGGCGAAGCCAGAAACGCGGCCGCGCGGCCGATGTCTTGCGGAGTCCCCAGACGACCCCAAGGCAAGGCTCGGCCCCGTTCCTCGATCACGGCGGCAGAAAACGTCGCGCGTTCACCGGGCGTGTCGATCCAACCGGGTTCGATGGCATTGACGTTGATTCTGTGGGCGGACAGTTCGACCGAGATGGTCTGCGTCATCAGGTTCAGACCGGCTTTGGCCGCGCCGTAGGCCGCCGAGCGTGCGAAGGGCATTTCGGCTTGCACACTTGAGATCAACACGATTTTACCCCCGCCTCCCCGCTCGACCATATGCCGCGCCACCAATTGGCTCATGTGAAACCCGCTGATCAATGTGCCGTTGATCACGGCTTCGAAATCGTCGGGATCGTATTCCAGGAAATCGCAGCGACGTCCGTAGGCGGGATTGCTGACCAGGATGTCGATCTGCTCGCAGTGCGCGAGCGCGCTGTCGACGAGTTGCTCACATCCTTGGCGGTGGAACACGTCGGCTTCGATGGGTGTGCACCGCCGTCCCAGTCCGCGGATCTGCTCAGCGGTCGACGCCAGATCGCTGCTTTCCGGGCGATCGTTGATGACCAGGTCCGCTCCCTGTCGCGCGAGTTCCAGAGCGCAGCCTTGTCCAATGCCACGCCCGGCGCCGGTCACCAGAGCCGTTTGTCCCTTGAGTTCCACGGTGTTCAGCCTCCCCTCATGATCGAGCATCGGTTCCCAGCAACGGCCGCCGTGTGGAATCAGCCGGAGAATCAGGCTAGCATCGCTCAAGCGGGCAGCGAATTCTGCCTGCAGAATGCTATGTGGTCCGTTTGCGATCTTATCACGTTTGCATGTCGAACACAGGTGGGTCAGCTTCTCTGGTGGCGTGATACCAGCCGTGTCAGTGCGACTGAGATCGGTTGCTGGAGCTGCGTTGGACTTTGCCTGGGGTGCGCGATCAAAGGGGCGGAAATGGGACAGCTCAGGATTGGTGTCAGCGGGTCGGGGTTCATGGGTCGCACGCACGTCGATGCCGCAAATCGACTGGAGACGACTCAAATCGTCGCCGTCACCGGCGGCACGCGGGCTGCAGGCCTGGCGGCAGACTACGAAATTGCCCTGGAACCGTCCGTGGAGTCCCTGGTCGCTCGGGACGACATCGATGCGTTGGTGATTGCGACACCTCATCATCTGCATTGCGCGGAAGCGCTGGCCGCGGCTGCCGCCGGAAAACATGTCCTGGTCGAAAAACCATTGGCCACGTCGATGGCTGACTGCGACCAGATGCTGGACGCATTTCGCTCACGTGGGCTGACACTGTCTGTGGGGTACCATCAACGGTTCCGTGAATCGAATTGGCGGACACGGGACCTGATTCAGTCGGGCCGAATTGGGCCGGTGCGATGCGTTCAGATGTCGGCGTTGTTCGACATCAATGCCATGCGGGCCGACGCTGGATTTGGCGGTACCTGGAGTTGGTGGAGTGATCCGCTGAGTGTTGCCCATTTGATGAACAGCGCGCCGCACAATATCGATTTGTGTCGTTGGTGGTTGAATACCGAAGTTTCCGCAGTGTCTGCCCGGAGTGGAACGTATCGTGAGCAGAATCCCAACGAGAACACGACGATGGCTCTGTGGTCGTTTGCGGACGGAGCGATGGGCAGTTTTTGGTCATCCAGTGTCTTGCCGTCTCCCGGATTCGAGGGTGAGGGATTTCGGTTTCGATTCATGGGGGACGATGGAGTGATCGACCTGGACCCCTACGGACAGTTGCGGGTTGGTCGCGATGGCGCATGGGAATGCGTGTACGAACAGCCGCCGGTGGGACATGATGACTCCAACTCAGCCTTCTCGCTGGCCAGAATGCAGGCCTATTGCGATCAGATGCAGGGCTTCGTCGATTCTGTCGCAGGCCAGGTGGGTGGCGAAGGCACGGCGGCGGACGGACGCGCGGGAGTTGCCGCGGTGCTGGCCATGTTGGATGCGGCACGCACGGGGACAACGGTTTCAGTGGACGCTTAAACCGGACCACAATGGCCGTGGGCTGCCGCTGCGGATCCGGTGATTCAGATTGTGACGACAGGACCAGCCGAGTCGCATGCACTCTGTGGCGGTCAGATGTTGTCGAATCGTCGAGACTGATGCTACAATTATCAGAGACGTGGACTGTACAGGTTGCCTGTTTGCCGTTCCGTACTTGCGGCGACGTGCACCCCTTCGGTCTTGAAGCCGCAAACGCATGTACGCTGCTGAACGTTGTCGAGTTTTATCGTGTGCCGTTGTTCGGCGGCGCATCCCGCCCGAAAGTCGATTGCATGTTGTCGAGGGGAATGATTACGGGAGCGAGCCTGGCGGCCACGGTCGCCCTGTGCGCGGTTTTCGCAGCGAATTTGTCTGCCAGCGAGCCGTTGCACGTGCGTTTGGATGCGATGCTGGCTATGTCCCGCCCCGAGGCAGCCGAAGCCACACCGAGAAGTTCAGATGCTGAGTTCTTGCGTCGAGTGCATCTGGATCTGACGGGGCAAGTGCCCGCTGCGGCAATAACTCGGAGTTTTCTGGCTGACACCGGCACGGACAAACGCGCGGCACTGGTCGATCGCTTGCTGGCCGGTACGGCTTACGGTTGGCGTATGCAATACGTGTTTGACGAGATGATCATGGAGCGTCGACCGGGGACGGTGATTCCGAACGACCTCTGGCGCGCGTATCTCCGCGAATCATTCTGGAACAACAAGTCCTGGAAACAGCTGGTTGAAGAACTGTTGTCCGCAGACGCCTCCGATACAAAAACTCGGGTGGCAGCAAAATTCTATCTCGATCGCGATGTGGATCTCGATCTGCTGACCCGTGACGTGGGACGTGTATTTCTGGGAGTCGATTTGCAGTGTGCACAGTGTCACGATCACCCTGCGATCGATGATTATCCTCAAGTCCATTACTACGGCATCAAGGCGTTCCTGCAACGCACCTATTTGTTCACGCATCCCAAGTCGAAACAGAAGCTGTTGGGAGAAAAAGCTGAAGGCACGACGAAATTTACGTCGGTGTTCACCGATCAATCGGCGGAGACACAGCCGCGGATGTGGGGGCTTCCAGAAGTGGTTGACCCCAAAGGCATGGAAAAGAAATATGTAACCGCTCCGGACAAGGACAACGCGGGAGTCCCGGAATACAGTCGCCGTTTGCAACTGGCCCGCGCGATGGTTTCCAAGGACAACGTTCGTTTTCGGCAGAACATCGTGAACCGCATTTGGGCCTTGCTGATGGGCCGCGGGTTGTACGAGCCGTTGGATTTGTGGCATGTCAAGAATGCATCCTTGAATCAAACGGTGCTTGAATTGTTGGCCGATGGATTCATGGAACACGATTACAACATGCGTTGGCTGTTCAAGGAGATCGCCCTGACGGCAGCATACCAGCGGAGCAGTCGCGTGACTGGCGATCAGTCACTGGCGGATGTGTCCCGAGGGCGGAGTGCCGGGCTCAAGCCTCTGTCTCCCGAACAACTGGCCTATTCGATGATGTTGGTGACCAATGTTACCGATCTGGTCCAGGCTGAAACCGAGCAAAAGCTGTCCGAGCTTGAGCCGCTGGTCGGGCCATCTCAAAGAGCGGATCCCAGGTGGCGCGACCGGGCGTTTCATGATGCCGTGTCGTCTCATGTGGAATTGTTCGTCACACGATTCGCTGCGCAGGGAGGGCAGAAGACCGGCCTCGACGCCAACGCCAGCCAAGCCTTGTTTCTATTGAATGGACAGCAAATCTCAGACTGGTTGCAGCCGAAGTCCGGGAATCTGATCGAGTGTCTCGTGCAGCTTCAGGCTGGCGGCGAATGTGCCGAAGAACTGTATATCCGCGTGCTGAATCGGCCTCCGTCCGCTGCAGAATCCGCGGAGGTCACGGATTATCTGAAGTCGGCCGATACGCGCGAACTGGCGATTCAGGAACTTGTGTGGGCGCTGCTGGCGTCCGCCGAGTTTCGCTTCAATCATTGATATTGTTACACTGCAATTGGGGCAACATCACTGAACTGTGGGTTGCTGAGAGTCATCGTTGGCCGGAAGGGATCGGATCAACCAAAGAGGATTGAAACGATGCGACGTGATTACGGGTGTCACCGTTTGGACCACGAGCTGTCTCGCAGGAGTTTTGTTGCCGGAACCGTCGCTGGCACGGCGGGTCTGACATCCCTGGTCTCTCCCGGACAAGCGGAGGTCTTGCGGAAAAGCGGTAAGCGGATTTTGCAGATTTATCTGCAGGGTGGTCTGAGCCAGCTGGAAAGCTGGGATCCCAAACCGGGCACACTCTACGGAGGGCCATTTCGAGCGATCACGACGTCGGTGCCGGGGGTTCACATTTGTGAGCTTCTGCCGCATGTGGCCCAACGCATGCATCTGTTGTCGATTGTGCGCAGTTTGAACCTCAAGACCAACAGCCATCACGACGGGCGGCTGTTTATGGAAATGGGCCGCCGCGCGGGTGTGTACCCCTATGTGGGGGCCGTGGCAGCCAAATATCTCGCGCCTCCCAATGCCGCTCTGCCCGGGTACATTCACGTGACCACCCGCGGACTGACGGACAACACCGAGGCCTTCCTGGGCGCCCGCTATGCTCAATTGAGATTGCTGGGCCCCAAGACTCCCGAGGACATGGTGCGGCCGGAAGGCATTTCCAGCGCATCGGCGAATCGCCGCGACCAGCTGCGCAAGCGTTTGAACCGACGCTTTGCCAGCGGTGGGGCCCAGCCGGCATATACCGAGGCATACAATGCCACGTTTGATATGGCGGAAAAACTGATGTTGCGCAAGAAACTGTTCGAGGCCGAGCCAGCTGCCAGTGATCTGGCGCGGTACGGCACTCACCCGTTTGCCAGGAACTGTCTGTTGGCCCGCTCCCTGCTGAAGAACGGGGCGACGTGTGTCAAAGTCACGCATCACGGTTACGACACACATGCGGAGAACTTCAATTTCCATCTGGAACAGCTGGGCGAATTCGACCGGACATTCTGCATGCTGTTGGACGATCTTCACGACTCCGGCATGTTGGACAGCACGCTGGTGATGATCATGTCGGAGTTTGGCAGAACGCCGAAGATCAATCAGAGATACGGTCGCGACCACTGGGGCACGGCCTGGTCGGTTGCCCTGGGTGGATGCGGCGTGCGGCCCGGGGTGGTGGTCGGCGCTACGAACAAGCTGGGAACGGAAGTGTCGGATCGAGAAATCGACGGGGGACACCTGTTCCACACCTATTTTCAGGCTCTGGGCCTCGATAGCACGCAAAACCACGATCTCGATGGTCGGGCTGTTCCCATAGGCGATCCGGCGCGGGCGCCGATCACGGAGTTGCTGGCATGACTGACGGCCGAGTCACCGGTCCGGAACCGCCACCGTTGCCGCGGAATCCGCCACCACCGATCGATGTCCGACAGACACATGTTGTCTCTGAGTTTAAGCACGACGTGCCGCTGACAACCTGCCGCATAGCGCCCTGCGGTGGCTTTGTGTTTGCCGGCGCGGAAGATCTCAACGTCTACCGTTGGACGCTCACCGGGGCGCAAGCAGACAAGACTGTGCTGTCCGGTCACACGAGCTGGGTGCGGTCCCTGGACTTCTCACGGGATGGCCAGTGGTTGTACACGGGCGGTTATGACGGGCGGATTGGAGTTTGGCCGGTTGCTGAGGCGCGCCCGCAAGCCGCCAAGATGATTGACGCTCATCAGGGATGGGTCCGCTGGGTACGTGTCAGCCCCGATGGTCGCCTGCTGGCCTCGTGTGGGAACGACAATCTGGTCAAGATCTGGAGTCTTCCCCAAGGTGATTTGCTTCGGCAATTTGAGGGGCATGAGCGTTATCCCTATGCTGTGGTGTTTCATCCGGACGGAAGACGCATCGTCTCCTTCGATTTGATGGGTGTGATCAAAGAGTGGGAAATTGACTCCGGAAAACAACTGCACAGTCTGGAAGCCAAGTTCATGTGGGGCTTCGACCAGAAGTTTCGAGCCGACATGGGCGGCGCTCGGGATATGCGGTTCAGCTCCGATGGGAAGATCCTGGCGGTCGCAGGCTTGAGTGATGTGAAGAACGCCTTCGCGGGGGTCCACAAGCCCATGATCCTGCTGGTGGATTGGTCCCAGCAGAAACATCTGCATAAGTTGACCGCTGATTCATTCAGCGGTCTGGCCTGGGGAGTGCGTTTTCATCCTCAGGGCTTTATTGTGGGCGTTGGTGCTCCGCAAGGAGGCAACAAAGGGATGCTCTGGTTCTGGAAGTCTGGCGAGGAAAAGCCCTTCCACAGCGTGACGCTTTCCCATTGTGGTCGCGGTATCGATCTCACGCCTGATGCGCGTCGCGTGGCCGTGGCGCAGTTTGACGGTTTTTTACGAGTCTACCAGCTCACCCAGCCGGAACGGCAGGGTTGATTTCGGTCGCCGTCCACAGATCATTCCGTCAGACGCCATGACTCGAAACGGCTCCTCGGGAGCGAGCTGCTTCGAGAGCCTTACGTCGCCGTTGCTTCAGTCCCCCCAGCAGTCCCAGGCTCGCTGCGGCAAACAGTGTTAGCGATGTCGGCTCGGGTGTCGAGACTGTCGTATAGGCAAATTTCAGGTCGCCGTTGGTGACGTCGTAATAACTGATACCCACCGTGCCGGATGCGTTGGACTCGATCGATGTATACGATCCCACATTGCCCGTGCTATCGACAGTCTCCGGAGTCCAACTGGTGCCGTTATACGAAGCGTACTTCAGGTCTTGATTCGTACCGTCCCGGTAACTGATGATGGGATGGCCGTGTGGGTCCAGTGCGATCGAGCTGTATTGTCCCACAGTATCCGTACTTTCCACGGTTTCCACGCTCCAGTCACTCCCAGTGTAACTGGTCATTTTGAGGTCATTTCCAGAATTGTCATAGAAGCTAATATAGATATTGTCCGACCCATCCAGAACCATTGACGTGAATTGGGCGTCGACTCCGGTTGCCGCAACCTCGGTGGACCAGGAACCGTTGTACGACGCGAACATCAGCTTTCCATTGGTCTCGTTCGCGTAACTGATTTGCGGGTTGTTGGACGAATCGAATGCGAGTGAGGTGTAGGTGCCGGTGTTCTGAGAACTATCAACAGTCTGAGTGGTCCAACTGATGCCGTCATGGGATGCCAGTTTGAGGTCACCATTCCCATCGTCGTAGTAGCTGATGTGCGGATTTTCCGATGAGTCGAGTGCCAGCGAAGTGTAGGTACCGACACCGGACGTCGCATCGACGACACCCGTTGTCCAACTGGATGAGTCTGAGTCGTAACTAGCGAATTTTAACTGGTTATCGAATGTGTCGAAATAGCTGATGCGTGGTTGGTTGCTGCTGTCGAGTGCCAAGGACGTGTATTCACCGACCGAGGCGGAATTGTCGACGGTTTCGGTTGACCAACTGCTGCCGTCGTACGACGCATATTTCAGGCTGGTGGCCGTGGCATCGTAGTAGCTGATGTGTCCATGTCCGCTGGTGTCCAAAGCCAGCGACGTCCAGCGTCCGACGGTATTGGTGCTATCGACGGTCTCCAGGGTCCACACTTCGGCCTCAACCGATGCGTTGCTGAACAGGCCGATCCAGACTGCCACAGCGAACCGCAGCCGCATATCGCGCCTGGGGCTGAAATCCGGATTGCTGACAGTTTGATTTGGGTCTTGCATCAGACGTCACCCCATGTGAAGCAGACGGCCCCAACCCCCATAGGTGAAATACCTCCCCGAGATGATACCGACTCTCTAGGGGCACCAGCAAGTCTGTTGTCGAGGATTGCTGTGAATGTCGCGGGAGTCGCGATGGATCGGCTCCAAATGTCCCGGAAGCGTGGGATTTCGGCGGGATCCTTGTGAACCTGGTCTCAGGGTGAGTCGGTGCCCGGTGGTGGTTCGGAGGCGTGTTGCAATTGCCGGGCTTGACGCGCGTGCGTTTCGGCAAGATCGGTCAGGCCCAGTTGGCGATAGGCGATTGCCAGTGACGTGTGCAGTTTGGCGTTCTTTGGCCGGACGGACAACACGCGGTTGAAATCCGTTGCCGCGTGCTGCCATTGCTGCCGCTTCAGATAGATCGTTCCTCGTGTGTCGAGCAGTTCTGCCAGATCGGGAAACTGTTCCAGCATTTCATCCACCAGATCGAGAGCGCGGTCCAGATCGGGAGGTTGTCGATGAGCGAGTGCCCAGGCCAGATTGTTGCTGATCTGGGGCATATGGGGCGCCAGAGCAAAGGCCAATTCCAGGTGTTGTATCGCGCGGGCCAGGTCATTTGTGGCAATCGCGTCGGTTCCGAGCAACAAGTGTCCTACTGCGGGGGCTTGACCGCGGGCCAGTTGATCCTGAAGAAAGTCGCGCATCCGCTGGGCTGCGGGTGATCCACTGCGTGCCACACGCAACATGCGATCGACGACTCCCGAATTCCAGGGTGTCTCCTGAAAGGCAGCCAATAATGGATGATCCTTCGTGGCAGTCAGTGGCTTCACATCGGGACGTGCCTGCTGTTGATCCCAGTGTTTCACGTAAAGTACCGACAGGGTTCTGGCAATCTTTTCTGAGCGTTGGGGTTTGGGGATCTGTTTCAGAATTGCGATGGCCTGGGGAAAGTCACTCAGGATTTCGGCGGCGGTTGTCGCGTGTAAACGGATCGCGACATCTTCTGGCGAGGATTTCAATTGCTCGCGGCAGAAACTCAGAACAGACACGGCGATTTCTCGAGCCGACGTGAGGTCGCCCTGGTCGGCAAACAGCCGAGCCAGGTTTAAGCGTGGAATCAGATGGCGGGCTTCGCTCTGATTCAGGTGGAATTGTGCGGACTGAGCATCACCGATGGCCAGTGCCAATTCTGCTGCGAACAGACGCTCGTTGGGTTTCAAGTCATTCTGGCCGTGAAACAGTTTCAGCGCCTTGGTCAGTAGCTCGATGCGCCGGGTCTCGCTTTGCGAGTCGTCGTTTGATTTCAGCTGGGTCGACCACTTGAGGTAGTAATTCGCCAATCCCAGGCGACAGGGTCCAAGCGGTTCCAGTGCGATGCCGTCACGCAGGGTACGTTCTCCCAGTTCGGGATTCTCGGATAGTGCAAAGCACTCCGCGAGTGACAAGCGTTGTTGTTGGTTATCGGGATCGGATTCCAGGAGAGCCTGGATTTCTTGCGCGGCATCTTTGGCTTCGCGTTGGGCGTCATCGCGACGTCCCAGGCGCTGCAGAGATCTGGCTACGGCGAGACGCTGTTCGCCTCCCTGGTCGGCCATGGAACTGAGGAATGGTTCTGCATCGGCCAATCGGCCTTGTCGCAGAAAGAGCTTGGCCAGCAATGGCGCAGTGTCCTCCTTGAAACTGGCGTTGTCTTGGACTCTCAGCAAGTCGGCCAGGACGAGATCGAAATCCGCCTCGGGCAATGGACCGACAGTGGCATCCAGATGATTGCGGGCCAGCCAAATGTGTGCCGGACCAAAGCCGCGCCGATCGCGGGGTGCGATGTCCCTCATCATCTGCACCGAGTGTCTTAGGTGTCTACCTTTGTGAAGGGCTTGCGCCAATTGAAACCAGGCACCGTGATCATCGGGATTGCGATTCACAATCCGTCGCAGAAGCAGACTTGCAGAATCATAGTGGCCCTGATTGAGGTTCTGATTGGCTCGAGATCGATAGCGCTCGGTCGTTCGCGATTCAAGTTCTGAACCGATCCAAAGAGCGCTCAAGCAGCAAATTCCAACTCCGATACACGGCAGTCCCCACAGGATGTTGACTGGGTTGCGACTTTCCCAGTATTCCATAACGAACTGGATCACATGGGACAGCAAGCTCTCAGGCCGTTCGCTGGGCGCGTAGTTCATGTCCCGGTCTCCGCTGTTTGCCAGAGACTCAAAATACGTTTGCGCGCGTCATCGAACTGTTGATGCAGATGCTGTCGCTGCCGCTGCGTGAGATCGACCTGCGTAGAGACGAAGATCTGCAGCTGATACACGTTACGACTCATCATTTCGCTCATGTTCCGCGTGCCGACCAGATAATTTCCCATCCGCGTGGCAGCGATTCGGTCGTGGAAACGTCGTACATAATCGTGGTCGGCTGCCGGAGCGGCCAGCGGTTTGCCGTGTTCATCGAACAGTGCGAACATCAAATACCCCGCTTCACCTGTGTTTCTGCGGAAACGGACTTCTATGTAGGGACCGGATTCGGTGGTTTGTAGCCCCTCGTGAATGGTCTGGTCGGTCAATGTCCAACCACGATGAACGTAGCAGGTGGTCAGGTTGTGTGAATCGATGAACGGGTAGTCCAGCGCGATGGTGGCGTCGTACGAGTGTCCACGGTAATGCCACAATCGAGAAACGTTGCCCTGCGATCGTCCGTCCTCACGCCGCTGCACCTCGAAACTCTGGAGTTCCCACGCGCCGAGTGTGGCCGGCAGCGAGTCTCTGGTCAGTCGCGTGCGATGTTGTGCTGTGTCTGCCTGCCATTGTTCAGCGGTTGCTCCGCCCGTGAAGGTCACGACTTGTAGGCCCAAGACAACGGCGAACAATCCTGCGCACCACAAAGGTGGCGGCGGCATGATCGCATCTGGGGTCGTTGATTCAGACGACGCGAAGCGTTCCATGTCGTCTGTGTCGAACTCCGGTTCGCCTGATGATTGGAAACCGGCCACCCAACGGTTCCAGGCCAGACTCAAGGGAGTGGGTTCTCCGTCGATCCCGTCAATCGGATCTGCAATGAATTGCAGCAGATGATCACAACTAACAAGCATCACGCAGGACACCGCGAAGGCACCAAGTCCCAGCAATTCGTGACCCCAGCCACTGGACAGGTCGAGTCGGGTGACCGGGTCCAAGAGTGTGATCGCAAGAATCCGCAGCACATTGCCGAGCAGCGACCACACGCCGCTTGCCGCAATCAAGGCCAATATGTGCCACACGCGTCGGCGTTTCCAGAGTCCAAACAGGGTGGATACCGCGACCAATGCAAAAAATGACTGCACTCCACTGCAGGCCTCTTCGACGAGCACCTGGCGATTCGTGAATTGGATGACCGTGCCTTCCAGCAAGTGATTGTATTCAAGCAGGTCCAAGACCCCGCTGGACAGCATGGCTGTCATGCGCTGCAGAAATTGCACCAGACGAATGTCCAGGTTGAATGGAGGAGGCACCAGGATCCACAGGGCACTCATGATTGCCAGCAAACCGCACTGTGGATTCTGTCGTTGTGCGGACAACGCCCAAGATGTACATGCCAACAGAAACGCGACCATGCCCATCCAGGGGGACCCGAACAATACACCGCCGATCAGGATCGTCAGCGAAATCAACAGAAGTGGCGTCCGCAGCATCGCCGACCAGCGGCGTTCTGTGGATGGCTGCGGATGATGCGTGACGGCCATGGCTGCGTTCCAGCGAGACCGGGCCAGTAAGACCAGCATCAACACAAACAGAGGGTAGAACTGATAACGCGGCTGTCGCCACAAATTGCTGAAGTGGATCGCGACCAGCGGGGCTTGCGACATGAAGATCAGGCCCCAGACGATCCAGAATCGCTTCCGGTTTCTTGGACGCGAACTGGGTAGCGGATTCAGGTGCGGTGCCGGTTCGATCGCGGGATCGCTGGCGATACGACTTTGTCGTCTACGTCCGTGGGCCACCGTTGGCATCAATCGGGTCCGTCAATGGTGCGTTGGCCCGGGCCGATCATTCGGAGCCAAACGGCTGCCGTGTCACGAGTCGGGAGGTCTCAGTCCATGTCCTAAAGCCGGGTGCACGCGAACCGAGAGCAGCAACACGGGGAGCGATTCGTGTCAGGCTCGATAACACTTTCGATGGTCGGTTTCAGTTGCGTCTTGCCGTTTATCCGGATTTCTCGCTAGCGCTGAACTTATGCTCAAAACCAAGCATACATGTCCCATCGTACAGCAGTGACTAAGCTGTGTATGTGTTGTTTCTTAACGAAACGATACGATTTCCAGACATCGCTTGTGGTCACATCGTTAAAATCGGACTACACACAATGGATGCGTGTTCACCATTGCTGTCAGTCCTCGGTTGGTCCGATCTCCCGTCTCTGCCACCTCAAGAATTCATGCGCCGCTTTGCTGCTCTTTGGCTGTCGTGATTCCGCAATCGCGGCCGAACGTGGTCTGGCTGCGTTGCCCGTCTGCGCGGGGAGGGCCGCAGGCGTTTGGTGCGTCCCAACGGCGATTGTCGCCGCGCCGCATGATCGGGCACCGACGTCTGTTGGTCTGTGGGTGGGATGATCCGTGGCCCGGTCGCCTGGAGGCTGCCCTGTCGGCCCGCGATGGTTGTTCGCTGCGCAGGGATGAACGTCGAGCCTCCACTGAAGTTGCGTTTTGTGGAATCCGTTCCACGCCCAGCGGGATTTGAAACGGGTCCGCTTGCGTTGTTTGGCCCCGGTGCCCCCAAAGCCGCGGAACCCATGTGTCGGTTGAGGTCAGAGGGATTCCGGATGAGCTGGTTCAGTGACTGGATAGACCGCGGCTTGGTGGACAGACGCAAATAGATACGAGACCATGTACCGTCAACTGCATCGCCGTCTGGCTGCGCTGCAGAAGGCTGACTTGTCCGATGTGAGACTGGAGGTGGTCATGACACGCTCATTGTTGTTGGCGTTCGCTGTGACAATGCTCAATACGATTGGCAGCTCGGCGGAACCCGACGCATTTTTTCGCAAGGACGGTGGACTTGAGTCGTCGTTGGGCCAGAAGCTCCCATCCAACCTCGCGCCGAAAGACGCTGTGGTTTGGGAGCAGCCCTTATTGCCGGGCAATTCGACGCCCTGCATTCATGGTGATGCGATCTACGTCACCACCTGGGATGCCGAGAAAAAACAGCTGGCCATCGTGTCGCTCGATAAGAACAGTGGTCGCCGGTTGTGGACGCGTGTGTTGCCGCCCACTCCCATCGAGCGTGTGCATCCGGTTGGGAGCCCCGCATCGGCCAGCCCGGCCTGTGATGGTGAACGTGTCTATGCGTTCTTTGGCAGCTATGGTCTCGTGTGCTGCGACCTCAAAGGCAATCTGTTGTGGTCCAAAGCCCTGGGGCCGTTTCAGGATGAATTCGGAGCGGCCAGCTCGCCCATCCTGTTGGACGACCTAGTGATCCTCAACGAAGATCATGACGTCGACAGTTTTGTGATCGCGATCAATAAGTTGACGGGAGAAACGGTCTGGCGGCAGCCCCGCGGCGAATTCACACGCAGTTATTCGACGCCCGTTGTCTGGGAACACGGGGGACAAAAACTGGTGGTGATCGCCGGTTCGCTGAAGTTGGTGGCCTACGATCCGCGGGATGGCAAACCCGTCTGGTGGGTCCGTGGCTTGTCACGGATCGTGGACACGACACCGGTGATTTTTGGTGACCGCCTTTACCTGGCGACTTGGACACCGGGAGGCGACCAGGCGGAGCGGATTGCGATGCCGGAGTTCGCAGAGGGGCTCAAGTTGCACGACAAGAACGGCGACGGGGCAATCGGTCGAGACGAATTGCCCAAGGACAGTCCCGTGACGCCGCGGTTTTTTCGGATGGATACGAACCTGGATCAGCAGCTTTCCAAACCGGAGTGGGACCGACATCGCCAAGTGTTCGCGCTGGCTCAGAATGCCGCGATCGCGGTGCGTCCGGGAGGGCGTGGTGATGTGACCGACACGCATGTCGACTGGGTGTATCGCCGCGGTCTGCCCACCGTTCCCAGTCCCCTGGTCTACCAGGGCGTGATGTACATGGTGAAGGACAGCGGTGTGATCACGGCTCTCGATGCGCAGACCGGCCGATTGATCAAACAACTGCGGGCACGTGGCCGCGGTAACTATTACGCTTCACCGGTGGCGGGCGATGGCAAGGTCTATTTCCTGAGCGAACGCGGAGTGCTGACGGTATTGCGGTCGGGTCAAGACCCCGCTCTGCTGTCGTCACACGATTTTACAGAACGCATCATGGCCACACCCGTGGTCCATCAGGGACGGTTTTACGTGCGCACAGATCAGTTCATGCGATGCTTTTCCGGCCCATAGGACCGACGGGTTCGCTTGGCCGGTCGTCATCAAGCTGCGACGCGATCGTTCGATCGCCCATTGGCGGCTTCTTGCGCACCCCATGCCGTGATGGTATTCGGACGGTCGCGGTTTGCTACGCTGCGAAACTGCAGATCAGAAAGCCGCGCGCATGAGACTCTTTGAAGGTACTCCGTTTGACCGGCCGCCGATCTGCGACGTCTGCGGTAAATTGGAAACGGAATGCAATTGTCTTCCGGAAAACCCGACATCTCCGGTGCCGCCCCAGAAACAAACCGCTCGCTTGTCGATTGAAAAAAGAAAGCGTGGCAAACGCGTGACATTGATTCGGGGTTTGTCGGCCGATGAAACCGATCTCCACCATCTGTTGAAGCAGCTCAAGGATCGTTGTGGCGCCGGCGGTCGCATTGACGACGGAGTTTTGGAGATTCAGGGGAGCCAACTGGAGGCCGTCCGGCGGTTGTTGAGTGAAATTGGATATCGCCTGAAAGGCTGAACGCGGGGATGACGCCATTCCGTTGACGTGCAGCATTTGATGCGGCCTCTATTGATTGGGTCTGGCATATCCAGTTTGAGGCCGATAGACTCCGTGTTCCGGAGTTCGATTCCGTCGCGGACTGAAGCGGGAATCGGATCAACGTATCCGAAGCAAATCTGACGGCGCGATTCAGGCAAAAATCAACCGCGGATGGGACGGTGGCATGCAATTCGACATTGGCGGAAATCCACATTACGGAGATTTGACAGTCTCTCTCGGAGCCGGCGAGTCGCTGTGGACCGAAGGGGGGGCGATGAGCCGCATGAGCACCCATCTGGAGCTCAAAACCCGGCTGCCGGGTGGGTTAATCCAGTCCGCGATTCGTAAACTGGTCGGTGGGGAATCATTGTTCGTTTCGGAATACACCGCGGAAAGTTCCGGCATGATCAGTGTTTCGCCGGCCAGTCCCGGGAGTGTGTTGCAACGGGAACTGAAGGGGGACAGTCTGTGGTTGACCGCCGGCGCCTTCTTGGCCTGTACGCCCGGGTTGTCATTGCGGCCCCGTTTCGGCGGTCTGCGGTCGTTTTTCTCGGGCGAAGGCGTGGTGTTGATGGAAGCGTCAGGTGAAGGTGACCTGTTCTTCAACGCGTTTGGCGGCGTGATCGAAAAGGAAATCGAAGGCGGCTTGACCATTGATACCGGGCATGTGGTGGCCTGGGAACCGACGCTGGAATACCGGATCAAGGGCATGGGAGGCCTGAAACAAACTCTGTTTTCCGGTGAAGGACTGGTGTTGGAGTTCACGGGACGAGGCAAGGTCTGGGTGCAAACCCGGCATGTCTCCGCATTGGCCGGTTGGTTGACACCCTATTGCCGTGGTTAGATGCGGCCGGACCCACAAGGGCACCGCGCCCGCAATGGTCCGTGTCCAATATGTCAGATGACAGGTGGTGAGATGAGGTCGTTCCATGGAAATTGAGATACTGGGCAAAGGTGCCTTCGAATCGGCATTGGTGCATCTGCAGCCGGGTGAGACCTTCGTGTCGGAGTCGGGTGCGATGTATCGCGCATCGACGAATGTCGACATCGATGTGACCACCCACAGCCGGTCGTCCGGTGGCCTTTTTAGCGGAATCAAGCGTCTGTTTGCGGGAGAGAATTTCTTTTTCTCAACCTACAGCACCGATGACGGCCAGCAGGGCGAGGTTGGCCTAGCGCCCACGCATCAGGGTGAGGTGCACGTGATCGAAATGGACGGTTCGTCCGATTGGCTGTGCGCCGGTGGGAGTTTCTTAGGAGCCAGTTCCTCGATCAATATCGACACCCAGTTTCAGGGGTTCAAGGGCTTCTTGACGGGAGAATCGCTGTCGTTCATCAAGGCTTCGGGGCAAGGCCAATTGCTGGTCACGGCCTACGGGCGGATTGTCTCCACCCAGGTCGATGCGGAACTGACCGTGGATACCGGCCACGTGGTCGCGTTCGAAGACACACTGCAATACACGTTGAGTAAGGCTGGAGGTTCGTGGTTCAGGTCCTGGTTGGGCGGTGAGGGCATTGTTTTGAATTTCAGTGGCAGCGGTCGCCTCCTCACCCAGTCACACAATCCGAGCGAATTCGGAAAGATTCTGGGACCAAAGTTGCCGGATCGGAGCGCGTAACATCATGGAATATGAAATCGTATCCGCCCCAACCTACAGCGCGGTGGAATGCCATCTGAATGCGGGTGAATCCATCGTGGGCGACTCGGGAGCCATGGCCTGGATGACCGACAGTATCCAGACTCAGACCTCCACCCGCGGCGGCCTGTTACAGGGCTTGAAACGCAAGTTGTTGGCGGGTGAGAGCTTTTTCCAGAATACATTTACGGCGGAGAACGGTCCGGGGACGATTGCCTTTGCTCCGGGGGCGGCGGGCGATATCCAGACCTATGAGTTATCCAACAGTGAATTGATCCTGGAACGCGGAGCCTTCCTCGCCTCGCAGACGGATGTCGATTGCGATGCGAAATGGGACGGTTTTCGAGGACTGTTGAATGAAGGCATGTTTCTGTTGCGCGTGGGGGGCAGCGGGACCCTGTTCTTTCATTCGTACGGCAGCCTGGAGGTCGTTGACGTCGAGAGCGAGTACATTGTGGACAACGGCTACGCGGTTGCTTGGGAACCGACGCTCGAATATCAGTTGACCCGTGGTCGCAAGATCCGTTCGTTCTTGTTCTCGGATCAACTCCTGTTGCGTTTTTCCGGCCGGGGCCGGCTGTGGGTTCAGTCCCGCAGCCCCCAGACTCTGGCCGAGTGGGTCCACCCATTCCGCAACGTCGAATCCAAGAACGACGATTGAGCAAGGTGGGTGTTTCCGTTATTGGACGCGGCCGATTCCACCGCACAAGGGCCGGCGTACCCGAACAGCCCGCGAACTCGAGCTGCCTTCCTGCGCAGGTGCTGCGGTTATCGCTCCGGCGGGAGCAGGGATCAGTCGCGCAGCAACGGGGCTTCGATCGTCTGTTCCGAGACACTCAGTGACCGGGCCGTATCGCAAATCTGAGACCAGGTTGTGTCGTCCAGCGGAATGCCGTTGGCCTGACGCTCGGTGCGATGCCTGGCCTCGATTTCACCGGGCACCAGGATTTCGGCTTCCGGAGTCCGCTTTTCCGCGCCCTTGACCCAGTCAATCAGCGCGCGGACTTCGGCAAAGAATGCGTCGGATGTCTGCAGCACCTGGGGGTCAATGATGATCGACAGCATCCCCTGCTCCAGTTGCTGCTTGCCTGCCTGAGTGCAGCCACCGCCGGTTAAGGCTCCCGCCAGAATGTCGGTGATCACGCCCAGGCCGTAGCCCTTGTGCCCGCCAAACGGCAAGATGGCACCCGGCGGGTCACCGTAAAACACGTTGGGGTCGTTGGTCGGGTTTCCCGCCGCGTCGATGATGCAGCCGTCGGGGACGGTCACACCCTTGTTGTGTGCCACTTTGAGTTTGCCTTCGGCGATCATTGAAGTGGAAATGTCCAGGACCAGTGGCGGCTGATCCGGGATGGGAATACCGATCGCCAGCGGGTTGGCTGACAGGCGGCGGCCGATGCCGCCCAGCGGGGCCACCAGCATGCCCAGTCCCGTGGTATTGACGAAATTCAGTGAGACCTTGTTTTCGGCGGCCACCATTTCAGCCCAGTAACCAATGCGGCCCAAGTGGCTGCTGTTCCGCAGCGCGATGACGGACACTCCATTGTTCCGGCACTTGTCGAGCCCCAGACGGATCGCTTGTTTACCCAATGCGATGCCGTAACCCATATGAGCGTCGACCAGCGCCATGGCATCGTTCTCGAACACCACCTCCAGATCGCGGTTGGCAAACACTTTGCCCTGTCGCATCCAGTCGATGTAGAAGCTGACACGAATCACCCCGTGCGAATCGTGACCCGCCAGGTTGGCCCCCACCAGGTGCTGGCCCATGCTGTCCGCTTCCTCGGGGTTGGAGCCGGCGGCTGCGAAGATGTCGCGAATCAGGACACGGAGTGGTTCAGGGGCGAAGTTCATATGTCGTTCAGTTCCTGGAATTTGCTGTTTGACGACGGATGCATGAAACGGTCGATGCACGGCTCAGCGGGCGGATGCAATTCGGCGAGACGTGTTCGCCGGTCGGATGATCGTCGGCGTCACGTTGTGCACTTTCAATCGCAAGGCTTACGGAACGCTAGCGAAAACGCGGTGGACTGGCAAGCGCCCGCGACACACACGTGAGCGAATCCAACCGAGCGTGACGATTGATTCAACGGCTGGCTGCGGCCTTCCGGGCCGCGACGATACTCAACAACAGCGATGAGGCGTCCTGGGTATCCTGCCCGAGTTCCCACACACAGATACCGGCAAGATGACCCGTGATGGCCAGGCGGGTCTTGGATCGAATCGTGCGTGGTCCGTTGAAATACACGCCCTGCACTTCGTCGATTTCCGGACGGGGATGGTGTGTTTTCACAATTTCTGCATAGGTGCGAGCGGTTCGATTCTTGATATGTCTCCCGTAAAACGGCAGGCACAGGCAGAGCTTTTCTGCGGGGCACCCCATTTTCAGGTAGCGGTCGATGTCACGACGTGATTGATCGAGCGTCGCGTGTCGCTGCG
>Ga0315336_1003077_pt1 | contig 23266 bp, 18 predicted proteins | sample ASW5metaG_FD_204512 | JGI IMG/M metagenome (GOLD analysis project Ga0315336, IMG submission 204512) | Ammonia-oxidizing marine archaeal communities from Monterey Bay, California, United States - ASW #5 | ecosystem: Environmental > Aquatic > Marine > Intertidal zone | place: USA: California... | reverse complement strand
AAGGCCGAATCGAAGTGCTGGAGCGCCACGGCTCCCATATCATCCTCGGCCAGAGCCAGGAGGAGATCGCGTCGGCCCAACAGGAAGGATTGTCCCACGCCATAAAGGTTTACCCGATGTTCGGTGTACCCTACGACGTCGAAATCCCGGAAGCCGAAGGCGGGCACGGCGGCGGCGATCCGATCATGCTCGAGCAGATTTTCGGTCCGAATCCCCCGGCGGATCCATACAACCGCGCGGCCAGCCACATCGATGGCGGTGCGTCCGTTCTGATCGGCATCAGCGCCAACGAGTCGATTCGCACCGGACTTCCGGTGCAGTGCGACGACCTCCTGGCTCTGCCTCGGGACGACTGACCAATCCAAACCGCCCGTAGCGCGGGTATGTGACCCGTGTAGCGGAGCCCAACCAGAACCCCAATCCCGTGGCACGGCGCCTCCGGCCTGTGTCCGAGAAAGGCAAAAGGAGCAGCGACCACGATGGGAGTCTACTCGACACCTGGTCTTATTCCCTCCTTGCGCCCGCCTCTTGTTCCCGCTTATTTTAGCCCACCACATGACAGATCGAAATCTCAGCCCCCAGGAGATGTTCATCCGAATTGCCGGCGAACATCGACCGAAGTTTCAATATGAAGGATTTGGCAGTTCCTTTGAGGAGTGGAGGGAAAAGGCCAGACCGGAAGTCATGTCCTGCCTCGGCAGGTTTCCGGAAAAAGTTGATGCGCGCCCGGAACTGCTGGCCGAGTGGGAGCATCGGGGACTTCGGAAACAAAAATGGGTCATCGATGCCCAGCCACATCTTTCCGCGAACCTCTATGTCAATATTCCGCCGGACGCCGGGAACAATGATCCTCGTCCAGCCCTGCTGTGTTGGCATGGACATGGCAATTTCGGAAAAGAACCCGTGATGGGCAATGATTCGAGCCCGGTCTTGCGCGAAAATATTCGAGTGCACAATTACGAGTACGGGCAGAAAATGGCCGAGGCGGGATTTATCACATTCGCCGTTGACTGGATCGGGGCCGGCGATCACAGCGATGACCGAAAGCCGAACTGGCGGTCCCGCGGCGGGGGCAGAGACTGGTGCAATCTCTATTACCTTCATGCCACCATGCTCGGTATGACGTCGATATCCATTAACGTACGCCACGGAATGGCCGCGACTGATTTTGTTTCCACGCTCCCCTTCGTGGATGAAAACCGATTGGGGGTTATGGGCTTGAGCGGCGGCGGAACCATGACGACCTGGACCGCTTTCTGCGATGAGAGAATAAAGGCCGCCGAGATCATCTGCTATAGCGACGTCTGGCGGGCGTTTGGAATTCGAGATGCCAACTATTGCGGCATGCAGGTTGCTCCCGGGTTGTTCGACCTTGTGGATTTGCCCGATTTGCAGGGTCTGCTGGCGCCGCTTCCCCTGTTGATTGATATCGGCAGCTATGACGATTGTTTTACTGTCGATACTGCCATGGAGTGTTTCCGGAAACTCGAAAAGATCTACGAAGCCGCCGGCGTCCGGGATCGCCTCGAACTCGACCTGTTCGGCGGTGGCCACGGGTGGGGGGGGAACAAGAGTGTCGAATTCTTTCGAAATGCTCTCTGATGTATTTTGACCTCCAGGTGAATGGCTATGGTGGCGTCGATTTCAACCAGAGCGATTTGAACGCCGAGCAGCTGCATACGGCTTGCCTGAAACTCAAAGAAGACCGGGTTTCCGGGATTCTCGCCACAATCATCACCGAGTCTGTTGACGAGATGGACCGCCGGCTGCGGCGGATCGTTGCGCTTCGTGAACAGGATCCGCTGGCAATGGAGCAGATTACAGGTCTGCACATTGAAGGTCCTTTTATCAATGAGCAGGACGGGTACCGGGGAGCCCATCCTCTTGACGCGGTGAAACGGGCGAATCTCGATGACATGAAGCAACTCCTGGACGCGGGGGCGGGCCTGACCCGTATCGTCACCCTCGCGCCGGAACGGGATGACGGGTTGCGGGTTACCCGGTTTCTCGCCGAACAGGGAATCGTTGTTTCCGCAGGGCATTGTGATCCTTCCCTGGATGAGCTTCGCAGCGCGGTAGACGCCGGCCTCTCTATGTTCACCCACCTGGGAAACGGCGCTCCCATGCTTATGCATCGCCATGACAACATCATTCAACGCGCCTTGAGTTTATCCGACCGAATCTGGCTCGGGCTGATCGCCGACGGAACCCATTTGCCGTTTTTCATGTTTGGTAATATCTTGAAACTCGCCGGGATTGAGCGGTGTTTCGTCGTATCCGACGCCATCGCCCCCGCAGGTCTCGGCCCCGGCCGGTATACTGTCAGCCGCTGGGATCTGGTCATCGGCGAAGACCTCGTCGCCAGGGCGCCGGACGGCAGTCACTTCGTTGGCTCCGCCATCAGCATGCCGAGAAGCGCAGACAATCTACGGAAGAAGGTTGGCTTGTCCGAGGACGAGATTGATCGTCTCACCCGGATCAATCCGAAGCTCGCAATCGGCCGGACCTAGCTCCCTTCGCCGGCACAGTGCGCTTGCCCGCGCCCAGTACACAAGCTACGGTTGGGCAAAATATGACTACTTCAGGACGAGCAGACGGGCGCCGCGAAGACTGCTTTCTTTTCCGGCCGGAGCAGATACCCCAACGGGCCAGGTTTCCCGTAATTGATGCCCATAACCATTTGTGGGCGGCGTGGGACAAAATCGACGAATACGTTGGTATTTTCGATGACGTGGGAGTGGTGAGCTACTGCGACCTGACTTCCAATATTTCCATTGAGTGGGTCGAGGGGGGCTACGCGATTAGCCCGGGTCGAATCGAGGACTTCATCGATACCTGCCTGAAGCCGTATCCCAACCGGTTCTACGGGTTTTCAACTTCCACGTTCTGCGCTCCGCTCGATCAACCTCTCTACAGCGATGCAAAAGCATTCGTGAATCAGACCCTTGAGCTACTGGAATCCGATATTGGTAAAGGTGCGCGAGGACTGAAAATTCTAAAAGAACTCGGACTCTACTACCGGGATGCCTCAGGCAACCTGATTCATCTGGATGACGAGAATCTTGCCCCGATTTGGGAAGGGGCGGGAAAGCTTGGCGTACCGGTTTTGATGCACCAGTCCGACCCGTACGGTTTTTTTCAGTCGCTGGATGATGATAATGAACACGCATACAGCTTGAGAAAATATTCCAACTGGTCGTTTGCCGACCCGAAATATCCGCGAAAAGAAGAGATTCTCGAACGGCGCGATAACGTGCTGCGCAATCACCGCAACACCACGTTTCTCCTGCCACACGTTGCAAACTTTGCCGAGAATCTGGATGAAGTCGCCCGCCTCCTGGATGAAAATCCCAACGTTTACATCGATTTGTCCGCGCGGATGGACGAATTGGGTCGCCAACCCTATTCGGCCCGCGATTTTATCCTGCAATACATCGATCGAATCTACTTCGGGACGGATATGCCGCCATCCCGGGACATGTACCGGTTTCATTTTCGAATGTTCGAAACATATGATGAGTATTTCGTGCCGCCGGACTATGACGGTACATTCGGGCGGCACCGGTGGCGCGTGCAGGGGCTTGGACTTCCGGACGAAGCATTGAAAAAACTCTACTACGGCAATGCGCTCAAACTGATTCCCGGGTTGGCCGCAGACCTGGAGCCGGTTTTCCCAAACGGGGAAGCAAGATGAAACTGGAAGGCAAACGGATTATCGTCACGGGAAGCACGGATGGAATCGGTGCTTCCATGGCCGAGAAACTGTTACGAGAAGGCGCGGAAGTCGTGCTCAACTCCCACTTGGCGGATCCTCCGGCGGAATTTTTCGATAGAATGAAAACTCTCGGTCCCTGTCATTACGTTCAGGCGGATCTTTCGACAATCGAGGGGCCACGAAAAATTGTCGAGGAGGGCGCCAAGCTCATGAACGGCGTCGACTGTTTGGTGAACAATGCCGGTACCTGTGTAGATTCATCCTTTCTGGATACCACGCCCGAAAATTTTTCCAGGGTGTTCGACTTGAATGTGCGCGGCTATTTTCTCGCTACCCAGGAATTTGCCCGAATCGTGGGGAAACGCGAATTCGACGCCTGCGTAATCTGTACCGGCTCATCCAATTCCATCCAGGCGGAGCGGGACCTGGTGCTCTACGACGCGAGTAAGGGCGCGGTGCTGATGATGGTCCGTGGATTGGCGGTGACCCTTGCCGGTCAAGGCATCCGTGTCGTCGGAGTGGGACCGGGCCTCATTCGTACCCAGTTGAACGACTATGGGCACCAGGACGACGAAAAACTACAAGGCCTCCTGGAATCGCAGATTCCCGTGGGCCGAATCGGTCTTCCGGGAGACGTTGCCGGGGCGGTGGCATTTCTTGCCTCTGATGATGCCGGATATATTACCGGTCAAATGCTCTATGTTGACGGCGGAATCACTGCGCTTCAGATGACTTATGAGTTGCGAGAAGGTATAAGCTGACCCCTTTCCCTTCCACAACCACCACGAAAGACCCTCCCCTGTCCGACGGCCGCCTGGTAGCAGTGACCTGCCTTTTGGGGAGTATCCTCGTCTACTCCTCGATGCCGGTCATCCTGAAGTACTTCACCGACTACATTGACGGGTGGACCGCGAACGGCGTCCGATACGGCTTTGCCGCCATACTGTTTGTGCCCGTACTTCTGTTTCATGGTAAGAGCATGCCGGGCGGGCGAAGTATCTGGAAGGCCGCAATTGTACCCTCGGTCATCAATGTCACGGGCCAGGTAGGTTGGGCATGGTCGCCGTACTACAATGATGCGACCGTCGTGAGTTTCGTCATTCGGTGTGCATTTCCCTTTTCGATTATTTTCGGATTCTGGTTTCTTCGCCGGGAGCGCGCGCTGGCCGGGAGTCTCGGATTCTGGGTCGGCGCGGCGGTCACTGTTCTCGGCGTCATCCTCATGTATTCCGGGGGGCTGGATCACGGGGGAAGTTCGCCCTTCGGACTCTTTCTGCTGGTGAGCACCTCCGCCTGCTGGGGCCTCTACAGCGTCTCGGTCGGTTACTATATGTCCGGGTATCCCTCGCTGTTGGCGTTCAGCGTAATCTGCATCTATACTGCTCCCGGACTCGTCGTCCTCATGTTGCTGTTTGGAGACTACAATGCCCTGGGTGATTTCTCGCCGTTTCGCTGGTTCATGCTGCTGGTTTCAGGAATCCTGGGAATCTCTATTGGCCACGTATTGATGTACAAGATAATCAAGGTGCTGGGACCGATCGCCATGGAGGCCGGGCATTCTCTACTGCCTTTGGGTTCCCTCATTTTCGCGGCCGCGTTTCTCGGTGAACGGATGTCCGGCAGTCAATGGGTTGGGGGGAGCCTACTGATCGTCGGTTCTCTTGGAATCATCATACCCCGATTATACCTTGCAAATCCCGGTTCCGGCGAAGATGGTCAGACTCAAAGTCACGTAAACCCACCCGCCGAGTGAGCCATTGATCCTTACTCTCTCCAGAAAAGCGCAGAGAGAAGCGCAAACCCGCGCCCTGCGCTATATGTCGTTCAACTCATTCGGCGCTACGCTCCTGATCCAATCAATCGTTCCGCTGCTCGCGCTCTATTACGGGGCAGGTGACCTGGTCATGGGGTTGATTTATGCGGGTGTCTATGTGACCGGCCTCGCAGCACTGTTCGCCCCTCTTCTTCTGAACGGAGCCGAAACTACACGGATCTGGCGACGCGCATGGTTGGGTCGATTTCTTGTCGGGGGAGGCTATCTCTTGCTGCCCTTTTTACCCACCTCGGGATGGAAGATTGCGGGCGTACTGATCGTTTATTACACCTTTCTTGTCTGCCGCGCCATAGGGATCAGCGCCTGGTACGTTGCCCAGAAGGCTATCTGTCCGGCGCGAACCATGCAGAGTTTTGTGGCGCGGAATTCGATTCGACACATGTTTTCCGCGCTGCCTGCCATGGCGTTCGCATTTCTCGTGCTGGACCTCGATATGATGCCATCCGAAGAGGCGGGGTTCATGCTTGTGCTTGCCGCAGCCATTACCGCAAATTTTTTCGCATACTACTTGCTTAGAAAAATGCCCGCTACCGGATACCTCACCGAGGGATCGCTTGCAGGTGTGGCCCACGCATTCCGAGTCTCGTTTCAAAGCAGAGATGTCCGGCAGGTTATCATTCTTACGTTTCTGATGACCATCCTCTCCATCACTGTCATGTACCAGATTAACTACATGAAAATCGTAATCGGGTTTTCCAGTGCCACGATCCTCCTAATTACTGCCCTCAGCATGGCCGGTACCCTGGTTGCCGTCTTTCTGCTCAGGATCGCCGGCGACCACATTCCGTTTCGCGCCCTCATTTCGAGTTGCCAACTCGTACTGATCGGTTCGGGGATTTGTTGGATCTGGATGGAGGCTATTCCGAATGCCCACAAGATTCCTTTTGTCGCGGTCTTATACACGATGTCCACCGCGGCTCTCACGGTTTCGGGTACGGTGTTGCACCGTCTGCAGACCGTTCGCCTGCCGGTTTCTCATACGTACACAGTTTCGATCGTGTACCAAATCGTCACCGTGGTCGGCGCCGTATGTGCCACGATCATCGTTTCTTTGACCGCGCCTTTGACAAGGGAATTCGACAGCGGACTGATTCATCCTTACAGCAACGTCTTTGCTTTGTGGGTCTGTATGAGCACCGGCGTCTGTCTCTTGACGATTCTGGTTCGCGGGGAACGCGGGCTTCAGTTCAGCGAGGACCTCGGGGCGCTGATGCCGTCTAATCTTGTCACGATCTATCGGGTATATCGGGCGGAATTGCAAACTGCGCCCGGGAACCGACAGCTTCTTATGGAGGGAGCGCTCATGGTCCCAAGTCGGATGAGCCGCAAAATGATGCTGGAGTGGGCCGGCTCCGCGGATACCACGGAACGGTATCGCGCATATCGACTTCTGAACCGTCAACCACTCCCGGAGGCATTTGATTCGGTGTTCTCCGAAGCGGAATCTGAAAATTCTCCGCTTCGGATGGAGGCAATAACAACCCTGGGCTACCTGGGCGACCACCGCGCCATTTCGTTGCTTCGCCGCACTCTCTCGGGCAATGATCTTCCGGCGGCGGCGGCGGCAATGAAGTCATTGTATCGCCTCGGGGTCGAGATTCAAGCCCATGATATGCTGGAGCTGTTTCACAAGGCCAAGAGCAATTCAACCCGGCTTCACATCCTTGCAGGACTTTCCTCCGCGTCAAAGCGTAACGAACTGCTGGCTCTCCTGCAGGATGAAATTCGCTCGCATCCTGATCCTTACTGGCTTCGCTCTCTCTATTTACACGTTTCTGAAGCATATGGCCGCCGGGCTTCGATGGTTGAAATCTTCGACGCCGAGCAGAAGGTTCCGGGGGAGGGGTTGACGTATATCCTGACCGAGGATGACGCCAACCTGTTGAGCGAGGACGCCCGGAAGCAATTGCGAGATCTTTTCCGGGACGAAAACTTCTCCCGGTTGTCGACGGTGGTCGACTGCCCCGAAATCAAGGACTTGATTTCGCTTGCCTATAACAACATTTCCGCCCTCGGCGCGCTTTTTCTATGGACCGTGATCGAGGAGGAGAGGATGGTCTCCGCCTCGTCGTAACCGGACGCATCAAAACCGGTTTCGCAGTCCGGCCCATGGCCTGAAAGTTGCTACTTCACCGGTCAGAAATCTTATCTTACTGGGGAGATTGCAATGGAACTCAACACACGCCTGATACTACCTGCCGTGCTGGTTTTCCTTGGAGGGCTGGGCACCTGGTACGTCACCGGTGAATACAATCAGCACACATTTCAGCAAATTGAAGAAATCGAAAACGCAGGCCGGGTAACCTGGAACGCTGAGTCCGGTTCCTCCCTGCTGCAGGAAGGGGATCGCCACCTGGCGGAATCTCTGGAATTTCTCAATGGCGGGGCATTTGAGGAAGCACAGTATGCCTATGATCGTTTTCTCCGTGTCTTTGACCCGTTCCTCTACACCTACGACGACCAGGCATTGCCCAACGGAATCGCACTGGCGGAGTGGGTCGGACAACAACAGTCGAACCAGGCCGAGCGGGTTCGGGTGACTTTTGAAAAGACCCGGGAAGCGCTGATTCTCGGAAGCACGACACATGACCGGATGATCGCGCTTTGCAAGTACTCACCCATCAGTGACGAACTCTTTCAAGTGTACCGAGAGTCGGAGGACGAGATCTCTGCGGCCCGTGCGGTTCTTGCTCGAAATTGGTTTCGCGTAACATTCTCCGGCGAGGCGGATCTGTATCGAACACGCGTACTGGAGATTCTCCGAGACTTATGGTCCCCCGCATACGGCATCGAGATTGTTGAGGGCGGTGCCGTAAATCGAATTGAGGAGAATTCAACCTGGGCGTCGATGAACATTCGAATCACGCATCAACATGCGCAATACGATCTCATAGACTCCTCTCGAAGCGGGAAATGGGTCAACTGGTACCCGCCGGAAATCCCGCACACCGCCAAGTTGGAATTCGAAGTGCAGAAAGCCGACGGCGTTCCCACTTCCTGGGACATTCTTGCCGCCATCACGGTTCGTACGGACGTTCCGGAAACGATCAGCCAGCAGGACGCGGATGATCATTGCCGAAGGATTTCTTCCAAACTTGTAGATCTTGCGGCGGCGGGATTGGCGGTTACTCCAGGATTTGAACTGTATCCGGGCGTGGACACTTCGACGCTGTCCCTTGTTAAAGGCGGGAAGATAGACGCCTCAGCCGCCACTGCGCTTAAATTCCTGGACAAGGATCGCTTGATTCGAGAGTCGGAAGATTTGATTGCTTCGGGCGGCGATGACCTGAAGGCGGACCTTCTGCGGATGCTGGTTGCCGTGGATCTTGAAGATCGAGCCGAGTGGATCGCCGAACAAATCGAACTCGGCGACGATGGATTGCACCGCGCAGTCTATGAAGAATTGAAAAAGAAACCCTGGTTTGGCGGACATCAGCCGTTGATTGCGTTGATCCGGTTCGGAGAACAGTTCCCTTATTACGGATTGGAAGCGTTGCGCGGCCAGTTGGCGGTTCCGGAAGTCAGGGACGCGGTCCTTGATCAGGCGATGAAAGGAAATGGAGCCGCTCGCGGGAACTATACATCCGTGTTTCTGAACAGCCTGGCCGGAGAACAGCTGTCGGAGTACACGCCATGGATCCGGGATGAGGACGGGGATTTTGCCGTCGGCGTTTTTAACAAAATTCATCAGAAGAACCCCGAACTCGCTCTCCGGTTGGCGTTGCAGGATTTCGATAACGTTCAACCTCAGGTTCGTGAATGGATGCTGAAGCTGCTTGATCCGGGGGATGAGGAGAATGGGGATGCCGCGATTCAAATTCTTGCCGCTGCCGCCTCCCAGAACACGCACGCAGGGTTACGGAGGAGCGCCAGGGGGAAACTCCTTCAGATTTGCTACGTTCCGAATGCGTGGGACGCATTGCGCCGAATTGCCGATCGTGAGGAAGATCCGGTGCAACGAAGAGAGATGGAGCAGCGCCTGCTGTACAATGTGAAACGGGCGCATCCCGATGGGGCGCGAAAGTACCTGCTTGCGGCAATGTACAGCGAGGAATCCGCCGTCCGGGACGCTGCTATCGGGCAACTCGTAGGTGGGGATGATCCCAAGGAGGAGATCATCCGGGAAGTGTACCTGCTTGTACTTCTTGTTGAAGACCAGGAATTCACGCGGAATGTTCTCATGAATATGCACCAATCAGCAAAGCTTCGAAGCGGGTGGCAATTTGACCAGCCGGAGCTCATTGAGATCGTGAATCTAGGGCTTGCTCACGGCGATCCAAGTGCCAGGGGATATACCTATGAGATTCTTGGCGCCGGAATGCGGAAAGGCCAGGAGTCATTCAAGGATCGCCTGGAGGATGCTCTCGCCCGCGAAACCGAAACATCGCAACGTCAGACAATCGAAAGATTGCTCAAAACGTAATTGTCCTTTCGGACCGGGCGAGGATATTTCGGGCGGTGATTCGAGCGTAAGAATCGGTCACACTTCGTGAATTCGTGGACGCAAGCTCTGCCTCTGCTTCGGCCGGGGCTTGGCGCGGGGCCGCCCAATTTCGCGTCCAGCCCTTGCCTTTGCGCCGCGATCTATCAAGTTTGACCAACCCCATCATAAAGCAGTAGTGTTCCCCGTTTCTGGATCAAAATATGAACTATTCCTTTATGAGTTTTTCCTGCCCGGAGCTGAGCCTGTCGGAGATGCTCCGATCCGCCGTCGAATATGGCTATTCCGGCATCGAGCCGAGGGCACAAGAGAGCCATACCCACGGAGTCGAATTTGATGCTTCGCCGAAGCAGCGGGCGGAGATTCGGCGCGCGGCCTCGAATTCAGGTGTCGAAATATGCTGCCTGGCTACTTCCTGTAATTTTGCCAGCCCCGATTCCGCCCCCGGTCATATCGAAGACGCGCGGCGCGCGATAGAATTGGCCGCCGACATCGGTTGCAGAAGGATCCGGGTATTTGGCGGAAAGATCGGTGATGGGCTGTCGCGCGAGGAGGCAATTGATCTGGTGGCAGCCAATCTATCCGGATTGAGCGAGCAGGCCGCAAGGCATGATGTATTCATCTGCCTGGAGACGCACGATGACTGGTGCGATCCTCGCCACGTGGCACGCGTGATGGAGAAGTCCAACCATCCGAACATTCGCGTGAATTGGGATATTCTCCATCCCGTTCGAGCCGGCAACGCTACGATGAACCAAGCGTTCGAAATTCTTCGGCCCTGGATCCGTCATGTCCATGTACACGATGGTGTCGACAATGACCAGGGGGCATTTGAATTCAGAACGATTGGGACTGGCATCGCCGACCACAAGGCCGCGCTCCGATGTTTGAAGGATTCGGGGTATGACGAATATGTCAGCGGCGAATGGATTGGATGGGACCTTCCCGAAGTGCACCTGCCGCGCGAATTGGCAATTCTTAAGCAATTGGAGGCGAGTCTCTGATACTCATGCGTGATACCGCCCTAGTAAATTATGCTCCCGAGCCGCTCTCCGTAGAGTTGAGAGAGATTCCCGAACCTCAAATTGCCCGCGACGAGGTGTTGCTGGAAGTCCAGGCCGTGGGGGTCTGCGGCAGCGACTTGCACATGTGGCAGGGCAATGTGAGTTGGCCCATGAACTATCCGGTTGTGCTGGGGCATGAATTCTGCGGAGTCATTCAGGACGTAGGCGCGGAGGTCTCCGCGTGGAACGTCGGCGACCGGGCCGTTAGCGAAACCGCTGCGGTCGTGGACCCGGACAGCCCGATGACCCGCCAGGGATTGTACAATCTCGATCCGAATCGACGGGGGTACGGCGCCGTGGTTGACGGGGCAATGCGAAAATACGCTCCCGTTCCGCAGAGAATCCTGCACCGTCTTCCGGATCACGTTCCTTTTCAGCATGGCGCCCTCACCGAGCCCTGTTGCGTTGCCTACAACGCGGTCGTGAACAATGGGAGAGTGAGACCAGGGGACAGGGTCCTGGTGGTGGGTCCCGGACCCATTGGGATTCTTTCCGGGATGATGGCGAAACTGGCCGGGGCTGAAGTTGCCGTCGTCGGATTGCCCTCCGATGAGAAACGCCTGGAAATCGTTCGCGCAGTGGGCTGCGAATCTTTGACGGAGGGCGCCCTGGAGTGGGCGCGGGAACGGGACGGATTGGGTTGTGATGGTGTGGTCGATGCCGCAGGCGCGTCGCCTGCGTTGAGGCTGGCGATCGATGCAGTCCGCCCGTCCGGATGGATCAGCAAAGTGGGGTGGGGGCCACAACCTCTTGATTTCAGCCTGGATGCCGCAGTGCAGAAGAACGTAACGATCCAGGGAAGTTTCAGCCACAACTGGCCCATTTGGGAGCGCATCATCGCCATGATGTCCAGCGGGCAGCTCGATGTAAACCCGCTGATCGGCGGTGCATGGGCATTGGACGACTGGAAGATCGCTTTTGAAACGATGCATGGGTGTGAAATCGCAAAAGCAGTCCTATTGCCTGCCGACTGATGGGATGAACCGGATCCTGAAAGTGAGTGTATGAATGCCTGAACTCGCCGCCTTTCCAAAAGCCTACATGGATCCGCTCTGCATTACCGGCGAGATGACGCTTCGCGAGTGGATCGAACTGACGGCTGTCCTGGATATCGACGGTCTGGAATTCTTTTCCGGGCTGCTGGATCTGAAGGACAGCCGCTCCTGGCCGGATTATCGACGTATGGTGGAAGATCAGGGGCGCAGCATTCCCATGTTTTGCTGCTCACCCGACTTTACTCATCCCGATCCGGCATTTCGCCGCAAACAGGTGGACCTGGAAAAGAAATGGATAGATATGGCCGCCGAACTCGGCGCATCCTATTGCCGGGTTCTTTCCGGCCAGCGTAGACAGGAAGTATCCCGGGAGGAGGGAATTCGGTACTCTGTTGAGTGCATTGAAGCGTGCCTGCCCCACGCGAAAGAGCGTGGTGTAACGCTGAACATGGAGAATCACTATAAAGACAACTATTGGACTGCCCCGGAATTCGCGCAACAGGCTGACGTATTCTGCGAATTGGTCGATCAGATCGAGGACGACAATTTCGGAATCAACTACGACCCCAGCAACACGATCCTGGCCGGAGAAGATCCCCTGGAGTTACTTGAACGCGTGAAGGAACGGGTTGTTACAATGCACGCCAGCGACCGGTCTCTTACAGAAGGCACGTTGGAGGATCTCCGGAATGAGGAGCTCGATAGTCTCGGGTATGCGGAAAGGCTCCATCACGGCGAAATCGGCAAAGGGATGAATGACTATGACGCCATTTTTTCCACCCTGAAAGATGTTGGTTTTGATGGATGGATCAGCATCGAGGACGGTGTGGATGGTTTCGAGCAGCTGGATCGTAGCGCGCAATTTCTACGGAACAAGATCGCACAACACTGGAGCAATAAACAGATGAGTAACCAATCCCTATGAGAGCACTTGCATTTGGCGAAATCCTGTACGACATCATCGATGGCGATGAGTACCTGGGCGGCGCACCCCTGAATCTGGCGGCGCATCTTTCACAGTGCGGCATGGAAACCGCCTATGTTTCCAGGGTCGGAGACGACGAGCGGGGCCGCCTCGCGCTGGGAGAAATGTTGGGTCTTGGAATTCGAAACGATTTCATGCAGATCGACCCCAATCATCCCACTGGAACGGTCGATGTTCGTCTCTCCGCGAACGGGCAGCCCGGCTACACCATCAACGAGGACGTGGCGTACGACCACATCGAATCAAAAGAGAATGCCTCCGCAATTATTGCTTACGCTCCGCGAGTTGTCTGTTTCGGCACCCTCGTTCAGCGTTCGGATCGCTCGCGCAAAAGCCTCTATTCAATGTTGGACCGGCTTCCCGGCATTGAGATGCTATACGACGTGAATCTGCGACAATCTTTCTATGATCGTGCCTGGATTGAACGGTCCCTCTGGTACGCAACGTTGGTGAAGCTGAATGATGAGGAAGTCAGAGTCCTTGGTAACCTTCTATTCGGCAAGGAGTTGGCGCTGGAAACTTTCGCCGAGCGGCTTGCGGTTCAATGGGAGTTGAAGGCGGTGCTTCTGACCCTGGGTGCTGATGGCTGCCATGTTTTTGCCGAGGGCTCCCATACCCGGTGCGGTGGGAAAAAAATAGAAGTCGCGGACACCGTGGGTTCAGGCGATGCTTTTAGTGCCGGATTTCTGCTCGATTATCTTCAGGGAAAGACGGCTGCGGAAGCCGCGAAAACAGGAAATGCCCTGGGCGCGTACGTGGCAAGTATGCGGGGCGCGATTCCGAAATATGATGAGGGAATCCGAAAAGAACTGGCAAATTGACCCTGGTTCGCCCCGGCGAGGTCCCGTCTATCGCAGTCGGATGTCCGGCGGTTCCGCAACAAAGTCGGTGATCGTAATCGAGGCATCCCGATGCGTCCGCAAAAAGGACGCTGGGCAATGTGGTGTCACCGGTCCATGTAGAGCGCGCCGGATCACCGCGCTTTGCCACGGGCGGTTGCAGTAGAATCGCAAGCGCTTCGCACACAGAATATCCTTCATACCAACCGTTACCGCCCGCTGTGGGATCACGGAAATTTCTCCGCCCACCGTATTGGCGTTGATCGTCCGGGTTTCTCTGGTGATGGACAGAACGCGGGTGGGCAGCGCCGCGAATTCCTCTTTGCCGATTTCTTCTCCAGGCTCCGGCGGCTCATTGAAGGCGATATGCCCGTTGATGCCGATGCCTCCGTAGCACGAGTCAAGGCCTCCCCGATTTTCTATCAATCTCTCGATCTCTTCCGGGTTCTCGGGGTTCGGAAACACCCTGTTTTCATGATTCGGCGCAAGGTCGGAATCAATTCGCTCGTAAAACATCCGATTCATGTAGCCGTGAAAACTGAGAGGGTGGTTCGTCGGAATCCATGAATCGTGATCCGACAGATATTCGTCCATGTTGATGATCATGAGCCTCCGGCAGTCAAGGGCTGACTCGTTGATCATCCGGGCCAGAATTGGGAACTGGTCGACCGGTCCCACCGGGAGAATCAGCGTGGCGTCCGGCCGGGCCGAGATCTCTTCAAAAAGCGCCTGCGCGAAATGATGCGCCACGGCGTTGACGTCTCCAGCGATCTCGATGCGTACGGACGTTCCGGATCCCAAGTCTGACGCCGGGACGCTGAGATATTCGGGTACATTCATTATGTTTGAATCGCAATTCTAATAGATTCGGACATCATTTGGAATAGAATATTCCCGTCCCCGCTTGTGCCGTCTACCGGTCCGTACATCTCCTGTCGGCAATGAAGCTTGCTTCACTCGCAGGAATCCGTCATTTGTACAAAGCAGCTGCAGTAATCTCTCTGATTTTGAAAGGCAATTCGAACTCCTATGAGCACAACTCTCGATGTCGCACTACTTGGAATGGACTCCAGTCATACGAACGTCTTCGCCGGTCGAATGAACGATTCGAATTGTCCGGAAGATCAACGAATAGCGGAACTCCACGCCCGCAATTGTCTTCGATTCGAAAGCCCCTTCCAGAACAAGGAGGGATTGGATCAGCGGCAGGCGGAGTTGGAATCGTGGGGCGTCAACGTCACCGAGGATTTCGAAGAAGCGATTTCGGGTTGCGACGCGATCATGCTCGAATTGAATGATCCTGCAATGCATCTGAACTATTTTGAAAAAGTTGCCGGTTTGGGGAAACCCGTTTTCCTCGATAAACCCCTTGCCGATACCGTCGAAAATGGCCGCCGGATCTTGCGCCTGGCCGCAGAACACCAGACAAATTGCTGGAGCAGCTCGTCTCTGCGGTTCGTGAACAGCCTGGTCGCTGCCCGAAATGAAATCCCGGAGGCGGAACTCTGCAATGTGTATGGGCCGCTGGGCAAAGCGGCGGCCGGGAGTGATGTCACTTGGTACGGTGTTCATACCATTGAGATGATGACATCGGTGATGGGGCTCGGTGCGGATCGCCTGGTCGCTTGTCGCGATGAAAAGGGCGTGGTGGTGACTGTTGTGTACGAAGATCAACGCCGCGCTGTCGCGGAATTAAATAGCGGCGCATATTTTTACGGCGGTAGAATTCAAACACCCGAGAAAGTAAGTTCCTTCGCGGTCGATGCAAGCGATAGTCTGTATGACAGCCTTCTCATGCGAGTACGGGACTTTTTCGTAGGCGGCCCGGCGCCCGTCCCGCTGCGCGAAACTTTCGAGATCCAGGCGATTCTCGAAGGCATTGAACAGTCACTTCAAAAAGCTTGCGAGGTGAAAATTCAGCGTCTCTGAACAGGACTGATTTTCTGCATTGGTTTTTCGACTCCATATAGTGTCGTGCAGCTCAAGATCCTGATTGGTGCCTTTGTTTTCGTCGTGTTGATTGCAACACGATTGATTATTGCTTTCGATCCCTGGCTCCTTCTCACCGGCGATGAGTGCGTCGTCGCCTTGATGGGCAGCCATCTTTTGCAGGGACGACTGACCTCCGGCTATTTCTACGGACAGCACTACGGGCTTGCTTTTCCCGAGGCCGTCTGTTGTTCCGTTGGAATTCTGTTTGGCGGATCGCACACAGTTCCCATAAAGATTTCGATGTTGCTGTTATTGCTGCCGGCCGTCTGGCTCCTGATCTGGACGGTGTCCCGGTTGAGTGACTGGCGCTGGGGCGCGGCCGCCGGGGTTGCGTTTCTGGCGTTACCCGCGTGGACGATCTGGTCTCTGCAAGCGCGGGGGGGATATCTCACCGCGTTTGGCGCAACCATGGGCGCGATGTGTATTGCTTCGATGGATACCCCGGGCCGCTCGATCACTCGCGGAGTTTGCATGGTTGGTTGTCTCACGATGGTAGTCCTTGGACAACTAACCTGGATGGCCGGATTGCTGATCGTTTTGTTCGGTCTCGCTTGGCATCGGCACCGAATTCGGTGGATGGCTACCTGCTGCGGGGCCGCGGTTTGTACGGCGATGTTGCTTCATTTGTGGCTGCGAACGCTGACGGAAGACACTTGGAATCCGCCTGGAATTCGGCCCATGCGATTGATCATGGAGCTTCCATCGCTCCCATCGCGCATTTGGGAGCTGGCGACTTCTCACCTGTTTGTCGGCGTAGCCACCAATGCCGGTTACCAGGTCGCGGGTTTGGGGCTTATTGTCCTGGTGGGTTGCGCCGCCGTGTTCCAGGTTGGCCGAATTCTACAGAAACGTTGGTTTCCTGTGTCGCATATTTTTGCCGGCGCGACCGTGGCCCAGGCTGCCGCATGTTTGACCCTGCCGGCGGAGTCGCGTTACCTGCTCCCGGTTCTCCCGTTCGCAATTGTTTGGCTCGCAATCGAGTTTTCAGGCATGCAGCGGGCGAGTCGGGTCAGGGTTGCGTGTTTGGCTCTGGCGTTTTCCCTCCTGGCGATCGGGGGTGTGTGTGGCGTGATGCAAATGCACCTTCGCCCCGGCTATGATAAACCTTCACCCGATGACAACATGCATAGACTCGGCGAAATCCTTGTGGAGGAGAATTTCAATTTCGTCTTCTCCCAGAACCCCATGTTGATGTGGCAGCTCACTTACTATAGTAGCGAACGCATTACGTGTCGTTGGATCAAGAGCAAGGAGAGGATCCCCGGTGTCGTGGATGCGGTGAATGATGCGTTTAACGCGGGAAAACCTACAGTACTGATCGGCACGTATGGGTGGTCCACAGAAATAGTTCCGCCGCCCGAGCACGAGACATACGGGCTCGAGGGATTGCCTTTCGAGTTTTTACCATATCCCGAGCTTTCACACCTTGAGCAGCTTGGTTTTGAAATGTGATTGCCGCGCTCTTGTTGATTCGCTTAACTACTCGAAGTTCTTGAAGATTCTCACCGGTTTGATAAGAAATCGCAAACAGTAGACACTTGGGCACGGAGGAACTTTAAATATGCAATTTGGAATTATTCACTACCGGGCGCCCGGGGACACGATGGAGGAGTTTCTCGATTACGTCGCCGAGACCGGTTTCGATGTCATCGAATTCCAATGTCAGGATGTATGGCCGGAGGGTCTTCAGAATCCAGAGAAAGAGGCGGAGAAGTTGCGTGGTTTGCTGGAGGCGCGTGCCTTGCAGGCCAGCGCGTTGGCCACTGGAAACGATTTCGTTCTGGAAGAGGAGGAAGCCATTCGGGGCCAGGTGGAAAGAATGGACCGCTTATCGAAGATAGCTCTGATTCTGGGTGCAAAGGTGTTGCGCACGGAGGGGGGGAGTGCCAAGGGCGGGATACCGCAGGAAAGAGAAGGTCAGGCGATCGGCGAATGCGTGAAGCGCTGCATAGAATTTGCAGAGCGCGACGGTACCTACCTGGCCGTAGACAATCATGGAACCGTTACAAATAACCCGGACACGTTGCTGACGGCGCTGAAAATGGCGGATTCGCCACGAGTAGGCACGAACCTGGATACTGCCAACTATCGCTGGGCGGGACACTCGGTCGAAGAATGTTGCCGCATTTATGAGGTGATGGCCCCGTATGCGCGTCACACCCACTTTAAGGACTGCACGGGAACGTCGAAGGATGGTACCTATCTCAGTACCGTCCATGGAGAGGGGGAGGTGGATCTTCTAAGCGCCGCCGCCGCGCTGAAGAAGGCGGGATACAACGGTCCCTATGTCGCTGAATGGGAAGGCCCGGCAAAAGAGGACAATGCAGTCGCCTACGCCCGGTGCCTTGAATGGATGCGAAACAACATTTGATTCGGGCCGGTTTGTTGCGTCGTGAGGAATCAGGGTCTCAATGTAGATTCTCTTTCTTCATGACTCGCAGAAGCTGTTCGATAAGATATTCCGCGTGTTGAAGGACAGCCGGCGTTTGTGTGTACGTCAGCGCTCGAACATGATGTGATGTGAACAACCCCCGCCGCACCAGCATGCGTTTCTCTACCTGCAGAAAGAGTTCAAAATCCTGGAGCGAGAAGTACATCATGGGAAGCGCCGCGGCGAATAGATCGTACGCTCTATCGTTGTCTCCCGACTCGCGCGCATCATAAATGAGTTGAAGAAAATCGCAGTAGGGCACCCCTGGCATGATTCCCACGATACCGCAGGAGATCGCCTCCAGCATGTACATGCCGCCCCAGCCTTCGAGAATCCCTACCGTGCTCCCGACCTCATCGCGAATTCGGAGCAGCTTGTCGATGATCAGCGGTTCCTCGAGCTTCGCATATCTGAAATTCTCATGCCGCCGATGCAATTCTTTGATGAAGTCTGCATCGATGGTGGGGCCGCCCGGATTGAAATCCTGAATCAGGATTGGAATCGAAACCGCGTCCGCGATCGTTCCACAGAAACGCAAAACATCTTCATCCGTAGAGCCGAACATGCGGGGGATGGCGAAAGAAATGATATCGGCGCCCATCGATTCGTATCTGCGGGCCAATGCCGCCGCAACGGTGGAAGATCCATGATTCGCCTGTGCAAGCACCGGTACGCGACCTGCGCACTGTTCAATTGTTATGCCGATTACCTGTTCCCGCTCGGATTCCGACAGCTTATAGAATTCCCCTCCGTACGCGGGAATACACATTGCCTGATTCTGCTGGGCAACGAAATCGACGGTTCGCCGAAGAGAGACCTCATCGATGGACTCGTCTTCAGCGAAAGGAATGGGGATAACGGGAACAACACCGTGAATGCTTTTCATCCTGAAAACATTCCATTATCTACGAAGCAACTTCAAGTGCGTTTAACACTCTGCGCCTCTACCTTCCCCTCCGAAGACGGCGAGGCGGTCATCCTCGGATGTTTCTTCGGTGGTGGAAGGATAATAGTGGAACTGCAGGGCACGACGACGTCGGTCTGTTCGATTTGCAGGGGTTCCATGGGGAAGAAGTCCCTTGAAAAACAAACATCCTCCCCGGCGCAGCGGTATCGCGACGACGGGATGCCTGGAGACATGAAGTTCCTCGATGTTCGTGTCGCAAATCTGCCAGTCGCGGCGATCGAAGTGGTTCTGCGGGCCTGCCTGGTGACCCCTGTCCAATACATGCATACAGCCGTTGTCCACGTCCACGTCATCCAATGCGATCCAGGCTCCTACCACCGGGGTTTCCGGAGGAATGTTGAAGTAGGCACAGTCCTGATGCCATGGTTTCTCTCTTCCGATTTGCGGAGGCTTGCTGAGTGCCATGTCCTGGAACATCGTCAACTCCGCCGAGTCGGTGAGCCGGCTGAGAATGCTCAGGATCCCCGAATTGTAGCCGATGGCTCGAAGTCGCGGCTCAAACTCCACGAAAGAATCCAGCTTTCGAATCGCATCCATTCTTTCGGTGAAGGTAAGTTCGCCAATTCGATCACGGACGGCGGACTCAAACCGAAGTCCTGAGAACGAAGGGTGTTGCCCGGTGGCGAGATAGGTAAAGCCGGCTTCCGCCGCATCGATCTGTTTTTCCGTAAATGCCGATTCAACCGCCAGCCAGCCGTGCTCGTGAAAGTGTTCAACATCTTGAATGCCGATCTCATCGATCGTAGAAACTTTTTCAGCGATCAAGTCATGACGATACAGTCCCGGAGGATGCGGCTGATTCGAATGGCTGTCGAACGAACCGCCTTCGATTCGATCAAACCGTGTCGTTCCGTTTGCTGGAGATGCTTTCATCGTTCTCTTTCCCTGATCCTGAATCGGAAGAATTTTATCCGGGAATGTCCCGAAATGCAAGTGGCTCGCTTGCTGTTCGTTCCAGGGTCGCTTGATCCCGCTCCATGCATATCCTGAGTTTTTCTATCGCAATCCCGGTTCAAATTCAGCACTTTTCGCTGTTGTCCGCGATTTCGCACGGAAAGATTGGAGAGAAGAGAATGATTCGCTCAATGGAACATTACAGATGGCTGCCGTTCTTTATTCTGGCCGTAATTGGGTTGCCCCTCTCTTCCATCGCCGCTGGTTCGTGGCGCGATGTGTCTCACCAGACAATGCTCAAGAGCGGATCCTTGGAAGCCAGGTTCCAGGGAGGCTGGATGTATTCACTCAGAGATATCAATCAGAAGACACGACTCCTGTCCACCCCTCGGGAACAATTGCCTTCGAATCTGTTGATCTTTGATCAGGCGCTCTCCGACCTCGATGCCTCCGATGTCGAAACGGAACAGACAGGAAACGCCGTGGTGACTTCCTACCAATTCCACGACGGAAACTCCGTGGCGATTCGCTGGACAGTCGACCCCGAAACCGGAGATTTTATTTTGCGCATGTCCACCGGTACCACAGGGCCCGTGGAAGTTCTTCGCTACTGTTTCCTCGGCTGCAACATCACTACGCATGCGATGGTATGGATCCATGGCTACGGAACCGCCGAAGTCATGAAATCTCCGTCGGAAGGCATTATGCTGGGAGACCCGCAGAAGGACGGTCCTCCGTCCGCTCACTGTCATCCGCTTGTTGCCCTGTTCCAGGGTGAAAGGTCCGGTTGGTTTTTGGAAGGTCGTGATCCCCGGGTGGGGCCTGCGAACGTGATGGTCAGAGGCACCGGGGAGTCGGCAAATGTGGGCATGGTTCGCCGATTTCTGATTGCCGAAAAGGATCCGGAGCTTTTTGAAATTCGAATTCGATCCTACCGGGATCACTGGGAAAATGCCGTTGACCCATACGTGGACTGGTTGGAAAAGGGCGCTGGGCTCGTTGCCATCGACAGTCTTTCCGGTCCGCAGGCCTGGATCAAAGACATTCGGTCCCAGTCTTATATTACGGTGGGAGACTACGATAGCGTTGAAGAGCTGGCCCGGCGCCTCGACCCACGCAAGACATTTATCGGCCGTCAGGCGGAACACCGGGGTCACGCATTCGATATAGCCTATCCGGACTATCGCCTCACCGAGGATGCAAAGAAGTGGATGAAACGGGTTCGGGAATTGGGCTTTCACGTCGGTGTTCACTACAACTGCAACGCCATCGGAACCGAGTTCCCGGATCTGGTCGAGAGATTCCGGCCTGGATTCGCCGTCACCGGGAAAGACGAAGAGGGCAATGACACATATCAGTCGATCTATCAGGGCCGGCTCATCCGGTGTTCTGCAGCCTACAAACCCTGGCGGGACTATCTCATAGAGCAGATGAAAGATGCTGTTGATGCCGGTGTGGATGTCATCTACCTGGACGAGTCCATGGCTCCAACCGGAAAGATGGTTGTCGACGGTACAAATGCGATCGAGGGCATCATGGCCCTCATGCGGGAAACCCTGGCCGCTTATCCCCACGTGGCGATTGAAACGGAGCAATTTAACACTCTGACCGCGAAATACGGAAAGCTTGCCCTGAGCCAAATGCCTTTGGGTCATCCCCTTTCTTCATACATTTACAGCAGATTCGTAAAAGTGGTTCCCGAAGGCGTCATGTATTCCCCCATCTCGGCTTCTCTGATGGATGCATTCGATCACTGGGGCGGTATGCTGCCAGGGGCGAATCCGGGCGGTGAGGAATCGTGGTTGCAGATTGCCCGCGCGTTCCAGATGTACGATTTGGAACCGGACTACCGGCTACCAAGAAATCAGGTCACTAGTTTCCGGAGCCACTATACACACGGCATCGTCCCTGTGGTTGAGCATCCCGTCCCCGTGGAAGGCGAGAAACTCTTCGGATTTCGTGGCACCGATCAGGTGACGGCCTTTTTTGAAAAACATCCTGCCCGGCGGGGGCTAGTCGTTTACGAGCAAGGGAGCAATCCGCAGTGGTTTGGTACTCGGCATTTCGGAATTAGGAAATGGAAGGGTCCGGGAGTTCCTTCATACTACGGATTCCGCCAATACATGAGAGACTGGCTGATCTACGATAAGGACTCCCTGCTCGGTCTCGATCCCACCGAAACCTACATGATCGACGAAACTGTTCAACGTTCGCCAACGCGCTTTCACGTCACGAAAGTTCCCAAAAATTTTCAGGGCTATTCAAACATGGAACGACGAATCGCCCCTTACGAAATTGGAGTCGATGATTCGTTTTTCCGCCTCGTGTTTGGGGGGCAGGGGGAAATGACCATGCACGTGCCGGAGGAATATGACGTGTATCTGGATGGGCAACAGGTCGACGTGGACCGGGCATCGAAATCGGCTTCGGTCAGGATCGATGCATCCATTCCAGAATCAGGCAACCTCGGCTATTTTATTGCCCTGCAACCGAATGGAGAACCGGCGGGCGATTCGACGCAGCAGAGGCCATCAACACTGATTGCATTCAGGCGATCGGATACGCCGCTACATGGCCAATGGGCCGGGCTACCCTGGCAGAGAGCGAAGGACACTTCAAAGATTGCCGGACACAGCGGTGATGACGTATTCATGAATGTGGGCGCATACGTGATCTATATCGGCAAATTTCCCGAGGCCGAGAATTTACGAATCAAGGGATCTTACCAGGTCCATGCGACTACCGGGCCCCCTGGCGACGGTGTGCTACTGATCAATGGAATGCAGGTACTGCGTGTGCCGACAGGCGAGTACCCGTACAAGGTCACTGAGTTCAATGCCGATATTTCAGCCTTCACCGGAAAGCATGTACTTGTTGAGGCCATTTCCGACAACGGAGTGCGCGCCGCCCAGGGGACCTGGTTCAATCCCCGTTTTATTACAGAGTAGCGAAAAGTCAGGATGATTCCCCTCATATTCAATATTAGGGACAGACCCTTAATAGTTGACGTGGATGTAGGGGGGTGGTAGGGGTTTGGGATGAGGATGCGTCGGATTATTGGGGATGCGGGTTCGGCGTATCATTGTATTTCCCGTGTGGTGGACCGGCA
>Ga0315336_1003076_pt1 | contig 23266 bp, 18 predicted proteins | sample ASW5metaG_FD_204512 | JGI IMG/M metagenome (GOLD analysis project Ga0315336, IMG submission 204512) | Ammonia-oxidizing marine archaeal communities from Monterey Bay, California, United States - ASW #5 | ecosystem: Environmental > Aquatic > Marine > Intertidal zone | place: USA: California... | reverse complement strand
GCGGGCGTGGCGCGCGGCAGCGACTGCGCCTTGTCATGGTAGTGGCAGCGAGACAGGCGGCCGTCGCCCAGATCGTAGAGCGGAGGCGGCTCGCTGCGGCAATGTTCGGTCGCCAGCGCGCAGCGGTCGGCGAAGGCGCAGCCGGCGATATTGGCGCCGATGCCGGGCAGGAAACCCGGGATGGTGTCGAGACGGCCCTGGTCCTTGCGCTGGCCGCCGCGCGGCAGGCAGCGCAGCAGCGCCACCGTGTAGGGATGGCGCGGATCATTGAAGACGTCCTTGGTCGAGCCTTCCTCGACCAGCATGCCGGCATAGAGCACGCCGACCCGGTCGCACATGTTGGAGACGACCGCGAGATTGTGGCTGATGAACAGGATCGAGGCCGACAGCTCGCGCCGCAGCTGCCCGATCAGGTCGAGCACTTCCGCCTCGACCGTGGCGTCGAGGCCGGTGGTGGGCTCGTCGAGGATCAGCATCGAGGGGTCGTTGGCCAAAGCCATGGCGATCGCCACGCGCTGCTGCATGCCGCCGGAAAGCTGGTGCGGATAGCGCTGCATGACGCTTGCCGGGTCGGAGATCCGCACGCGGTTCAGCATGGCGAGCGCCTTGTCTTCGGCCGCCTGTCCGGTGACGCCGGCAAGCTCGAAGATCTCGGTCAGCTGGCGGCCGATGCGCAGCGACGGGTTCAGCGCCTTCCCGGGGTCCTGATAGACCATCGAGACGCTGTCGGCCCGGGCCCGCCTGAGCGCTTCGGCGTCGAGCTTCATCACGTCCTTGCCGTCGAGCGCGATCGAGCCGCCGGTGATCGAGCCGTTGCGCGGCAGGTAGCGCACCACCGAAAGCGCCACGGTCGACTTGCCGCAGCCGGATTCGCCGACCAGCCCGTAGGCCTCGCCGGCCTTGATGGTCAGGTTGACGTTGCGCAGCACCGCGCGGTTGCGGCGGCCGACGCGATAGGCGACCGACAGGTCCTTCAATTCGAGCGCGTTCTTCTCAGTCATTGAACGCCCCATGCACGCCGTCGGCCACAAGGTTGACGCCGATCACGAGCGAAGCGATGGCCAAGGCGTCAAACAATACCGTCCACCAGAAGCCGCCGCCGATCATGCCGTAATTCGAGGAGATCGAGAGCCCCCAGTCGGGGGAGGGCGGCTGGATGCCGAAGCCCATGAAGGAGAGTGTTGCCACCGCGAAGATCGCATAGCCAAGCCGCACCGTCGTCTCGACCAGGATCGGCGGAATGACGTTGGGCAGAATCTCGACGAACATCGTGTGCAGCGCGCCTTCGTGGCGCAGCTTTGCCGCCGCGACATAGTCCAGCTCGCGTTCGGCCAGCACCGCCGAGCGCACGGTGCGGGCGATGATCGGCGCGAAGCTGAGCCCGATGACGACGATCACGGTCGCCTTCGACGTGCCGAGCGCAACGATGGCGAGCAGCGCGATGATCACCACAGGGATCGCCATGAACGCTTCCAGCACGCGGCTTACGATATCGTCGACAATGCCCCGGAAATAGCCGATGACGAGGCCGAGCGCGGTGCCGGCTATGGTCGCCAGGATCGTCGCCAGCGGCGCCACCGTGAGGATGTCGCGCGAGCCGACGATGACGCGCGAGAACACGTCGCGGCCGAGCTGGTCGGTGCCGAACCAGTGTTCGGCCGATGGCGGCGCAAGCGTATTGATGATATCGGCGTCGAGAGGGTCATAGGGGACGAAATGTTCCCCGAACACCGCGCAGATCACCCAGAACAAGAGGATGGCAAGCCCGGTCAGGAAAGTGCCGGACCTGAGCAGCGAATGCAGGACTTCGCCCCAGGGGCTGCGCTGTCCCGTATCGGGCGCCGGCGCCGGAAGGCCGGCGGGTGCGTCAGTGGCGCTCATTGCTCTGCTCCCAGCCGGATGCGCGGATTGAGGACGGAGTAGAGGAAGTCGGCGACGAGGGTTGCCACCGCATAGACGATGCCGATGGTGAGGATGCCGGCTTCCAGCATCGGAAAATCCTTGCCGCGCGCGGCGGTGAAGATCAGCGAGCCGATGCCCTGGTAGCGGAACAGCGTCTCGATAACCACCAGGCCGCCGATGAGATAGCCTGTCTGGGTGGCGATGACGGTTATGGTCGGTAGAAGCGCGTTGCGCAGCACATGCCGCCAGATCACCGTGCGCCATGGCAGGCCCTTGAGCACGGCGGTGCGCGTATAATCGGAATCGAGCGCCTCGATCATGCCGGAGCGCGCCATGCGCGCAATGTAGCCGAACAGGACCAGGAACAGCGGCAGCGAGGGCAGGATCAGGTAATAGAGCTGGGTGAAAAAGCCGGCGCCCTTAGGCCAGGCTGCGGCGATCGGCAGCCAGCGCAGCCAGACGCCGAAGATCAGGATCAGGATAATGCCGGTGACGAATTCCGGCAGCACCGTCACCGACAGGCCGCCGAGGCTGATGATGCGGTCGAGCGGACGGTTGAGATTGAGCGCGGCGATGACCCCGCCGAGGATTCCGATCGGAACCACCAGCACGAAGGCGACGAGCGCCAGCTTCATCGAATTGCCCAAGGCGTCGATGACGAAGGGCGCGACCGGCGCGCGGAAGACGTAGGAGGTGCCCATGTCGCCATGCAGGAAGTTCCAGATCCAGGTCCCGTACTGGACGAGCAGCGGACGGTCGACGCCAAGCGAGTGGTTGAGCGCGTCGACGGCGCGCTGGTCGGCGAATGGCCCCAATATGGCGCGACCGACATTGCCCGGCAGCACCTGGCCGCCAAGGAACACCATGACGCTGAGCAGGAACAGCGTGACAAGCGACAAAGCGAGGCGCCGGACGAGGAAGGCGAGGATGGCGAATACTCCTATTGGAGCCGGCTCTCCTTGGAGAGCCGGCTGTCAGGGATAAGCTTGTCCGCTTTCGTCAGGCCTTCGAGGCTTTTTCGAGGAACAGCTGCGACATGGCGGTGGGCTGCACGCCCGCCACGCCTTTCGCCGTCGCCGTCAGATAGTCGTAGAAATAGCCGAAGACCACCGGCGTTTCCTCGAGCAGCAGCTTTTGGATCTTCCCGGCGGTGGCCTTCTGCGCCTCGAGGTCGAGGGCAGCGATATAGCTTGCCGCCATCTGGTCGTAGTCCTTGTTCTTGAAGTGAGCGGCATTCCAGGTGCCGTCGCTCTTCAAAGGCGCCGCCAGATAGACGTTGGGGACACCGCGGTGGCCGTAGTCGGTAATGCCCATAGCCGAATCCAGCCAGTTCGATTTGCCGAACACGGCATCGCCGTAATAGGCGCTCTGGTCGAGAATGTTGAGCTCGAGTTCGATGCCGATTTCCTTGACCCAATTCTGGATGAGCTGGGCGTATTCCGGAATTTCAAGGTAGCGCTCGGTGGTGAGCGTCATCTTGAAGCCCTTGCCTGCGCCCGCGGCTTCCATCAGTTGCTTGGCCTGGGCGATGTCCTGCTTGCGCTGCGGCACGCTGGTGTCGGTCGAAGGGTAGACTGCGGCGAAGGGGCTGTCGTTGCCGAGTGCCGCGCGTCCCTTCATCAGGCCGGCGGCGAGCTTCTCGCGGTCGAGACAGAGCGCGATGGCGCGGCGCACGCGAGCGTCCTTCGTCGGGCCTTCGTCGCAGTGCATATGCAGCTGCTGGTGGGCTGACGATTTCAGGCTGATGATCTCGAAATTCGGATCGTTGAGGAGGGCAACGCCTGCCAGCACGGGCATCTGGTTGATGATGTCGATCTGGCCGCCCTGCAGTGCCAGGATCTGCGGCTGGATATCGGTGAAGAAGGTGAATTCGGTACGGTCTGGCAGGGCTTTTTCGCCCCAGTAATCGTCATTGCGCACGAAGGAGGCGCCGACCTTGGGTGTGTACTTCTCAAGCTTGAACGGCCCGGTGCCGTCGAAACTCTGTTCGTATCCACCCTTGTAGCTCGCCGGGATAATGACGGCGTTGTAATTGTCCGAAGACACCATGTAGGGAAAGTTGCCATTCGGCGCATCGAGATGGAATTCGACGGTATAGTCGTCGACCTTCTTGGTGTTTCCCTTCTGAAGGATGCCGGTGAATACCGACAGCGCGTTGGAAGAGTTCGCCGGGTCGGCGAGCCGGTCAATGCTGGCCACCACGTCCTCGGCCTTCATCTCGCCACCGGAATGGAATTTCACGCCCTTGCGCAGCTTGAAGGTCCACACCGTGCCGTCTTTGTTCGGCGACCAGCTTTCCGCCAGCGCCGGCTTCAGCACGAGGTCCGGGCCGTCGACGCAAAGGAATTCGGCCACCTGCTGCATCACGACCAGACCACCGGCATCGGCGATAGTAACAGGGTCGATCGCTGCGGCCGGCACGCTGCTGCCGACGCGAATAGTGGCGCCCGCGGCGCCTGCGGCACGGGCGAGCGACGGCGCGGCGCCGAAGCCGGCGGCCATGCCGATGCGGCCGAGCAGCGGCAGCGACAGGCCGAGCAGGCTGCCGTGGCGCACGAACTCGCGCCGGCTGATGCGGCCGTCGATCAGGCCGTCAATGAGGTGGTTTTCGAGCGGCGTGCGGCCGCGGCGGAGGAGATCGAGGATGCGGTAGTTCTTGATCATGGGTTTAACCCTTCCCCAGTTGTTTTGGTTGGCGAGTGCATTCGAGTTGACGAGGTCCGTGGAGTTCTCCTGTTCCCGGTCTTCATCACCAGCGGTCGATGGACTGTATCATGCGGTTCCGACCGGTCCATCCGCTCGTTGGGACGGAAAAGTCAGATTTTCTTGATGAATTGTCTCTCGGTCAGGCGACCAAGTGCCGCCTTTTTTTTCCGATAAGTCCTGCTTGCTTTTCGACGTCCTCCTAATTCAGCGGCAGTCTGCGGTAGGTCCCGGGTCTTTCCGGGTCGTGATATTTGTTGCAGGGGCCGTTTTCGACGAAGTCGCGGTGGCATGCGGCAAGCCTGTCCCGTGACAGTGTGACACCGAGGCCGTGGCCCTCGGGCACCCGCACCGTGTTGTTCTTCGGCGCGAACGGGCCTTCCTCGATGATGTCCATCGGCTGCATGCGAAACAGCGACTGGTTGGGCTCCCTGATCCAGCCGAGCGCGGCGCACAGATGCAGGTAGCATGCGCTGCCGATGCCGGTGTCGCCGCTGTAGCACCAATAGTCGATGCCGGCATGCTCGCAGGCGCCGACGAAACGCAGCATGCGGTTGATGCCGCCATGCGCCGTCGGGTTGCCGACAAAGGCGTCCGGCACCTTCATCTCCATGGCGCGGGCAATGTCGATATTGTGTGTCGAGAACGGGATCGAGCTGTGCCGGCGCAGTTCGCACATCTCCTCGATGGTCGCCACCGGATCTTCCCAGTTGCGCACGCCGAGCTCTTCCAGCGGTCGCGCCAGCTGTCTGGCTGTGGCCAGCGAATAGGCCTGGTTGGAATCGATGCGGATCATCGCGTCGTCACCAAGCTTCCTGCGGATCAGCTCGACCATCTTCATCGAGATCTTCGGGTCATGCGTCGAGAACTTGCCTTCGAAGAAGGTGGTGCCGTGGCGCTCGTGGAGCTCGATGCAATAGTCGGCGACTTCTTCGGGCGTCTTCTCGCCTTTGACTGTCGCTCCGTCGCCGCGCAGCGAGAAATAATCGGTGAAGGGGATTTCCTTGCGCACCGCGCCGCCGAGCAACTGGTAGAGCGGCTGCTTCCACGCCTTGCCGCGCAGGTCCCACAGCGCCATCTCGATGGCGCCGAAGGCCATGATGCGGGTACGGTCGTTGATCGACTGCACGCCGCTCCAGAAGGGCAGGCAGACATTCTCCGCCCCTGCGATGTCGAAGGCGTCGCGCCCTGCGAGCCTAGGCGCCAGGACGTCGTTGATGATGGCCGCCGCGCCGGGCGTCGGCGCCTCGCCTATGCCGACAAGCCCGTCCTCGGTCTCGACCTCGACGATGGTCGGCGAGAAGCCGTCGAGCTCGCCGAAGACCCAGACGTAAGGAGCTTCGAGCCTATAGTTGATCGGTGTCGCCGTGACGCGCGTGATCTTCATATCAGCCGACCTCGAAGAAGGGTTCACCGAGCAGGCTCGGATCCACATCGATGCCGAGGCCGGGGCCGTCGGGAATGCCCATGTGGCTGCCGGTTGCCGGTGGCGCGTTCCTGGCCGTGCGCACCGTCACCCATTCATGGAAGGCAATCGCATGCAGCCGGCGCTCCGCCGGCGTCGACAGCGACAGATGCGCCATGGCGGCCGTATCGATCTCGGCGCCGCCAGTGTCCTCCACCGTGATCATGAAGCCGAGATCGACGGCGACGTCGCGGATCAGCCGCGTTTGCGTCACGCCGCCCAGCCGTGAAATCTTCAGCGTCAGCCCGTCGGCGGCACCTCGGCGGTGGATCTCCAGCATCTCGCCCAGTGAGGTGACGGATTCGTCCAGCACCATCGGCTTGTCGAGCATGCGGCGCACCGACATGTTCTCCTCGATCGTCATGCAAGGCTGCTCGAGCGTGTAGTCGATGCCGCGCGTCGCGTCGGCGAATTGCCGCGCCTGGTAGGGTGTCCAGCCGGCATTGGCGTCGCAGAAGATCACCGTGCCCTTCGGGACGGCAGCGGCCACCGCCGCGACCCGTTCGATGTCGTCACCCACATTGCCGCCGACCTTGACTTGCAGCCGGCGGCAGCCATCGGCGATGATCCGTTTGGCAAGTGCGGCCATCTGATCGAGCGTGCCGTGGGTGACGACCCGGTAGGTCTCCGCCATGTCGCTCTCGCGCCCGCCGAGCATGGTCACCAGCGGCACGTCGGCGGCGCGGGCGGCGAGATCCCAGCACGCCATGTCGAGCGCGGACTTGATGTAGGGATGGCCCTTGAACGCCGTGTCCATCAGCCGGCCGATGCCGGCAAACCCGCGCGGATCCTGGCCGATCAGATGCGGCGCGATCTCCGGCACGCCCGCGCGGGTTCCCGCCGGAAACGCGCCCGAATAGAAATTGCCGAGCGGCGCCATCTCGCCCCAGCCGGTCACGCCACTGTCGGAAGTGACGGCGACGATCACCGCGTCGAAGCAGTCGGCGACACGCCCCTTGGACATGCGGTAGGGTCCGTCCACGAAGGGCTGCACGACAGAATAGGCCTTGATGCTCTCGATCTTCACTTGCTGTCCGCTTTTCAGTTCTTCGATGCGCGCTTCTCGAGGCCGCGCGCGTAGGAAAGAAGCTCTTCGAAGTCGAGGTCGATATGCTCGCGCGCATGGCGCTGGGCGGCGCGCATGTCGGCGCCCTTGAGCAGCGCCACATAGGTCTCGTGCACATCCTCGGCCGGAACCGGCTCGTTGCGGGCGCGCTGATGCAGGGCGAAATACATCTGCAGCCGGCTGGTCAGCCGCTGCCAGGTCTCCAGCAGCACCGAATTGTCGGCCCATTCGTAGATCAGCCCATGCAACTGCAGCGCGGTCTCGATCTGTCGCGTGGTGTCCAGTGCCCGCGTAGCCTGCTTCACCGCCTCGTGGCGGCGGTCGAGCTCGTCGAAGAAGCGCTGGTCGCGCAACGGCCAGGTCCGCTCGATGGCGAATTCGTCCAGCACCTGATTAAGCGAATAAGCGTCGATGATGTCCTTTGCAGTGACCTCGACGACGAAGGTCCCGGCATAGGGAATGCTGGTCAGGATGCCTTCCTGCACCAATTCGCGCATCGCCTCGCGCAAGGGCGCGCGGCTCACCCGCATCTGCTCCGAAATTCTGAGCTCGTTGAGCTTCTGCCCCGGCTCCAGCTGTCCGGTCAGGATGGCTCGCCTCAGCAGGGCGACGATCTCCGCCCTGCGCGTCGTATCCGCGATCGGACTGAAATCCAGCTTTGCCATGGGTCGACTCCCGGGAGGAATTTCTGCAAGACAAGCAGATTGTCGACAATCTAACAAGAGCCGAGTTCCACGACCTCGGAAATTTGAACCGGTAGCCTCAAGCTGCCCGGCCGTAAAAACCGATGCGCTCCTCGTCGGTGAACATCACGCCGGGGCGCTCGTAGTATGAGAAAACTGCGATGATGCGTTCACGGTTGCCCTGGACAGTGGTCACACGGTGCGCGGTGTTCTTGCCGCGGAAGACATTCAGCGTGCCTGCCTTGATGCGCAGGATCTTTGCCTCGGGGTCGCGCCCTTCGAGCAGCTTCGCCACGCCGTCATAGTTCGGATCGTCCTCCGAGCGCAGGTCGGTGCGGTACTCAAAGTCGCCGCCGATCTCCGGCGCCTGCAAGAGCAGCGTCGTGGTGAATTCCGACCGGTCGAAATGCCAGTTGAGCGCTTCGCCGGCGCGGTAGCCCATCACATTGGCGCGGGCCAGCGGGTCCTGCATGACATGCAATTGGGGCTTGTCCATCGTCGCCGCCAGGAACCGCACCAGCGGGGCGTATTCGTAGATCGAAAGGACGGTGCTGCCGGGAATCTGGTCGGCGCAGACCGTGTGGCTGATCGTCTCGACCTTGCGCAGCGCCGGGTGGTCCGGAGAAAGCTCGGGGATCGAAGGCTTGAAATAGATGTTGTGCATGCGCTTGTGGACATGCGAGCGCGTGTCCATCACCGGCCTGATTTCGGCGACAGCCTTTTCGGCAATGCCGGGGCGCAGAAACCCTTCCAGGTTGAACATGCCATTGGCCGCCAGCGCGGCCTTGGACTCATCAACCAGCCGCTGCCATTCGGGGCTGCCTTCGCGGTCGAGCGGGTAGCGGTCCAGGTCGAGAATGTTTTCGATCATAGCGTCCTCCAAAATCCTGTCGCCACTACACGGCAAGAAAATCTTTCCGGCAACGTGGAAAATTGTTAGGCTCCCCCTAGAAAAACTATCGAGAGGAAACGTGGAAAAGCTCCCGCCATTGAACGCGATGCGTGCCTTCGAGGTCGCGGCGCGCGCCGGCAGCTTCACGCTTGCCGCCACCGAGCTCGGCGTGTCGTCGGCCGCGGTCAGCCAGCAGATCCGCAACCTGGAAGACTGGTTCGGCAAGCAGCTCTTCATTCGAAATGGCAATCGCATTGCGCTGACCGATGCCGGCCACGCCATCTATCCCCAGACGGCGCATGCGCTGGGCGAGATCGCGGCGGTGGGCCGGCGCATGCTGGAAGGCGGCTTGCGCACGCGCCTGGTGGTCAGCGTGCCGTTCTCCCTGGCCGAGCTTTGGCTGGCGCCGCGATTGGCGGTGCTGCTTGAGGGCTTTCCGCAAATGGCGATCGATGTCCGGGTCGAGGACGATCCCGTCGACGTGGTGCGCCAGAACATCGACCTGCGCATCTCCTATGGCGATTACCACTATCCGGCGCTGAAAATGGTGCGACTCGTTCATGACGACGTCCTGCCGGTCGCATCGCCCGAGTTCTGGCAGCGTCACGACAACGGGGTCGCCGATCTGTCGGACATGCATGAGAGCCACTTCATCCACACCAACTGGGGTCCTAACTACGCCTCGCATCCGAGCTGGGCGGACTGGTTCGCCGCCGCCGGCGGCAGCCGCGCGCCGGACCCGTCGCATGGCCGCCGCGTCGGCCTCTCCAGCCTGGCGATCGGCGCCGCGCGGCTGGGGCTGGGGATAGCCCTGGGACAAAGGGTGATGGCGAGCGCCGACCTGGAGGCGGGCCGATTGATCGCGCTCTCCTCCGTCGCTGTTCGCCTCGGCCAGCCCTATTGCGCCTTCATGCTGCCGGCCAAGGCCGAGCGCGCCGATATCGCCGGATTGGTCGGACTGCTTGCAAGCGATCCCGCGAAGCACCGCACGGAGCCGGCGCCGGGAGCCTTCTGAAGCCTCATAGCAAAACGGCGCCCTCGACGTGGGGGTCGAGGGCGCCGTCGGACCGGAAACTGATGGGGGTTATCAGCTGGCCGGTTTCGATTGCGGCAAGGGAGAAACCGGCATTCCGGGTCCGATTTTCTGCAGATTGCCCGTGATCACCTGGTCGGTTTCGGAGATGCCCGAGGTCACGGAAATCAGGTCGCCGTCGGTCGGCCCAAGCGAGACAAGCTTCTGGTCGACGGTGTTGCCCTTGCCGATGACATAGAGGTACTTGCCGAGCTGGCTTGAGCCCAGCGCCACCTGCGGCACCATCAGCGTGTTCGGCTGTTCCTTCACATGCAGGCGTACCCGCACATATTGTCCCGGCAGCAGCGTGAACTTGGCGTTGCCGATCGTGGCGCGCGCCGTGATCGTTCCAGTCGAGTGGTCGATCGTGTTGTCGATGAAGGTGAGCTCGCCCTTCTGGCTGGGCACCGTCTCGCCGGGCAACAGCACGTCGACGGCGATCGGGCCGTTGGCCTTGGCCTGCTCGATCTGGATGAGGTCGGTCTCGCTCGGATTGAAGGTCACATAGATCGGGTCGAGCTGCACCAGCGTGTTGAGCACCGTGCCGGCGACGCTGACCAGCGTGCCGACGGAGGCCTGGTTGCGGCCGATTCGCCCCGGAAACGGAGCCTTGATATCGGCATAGCCGAGGTTGAGCTCGGCCGTCCGCACCGCCGCCTGGTCAACGGCAAGGGCGGCCTGGGCCGTGCGCAGATTGCTGGTACGCTGGTCGAAGCTGTCCTTGTCGAGGTAGCCGGCTTTGGCGAGATCTGTGCCGCGGCCGAGATTGGACTTTGCATATTCTAGCGTCGCGCTATCGCGCTGCACCTGCGCCTTCGCCTGGTCCAGCGCGGCCTGATAATCATCTGGCGCGATGCGGTAGAGCATGTCGCCCTGCTTGACGTCGCTGCCGTCGGCGGCCGTCTGCTCCTGCAGATAGCCCGGCACGCGGGCCTGCAGCGTGATGCTGCGGATGGACTCCACCCGCGCGGCATAGTCGAGATAGATCGGCAGCGTCTTCTTCACGACATTCACCACCGGCACCGGCATGACGAAGGCTGCCGGCGCGGGTGCCGCGCCTGCCGTGCCGCCGCCGAGGTAGCCCAGGTTCAGCAGGTGAACACTTGCCACCGAGACCGCGCCTATCGCGACGGCGGCGCCGAGAGCGATTTTCCATCTACGCATGATTGATCTCCAATCCTATTCAGCCGCCTGAGCGAGCGGCTGAAGCGCCGGCTCGGCGGACGGTTCAATTTCTTCCGGGGCGGGGGCGTGGTGTCCCTCGGATGGTTCCTTTTCGCGGCCTTCGCGCAGTTGCTCGATCACCGCGTAGAAGACCGGCACGAAGACGAGCGAAAGAATGGTCGCCGCCACCATGCCGCCAAAAACGGTGGTGCCGATTGACTGCCGGCTGGCGGCGCCTGCACCGGTGGCGAACATCAGCGGCAGCACGCCGAGGATGAAGGCGAAGGCGGTCATCAGGATCGGACGCAGCCTCAGCCTCGCGGCTTCCATCGAGGCCTCGACGATGGTGAGGCCTTCCTCGCGCCTGCGTCTGGCGAACTCGACGATCAGGATCGCGTTCTTCGCCGCCAGACCGATCAGCATGACGAAGCCGATTTGCGAGTAGACGTCGATCTGCATGCCGCGCAGCATCAGCACCACGAAGGCGCCGAACAGAGCGAGCGGCACGGCGAGCAGCACCATGAAGGGCATCGCCCAGCTTTCATACTGCGCCGCCAGGATCAGGAAGACGAAGACGATCGCCAGCCCGAACACGACGGACGCGATCGATCCGGCCTTGAGCTCCTGATAGGTGATGCCGGTCCATTCATAGCCGAAGTCGCGCGGCAGGACATTCGCCGCCGCCCGCTCCATGGCCGCCACCGCCTGTCCGGACGAGAAGCCGGGGGCGGCGCCGCCGTTGATGAGGGCCGACGCGTTGTTGTTGTAATGCGGCACGGTCTCGGGTCCGACGATCGGCACCAGCTTGCCCAGCGTGCTCAGCGGCACCATGCCGCCGGACGCATTGCGCACATAGAGCCGCGAGATGTCGGTGGCGTCGGCGCGCGCGTCCTTGTCGGCCTGGATCGTCACGCGGAAGGTGCGGCCGAACAGGTTGAAGTCGTTGACGTAGAGTGAGCCGAGATAGATCTGCAGCGTGTTGAAGACGTCCGGCAGGTTGAGGCCGAGCAGCTTTGCCTTGCTGCGGTCGAGGTCGTAGTTGAACTGCGGCGTCGAGGTCGAGAAGGACGAGAACAGCTGTTGCGGGTTGAGCTCCGGCTGCTTGCGCGCCTCGGCAATCAGCGCTTGCGTGACGTCGTTGAGCGCGGCACTGCCGCGGCCCGAGAGGTCTTCGACCTGGAACTCGAAGCCGCCGGTGGTGCCGATGCCCGGGATCGAAGGCGGATCGAAGGAGAGCGCGAACGCGTCCGGCATCTGCAGGAGCTTGCCGCGCACCTGCTCGACCAGCTTCGAGGCGCTCTGTTCAGGCCCGCGCTCGTCCCACGGCTTCAAGATGGCGAACTCGACCGCCGAGTTCGACTGCGCGGCGCTGGTGAGGAAATTCAGGCCGCTGATCGAGCCGACGATGTCGACGCCGGGGGTATTCTGCAGGATATCGCGCGCCTTCTGCGCCACCGCGTCGGTGCGTTCGAGCGAAGCGCCGTCTGGCAACTGGATAACGACGAAGAAATAGCCCTGGTCCTCGACCGGCAGGAAGGTCGAAGGCAGTTTCTGCCAGACGAAATAGGTGGCGACGAGGCCGGCCGCGAACAGGCCGAGCATCGCCCAGCGCAGCTTGATCAGGATGCGCACGCCATGCGCATAGGCATGCGACAGCCAGTCGAAGCCGGCGTTGAACCAGCGGAACAGCACGAACTGGGTCTCGCCGCGGTGGCGCAGGAAGGCGGCGCTCAGCGCGGGCGAGAGCGTCAGCGAGTTGAAGGCCGAGATGCCGACAGAGATCGCCACGGTCAACGCGAACTGGTTGTAGAGCCGGCCGGAGACGCCGGGGATGAAGGCGACCGGGATGAACACCGCCATCAGCACCGCCGTGGTGGCGATGATCGGTCCTGTCACTTCGGCCATCGCCGCGCGCGTCGCGGCAAGCGGCTTCAGCCCTGCCTCCAGCTGTCGCTCGACGTTCTCGACCACGACGATGGCGTCGTCGACGACAAGACCGATCGCCAGCACCATGCCGAGCAGTGACAGCATGTTGAGCGAGAAGCCGAGCATGTACATGATCGCCAGCGTCGCGATCAGCGAAACGGGAATGGCGATGGTCGGGATGATGGTGGTGCGCCAGCTCTGCAGGAAGATGAACACCACCGCCACGACCAGAACCAGCGCTTCGCCGAGCGTGATCAGCACGTCATGCATCGAGGCCGACACGAAGCGCGTCGTGTCGTAATGCATGGCGTAGTTGACGCCCTTCGGGAAACGCTGCGACAGCTCCTGCATCTTGTCCTTGACCCGCTGCTGCAGGTCGAGCGCGTTGGAGCCGGGCATCTGGTAGACGGCAAGCACCACGGTCGGGTCCTTGCCGAAGAAGGCGGATGACGAATATTGCAGCGCGCCGAGCTCGATGCGGGCGACGTCACGCAGCCTGACCAGCGAGCCGCTCTGAGAGTTGGCGCGCACGACGATGTCGCCGAATTCCTTCGGGTCGCTGAGGCGGCCCACCGCGTTGACCTGCATCTCGAAGACGGTGCCGGCGGGCGCCGGCGACTGGCCGATTTTCCCGGCCGCCACCTGCACGTTCTGTTCGGCGATCGCATTTTGCACGTCGACGGCGGTGATGCCGAGATTGGCGAGTTTGTCCGGGTCGAGCCAGACGCGCATCGAATAGCGGCGCTCGCCGAAGATCTGCACGTCGCCGACGCCGGGCAGGCGCTTCAGCGGATCGACCACCTGGAGATAGGCGAGGTTGCTCAGCGCCACCGGATCGACCGAGCCGTCCGGCGAGGTGAGGTCGACGATCAGCACGAAATTGGGATTCTGCTTCTTGATCGTCACGCCGCCCTGGTTGACGATGGCCGGCAGGGAGGATGCCGCCTGGCTGACGCGATTCTGCACGTCTACGGCCGCCGTGCTCAGCGGATAGCCGACATCGAAGGTGATGGTGATGGTCGAGGAGCCGTCATTCGAGCTCGTCGACGACATATAGGTCATGCCCTGCACGCCGTTGATCTGCTGCTCGAGCGGCGTGGTGACAGTATCGGCCACGACCTGCGCGCTGGCGCCCGGATAATGGGCGCTGACCACGACTTGCGGGGGCGTGATGTCGGGGAATTGCGAAACCGGCAACAGGAAATAGGCGATCGCGCCGGCGAGCACCATGATGATGGCGATCGCCGACGCGAAGATCGGGCGGTGGATGAAAAAGTTTACCATGACGCGGACGCCTCGCCGAACGGTCTTGCAGCATGGCGCAGGCGCCTGGCCCGGCCGGAGCCGGAGTCCGCCAGGAAGGATGGCGCGATGTCGTCGCCCAGCGCCTGGTCAGCCGCGCGCGAACGCAGCATCCGTTCGAAGGCCTTGGGGTCGATCCCGTCCGCCTTCATCACCAGCCGGATCATCGGATCCCGGATGGCTTCGTCGATCGTCAGGTCTTTGCGCTTTTGCATAGGAGCGGCTCCTTGCGCGGTCCGCATCGCATGATCACGGACCGCCTTTTTCTCGAATTCACCGGCCGAAGCCGCATGACAGGCAGGTTTTGCGACCTATCTCACTCTGGCAGGGCTATCGGAGGGCCTTGTCGTTTGACGGCGAGTGATATAGGTGTTACCAGTAAGTAACATTCTGGAAGTTACAGACCGGTAACACCCTAGTCAAGAGGTGGCGACGGTTTTTTTGGAAACGACGAAAGGAGATCATCATGACTGACGGCGTCGCGGAGCGTTCCCGCCCCCGGGATCGAATCCTGGAGACGGCGCAGGACATGTTCCACAAGCACGGCATCAAGGGCGTGGGCGTCGACGCCATCACCGAGGCTGCCGGCACGAACAAGATGACGCTTTACCGCCACTTCGAATCCAAGGACGAGTTGGTCATCGAATGCCTGCGCGCCACGGCGGCGAAGGCTTCGAGAATATGGGACGAGTTCGAGGCCCGGTATCCCGGCGACAAGCTCGCCCAGTTGCATGCCTGGGTCCAGAAGGCTTCGGAACTGCTCAGCGCCGACAGTCGCGGCTGTGACATGGCCAATGCGGCAGTCGAGCTCACCGAGACCGATCATCCGGCCAGGCGCGTCATCAAGGAACTGAAGGAAGCCCAGCGCGAGAAGCTTGTCGCTCTTTGCCGCGATGCCGGCATCGGCCAGGCGGAGCTTCTCGCCGACACGCTGTCGCTGCTGCTCGAAGGCGCCCGAGTCTCCATGCAGAGCGTCGGCGCCGAAGGCCCGAGCGCGCAATTCGTGCGCATGGCCGAAAGCCTGATCGCTTCGTTCCGGGCTCGCTGACTTTCTTTCCCTCGGAGAGAGGCCGGATTCTCGGGATTGTCCGTGCCGCCCCCTCGGTAATCCGGGTAAGAGGAACCGCGCCTGTTGCGGGCAAAGAAAAAGCCCGCTGCCGGGAGGAGGTGGCAGCGGGCTCGATTTCGAACACGGCACGGGAGGAGGTGCACCGTATTCAGCGTCGGCATCACATCTGGGAGGAGGAGACGGCCGACACCCGGATATCTACGAGTTGCCCAACGATTCGGCAATTGCGAAACGTGCATAGCTGCTGTGCAGATTTGCCGGATCAATCGTCGGACAAATCTGAAGAGCCACGCGCCGGTACCGCCGCCGGTCTACTGCACCGGCACGTTTTCCTTGAAGATCAGCCGCGGCTCGATGAATTTCTTCGTCAGGTAAGGCACCGACGAGGCGATCGAGCCGAGCAGGCGGATCACCGACTGCTCTGCAATCAGCCTTGCGTTCTGGTCGATGACGACGTCGGCGAGATCGTCGACGAGATAGCGGCGCGTTTCCTTGGTCAGGTCGTGACAGATGAAGACCGGCTTTCTGCGCGGCCTGACTTCCAGCAATGCCTTGGCCACGCCGGAGCGTCCGGCGCCGACGCAATAGATGCCGAGCAACTCCGGCTCGTTGTGCAGCGCCTTGATGGTGGCGCTGTAGCTGGCGTCCGGCTCGTCATTGATCTCGACCGCGCTGGAAACAGTGAGGTTGGGGAATTCCTCGGCGAGAACCGAACGAAAGCCCATCTCACGCTCTTCGTGGCCGCGATAGGAGCGCGAGCCGACCACCATGGCCAGATGCCCGGTCCTGCCGCCAATGAAGCGTCCCATCAGAAATGCCGCGGTGCGCCCCGCCACCCGGTTGTCGATGCCGACATAGGCTGAACGCGGTGCCGCCGGGACATCGGAGACCAGTGTGACCAGCCTGATTCCCGCCTCGACCAGCTCGCGCAGGATGTTGCGCGTGCGCGGATGGTCGACGGCGATCACGCCGACGCCGTTGGCCTTGAGCGACAGGTTCTCGACCGAGGCCTGCAGTGCGCCCGGCGAAATGCCGCCAAGGTTGTGGATCCGGCAGGAAGCGACCAGCGGCAGGCGCTGGGCATAATCCTCGATGTGATGCGCGAGGTCGGCCATGAAGGCGTTGCTCCCGATCGGCAGGAAGAATTCGAGATGCGCCGGCTTCGAGGGCAGTACGACCTGGTCGAGCGTCGGCAGGTAGCCGAGTTGCTTTGCCGCCTCCATCACGCGCTGCCGGTTGGCCGCGCTCGCGCCTGGGCGGTTGTTGAGCACCCGGTCGACCGTCGCGGTCGACAGGCCGCAGTTTCTTGCGATGTCGGCTACGGTGGCTTTCATGGGTCGAGTCATAGGGACTGATGCAATCTTGTGCCAGCAAATGCATGTCGCCCAGAAGTGTGCAGCGGTTCTGGGGCATCGACATGCATCAAAACAGAGACCTGAAGCGCGTCGCCTTAATCCGTTTCAGCGCGACGCGCTTTAGAGGCGTGAAGCGGCTGCCGGGCGCCGATGTGGCCAGCAATCAGCCGTGCTGTTGCTGGCCGTCGCTGATGGCGTCGCGGATTTCCTTGTCCGACATGCCGGTGATGACGCGCTCGACTTCGGCGACAGTGGTCTTCTTCGGATCAATGTCGTCGGCCACCACCTTCCCCCGGCGCATCACCACGATGCGGTCGACCACCTGGAAGACGTGGTGGATGTTGTGGGCGATGAAGATGCAGGAGTGCCCGGAATCGCGCGCGCCGCGCACGAAGCTCAGCACGCCTTGCGTCTCTGCGACGCCGAGATTGTTGGTCGGCTCGTCGAGGATGATGAGGTCGCTGTCGAAATGCATGGCGCGCGCAATCGCCACCGCCTGCCGCTCGCCGCCAGACAGCGAGCCGATCGGCGTCGTCGGCGGGATGTTCTTGGAGATGCCGACTTGCTTGAGCAGGTCGCGCGCCACCGCGTTCATCGTCTCCTGGTCCATGCGGTTCAGGAAGCGCGGCGACTTGATCGGCTCGCGCCCGAGGAACAGGTTGCGGGCGATCGACAATTGTGTGACCAGTGCGGAGTCCTGGTAAATGGTCTCGATGCCGTGTGCGATGGCGTCGCTGGTCGAGCGCAAAATTACCTTCTTGCCTCGAATGAAGATGTCGCCGCTGGTCAGCGGCACGGCGCCCGACAGCACCTTGATCAGTGTCGACTTGCCGGCGCCGTTATCGCCGAGCAGGCCGACGATCTCCCTTTCGTTGACATGGAAGTTGGCGTCCACCAGCGCCTGCACGCGCCCGTAGGACTTGCGGATGTTTTCCATGCGGATCAGCGGTTCTGCCATGGTTCTAAGTCCCCGCCTGGTGCCGGCGTTCGAGCCATGAATGCAGCGCCATCATGCCGAGGATGATCGCGCCGATGAAGATGTTGTAGGCCAGCCCCGGCACACCGATCAGCACGATGCCGTTGCGCATGACGCGCAGGATCAGGATACCGAGCACCGTGCCGACGATGGTGCCGCGTCCGCCCGTCAGCGCCGTGCCGCCGATCACCACCATGGCGATGACCTCGAGCTCGTATCCGGTCCCGCTGTTGGGATTGGCCGCGGAGGTGCGCAGCGACGAGATCACCCCGGCCAGCGAAGCCATCACCGCCGACAGGATGAACAGGCCGACCTTGACGCGGTTGACGTTGACGCCGCGCGCGCGGGCTGCAAGCGGATTGCCGCCGGCGGCCTGGATCCAGTTGCCGGTGCGGCTCTCAGTCAGCACATAGCCCAGCACGATCGCGGCGCCGATGAACCAGAACAGCGAGGCATAGACGCGGAACGGTCCGACGTAGAAGTCGCCCACCAGGATGTTCGCCAGCCAGCTCCCTTCCGCGCTCCAGGTGCGCTGCGGGAAGCCGTCGGTGATGAACAGTGCCGTGCCGCGCACGACCAGCAGCATGCCGAGCGTCACCAGGAAGGACGGGATTTTCAGCCGGGTGACGAACCAGCCATTGACCAGGCCGACGAGCGCGGCGACCACCAGCGCGATCAGCAGGCCCATCTCCAGTGAGGTGACGCCGCTGTTGTAGAGCGTCCACATCAAGACCGGCGAGAAGCCGAACAGCGAACCGACCGAGAGATCGAACTCTCCGGACGTCATCAGCAGGGTCATCGCCAGCGCGATCAGGCCGAGCTCGACGGTGAAGGCCAGGATGTTGGAGATGTTCTGCGTCGACAGGAAGTCGGGATTGATGCCCCAGAAGACGACGATCTCGACGACGAGAAGCACCAGCGGACCGAATTCCGGCCGCGCGATCAGGCGTTGGATGAGGGAACGGTTTTCCATTGAACCCGCGACGTAGCGCCGCCATGCGATTGGGGCGGCGCGGGGAGAAGGAAAAACGGTCGCGACAGGGACGTCGCGACCGTTCGCTTGAGGGTTATTTGCCGGACAGGATCTTGTCGTAGACGCCGGCGGTGTCCTTCTCATAGAGCGCGCCGGTGATGACGTTGAAGCCTGGGGGGATGCCGCTGGCGGCCATGTTGGCCAGCGAAAGAGCCACATAGCTGGTCGCCTGCGGGTCCTGCCACTGCGCGGCGTTGACATAGCCGTTCAGTACTTCCTGCGTGGTGTCCAGCGAGTTGCCCCACCCGACGACCGGGATTTCACCTGGCTTGACGCCGACCTGATCGAACACCCGCTTGATCGAACCGGTGACCAGGTCACCCAGGCCGATGATCGCCTTCACCTTGCCCTTGTGGGCGGTGAGATAGTCGACCATGCGGTTGATCACTTCGGCCTGGTCGAGCGTCGCTTCGGTCACTTCGTAGGTGATGCCGGCCGGCCCGAACACGCTCTTGATGCCTTCCTCTTCCTGGACGCCATAGGTGGCGCCGGGGATCTCGACCGGCATCCAGACGAAGTCGCCCTTCTTCACCAGGCCCTTGTCGACCAGGTATTGCGCCCAGTGCTTGCCGAAGGTGACATTGTCGCCGCCGACATAGGCGTTGAAGTTGGCCTTCGGATCGGGCGTGTTGAAGTTGATGATCGGGATGTTGGCCGCGCGCGCTTCCTTGGCGAGTTCGATCAGGCTGCCCGGATCGGGGCTGGTGGTGACGATGCCGTCGGCCTTGGCCGAGATGGCGGCGCGGATCGCCTCCTGCTGTGACGCGACATCGCCATTGTGGAAGGACGTGTTGACCTTGTTGCCGGTGTCGCTCGCCCATTGCTTGGCGCCGGCGAGGAAGTAGGTCCAGACCGGATCGGCCGGACCGCCATGCGAAATCCAGTAGAACGTCTTGGCCTGCGCCATCGCCGGAATGGCGAGCATGGCGATCAAGCCAAGAACGAGCAGTCTTAGCCGCGAAAGCATTCGATTTCCTCCCATGTTGAAATTCTCCTCCCTCATCCAAGCGCCATGCGGCCTTGGACCGCGTCTCCCGCCAGCGCCGAACGGAACGATCAGAGCATTCCCTTTTTTGGGGCTCTGGCAAGCCTCCACAGCCAATGGATGTTGGGTGAGGCCCGCACGCCATCAGCAATCCCATCAGATTGCATCAGTTGCTCGATATTTGCGGGCAAACCCTCGTGTCGCGCCGTCAGCCCGCGGCGATGGGCACAAGCATCGCCCGCCGCTAGATCAGACCTGCCCTGGCCAGGTCGCGCATCAGGTGGCTGGCTCCGTAGGTCCAATGCGGGCAGTCCGGTGACAGCCGCACCCGGTTGGCGAGCGCGCCAAATTTCTCCGACGAGATGGTGACGATGTCGCCCACCTTGTGGGTAAAGCCCTTGCCCTTCTCGCCGCGATCCTTCGAGGGCACGAACATGGTGCCGAGATAGAGCGCCAGCCCGTCAGGGTACTGGTGATGCGGCCCCATCGCCGCCTTGACCAACTCTTCCGGCGAGCGGCTGATCTCGGCCATCGAGCTTGCGCCCTCCAGCGAAAAGCCATCCTTGCCCTCGACGCTGAGCCGCACCGTGGCCGTTTTCACGTCGGCGATGGAAAACGTCTCGTCGAAAAGCCGGATGAACGGTCCGAGCGAGGCGGAAGCGTTGTTGTCCTTGGCTTTACCGAGCAGCAGCGCGGAGCGTCCCTCGACGTCGCGCAGATTGACGTCGTTGCCGAGCGTGGCCCCGACGATGCGGCCCGAACTGTCGGCGATCATCGCGATCTCCGGCTCCGGATTGTTCCAGGTCGAGACGGGATGCAGGCCGACATCCGCGCCGAAGCCGACCGAGGCCATCGGCTGGCATTTGGTGAAGATCTCTGCATCGGGGCCGATGCCCACTTCCAGATATTGCGACCAGGCGCCACGCGAAATCAGCTTCGCCTTGATCTCCATCGCTTCCGGCGAGCCGGGCCTGAGCTTCGACAGGTCATGGCCGATCAGCCCGGCGATGTCGGCGCGGATTGCCTCCGCCTTTTCCGCCGAGCCGCGCGCCTGCTCCTCGATGACGCGCTCCAGCAGGCTGACGACGAAAGTGACGCCGGAAGCCTTAACGGCCTGCAGGTCGACGGGCGAAAGCAGTATCGGCATCTTCGCATCGCGTTTTTCTTCGAAGCTGTTCGCCGCTATGTCGGCGAGCGCGCCGATCGCCTTGCCCTTTGCCGAGCGTACATGACCAGCCGGATCGTCCAACTCGCAGACATCGCGCACCGTGGGCGCCGCACTCGAGGTGATGTCGATCACCTCACCGTCGCGCACCGTGACCACAAGCGGATGGGGCGCTTCGCCGGTTCTGGCGCGGCCGACGAAAATTCCGTCGGCGGGCAGGCGGGTTGGGTCGGTCATGGTGATGCTTCCTCTCATTCTGCGGGCGGCACTTTTCCCCTATTTCGCGGAAACGTCTATCCCGGCGGCCGCAACATTTATGGCCATCGCTGTGCTGTCATACAGCCATGTGTGGACTGGCCCATCGAAACGCACTTTCAAATTTGTGAAATCGACAATAGGATTTTCACGAACTCCAGCGCGTAGGTGAACTCTTGCCCGCAGCCTTCTCCGTTCCGGTCTGGCAAAAGCCGCAGGACACCCCGGCGTTTCAATCGGACTTGTCGGCGAGTGGCACGCTCGACGTGGTCATCGTAGGCGGCGGCATCATGGGCCTTTCGACTGCGCTGCATGCGGCGCGCGCCGGCCTTTCCGTCCAGGTGCTTGACGCAGGCGCGATCGGGCAGGGTGCTTCGGGTCTCAACGGCGGCCAGGTCATCCCCGGCCTAAAATACGATCCGGAATGGCTCATCGGGCATTTCGGCAAGGAGCGCGGCGGGGCCCTCGTCGACTTCGCCGCTTCCACCGCCGACGCCGTGTTCGATGTGATCCGCGACGAGAAGCTCGCCGTGCCGTTCACGCGCAATGGCTGGATCCAGGCCGCGCACACCGAAACGGCGCTGAAGGCGGCGGCCAACCGGGATCGGCAATGGCGCTCGCGCGGCGCCGACGTCCAACTGCTCGACCAGGCCGGGATCGCGGCGATGACCGGCGCCAGGGGCTATCTCGGCGGTTGGCTCGACCGCCGCGCCGGCGTCGTCGATCCACTGTCCTACACGCTTGAGCTCGCCCGCGTCGCCTTGGCTGCCGGGGCGAAAATCGCCGAGCGGCAGAGGGCGGTGAAACTCGCCAAGGAAGCCGGCATATGGCAGGTCTCGATGGAAGGCGGCGCTAAGCTGCGTGCCAAGGCGGTCGTGCTCGCCACCAACGCCTATACGGATGGCCTGATGCCTGGTCTTGGCCAGACGATCGTACCACTGCATTCCTTCCAGATCGCCACCGCGCCGCTGCCGGCTGACCTTGCCGCAAGCATCCTGCCGGGCGGGCAGGCGGTTTCCGATTCTCGCCGCATCCTGGTTTACTACCGCAAGAGCGCCGACGGCAGGGTGGTGCTGGGCGGTCGTGGCCGCATGGCGCTGCCTTCAAGCGCCGCGGACTGGGCGCATCTCGAACGCGCGCTCGTTCGCCTCTATCCGGCGCTCGGCGGCATCGCGATCGAAAAGCGCTGGTTCGGCCGCGTTGCGCTGACACCGGACCACTTGCCGCACCTGCACGAGCCGGAAAAGGGCCTGATTGCCGTCGTCGGCTGCCAGGGCAGGGGCGTCGGGCTGATGAGCGCGCTGGGCAGGCGCATGGCGAACTACCTTGCCAGCGGCGACGCAAGGCAATTGCCGTTCCCGCTGTCGCCGATCAAGCCGATCCCGTTCCACGCTTTCCGCCAGATCGGGGTTGCCGCCGCGATCACCTGGTACCGCATGCTCGACGCCTTCGAGCGCTGATCACGCGTGCGGCGCACAAGCGATTCAGCTTGACAGTTTCATGAATATGAAAAAGCATTAGTCAATTTCAGAATCCGACGGAAAGTTCGATGTCGTCGACCATCGTTGCAACACGGCCCTTGCCCAACAGCCGCATTTCGCCAGTGTTCCGCTTCGCCATGTTGCTGCCGGGCGGGCTGGTCACCTTCTTCCTCATTCTGTTCGCGCTCGGCCTCGTGGTCTTCCTTTCCTTCCGGGGGAATGACGGCTCGCTGCTCGGCGTCGGCCTGACGGTCGCAAACTTCGTCACCGTCGCCACAGATCCGCTCTACTGGTCGGTGACTTTGCGCTCGCTGGTCATTGCCGGTCTGGTGACGCTGGCAACCGTTGTCACTGCCTATCCCGTCGCCTACTATCTCGCCTTTCATGCCGGCCGCCGCCGCAATCTGCTGCTCTTCCTCGTCACGTTGCCTTTCTGGACCAGCTACCTCTTGCGCGTCTTCGCCTGGAAGATCGTGCTTGCCTATAACGGCGTGCTGAATTCGGCTTTCATCGAAAGCGGGATTTGGAAGGAGCCGACGCTGGCCTTTCTCAATACGCCGACGGCCGTGGTGGTGACGCTCGCTCACGCCTACGCGCCTTTCGCCATCCTGCCGATCTATGTGGCGCTGGATACGATCCCGAAATCGCTGCTAGAGGCCGCATCCGATCTCGGCGCGCGGCCCTTTACATCGTTCCGGCGTGTCGTGTTGCCGAATTCCATGCCAGGCGTGCTGGCGGCAGCACTTGTCGTCTTCGTGCCGACCGTCGGCGA
>Ga0315336_1003075_pt1 | contig 23271 bp, 20 predicted proteins | sample ASW5metaG_FD_204512 | JGI IMG/M metagenome (GOLD analysis project Ga0315336, IMG submission 204512) | Ammonia-oxidizing marine archaeal communities from Monterey Bay, California, United States - ASW #5 | ecosystem: Environmental > Aquatic > Marine > Intertidal zone | place: USA: California... | reverse complement strand
GACATTGTTGACACCTCGATTTGGCAACCATTTAAGGCACCAGAGCTGCTATTTTTCAACGTCCGCTTTACCCCCGAAAGCAGACGTGCTGGGGACCCGCACTTAACGTCCGCTCATAGCCAGAAGCAGACATTCGTTATCTATTTTTTGATCAGCACGATCGATCGATACCATTTCCGATTTTCTGAACAGATCGTTCAAATTTTAGTCGTGATCTAAACAAAGTTTTGTAAGTTTTGTGCGACCGTTGCCCCATGCGGCAAAGCTATTGTCACCGCCCGGGGCCCGAAGACGGCGGCGATAAAACGACATTCGGCAGATTTTTGAGACGCTTGGGGCTAGAGCGCGCCTTGAGCGACAGACGCGGCGGCGTGATGCTCACCTTCGCGATCGTGTTTCCCGTGCTGTTGCTGATTTTGGGCTCGACGATCGACTACGGCTACATGCTGTCGCGCCGGACCAGCCTGCAAGCCTCCGCCGATGCCGCCGCGCTCGCAGGCGCCAACGAGCTTCTGCTGGCCAATGCGGACCAGAAAGTCATCGAATCGCTGACCCAATCCACCGTCATCGCCAATCTGGGCAAGAATTCCGCGGGCGTCAAAGTCGCGACAGAGGTCTCTTTCGATGCCCGCGCGGTCACCGTCCACGTCAAGCAAACACCTGGATTTTACATCATGGACGGACTGGGGGGTGTCAAGGATTCAAGCATTTCGGCGCAGGCGACGGCCGGAGTCGCCGGCAACATGCCAATCTGCATGCTAATTCTTGACGATAACATGAGAGGCGCCATCGACGTGAACAGCAGCGCACGGATAACGGGCAATCAGTGCGCGGTTTATTCCAATTCGGTTAGCTCATCGGGGATTAACACGAAGAACGGTGCGCTTCTGCAGGCAGCGCTCACCTGTTCGGCGGGTGGTTTCAGTGGAGCACCCGACACCTATAACCCGGTGCCCCTGACCGACTGCCCGCTGATCGATGATCCTCTCGCATCTCGCCCACCGCCGCCCGTCGGGCCGTGTCTGGAGACGGACCTCGTTATCCTATCTGGAACGCACACGCTCGATCCTGGCACCTATTGTGGCGGACTGACGATTAAGGAAACGGCCGAGGTTACCTTGAACCCAGGCAATTACGTCATCAAGGACGGTCAAATGCACATCGGCGGTAGTGCTCGTCTTTCCGGGGAGTATGTTGGCTTTTATCTCACGGGCAAGACGTCAACATTTAATTTCTTTCCAAGTACCAGCGTCGAATTGTCAGCCCCAAAGAATGGCCCCATGGCCGGCATCTTGTTTTTTGAAGATCGAAATAGGTCGACAACTGGCAAGCATGTGATGCGGAGCAACAACGCGCGGTCCTTTATCGGGACGATCTATCTACCACGCGGCGAAATGGTGGTGGATGCGACACAACCCTTGTTTCAGGATTCGGCCTACACGGTGATCATCGCCCGGACGCTCAACATGTTCTCAGGACCGAACTTAGTCTTGAACTCCAACTATGGCGACAGCGACGTGCCGCCGCCCTCTGAACTCGGCACCGCGTCCTCACCGGGCGAGGATATCGCGCTGATTCACTAGAGCCAAATTACTACGCCAGACCGTCCTGGCGGATTGAAATCGGCGGTAGCGGGCAACGGATTTTAAGAGGCAATAATGAGGAAGACGGTAATTATTGAATTGGTGCTTAAATTCTTGCACGAAACGCGCGGCAACGTCGCCATCATCTTTGGCCTTGCGCTCGTGCCCATCCTTGGTCTGGTGGGGGTCGGAATTGATTACGGTCGTGGGCTGAGTGCCCGAACCCAGTTGCAGGCGGCAGCCGACACGGCAGCGCTTGCAGCCCTCTCTATGGGTCTGGAAAGCGAAAGCGAACAAATCGACGCGGCCCATAAGGCGTTCTCTGCAAACTTCGATTCGAATGCCTTTGGCATATCGGTGACGCCGTCTGTCACTATCGACGACGACACAGCCACAGTGAGCGCGAACGCAACCATGGCGACGCAGGTTCTCGGCGTGATGAAGATCGAGGCTATGGACATTGCCGCGACTTCAACTGCGATCCGGGGAGAGGCCGCGCCAATTTGCATCCTCGGTCTCGATCCCACAGCCCCCGAAACCGTCCATTTCGAAGGTAGCGCCATCTTAAATGCAGTCGATTGCGCCGTTCACAGCAACTCGAATGCCAGTGAAGGGCTTAAATCTAACGGAAGCAGCACGCGAACTGCCGCGGCATTCTGCACTGTAGGTGGATACAATGGAAATGATTACACGCCGCAGCCAATTCAGTGCCCCGAAGTCGAAGATCCCCTGGCTGGCTTGGTTCAACCGCTAATGGCCGGCTGCGATTACACCAACAAGATCGTCAAGAAGGAAGACAGCGCAAATCTCATTCCCGGCACCTATTGCGGCGGATTATCCGTTGAAGCTCATTCTGTGGTTACGCTCGAACCCGGCATCTACGTCATGAAGGATGGACCACTCAATATTGAAGCTCATTCTTCCATCACTGCCGAGGGGGTGATGTTCTATTTATACGGCAGTAATTCTTATTTACTGATCGAATCACAAGCGAGTATGAATTTGACGGCGCCGATCAGCGGTCCATATGAGGGCATCATCATCGCACAAGACCCAAACTCAAGCGTAGGCATGCTGAGTAATTTACAAGGCGGCGGCGTTTTGAACTTTGTGGGCTCCATTTATCTTCCGACCCAGACGTTGGATTTCGGCGGTAACGGGGAGATAGGCACCGACACTTCGAATTACGCAATCATTGCCTATCACATTGGTTTGCGAGGAGGCGCCACTTTGCATGTAGGGCTCGATGAGGGTCTGCCAGGTGGGCCAGTGTTTGCGAAAATGGGTGGCGATACTCGGCTGCTTTACTGAACATGACACGGTAACAATCGGCCAACGCTTAGGTCGCGCTTATTCAGATCGCAGGTTTTATCGAAGCGATGAAGGCGCGGGTGATTTGGCGCGAACACAACCGGGCCGGTGTTGAGTTCGTTCGATGACGATGCACCCGGCCGAGCCACTCAAAAATCTGTAGCGCAAGTGTAACTGCCATGTCCGCTTTGGGTCATTAGCAGACGTAGTTCGCTGCCCTAATGAGAGTCCGCTTTACCCCCAATAGCGGACATAAATCGACATAGCTTGGGATGTCTGCTTCTAGCCAAAAGCGGACATTCTGCCATCTGCAAGGTTAGACACCAGATCACTTTTTGCACCTTGACCAGCCAGTTGATTGAAATCAACGGCCAAGGCGTTTGCTGAGGTTAGCGTCAGAGGACATGCAGTAGGCTCTCGTACGGAGGGGACCATGCCAACCAGACGTCAGTTGATTCAATCTATTCCAGCAGCGGGAGCTGCTTTTGCCGTCGCCGGTAATGTGCTTTTCGATGAAACCCCCTCGATCGCAAAGGAAGCCACTCCTCTGAAAGGCCATTTCCATCCCAAGGGCAAGGCTCCATCGAAATTCACGCTGGAGGTGCTCAAGCAAGCCAGGAGCACGCTACCCTTTGCCGACAAGAAAGACTTCAAGGAGCAGAAGAAGGGTCTGATTGCTCCGATGAAGGAGCTGAAGATCAAGGCGGATGCCGGGCACATCGCCTGGGATATGGAGCGGTTCCAGTTCCTGGAGAAACAAGACGAGTTCGACAGTATCCATCCCTCGCTGCACCGCCAGTCAGTATTGAACCAGAATTACGGACTCTACGAGGTAATCCCCGGCATCTACCAAGTGCGTGGCTTCGATCTGTCTGATATTTCATTTGTTCGTGGCAAGACCGGCTGGATCGTGATTGACCCATTGGTCACTGCCGAAGTGGTCCGTGCGGCGTGGAAACTATTCCAGAAGCATGTCGGCCAGGGTTTGCCTGTCACGGCCGTTATCTATTCCCATTCGCATGGCGACCATTGGGGTGGTGTGCGCGGAATTGTCAGTGAAGACGACCTAAAATCTGGCAAGGTTACCATTATAGCTCCACGCGACTTTATGGAGCATACGATTTCCGAAAATGTCTATGCCGGTAACGCCATGAACCGGCGGCTCTTCTACCAGTATGGCCTTTTGCTGCCTGCAAGCCCGCATGGATACGTCGGACAGGGGTTGGGCCAGGGCGTATCGGCAGGCGCCATGGGTCTTATTGCGCCGAACCGGATCGTCGAGAAAGCAATAGAGGAATTTGAGGTCGATGGTATCAAGATGGTCTTCCAGAACACACCAGGCACGGAAGCACCATCGGAAATGAACACCTATATTCCGGGAATGAAAGCGCTGTGGATGGCCGAAAATGTCACTTCAACGCTGCACAACATCTATACCCTACGTGGTGCACCGGTCCGCGACCCTCTGCGTTGGTCAAAATATATCAGCAGAGCACTTTATCTTTTCGGTCAGGAAGCCGAGGTGATGTTCGCCTCACATCACTGGCCGCGCTGGGGGAATGATCGAGTACAGGAGGTGCTGCGTGGCCAGCGTGACCTTTACGCTCACATGAACAACCAAGTGCTGCATCTGGCAAATCAGGGCGTGACGATCAACCAGGTTCACAACGTCTACGAGCTGCCAAAGAGCCTTCAGCAAAAGTGGTTCTGTCGCGGTTATCACGGTTCGCCGGAGCACAACTCCCGCGGAGTGATCCAGCGCTACCTTGGTTTCTGGGACTGCAACCCGGCGACGTTGGTCCCATTGTCGCCCGGCGATTCCGCGCCGCTTTATGTCGAGATGATGGGGGGCGCCAAAAAGATCCTGGCCAAGGGAAGGCAGCTGCATGATGAAGGCAAATACATGCACGCCCAGGAGATCCTCAACAAGCTGGTCCAAGCTGAGCCAGAAAATCAGGCTGCCAAGGATTTGCTGGCGGACCTGTTTGAGCAGATCGGCTATCAGCAGGAAAACCCCGGCTTGCGCAACAGTTACCTCGCTGCGGCCTACGAGCTTCGGTCGGGAATCCCGCAAGGGGAAACGGTGGACTCCAGTAGCCCCGACGTGATCCGGGCAATGTCCACGGAGCTGTTTCTCAACTTCCTTGGCATCCGCATGGACAGCACCAAAGCCGAAGGCATGCGTTTCACGATCAATCTCATCACGCCGGACAATGGCGAAAAGTTCCTGATTGAGCTGGAGAACGCCACCCTTACTAACCTTGAAGGGTTCCTTGCGGACGATCCCGACCTGACGCTCACGATCAATCGCGCAGATCTGGAAAAAACGATGATGGGTGCCAAGACCCTGGAAGCCCAGATTGCCGAAGGAACTGCCAAGATTGAGGGGGATGCAAGCATCTTGAAGACGCTTGCATCCACCATGGTTGATTTCGATCCGCGCTTTGAAATCATGCCTGGAACCATGGCCAAGAAGGGCAAGGTGGCCCATGCTGATCCCTATGAGGCTGTTCCGCGTCAGACCATCGTCGAGTAGGTGACGGTCTTTCCCAAGCACTGGTCCCAGCCCTGCGCCATAGATGTCCGCATGAACGGTCATCTTCATCACGTGGGGGCGAGATGAATTTCATAACTCGGACCTGGCGACGCTTGAGCGGGGAATGGAAAGCACTCATCGAAGCTCCTTTGTCGCAAGCTGACCTAAGAGCGGCGATGCAGCAAGCATCCGTTCCCTATTTCGGCTTTTATTTCATGCTCGGCTTGGCGGTCATTATCGCGACCTTCGGGCTGCTTTCAAACAGCGCACCAACAATCATTGGCGCCATGATCATCGCGCCGCTGATGGCGCCGATCATTAGTTTTTCCTTTGGCATCGTCGTCTCCGACTGGCCTCTGACCACGCGATCTCTTGTGATGGTTGTCAGTGGCGTAGCCACTGTCGTGCTGCTGGCTTACGCCGTGACCATAGGTATCGGTCTGCGCGTTGCTGGATCGGAGATCGTAAGCCGAACATCTCCAACTCTAATGGACATGGGCATCGCCATGGCCGCAGGGGCAGCGGCAGCATTCGCCCAAACCCGGCAGAGCATATTGAATACTATTGCCGGTGTGGCGATAGCGGTGGCCCTGGTTCCACCCCTTGCTGTGACGGGTATTGGTCTTGCTCAGGGATTAACGGTCGGCGCCGAAGTTGGAGCGTCCCTAAGTCAAATTGGCCCTGCGCGCAGCGGTGTAAATTTAGCCGCGGGCGCCTTCTTATTGTTTTTGACCAACTTGGCCGGCATCATCGTCATTGCCGGCGTTGTTTTTCTCGCAAAGGGCTACGGCCATTGGCATAAGGGCGCGCTGGGACTCATTTTGGTAACCGCGCTTGCTTTCCTGTTGATCCGCCCATTGGGCGTCTCGCTGGAGCGGCTTTACATCAGGAGCCACGCGCTTAGTCAGTTTGCGATCCTGAGACAGAAATATCCCGAAATATTCACGGGTAAGTCTAGGCTCGACGGCGTAGTCGTCGATTATCAGGGTGACATCGTCCGTCTCACAGTAAAAATGACCGTTCAGAGGGACATGTTGGATGACATGCAAAACCGTATCGACGTGGCCCAGAAATACCTTGCAGAGTCCCTTAAGCGTCCCGTGATCGTGGAGGTGCAGGTCGTCCCTGTCGATGTGTTCGAATACCGTGCCGGGCCAGCAATGAAGAGCCGAGCGGACTGAAGTCTCGCCGAAGCGATGACTGATCGCGTTTTCTGTTCCACTGACAAAGTTATTCTGGCCCGCGCTTACTTACCGTTTACGAATGTCCGCTTTGGGTCAGAAGCGGACATATTATGAAGCCGGCGCAATGTCTGCCCTCTTAACGGTCGGGAAGGCGCGCCACGATCCTGAGTGGTCCGCCCGATCCGCCCTCGATCTTCATGGGCAGAGCGACGATGGTGCTTCCGGTTGCTGGCAGCGCGCTCATATCCCCGACGTTCTCGAAGGCCGGGATATTGTTGGTCATCAGCTTAACGTGGGTCGCAAAATCCTTTGATTGGCCATAGTCGATGGAGGGCGTGTCGATCCCCACGGCACCCACTCGGCGCTCGACAAGCAGCGCCGCGCCATCGGAGCCGAGACCTGGAAAATGCAGCTTTGCTACCGCACCCGCGCCGCGCTCGTCTGTCCCCATATAGGCCTTGCGGTCGGGATAGAGCTTGGCGCGGCCGGTATTCAGCAGAACGATAGCGCCTGCCCGGATACGTCCATGCTCGGCTTCGAAAGCCTCAATATCGGCCGCGCTCACCAGATAGTCCACATTCGCGGCGGCCTGACGCGTGACGTCAATCACGATACCCGGGCCGATGAGCTGGTTTACCGGCACCTGGTCGGTCGTGCGGCCACCCTCGGCGAAATGGATAGGCGAGTCCATATGAGTGCCGCCATGCTCAGCCGCCGAGAAGTTGTAGGCTGAGTAGAACCAGCCCCCTTCGGTGTGTCCGTGGAAGACCTCCGTCTTCGTAAAAATCTTCGCCGTCGGCCAATAGACCGACTTTTCGTTGAATGGGTGGGTCAGATCGATCCATCGCCCTGCCGATAGATTCTGTGCGGAAGCAGAAGCCGCAAGGCACACAACCGCTATGAACAAGGTCATTCGTAGGAAAAACATGAATCTGTTCCAATGCTCGACGCCCGCGCTCGGCTTCCGGTGACGGACTCTTTTGTATTCAGGCTAGCGAGCACGATCGCGGCGGCCAACACAATTCTCGGTCCGACGCTGGTCGAAAGCCAATCGACGTCGCGTGAGTAGCCAAAGGATTCAATAGACCTTGGCTCCCACCGGCACCGATCCACCCAAGTTTGTTGAGAGCACGATATTAAGTGGCTCATCGACAACGAAGGCTGCGCGTGAAGAGATCGCTCGATGTCCGCTTTGGGTCATTAGCAGACATTCGGCGGGGTAGCGTTTGATGTCCGCTTTACACTCGTAAGCGGACATTCTTCCTGTCACCGCTGGTCAGCGCACCAAAGCGCAAAAAAAGTGGAATAAACAGACCAATAGTATGGTGCTCAGCGCCAATTAGCGTTCGCATTGGGATCGCGCCCTAGCCGTCGTAGGCGGCCGATTTGCCCCGCCTCATGTCTTCTTCGAGTTTGGCAAAAATGGCTTGTTCCGTCTGATATGCCTCTTCCGAGTGGGTAGCATCGCAGTGCTTGCAGGTGTACGACCGCCGTTTGATCACCTCCGCACAACGCCAGCATTCTTTCCATTCGATGAGGTCGGGTTCCACCGATGCAATTTCATCGACAATTCGTCCAATCATTTTCGTCATCATCTTTCCTTTTCTTGCGTCAGCCGCTCGACGTATCGATGGGCGAGCTCCTGGTTGATGACCGCTCGCATCTGTTCGAACCGCGCACGGAAGTCGGGGGAATTGATGATCCGGCTGACCTGCCACGGCGAGTAACGGGTCGCGGCGGCGATCTCGGCGCGAGCAAGGCGCGGTTTTTCTAATATCATCCGCAGGATGGCCTCATGGCGGCGCTGCCAGCGGGGGTAGTGGCGTCGCTCCATATTCTGCGCCTTACGCACAAGCACACCCGCCCGCTGCCCGATTGCCGGTCATGAATGCCAACGCCATAGGGTGGAAATCTTGGCATCCTTGGCAATGTTGGCATCCTTCATCGGCCCGTTGGCATTGTTGAAAACGACTTTCGATCAATGGCTTAGACCTTAGATTGCCAAGATTGCCAACAGCGCCATGTTCATGGGCCATCGGCATCTTGGTCGAGCTGCCAGACCCAGCAATCATCGAGCTTTATTGACCTGACGCGGATGGATTTCTTCGCCCTGTACAAAGTGCGCTTCGCAATACCGAGTTCCTTGGCCTTCTGAAGTAGTTCCTTTTGAGGAACAGGGCTGTCTTTCAGCTCTTCTAAGAGAAACTCCACCGCCTCCTGGCGAGCTGTTTTTGTCTCGCTGTCCTCAGCCTCGCGGCAAAGATCCTCGGCGGAAACATCGACTTCGCCGGTCCATTCGAACTTTCCGTCTTTAATCGTGTAACTGAGAGATGGACCAAGGGGTGCAAGATTGCTCTTGGTGTGCGCAATGATGCGCTGGTCATCGCAATCGGGGCTAATTCCGACCATCAATATCGACCGGCAAGCGGCGGTGATGTCGATGGAACCGAGGCCCCGGTAAAGCGCCTTATCCTGCTTCCCTTTCGTATGATGACGCACCAACACGATGGCCACGCTGCAATCTTTGGCGATCTGAGCGAGACCCGCCATAACCGGCCTCACTTGATTAGCTTTGTGCATGTCCAGTTTGCCGCCTAAGAAAGCTTGGAGCGGATCAATAACGACCAGGTCCGGTTTGAACTCGGTGATAAAACCGCGGAGCCGCTTTAGGCCGTCTAGATCCAGTTCGAATGAAATCTCCGCCCCATGGATATTGATCAGGTTTGCATGGAGTGCATCGAGCCGCGGGCGCAGGGTGTCGCCCAGCCCGTCCTCAGCCGTCAGTATTAGGGTCCGTTGGGGCTCACGCTGAGACTGGTTGCCAGGAAGCTTTGAACCGTTGCTTAGGTCGGCGGCTACGGCCCCGGTTAGCCAGGACTTGCCAACCCCTGGATCGCCTTCGATGGATGTCACCTTACCGATCGGGATATACGCCGGGCTTCTTGCTTTGTGCGATCAAAGCCGTGCGGGTGGGGCTGGAGTGATATATGCAGCCCGTCATCCTTGCCGACCTTGTCCGCGACGGACGACGCCTCTGGTTCTATTGCTGCGACTTCCAGTTCATCTGCTGACCCTATCGTCCCGCCAGCACATAAAGGACGGCGCGGCCAGCAAGCCATATCAGCCCCGCAAGCACCATGGGGATGAGAGCCGCCAGCGGCGCATTGCCAAACAATACAAGCACACCATACAAAACAATTTGCGCGGCCAACAAACACGCTACCCAATAGATCACTTGTCCATACCGGGCAGCCATGGCGGCACCTGCTCAGATAACTGTGTTGCCCACCTTGCCACACTGCCCAACGCTTTTCACGAGCATCACGCCCGCCGCCTCTTTGTTGATCTGGGTCAAGTTGCACCGCCGATCTTACGGTAACGTGATGATGCCAGATGCGTTAGTTGCATAAATTTCCTACCCTCCCAAACGAATGGGGACGCCTTTAAGGGTGTCTCCATTTGCTTTGGCAAGGGCGCATTTCCAACCGCTATTCACGATCATCGGCTTCCTGACCTGAGCCACAAATAAGTCTGTCCTCCCAACCAAACTGCGCTCGTAGCAATTTGACTTGTCGCAAAGAGGCTCGCCGTCAGATGTGTTGGATTGGCGTGAATTTTCCCTATCGCTGTCCTGAGTTTGCCCAATAGCACAACCAGAGACATTTAACTTTGAGGGGGACGATGAGAGCGTTCTTCATTGGGCTGTCAGCGGCGCTCGTATTCGGCCTATTCAATGGCGCTATCGTCTACTTTAGTGAAGGCGAAGCTTCACTTCTCTATATTTGGATTTTTGGTCTCATCCCGGTCGATTGGGCATTGATCGGAATCTATATGGGCATGGCGATTGGTTTCGCACACTGGGGTGTGAGCGCTGCGGATAACGTTACTGTGTTTGTTTCCGGAGCCATGGCTGCCTTGTTTTGCACCCTCGTTGCGCATGCCGTCTCGTTTATTGCCATGTTCGGGGTATGGGATATCAATGCCTTCATCAAATATCTTGGTCTGTTCGGATCCACGATCTGGAAATTTGGTGACTGGTACCTTTGGCTTTCCACGGCGCTAGCAACCCTGACAGGTGGTGTTACTGCAATTGGAATTTCAACGTTGAAACGGGCCGACAATATCCGTGCTCAATTGCCAAAATGGATTTCTCCGACAAGTCGCATACTTATCCATGTTGCACGCGCGGATGGGAAGGTTGACGAGAACGAAGCTGCATTAATTGTTGCTTTGATCCGCGCCCAGATGATGAAAGGTCTAAACAACATCCCACAGGATTTCGATATAGCGCTAGACGGTGTGATAAGCGCCGAAATGGATACCATAGATCATGGCCGGAAACTCAAACACGATCTGACTGAAAAATGCTTCTTGTCATCCGTTGAGCGCCGAGACAGCGCAACAAAATTGGCCATAGCTGTCGCTCAGAGTGATGGCGAGATAACTGAGCCCGAAATGAAAATTCTCAAAGAGATATTTGCAGCTTGGAAAATCGACTCAGAGCATGCGAAGAAGCTGGCCGCTGACTCCTTCGACGAAGTCAAACGACTTTTGTAAATAGTCTTTTGACGGCCTAATTAGCTCACCCGCCCGCCAATGCGCCCAGCACTGCGTCAAGCTCGTCCTCTGACAGGCTTTTGAGCCAATGCGCTGCGGCGTCGATACCGTCCATCGCTCATATCCGCCTTAGACATTCAGGCAAGTCGGGATAATCATATGCTGCTTGCCGCTCAGCATCTGATCGAGACAGCCCAGCTTCGTATTCAAGGATCGCTGCGCGCTCTTCGAAATCATCGTTTTCGGCTTCCTGAACTTTGTTGCGCTCCGACGGGGTCGTGTCTTCATGCACACGCGCGTAAGCAAATCTCGTCACAGCGCGACTGTCATGTCTGCTTACGGGTGCTAAGCGGACGTGCACCGCACCCCTACCCAATGTCTGCTAATGACCCAAAGCGGACATGAAACCGGACAATCGTTCCTGTGGTTCGAAGGCAGACCAGCTGAATTGTGTGAGTAGTACAAAAACTGAGCTTAAGCGACCCCAGCCAGTGCGGCGAACTCCGGCGGCTCAACCGGATTGGGCGCCGGCCGCAATAACGAATTCGCGCTCTGCGCGAAACCCGTTGCGGCCATCCCACTGTTCAAGACAGTCCCCCACCTCGGCCCACGCTGCTGCGCGCGCCCCCTCATCCAAATCGACAATCACCGCGCGGTAAGCGCCAAAGGCTTGACGCATCATTTCGAGCGCCAGTTGCGCCGAGGCGACGTGAAGCGGTGCCCTGACAATTCGCGTTTCGATATCGCTGTAACCAGTTGACCGCATTAGGTGCGCGAACTGACCAGGCGCGCCGAGCGCAAAGATGCCGGGCGCCCCCGGCGCTGAGGATTGTTTGCCCGCATGGCGCAGCAGAATTTCCATTGGTTCGGCCATGAACGGATTTGCGGCAGGGGTGGAAAACACGAGCGCGGCGAGTCGCGCCATTGGCTTGAGCGCCTGGTTGACGGCGGAGAGCGCGCTCTCCGGCTCGGGAAAGAGCATCAGTCCTAGACGGCAGATGGCCGCGTCAAAGGATTGCGCCATGGGGGGCAAGTCCTCCGCCGCGCAACAAAGCGTCTCGACATTTTTCAATCCGGTGCCAGAGACGCGATCGCGCGTCACCTCCAGCATAGTTTCAGAAATATCGTTCGCCACGACCAGGCCGCCGGATCCGACGCGCTCCGCGGTCGCTAAGGTCTGGCTTCCCGTGCCGCAGGCCAGATCGAGCACACGCATGTCTTTGGATATGCCTGCCATATTGAGCATGGTCTGCGTAATTTCGTCGAGTCCAGCGGCAAGCGTGGCGTCCCATTTGGCATAGCCGGTAGCTGCGGCTTCCCAGGTGTGACGGACTTCAGCTATCGGAGTTTGCTCAGACATCGAACCCATGGCTCTAGCTATAGCGCCTAACTTTGAGAGGAATTTGTCGACATTGAATTGACAAAGCCGTTACTCATATCGCTCGGTTCAACATCAGCTGCTGGCCAGGAATGGACCTTAATTGACAGCCCCGGGCAAATCTGCTCTTGGGGGTAAAGCGGACATTCCGCATTCCTTCGGATTTAGTCCGCTTTCGGGGGTGAAGCAGACGTATAGCAAGGCCCTGCCGAATGTCTGCTAATGACCCAAAGCGGACGTTGTGGACTACGGCCTAGCCCCTCGCGCTAGCGGATAGTCTTGTCACTCTAATCGGATAGAAGTTATCGGCACGTTTGTGCGTACGCGCACGCTTCTATCGATTTGGTTGGCGGCCGCTACCCGGGCCGTTCCCCACAGGGCACTTAAAAAACCAGTACCGCTCTTGCGGCACTGGCTCCGAAATTCGCAACAATATTCGTCGCTCCGTCTTGGAGTTGCGCTGGCCGCATCCCACCTATTGGACGGCCTGAAACATCAGGCCGACTTGGTGGTCTGATAAAGCAGATAGACCGCGTAAAGCGCGATCCCCAAGACTGGATAATAGAACACATTGGTCATCCACGGCCCGATACCGAGCAACGGGATAAGCGACGGGATCAAAGTAAAAACGAACGCGATCGCGCCCAAGACCATCAGTTTTTGCATGATCGACATTGTTGACCAGGACATTGCTTCCACCTCTCAAATTTCTCGCTAAAGACAATAATCCACGCAAGTGGAACTGCTTAAGCTGTTGAATATCGGGTGGCGGCGGCGGCGGCATTGATATTGATCAAGCACACGTGCCGGCGCCCCGCTGGTTCAGCCGGTTTTGCTTCGACAGTTCGCTTTTGCGGGAGTCTCTCAGTGATCTCGTGCAAATGATCGATCAAGGCTGCAATGTCGTCCGCTTTTGGCTATTAGCGGACTCTATGTGCTGCCCATCACTACGTCCGCTTTCGGAGGCGAAGCGGACATGTAGCAGGGTCCTGCCGAACGTCTGCTAATGACCCTAAGCGGACATGACCGGGGTCAGGTTTAGTGTCCCTAGAAGGTAATCTTTGCGCCGGCGTGGCCCGTGACCTGGATGCTATCATTTGTCTCGGCCAGACCCTCGGCGCTGGCTTGGAGCGTCAGACCCCGTGGCGTGGTGTGCGAGAAGGTGGCACCACCATAGAGCCCGCCTACCTCATCGTCATCGCTTGGATCAAAGCTGATGGTCTGACCCAACAGGACCGCGTTGACACCGCTATCGCCCAGATTGGTGCGCCCCTGGAGGCCGATATGAAGGGCGACGGCCGTCAGCCCGCCATGCATAGTCTCATGTTCGTAGGGAAGCGCGATCTGAGCGCGAGCTTGCAAGAGATGAACGTCACGCGCGCCAAGGTTGAGATTGTCCGCTGCGCCTTGCTCCCGGTAGCCGTCCTGAAAGAGTCCAGCATAACGCAGATTGAGGCCAGGCTCGAAACGGACGGGCCCCGCCCATACCGCGCGGGTGATGGTGACCTCGGGTGAGACGAAGATGCTCTCGAAGTCGGCGCGTGCCGTCTGCAGACCCGTGGGTGCCAGATTGTTTGCGACCTCGCGGGATGTATCATTGTCGCTCCAGCCCGCCGTGATCGCTGCGTCGAACTTCCAAGGCCCCGCGCCCCGTGAGGCATAGAGCCCACCGAAGAAGCTGTCGGTCTCGGCCTCTTGGGTGTTGAGTTCATGATCAAGATCGCCCCAGGCCCCCCCTATGAAGATGCCGGCGCGGGCATGATGGGAGAATTGCCGATCCAGCCCCGTGACCACGCCGCCGACGCGAGTTTCAGTTTCCAGGATCGGCTGGCTGCGGTCACTGTTACGCCGCACCCCAAAGACCTGCGCCCAAAGCTGCTGGCGCGTGGTGTCATAGCCGCTGTCGATGAGCGAGCCGGGTCCCTGCGTGACGCCCACCACGCCGCCATTTCTGGACCCATTCAGCCAGTTCTGCACACTCGAGAGAATGCCGTTCGTCAGGTCGTAGAAGCCATTGGTCTGAGCCGCGATGCTGGTCGGGTCCAAAACCGCTACCTGGTTGCCCGAGACCGCGAAGGGGGCGCCGTAAGTGGTGCCAATCACGGGGGCTGCACCCGTGAATGTATTGGCGATGGACAGGCCATTGCCGACATTCAGCGTGTTCACACCGCCGCCGAGATCGATTGCGCCCTGGATGTTGGAGCCGGCGAGCAGGGTGAGCGTGTCGGGATTACCGGCAAATTGGATTGCGGGTCCTGCTGTACCGATGATGGTCCCGGAATTGGTCACGTTGCCGGTGTCTGCCAGAATGCCCGTTCTCCCTGAGATGGTGCCAGAATTGTTCACGGTGGCGGTTGTCGTAGCAAAGACGCCGGCAAAACCACTCCCGACAATGGTACTGGTATTGGTCACGTTGACGGTATTGCCCGCGACGCCCGTATCCTGCGAGACGATGCTACCGTGGTTGACCACGATGGCACCGGTGCCGGCGAACACTCCTTGCAAAAGCGTGCCGTGGTTGATCACATCGACGTTGCCGGAGAAGGATTGAACGCTCGAGTTGCCGGCAGAGATCATTCCGTAATTAATGACGGTGGCAGTGCCAGTGGAGACGGAGACACCGTTAGGTCCTCTGGTTCCTCCCAAAATATATCCGTAATTGGTTACGGTGGCGTCGGTTTGAGCGTTGATGGCACCACCGCCAGGCCCACCGGTAATGGTGCCCGAGTTGATCAGATTGACGGCGCCCAGAGTCGAGCTGATGGCGCTGTTGCCCCCCGAGATGCTGCCAGTATTTACGATGGTCACGTCGTTGGCTGTCAGAACGCCGGTGAGGAATCCACCACCGACAATCGTCTCAATGGAGCCCGAATTCGATATGGTGGCCGAGTCGGCGGAGATGCCGCTGTTCGTGCCCGTTACCGTTGCGCCCGTCACGACCGTGACGCCAAGATTGGTCAGGGCGATATCGCCGTATCCGACGGTGAACGCGCTCGTTCCCGGCGCACCAGTGCCCTGATTGGTGGTGGTGCCGGTACAGGTCGCGGCGACATTATTCGCGGCGGAGGGATCGCAGGCGGCACTGACAGGGGTGCTGGCGAACAGCACAGCTGTGCTCAACATCACTGTGCCAAGCAATACCGACTTGGCTGCAATTCGATGACTCAACTCTGGCTCCTACTCAAACGCGTTTACAGCAAACCCAATGCGTTACAGGGGGAGAAGTCCAATCAAAGAGACCAGAGATCGACTGATGTACGCATTTTTCTGTTGTCCTGATTGGATATATAGGCAGTGGTCTGCGGCAAAACCACCGCAATCAGCCTGGGCCCAAGACATAACCGGACCTCATGTGGCCCATCTACCACAGGGGCGCCGATGTCCGCTATTGGCTAGAAGCAGACATCCCAAGCTATGTGGATTTATGTCCGCTTTCGGGGGCATAGCGGACACAAATCACGGCCCTGCCGAACGTCTGCTAATGACCCAAAGCGGACATTTGCCCTATTCACCTTCACCCAACGGAATGCTGACACGCGCCTTGGTATCGAGCCCCGCTTAGGTTGCCCCCATATCGAGCTTGACGAAGCCGGTTGGCGAGACGTTGGCGAGGCCCAATGCAGCGAGTGGCGAACCGATACCACCCCGCAGGCTCCAACCCTGGAGCTCGGTGTCATAGGTGAACCAGTCGCCGCCCGCAGTCAGCAGCAGGCCGTTGGCAAGGACGATATCGAGACCACCGCCAAGGTTGAGACCGGTCTCGCTCGTTGAGTAGACAGCACCGGTCGAGGTGGTGAAGCTGCCGTCGTTCTGGAAGTCCCAGATGCCCCTGATATGGGCTTGCGGCGAGATGGTGGCTATCAGTTGGCCGTTGTCCTGCAACGTCATGCCAAGGGTCGGGCCATAGGTCAGGCGGCCAAGTTCAAGTTCTTGTCCCTGAATGGCGTTGCCCGCGCTGTCGATGAAGCTGTCATTGTCCTGATTCGTGTAGAGCAGGTTCACCCGTGGCTCGATCCAGTACTGATTAAGCTCAAAGCGTTTGTCCGCTCGGGCTTCAAAGGTCCATTGATCGCTGTCGAAGTCGCCTTGATCACCGGCGATGGTGATGTCGCTGTCGCCGTGTTCGTAAAGACCACTCATCAAGAGCCTAGAGTCCATTGGCAATCCGAAAATGGCGAACAGGCCGCCGCCAATGAACTGGCTCTTCAAATCGGCTTGCAGGGCTGTCGAGCCAACTTCACCCTCACGGTAGCGGCCAAAGGCACCGATCTTGGTGTCGTCACTCAAGGCGTAGCTCGTGCCAAGCGTCATCCACCAAAGATGCCCGTCGCGGTCTGCCGTATTGAGGTCGATGGGCATGGGCTGCCGGTTCCTGGAACGCGTGCGGGCTGTCTGGGGCCCCTACCACCCCCCCAAGGCCGGGGGGCATTCCATTATCAAATCACGACACAGGAAATTTTTGCAAATTTTAGGATCGGCTTGAATATCCGCTTCACCCCCGAAAGCGGACGTAGTGATGGGCAGCACATAGAGTCCGCTTATAGCCAGAAGCGGTCATTGATAATTGGTTCATACAGCGGAACCGCGAAGCGGGGTTGGCCGGTTGGTGCGATAGGATTGGGGAAGCGCGAGCCACCCCATTGCGCACGTGGTAGCAACTCTCTGTCGGTCGGAATCGGGAAAGGTGCCATGCGGTATGACGCACTGACCCGAATGCACCTCACACGCTAAAGCTAATCTCTCACTTTCGCGGCATTGGTGGCCTCAATCAGCCTTTATGCGTCGACTTTCGTCTACGGCGACCTGCTCTGACTGGCGGCGTGCCTCGATGATTTGGCGGGCAGCCTGATCGGGGACACCGATTTCCATCAATACCATCTCGCCGAGTTGCAGACTCGCCTCGATGGTCTCTGGAATAACGTGGCTGGCGCCCCGTGCGATCAACCGCGCTGCGTGCGTACGGTCGCGGGCGCGAGCGTAGATGACGAGAGCCGGCCAGTGCCGTCGCGCGGTCGCGACCACTTGCTCCGCGGCATCTGGGTTGTCCATGGTCACCACCAGCGCCGCCGCCCGGTCGACGCCGAACCTGCGCAACATGTCTGGCCGGCTCGCGTCGCCATAGAAAATACTGGCGCCGACTGTGCGAAAACTTGCGACCAGGTCCGCATCAACATCGAGTCCGACATGCGGCAGCTCTTGTGAGTCCAACACCGAGCCCAGCATCTGGCCGACACGTCCATAGCCGACGACGATGACATGGCCGGAAAGGCCCATCGGAATGTCGGCGTCGAGCTGACCCCGCTTCGCTTCCTCGGCCTCGACAGCGCGGGCCAGCTTACGGGCGATATGGGCCACCGGCGGCGTTGCTATCATCGTCAAGCCGGTGACGATCAGCATGAATTGGGCAGTGTCGTTCGGAATCAGGCCGAGCCCATAGGCCATGCCGACGATAAGAAAGGCGAACTCTCCACCCTGGCCCAGCAGCAGGCCGGTTTCCAGCGCCACGGAGCGGCGCTCGCCGAACCATCGGGCCAACGCATACACGATCGGGCTTTTGACCACGAACAGCCCGAAGACAGAGGCGATCAGCCACAGTGGGTTGGCGGCCAACTGAGCAATGTCGATGCTCATGCCGACCGAAACGAAGAAAAGGCCGAGCAGTAGGCCCTTGAACGGCTCGATGTCGATCTCGATCTCGTGCCGATATTCGGTTTCGGCAAACAACAGCCCGGCAAGAAACGCACCCAACGCCATCGACAGGCCGACCTGTTCGGTTGCAAGCGCGGTGCCGATAATGACGAGCAGAACGAATGCCAGAAACATTTCACGGCTGGCGGTACTACCAACGAAAAGGAAAACCGGGCGGATAACTAGCCGGCCGATCGCCAGAATGGCCGCAACGGCGATCAGCGCCTGGCCGGTGGCCCAGGCAAACGCAGCCAACACAGGCACGTCACTTTGCACGGCAAAGGCGCCGACAAGGAACAAGATGGGCAGCACAGCCAAGTCCTGGCACAAAAGGATGGCAAAGCTGGCGCGACCCGTCGCCGTGCCCAGGCGACGGTTCTCTTTTAGCAGCTGCATGATGATTGCTGTCGAGGACAGCGCGAAGCTCGCGCCGAGCACAACAGCAACGGCAAGCGTATTGTCGAAGAATGAAGCGATAGCGGTAATCACCGCGCCAGTCACGATGACCTGTGCGCCGCCTAGCCCGAAAACCCGGCGCCGCATAGCCCATAGCCGGTCGAGCGAGAGTTCGAGCCCGATCATGAACAGCAGGAACACGACGCCCAGTTCGGCCAGGAGGCGGACACCCTCCAAGTCGGTGATTACGGCGTAGCGCAGCCACGGCAACGCGTCGGTAAAGCGCGCCACGCCATGCGGCCCTATCGCCAGCCCGACGATCAGAAAGCCGAACACCGGACTGATTTTCAGGCGATGGACTAGCGGCACGACGATGCCGGCGGAGAAGAGAAAAACCATCACCTCGCGCAGATCTAACGTCTCCACATGCATGAGTTTCTCCGATCGCGCTCGCGCTAACTCCCATTTAGCTCACCTCGGCGATCAAATGAACAGAGGCGTCTCGCTCCTGGGCTCTGCCAACAGAATTCAGGGTTGTCGAAACGGAAATCCTGATTGCCGCGATTGGCGCCGACTTCCTTTGGACTTCTTGCTTCCCGGCTAGAGGCTTTCGAGGGTATCGCCATTCAGCATCATCCAGAGCACATTAGATGTGCCAATCTTGATGCCGATCATTATCGATAATGGCGAACCCGGCTAAGTACTGAACTTAGCCAACTTGATTCTACATTTTTCGCAGATTGCGCAATCACACGGAAACAGGCCAGCAAATGAAACGGTTCAAGAATATTCTCTATGTGGCCGATCCGGTGGTGGAGCAAGGAGAGGCGCTCGAGCGGGCCGTTACACTTTCCAAAAAGACTGGTGCCCGGCTGACCATCGCCGAGGTGATTGAGCCGATACCACCTTTCGTCACGAGACAAACTCCTTACAAGCTCCGGGAGATAGTCACCAAACACCGAAAATCCGAACTAAAAAAAATATGCGATTCGGTTGGCGGACGGATCAAAATTGAAGCCAAGATCCTTGAGGGTACATTTTTTTTGGAGGTCGTTCGCGAGGTTTTGCGCGCCGGGCGAGATTTGGTCGTTAAGCCGGCCGGAGGTCAAGGCAGCGGTTATGGTCGGCTTATCGGTAGCAACGACATGCACTTGCTGCGCAAGTGCCCATGTCCTGTGTGGCTGATCAAGCTGACGGAGGACCGCTCTTACCGCAGTATCTTGGCTGCCGTCGACTTCGATGAAGACGATGAGGACGATGAGAACGATGTAACAGAGGCCCTTAATCGTCAAATCCTGGAGTTGTCCGTATCACTTGCCGACACCGAGCGCAGCAGGCTGCATGTCTGTCACGCTTGGTATCCGCCCTATGAAAATATGATGAGAAACCAGGCTGGAATGTCTGACGAGGAGGTCGATGCTTACGTGGATGCGGTCAAATCAGATCATCAGCGCCGGCTGGAAAGTCTGATGAGCCAAGCCAAAGAATGGTCGGGACACGAGGTCTATGAAGCCGTTCGCCCCAAAACACATCTCGAACGCGGCATTCCACGATGGGCGATTCCATCCCTTGCACAAAAACTTCATGCTGATCTCGTCGTGATGGGCACGGTGGCACGGGCAGGAATTTCGGGGCTGTTCATCGGAAACACGGCCGAAAACATCCTTGATCAACTCGACTGTTCCGTGCTGGCCGTAAAGCCGCCGGGGTTCGTTAGTCCGGTAACGCTGGATAAGTGAGTTTAGCTTAACGCAACCAGCACGGGCGACACTTCGCTTTCCACCCCTAAGCGGAAGTCAGATCATTTTTTCAATTTGCAATCGAGAGCTCACGTTAGAATGAGACTAATGAAGCATTACATCCAACTGCTTCCGTTGATTTTTGCGGTAATTTGGGCGGTAACAGTGCTCGTTTGCGGCAGCATTACTCTGTCAGCTAACGCGCAAGCGCCTCGCGATTGTTCCGTTTTCGGCGCCGGCCACACACCGCATCCAGATTTTCCGCATATATGCTGCTATCCCGGTACACAGGGAGTGCCTGGGGAGCAACGCTGCATGAAAGCTGGAGCCGCATCGAGCGCCCCTGCCCAACCATCACGGTCAGATGCAAACCAAGGATCTACCAAACCGCCAATAGAACCGTGTATCGCGCGTGGGTACACCTGCACGTTGCACGGTATTCAGTGTTGCAACAACGGCACCTGCAGCGGTGAGTTTCCAAACACAATCTGCCGTTGAAGTGTCTCGCCCATAAATATCTGGCGGCGAAACGGCCAACAGGACGTCGCAAGGAGCGATGTTTGGTTATGATTTGAGCCCTAGATCAGGACGTTCGATCAGCTTCGCAAGCCGTAGAACTGTTGACCATCGATGTCTGCTTTGGGTCATAAGCGGACATTACTTAGGGGTGTGGGGTATGTCCGCTTTACTGCCAAAAGCGGACATAAAACGGCATAGGCTGGAATGTCTGCTAATAGCCATAAGCGGACATTGTTAAGCCAGTCACACAGCCCTTGCTAATAGCCTAAGACCGGAATCAGGTTCGCAGATTCACAGTCCGGCTATTGTTTCTCTTTCTTCGCGGCTCCAGCATAGGGGTTGGGTATCTCGATATCCTTGGTGAGGGGCCATTCCCGGATCAATTCTGGCATATGGCCCTTCGGATACCACAGCTTGGGGTCGATCTCGTTTGCTTCTACGGTATCGTTGATCACGTCGTAGGGTTGATGGCGCGGTGCGGGAAACTTGATCGTCTTACTCTTGAAGACTGGCCTTGGTGTTTGCAACGAGTCAGCTGCGACACCTTCCCGCCACCAAACTTTTCCGTCACCGTGGATGTTGAAGGTGACGAGGTCGGGCGCACCGAAGGCAAACGCTCCCTTGTAGTGGTGCCGCACCTCCGCAACCGCTTCTGGCTAGAAGCGGACTAACGGGCGTCCTGCCACCAATGTCTGCTTTTGACCCTAAGCGGACGTTGGCGGTGGACTCCACGACATTGACCGTATCCGCAGCTAAGTGCATAGATGCAGCAGCAGTTATTGTTTGCACTCGCCGCGTAACCTGCTGAACCCGCAGCCAGCTCCCCTTGGTGCGGTTGCCAAGACGGAGCTTCATCATGGACCTTCCTCTCGGTGTTCTCGCAGTCTATGGCGCCCTGGTCGTTTGGGTGGCCCTGCTCGTCTACGGCATGAAGAGAGGCTCGTTCGTTCCTTTCTTGGGATTCGGAGTCGCGCTGCTGCTCGTGCTGAACGTGCGCTACTTGATCGATGGCGCAGCGGATTCCATTGCGTTTTTCATCGGCATTTATGACGTTCTCGACAATCTCGGCGTCGCGGACGCCGAGGGGGCAGCGGCCCTAGCGAGATGCCCGGACAATGCCTGCACCGTCTGGGGAGAGCGCTATGTGAACCATCCCTCTTGGGGCGTCGCGTTCCATGACCGTTTCTTGAACGGCGGAGCGCTCCGCACGAATCTTCTTTACGGACACCTCATCTTCAATTCCATCGTGTTTGTCTTGATGCATGTCCAGCTCTTCCGCCCGGGCAATGGAAGCAACCCGGCCCTGCATCGCACGATCGGCCGCGTTTCCTTCGCGGCGCTGACCGTCGGCACGATTTGCGCGGTCTGGCTTGCCTCAGAGCACGGACCCGTCAGCTCGTATGGCGGCAGTCTGTCCACATACGGCTTCTATTCGATGTCGGCTGCCGTCTACGGATGCGCCGTCATGGGAATAATGGCCATTCGCAAAGGCAATACCGAAACGCACCGCATCTGGATGATACGGTTCGTCGGCTCGATGTGGGGTTCGTTTTGGCTGTTCCGGGTCATGCTGTTCGTGTTGGGACCGCTGCTTCGCGACTTTGAAGCCGCTGCTCTGCTCATTTGCATCTGGCTCTCCGCGCCGCTTGGCGTTTTGATTGCCGAGATCATTCGCAGGCGGCTGGACCAACGGACGGCTTCTTCAAGCGTTGCAATGGACGCTGAGCGAGCTCCCGCCAATACTTGAGACCGATTTGGCGCCACACCGGGTACTCCGTCGCGGCAGGAGTTGCTGCGGACGCCAGCGGACGTTGTTTGAAGACGTTGCGACGGGCGATCGACTAAAAATGATTATTCACCTCCGACTAAGAGGAATGTCCGCTTCTGGCTAAAAGCGGACGTTGAGTGACATTGCCCGGCACGTCCGCTTTCGGGGGGTGAAGCGGTCGTCTCGCGAGTGCGCCCGTTATGTCCGCTCCTGACCCAAAGCGGACATCGTCCGCAAGGGCTCAGCCAATACGCATCTAGACATGTGTCTTCACCGCAACGCTTCCAATAAAAAATGCGGCGATGAACAGAATTATCTTTGCACGCCTTAAAATTGGCCATTCACCTGCATTATGAAATAGAGCATCAATCTCGCGATCGGCGCGAAGCAAGCAACCGCTCGCAAAATGAATTCTGCTCCAGGGACTTCAAATGAGTCGTTTTTCAGTTTTTGCGGCGGCAGTTGCACTGGGCATTGGTACTTGTCTTGGCGCGCCCGAGGCCCGGAGCACGGATTTGGGGGCCGAGCAAGCGACATATCTCGCCCCCGAAGCGCTCGAGAATAACTGGCAGTTCCAATTCACGCCTTACGGCTGGGCCGTCAACCTGGTCG
>Ga0315336_1003073_pt1 | contig 23300 bp, 18 predicted proteins | sample ASW5metaG_FD_204512 | JGI IMG/M metagenome (GOLD analysis project Ga0315336, IMG submission 204512) | Ammonia-oxidizing marine archaeal communities from Monterey Bay, California, United States - ASW #5 | ecosystem: Environmental > Aquatic > Marine > Intertidal zone | place: USA: California... | reverse complement strand
CAGGACCTTCTCAGGAGCCTCGGGCTCTTTGACCGGCGCAGCGTCTCCATCGGGAGCGTTGGCCGCCGGCGCAGGCGTATCCTCGGCAGGCGTCTCGACGACGGGCTCAGCTGCCGCCACGGGCTCCGGATTGACCTCGGGCGGCGGGGCTTCGACCACCGGCTCGGGTGCCGGCGCTTCGGCAGTCGGGTCGCGAGGGATTTCCGCCGTGGGCTCGCGTGGCGGGGCCTCTTCAACTGGGGCCGCCGCAGACGGCTCGGGCTGTGGCTCGGGCGTGGGCGGTGTGGCAGCCTCAGTTACCGGCGGAGCCGCTGAGGGAGCAGGCTCCACGCGCCGGCGGCGGCGGACAACTCTGCGACTCACTCGCGTAGTCTCCGACTCGGCGCGGCTGGGCACGCTCGGATTCTCGTGCCGAACCGGTCGAACCGGATCGCCAGGGAGGCGAGTCATGCGTTCTAGGAGATCGTCCTTCTTACCCATTTCTTCCTTTGGATGGTGCGTATGCCGCACACGGCCGCAACATGTCGCGGCCAGAAAACCAGGGGTCCGCACGCTCGACTCTCGCCCGCAGCAAAACCCCAATCTGAGCGAGCATTGGAATGAACCGATACTCCCTCAAGGGACCGGCCACCTCTAACCCAGCTGATGCAGCCGGCGCAAACTCCTCAGGAGGTGTGAGGCCGCTCGGGAACGAGTGACGCCGAGCGCAGCGCGTGCGCCCTTCCCGACCCGCAGGCCGAGGTCGGCGCGTCCCAGCGGTATCTCGGTGAATGCTACATCCTCCTGAGCAGCGGCCCGAAGCGCATCGAGAGTCCGTTCCGCCGCGTCGTTTGCGGTGAGGACGTGAAGGACCCTCTCCTCCCTCAGAGCTTTCTCGAGGAGGTCTCGCCCTCCGACAAGAGCGCCCGCCGCCGCTGCCATAGACACGCCATCCATCGTCGCCGTGGAGATCCGCGCGCGCAGATCGCTCAACAGCGACGTCGTATCGGGAATGCTACCGAGGTGACGCTTGAGGAGGCCCGGCTTTTCCTCGAGGGCCCGCACACATTCGATCTGCACGTGGACCCAACACCCCCTGCCGGGGAGTTTGGCGCGGTAGTCCACGACGAGTCGCCCCGCCGGGTCGAGGACCAGGCGAACCAACTCGTCGCGTGCAGCTTTGCCACGACAGGAGACGCAGGTTCGCTGCGCTGCCGCCCTCGTCACTCCTCTCCCGCCTCGGGCTCTGGAGACGCCTCGGGCTCTGGAGACGCCTCGGGCTCTGGAGAGGCCTCGGGCTCTGGAGACGCCTCGGGCTCTGGAGAGGCCTCGGGCTCTGGGGAGGCCTCGGGCTCTGGGGAGGCCTCGGGCTCTGGGGACGCCTCGGGCTCTGGGGACGCCTCGGGCTCTGGGGACGCCTCGGGCTCTGGCTCATCTGGGAGGCGCCGGCGCTCAGCTTCTTCCATGATCAGCTGGCCAACGACTTGATCGGCACCATCGACGACTCCCTGGCCACCGGCCTCGTCGATCTCCAGGATCGCGGAGACCTCGGTAGCATCGGCATCAGCGAGTTCCTGAGCGGACTGGAAGCCGGCGCGGACCAGCATATCGACCTGATTCTCGTCCAATATTCCAATGCGAACGATTTCGTCCCGAGCGGCGTCGAGCATGTCGGAGTGCTTGCGCTCGCTGTAGATGTCGATGCGCCATCCAGTGAGCTGAGCGGCAAGTCGCACGTTCTGCCCCCGACGACCGATGGCCTTGGCCAACTGATCGTCTGGAACGACGAGCTCCATGGTGTGGTTGCCCTCGTCGATGTACACGCGGGCGACCGACGCCGGTGCAATGGCGTAGACGATGAACCGCGCGGGATCGGGATGCCAGGGAATGATGTCGATGGCCTCGCCGCGGAGCTCGCCGACAACAGCCTGGACGCGAGAACCCTTGAGTCCGACACAGGCGCCGACGGGATCGACATCCAGATCTGTCGATGAGACGGCGATCTTGGCACGATGGCCGGGTTCGCGGGCGCAGGCCTCGATTCGCACGATGCCTTCGTAGATTTCTGGGACCTCCATCTCGAACAGCTTCATGAGCAGGCCAGGATGGGTGCGCGACAGTACGACCTGGGGCTGGCGGGTCGCACGCGTAATATCCAGCACAAAGGCCTGGATTCGGTCGCCCGGGCGGTACGTTTCGGTCTGCACCTGCTCGCGCCGAGGCAGAATGGCCTCGGCCCGGTTGAGGTCGACGATGATGTTGCCCTTCTCGAAGCGGCGGACAATGCCGGTAATGAGCTCGCCCTTGCGGTCCTTGAATTCGTTGAAGGTCAGCTCGCGCTCGGCGTCGCGGATACGCTGGATAATGACCTGCTTGGCCGTTTGCGCCGCGATGCGGCCCAACTCCTGTACATCCATGACGAGGCCGAGCGAATCTCCCATCTCGCACTCGGGATCCATGTTGCGAGCCTCGTCGATATGGATCTCGATGTGCTCGTCCTCGACATCGTCGACCACGGTACGGAACTCGAAGAGCTCGACCTCTCCCAGCTCGGGGTTGTACTGAGCCTCGATGTCCTTGAGCATGCCGTAGCACTTGCGGCCGGCGGCCTCCATGGCGCTCTCGAGGATTTCGATGACCACCTCCCGGGGGATGTTCTTTTCTCGCTGGATCGCGTCGACGAGACGTTCCAGATCACTGATCATCATGGCGGTTTCCCTTGGCTAGTTCTTTGTATTGAGCGAGATCGAGCACCAGATTGGCGCGGTCGATCGTGTCGATGAGAATGCGATGGTCGGTGCCGTCTACGGTCACGAGGATCTCCTCGCCGTCCCGTCCGGCGAGGGCGCCCGTAAAGCGGCGACGGGGGTGCCCCTCGACCAGGCGGATCTTGATCCGCAAACCGACGAAGCGATCGAAATCGGCGAGTCGCTGGACCGGTCGATCGATTCCGGGAGAGCTGACTTCGAGGTTGTAGGCCTGCTCGATGGGGTCCTCGGCATCCAGCACCGGAGACACGGTCTCGGAGACTAGAGCGCAGTCGTCGGCATTCACCCCATTTTCGCCGTCGATCGAGAGCCGGAGGATCTGTCCTCGGCCCCCGCCAACCCACTCGACGGCGACCAGATCAAACCCCAGCCGAGCCACGGATGGCTCGAGAAGTGTGCGGAGTCTATGTCGAAGATCGTTGGCGTTCATCGGGCACAAAAAAAGGGACCGGCCGGTGAAGGACCGCTCCCCGAAGTGGGTTGCTTGTACTTGTGCTCGCGATGATAACAAGGAAGCCGTCAGCTGTCAGCAATCAGCGGTCAGTGACCGCGAGTCCAGCTAAAAGCTGAATGCTGACCGCTGAACGCTGCCTATCCGCCGCCCTTCAGCTTCTCTTTCGCGGCCTTGCTCGCCTCCGAACCCTTGCATTTGCCCTGGGTGGCACCGGCGTAGAAAGCCCGAGCCTGCTGGAGTCCCTGTAGCGCCTCCATGGCCTCGCCCTGACGCAGATGTGCCCAACACCTCCAGTCGCTGTCCGGATGGTTGTCGATGACCTTCTGGAACTGGAGAATCGCGTTTCGCCAGTCTTCTTCATTGATGTGGGTCTCGGCGTAGCGATACCGGATCTCCGGCATTTCCTCGGCGCCGACGTGGTCGTCGATGGCCTTCTGAAGAACTACGCGAGCGACTCCCTGTCGGCCCTCCTTCATATTCTCTGCCGCGATGTCGAGCTTTCCAGCAGCCGTATCCGGCACCTCCGTCTCGGGCTCGGGCGGCGTTCCGTCCACTGGATCCTTGTCGTCGCCGCCGTCGACAGGGGCCGGGTCGGCCGTACCATCTCCACCCAGCCCCATCTCGGCATCGGTAGGCGGCAGCGGCGCCTTGACGCCGAGGAACTTCTCCAGCTGGCGGAGGCGAGCCTCTGCGTGCAGCATTCGCCGTTCGCGCGACAGTTGATCGGAATCGACCTTCTTCTGGAGTTCGTCGAGAGTAAAGGTCATCACTTCGATCTGGCCGCGGAGTCGAGCCACTTCGGTGTTGACCTCGTCCAGGTTGTCGAGACGAGACGCCTCGCTCTTGCCCTGCAAGCGGATGACTTCTTCGAGTTGCTCGATCCGTTGCTCGGCCTTCACGAGCAACTGCTCAAGCTCCGCCATCCGCAGACTCACGGTCGACACCTGGCGCGCGTACTCGGAGGTCGCACCCGTATTGGAACCCGCAAAGGAGGGCTGCGCCAGCGCCATCAGAATGGCGAGAGGGAGACCGAACATGACCCTACTGAGCCGCACTCAGCTCCGCACGGCGGTTCTTGGACCATGCCGACTCGCCGTGGCCGCTCTCTGCGGGCCTCTCCTCGCCGTACGACGTGGTCTTGATCCGGCTATCGGACACGCCGCCACCCTTGAGGTGTCGCTTGACGGCGTCCGCTCGACGTTGGCCCAGCGCAAGATTGTAGTCGACCGTGCCGCGCGCGTCGGCGTGGCCGGAAACGCTGATCTGGCCCGCATCGGATTGGTAGCAACCCATGTGCCCGTCGAGGGTGCCTCTGGCACTGCTGTTCAGACCGTGATCGTCGAAGCTGAAGCGCACGGTGGCGAACTTGCAGGGGAGCTCGAGGACCCTCACAGTGAGGCCCTGGCGGAGCGTGGTGCGCTCGCCATCGCCATTGGTCACGCGGACATCGTAGGTGCCGACGGCGAGGCCGGGGATCATGACACCGATGGTGTTGCTGTCCCGAACCTGAACCTCAGTGCCCGCGATCTCGCCCGAACCGCCGACGAAGTGAACCGAGGCACCGCCAGAGAAAGCGCTGCCGTACATGGTGCCGGCGATCGCGTTGTTCGGCGCGACGGGGTTGGGGGTGATCCTCGACACCTGGAGGCGTACCTCGACGGGCTGCGGAGGCGGAGGCGGAGGCGGCTCTACCTTCTTTTTGCAGCCAGCGACGGCCACAAGGCCTCCGCCGACCATCACGCAGATGATCGCTGTGGACAAACGCTTGCCCGCAAAACCGTTGAACATGTGAGGCTCTCCATCTGCGGCGTGCATCTCGACGCCGTTACGTTTTGGCGATTATGACCGCGACAACACTGTGTCAACGCGCGTGAATTGTACGTAATGCCACCCGGCGTCCCAGCAGGCGTTCGACAATGAGCCGGTGGATCGGCTTGTGCGGCTTGGGTGCTGTGCTTTGCAGCGGGGGATCCGCCGCCCTCTTTCACCTCGCGGAAACACGCGCGACGGCCGCGTGGTTGGTACCCATCGCGTTGATCTGGGGCGCATTCGCTCTAGGCGGCGCCCGCATTTCGGCTCGCCTCGATGCGAGGGAGCTGTCGGCGGGGCCAACCCTGCTGGTGATCGTCGCCGTCGCGGCGTTGATTCGGGCTCCCCTGCTCGGCACGCCCCCACTCCTGTCCGACGACGTGTACAGATACCTCTGGGAGGGCCTGGCGATGAATGCCGGCCACAACCCCTTTGCCGTGCCTCCGGCCGCTATCGACGGCCTCGACAACGCACTGAGAGACCGGGTGAATCACGGCGAACTGACCACCATCTATCCCCCATTGGCGCTGGTCTGGTTTCGCTTGATCAGCGCGCTGGGTGGAACGGTCTTCATCGCTCAAATGGCCGCCGTCGTGGCAGATTTGGCGATTGTTGGGGCCATCGCAGCCTACGGACGAAAGGTCGGAAATGGCATCTGGCCGGCAGTCCTGTACGCGTTGCATCCGCTGCCGGCTTTGGAGTCCGCCTGCGGCGCCCACATCGACACGCCGGCGATCGCGCTCGCCGCCCTGGCCTGCGTCGCGTGGATCCACCAAAGCGCTCGTTTCGGGATCGCGGCAGCCGTCGCCGGCGTGGCCGTAAAACTCCTTCCGGCGTTGTTGCTACCCGCTCTGATGCGACGCGCTGGGTGGCGCGGAGTCGCGGTTGTGTTGGGCGCGACAGCCGTCGCGGGCCTCCTCACAGTCCCCTATTTATCGGCGGGAGAAGGCCTCTTTTCATCCTTCGCCGTGTACACGGACACGTGGTCCTTCAATGGCTTTGCGTTTCCCGTACTGGTGGCGATCGTCGGATGGCCGGCTCGATATCTGCTCATTGTGGTTGGTCTGGGCGTCGGGGTGTGGACCGTCGCCCGCAACATGGACCCCGTGAAAACCTGGTTCTGGGTTGGATCGGCGTTTGTACTCCTCTCCCCCACCGTGCATCCCTGGTACGTCTTGTGGGCGCTGGTCCCGGCCCTGTTGATCGGCTCATGGGGCTGGGCAGCCGCCGCTATTCCACTCCTGGGCGCTTACGCCGTCCTCGGAACGCTGGATGAGGCTGGAGGGTGGTCAGAGGGACTGTGGCTATGGGCGGCTACTTGGCCACCGGCGCTGTTCTTACTTGCACTGGAGCGGCTCCAACCGCCAGTAGACTCTGAAGCCCCACCGAGCCATACCCCACGGCAAACAGGAGAAGAAACGGAAGAGACGCCAGATAGCCGCTCGCGATGACGAAAGCGCAAGCGGCTCCGAGGTATGCCGCGAGGGCCAGTTCCAGCCCGACCAGGCCGTGCACTCGAGCCCGGTATGAGCCGCCGCCAGCGCCGTGTTTCGGCGTGCGCACAAATGTGCCGCCACCGCTCGTCGCTCCGTCGATCACGGCCCAGGTCTGGTTGACCGCCATACCGAGCCCGAGGGCCAACGCGTAGGGCAAGCGGATCAGACGTCGCCTGGAGCCCTCTCGGCCCGAGCCGATGATGGCCACGGCATAGAACGCAATGAACGGAAACAGCGCTGCCCCGAACAACAGGAGATCGAGCTGGAGCAGCCGCTCCGGAGCCCCGTAAATCCTCGCGGCAACTGCCCACGGCAACAGCAGAGACAGAAGAATGATCAGAGGATAGGCCAGGTTCGCAGTCAGATGGACCGTCGCCTCCATCTTGACGGCAAACGGCACGCTTGCCCTCCAGATACGAACGAGCAGCTTGCGAGCAGTCTGGATGGACCCCTTGGCCCACCGACTCTGTTGGGTCTTGAAGGCCGCCATATCGGGCGGAAGTTCCGCATCCGCCACCAGATCGACCCGATACAAGAACTCCCAGCCCTTGAGCTGCGCGCGGTAGGACAGATCGAGGTCCTCGGTGAGGGTGTCGTGTTGCCAGCCGCCAGCGTCGATGATCGCCTGACGCCGCCAGATTCCAGCAGTGCCATTGAAGTTGAACCATCGGCCGGAAGCGTGGCGGGCCGTGTGTTCGATCACGAAGTGGCCGTCAAGCAGCGTGGACTGCGCAGTCGTAAGCCACGAATCTCCCCAATTGAGGTGACCCCAACGGGCCTGAACCATGCCGATACGGCCCGACAGATAAGGCACTGTCTGGAGGAGGAAGTTCTCGGGCGGGATGAAATCGGCATCGAAGATCGCGATCACATCGCCTCTCGCAGATGCCAGACCGGCCTCCAGCGCTCCCGCCTTGAAGCCCACGCGATCCTCGCGGTGGATGTGCTCCACGTCGATTCCGACAGAACGGAGTCTCCCGACCGCCACTGCGGCGCGATCGGTCGTGTCGTCGGTCGAATCGTCGAGCACTTGAATCTGGAGGCGCTCGCGTGGATAGGAGAGCTTCCCCGTGGCCACGATCAGCCTCTCCACCACGTCCCGTTCGTTGTAGATCGGGAGTTGAACGGTGACGGTGGGCCACTCCGCCGGGGGCGCCGCCGCCGGGAGCGCGGTGCGGCGACGGTACGCCCACAACAGCCAGAGCCGGTGCAGCCCGTTGCCCGACAAGACGGCCAGAAGGCTCAGATAGAGTCCGAGAACGGCAACCGGCCAGGTCACTTGACGCCCTCACTTCGGGCGGAGATGGCCTGCCGGAACTGGGCAAACACCCAGCGTAGATAGCGGAATGGGCGCTCCCCTTCCTTGGGGGTGAACCTGATCTCGAGCTTCACGGGCCCGTCGTCCTTGCGGCGAATGATGAACCGCTTCGGGTGGCGCCTGACAATCCACTCCAGATGCCAGGCTTCCAGTTTTGTCGACGGGTGCAGCTCGAGGATGCCCCTGACCTTCAGCCACGAACAACGTACGACGCCGTAGTCTCGGCACTGGAGGCGGATGGCCATCAGGTTGGCGAGATTGCGAGCCTCCTGCGGAACATCGCCGGCCAGGATCTCCAGCTCGTCGAGCACCGCGTCGACTTGCCCTGGAGTGCGCGCGGATGAGAGCCGCTTGTACCAATTCAGGCGTTCCTGGACGTCGGGAACGAGTTTGTCGGGAATGAAGGCTGCGACCGGCACCTCCACCTCCGGGTCGATGCGCTCCCGATCCTGATCGCCGCGGGCCACCGCCACCGCATCTCGGAGAAGCTCGACCCAAACGTCGTAGCCGACCTTGTCGATATTTCCGGATTGCTGCGAGCCGAGCAGATTCCCGCCGCCGCGGAGCTCGAGGTCAGCCGCGGCGACATTGAAGCCCGACCCGAGCTTGGTGTGCTCAACCAATACCCGGAGGCGCTTGCGGGCATCGGGGGTCGTGATCTCCGGCGTCAACAGAATGCATCGGGCACGCACGTTTGCGCGGCCCACGCGGCCGCGCAGTTGGTAAAGCTGGGAAAGCCCGAAGAGATCCGCGCGATGGACCAGCAGCGTATTGACACTTGGAATGTCAATACCGCTCTCGATAATAGAGGTGCAAACAAGGACATCACTCTGTCGTCCCAGAAATCCGACCAGGACGTCTTCGAGTTGCCGGTCGTCCATCTGACCGTGGGCGACGGCAAAACGGGCGTCGGGAACCCACCCCTTCAGCTGGGCTGTGAATCGGTCGATGGTCTGGACCCGGTTGTGGATCACAAAACACTGCCCACCTCGTTCCAGCTCCTGTCGGATGGCGTCGCGCACGCGGGTCTCGGTCATGCGGGCGACCGTCGTGCGCACCGCCAACCGATCGGCAGGCGGCGTGGCCATGATGCTCATTTCCCGGATGCCAGACAGTGCCATCTGCAGCGTCCGCGGGATCGGCGTGGCGGACATCGTCAGGATGTCGACCTCTGTCCGCATCTTCTTGAGGCGATCCTTCTGCTTGACCCCAAACCTGTGCTCCTCGTCGATGACCATCATGCCCAGGTTCTTGTACTGGACACGGCGCGCAAGCACCGCAGTAGTGCCTACGACGATGTCGACCGAACCGTTACGCAAACCTTCGATTACGTCCCGCTCCTCTTTGGGCGTGCAGAAGCGCGACAGCATGCCGATCTTGACGGGGAAACTCTCGAATCGATCCTCGAAGCTGTGGAAATGCTGGTAGGCGAGCACCGTCGTGGGACACAGGATCGCAACCTGCTTTCCGGCCTCCACGACCCGCATGGCCGCCCGCATCGAGACTTCGGTCTTGCCGAAACCCACATCGCCACAGACGAGGCGATCCATCGGAAAACCCTTGGACAGGTCGTCCTGGACGGCCTCGATGGCAGTGGCTTGATCCGGTGTCTCCACAAAGGGAAATCTCGCCTCGAAAGCGCGGTACATGGGCCCGCCAGCCGGGAGCGGGGGTCGGGTGGCGATCTCCCTTCGAGCGTACATACCAAGCAGCGACTGGGCCATTTTCAGAAGATTGTCTCGGACCTTCCCGCGTCGATTCGCCCAGGTGTTGCCGCCGAGGCGGTCCAACTTCACAGCGGTGTTTGAACTCGCGGGGGTGTAGCTGGAGAGCTGGTCGAGAGCCGTCACCGGCAGGAAGAGCAGATCACCCCCTCGATATTCCAGTTTGACGAAATCCTGTTCGACGCCGGTCACCGGAAGTCGCTGCAGGCCGTGGTACTTGCCGATGCCGTGCAGACGATGCACCACGGCGTCACCCGCTTTGAGCTGTGCCATCGAAGTGACACTGGATTCGAAGAGGTTGTGCAGCCGCTCCTGCTTGCGCGCTCGCTGTCCACCGCCGAACATCGCCGAGACCGGAACGAACGCCCATCCCGAAGCTGGAGCCACGAATCCCTGCGGTAGATCACCAACGATCAACGAGACCTTTCCGATGGGGATGTCGAGCGGCTCATCCACCTCTTTGGGCTTCAAACCATGGGGGTCCAGCAGGTCCAGAAGGCGTTCGGCCCGCGTGTCGCTGTCGACAACCAGCGCGACACGCACATCCTCGGATGCCAGGGCGTTGATCCGGTTGACGACGGGTCCAAGTTCGGTTCCGCGGACCGCAAAGCCCTCGGCCGGAGCCGCTTGGAGATCGACCGAGTCGTCGCGGCCAATGCCGTGCACTCGATGGGCGTCGACGAGGTAGTCCAGTACGACTTTTGCGGACACGAAGCGCTCGTGGGGAGGCACCAACGGGCGTTCGTCGTCTTCGAGAGCATTCCAACGACGGCGGGACATGTCGTCGAAGTCCCGAGCAGCCGCGCCCACATCGTCAGGCAGAACGACGATCGGTCGGAGTCCGGCGAGAGGGACGAGAGCGTCTTCCGTCTGGACCAGCGCCGGAAGCCAATCCTCAATCGCCGAAAAGCGGACTCCAGCCTTGAGCTCTTCATAGACGCGACGCCGCAAGGTGACGCCCCTGCCCTGCTCGCCGACCAGGCGGCCGAGCTCTGCGTGCAACCGGTCCAGGGCGCTGTCGTCCAGCCGCTCTTCCCGAGCCGGGAGAAGCACAATTCGATCGAGCTTGCCATCCGTTCGACCCGTCGCGAGATCAATAGGTCGAATCTCCTCGATCTCCTCATCGAAGAAGTCCAGCCGGACCGCGGCGCTACGGCCCGAAGGCCACACGTCGACCACATCGCCACGAACGGCGAAACTGCCGGGACCGTCGACCCGTCCGACCGCCAGATAGCCCGCATCCGCCAACCAGCTCACCAACACGTCGCGGTCGATCACCTCTCCCGGCGTCAGGATGCGGGTTCCGCGGCGACGGGTCGGCCCATCGGGGATCCTCTGCATGAGCGCCCGAACGGAGGCGATGACGAGAACTGGGCCTCCCGCCTCGACTTTGCGGATCGTGCGCTGACGCTGCCGAGGAAGGTCTGGATCCGGAGAGAAACCATCATACGGTCGGTGATCATCGGCAGGGAAAGCAGCGATCTCCGAAGGTTTTGGATGGAAGAACCGCAGCCCACGTCGCAGCGTGGCCGCGCGATCTGGCGCATCCACGACGACCAGATAGCGCCCGCCTACACAGACCTGTGCGAGCGTGAACGCCAGCGCGTCACCGCCAAGGCCGGCCCAATCGCGCCCCCGCTCGAGAAGCAGGCCGGCGTCCTGGAGGAATCCCGTCTGAAGCGTCGCCACTGCGGCTCAGGAGGCCTTGAGCGCGGCTTTTTCCGCCTTTCTCGCAGCCTCTCGCTCGATGCGCTCGTTGTACATGAGCAAGAGAGCGAGGGTCAGGACCCAGCTGGTCAAGACCGATGCGAGATCCTGGAGAATCACGGTCGGAAGATCGATCACACGGGGGTCGAACATCGAAGCGGACATGTCTTCCCAGGGCTCGAGGGCGAACCCGATCCCATAGACGAGCGTGAACGTGACCAGGAACCAGATCAACAACAGCTTGAAGATCCTCGCCCGGTGACCCCACGTCAGATCCGCCGACCGCCTCAGAGAGGGGCGCTCTGGATCCAGTACCGCGACCATGTCCACGTAGGCGAACTGAATCGCGTAGTAGATGCCTGGGATCAAGACCTGAATGCCCACCGTGACAGCGTGCTTCACGCCACCGTGGGCCGCGGCGACGTCCAGCGTGCGCGAGCCGATCTGACCGATGATCTCGCCGGTCGAGAACGCCTCGCCTTTGCGTGCTGATTCGCCTGAAAGGACCCAACCGATCGCGACGGCAGCGCCCGCGACCGACGTCCACCACAGATACCAACTCTGTTGGAAGAGCATCATCATGACCGGGCCCATCTCGCGACCCATGCCGTTGGTGTGCAATGTGAGCGCACCCGCGATCATGATGATCGGAAGAAGCGCAAGCGACGGGAACCAACTCGAACGGCTGGCAGTTGCGCGCTTTCGGTACTGAATCAACGTGTAGATGAAGAGGAAACCGGCCACGCCGGTGAGGACCTGGCCCGCGAGCTCGACGTTGTCTGCGAGCTCCTGGATCTCCGCTATCGTGGCGTCGGGTGCCGGTGAGCACCACTCCATGCCCTGCAGCGCGTATCGGCCGCCGAGGGACCAACTGACCGCGAACAACACGCTCAATGGCAGCCCTACGGACGCCGTCTTGAAGGCCAGCTTGAGCCCGCCCAACAGCGCTTCGGACCAATCCATGAGTTCTTGCCACTTCTCCCGACGCTTGTCGCGGAGGCTGTCGCTGGGCGTTCCGCGGAAGCAGAACTGCCAGAATCCATAAACATTCACCGGGGGCAGGACGAGCAGCAGGGCTTCCGAGGGCCGGCGACCGATGTCGTTGAGGCGCATGGCCGTAGGCAGGATCTTGCCCAGCTGCAGGACCACCAAGACTGATGCGACCGCCGCCACGGGTAGCCCACTTGCGGCGAGGGCCGCCTGTAGACCGCTGAGCACCGCCCAGATCCCGAGAAACGGCGCGACCTTGAGTCGGCGATCCCCTACCACTGCACCTCCAGAGGCGCTGGCTGTAACAGACCTAGCGTTTCTTGCGCATCTGCTTCAGTACATCTGCGGCTGAAGCTCCGCCTTTATCGGTCCGTTTCGACGCTTGTCGAGGCTTGTCTGCGGCGGGAGGGGCCTCCTGTCGATCCCGATCTCCGAAACCGGGAACGGCGTCATCGAGGGACAACGAGGCGCCTTCTTCTTCAGAGAACGCATCTGCAACGCCGAACAGATCGGTGAGCTGGAGGGGCTTGTTGCAGCGGGGACAACGCATGCCGCGGCCTTGAACGCCCCCGATGGACTCCGGGTCGAGCATGGCGCGGCAGTGCGGACAGCGGACGTGATCGAAGTACGACATGGGCAAATCCTATCACTGCAACGATGCCGCAGTCATCAGCGCGACCACCAACCCAAAGACGGCGAGGACCAGAGGCAGGGCCAGAGCGAGCCAGGTCGCTGGCGACTCAGTCATTCGTCGTTCCTTGGCCGCGCTCGGGGTCGCGACAGCGTCGGACGATACGGGAGCGTCCCAACCCGTGGTCTCGTGGCGGGAGACGCCTCTAGGCGGGCGATATTCCAGTCGCTGAAGAAGATCCGGTCGATCCAGAGCGTCCAATACGGCCGCACAATCGCCGATGCGTTTGGCCGGATCGGGCTCGAGCAAGACGTCGATGAGATCGACGAGGGCCATCGGCAAACCCGGAGTAACGCGCTCGGGACGGGGATATCCACGAGCGGCCGCGAGTCGAAATGCGCCCTGTGCATCGTGTGTGGCCAACGCAGGTCGAAAGCACACCATCTCGTAGAGGATGCATCCCAACGCGAATAGATCGGCCCGCGGATCGGCGTGCACGGGCGGTCGAGACTGTTCGGGGGCCATGTATTGGGGCGTGCCGACGACCTCATCGACGCGTTGACCTGAGGTGATGACCAACCCAAAGTCGCCGATCTTCGCGGTCGGGATGTCCAGGTCGACGGCGACCAGGATGTTCTCGGGTTTCAGGTCTCGGTGCACAAAGCCCGAATCGTGAACTGCAAGCAGGCCGCGAACCACACCATGAAACACAGGAATGACCTTGTGAAGTGGCGGCCTCGCATCGTCCACCCAACGCCGCAGATTGGGGCCGTCGACGAACTCCATCGCCACGCCCATGCGCCCCTGGACGCGTATGACCTCGCGACCGCCGATGATGTTCGGATGGTCCAGTCGAAGCAGGACCCGTCCCTCCTGCTCGACGGCAACGACCCCGCTACGATCTGACGCTTTGACCACTTTCAACGCCAATATTTCGCCAGTTCTGGGGTCCCGTACGCGATACACAGACGTAGCACCACCCCGCCCGAGAACGGCGTCCACCACGAATCGATCGAAGAGATCTCCAGGCTGCAAGGGCCTCCTCACCGGGGCACGTAGTATACCGGTGACTCTCATGTCGACCCCCATGCCAAAGGGCACCAGCTCCACGCGGATGATCGTCGTCGCGGTCTCCGGCGCACTCGTCATCGTTGTTGCCTGGTACGCCGATATCGCTGCCAGCGGGCTCCCTCTCACACCCTGGTCTCTGGTCGAGATTCACAAAACGAATCCGCTTCTGTGGCCCGTTCTGTTCCTGCCGCTCTACCTCATTTGGACGGTACGTCTCCTCGACCGTGTCACCGGCCTTGCGGAGGACAAGTTCGCTCTGAAGGCGCAGCTGGCAACCGTAGAGTCCGGCAGCGCCCACACAGCTCAACTGGTCGCCAACATCTTCGACGCCGTCCTGCTCGTCGACGAACGCGGCGCCATCGTCGCTTCGAATCCGACCGCGGAGACCATTTTCGGCTACAGCGCCGGCGAGCTGAGCGCACTGCCGATCACCGATCTGCTGCCCGACCTGGGAACGCTCGGCGAAAGCAATCGCGTCCTGCGGCGGACCGCTCGCCACGAGGTCATCACGACCGAATGGCATCTCGAAGCCCGCCACAAGACCGGGTCGCGATTTCCGATCGCCTTGACCTATGGCAGCTTCGATCTTCCGACGGGTACGGGGGTCTGCTACGTGATCAGAGACGACGCCGTAAATCGCGCGTCCGAACACAAGGTCCGGCGGAAGAACGAAAAGCTCGTCGCCGCCCGCGACGCTGCGATCGTGGCCAGCCAGAGCAAGAGCGCGTTCATGGCCAACATGAGCCACAGGCTGCGCACGCCGTTGAACGCGATCATCGGCTACGCAGAATTGGTTGCGGAGGAGACTGCGGACCTCGGCCGAAATCACCTCGCCGACGACCTCCTGAAGATCGGAATGGGGGGCCAGGAGCTGCTGGCGCTCATCAACAACATCATCGACATGTCCATGATCGAGACCGGACGCATCGAGATCATCAGCGAGGTGATTCGGGTTCAGGTCCTCCTCGAAGATGTGCTCCGATCGACCAGTGCACTCGCGGAGAAACGCGGAAACCGGCTCGTGCCGGACACGGCGGACGACCAGGTCACTGTGGACGCGGATCCGCGCCGCGTCCGGCAGATCCTCATCAACCTGCTGAACAACGCCCTGAAGTCGACCTCCGATGGCATCGTCAAGGTCGAGCTCAACAAGTTGTTCCGAGAGGACCAATACTGGGTGGAGTTCATCGTTTCGGATGACGGCAGCGGCATGACGCCCGAAGAGGTCGAACGCTATCTCGGCGGCGGCGCGTCCAGCGGCGAGCCAGATGACACTTCCCTCGGACTGCGCCTCAGCCAGCGATTCGCCCGGATGATGGGCGGCGATCTGTCGATTCGAAGCCAGAAGGGAACGGGCACGGTCGTCACTCTCAGCCTGCCGTCGGGAACTAAACCCACGTTGGTCCCGACCCAGACATATGAGTGGAGGCCGTCGGACGGAGACGAAAATGCCCCACAGATTCTGATCGTCGACATCGACCCATCAACGGCCGACGCCGTCGCGCCCGCGCTCAAGATCGAGCGGGCCGAATTCGAGTCGGCGAACAACACCGAAGGCTGCCTGCAGGCCCTCGACAATCGGCCTCAAAACGCAATCATCTTGGCGACCGATCTCGAGGACGATGAGGGGTGGGCACTCTTGGCCACCTTGCGCGCCCATCCAATCTACTGCTTCATCCCCGTCATCGCGGTGTCCAGTCTCGACGACGGGGCGCAGGCCTATCGCCACAATGTGCCGATTCTCCCTAAGCCCTTGAACGCCGACAAGGTGCGAGCACTTGTGCGTCAGTCGCTCCTCGGCGCCCCCAGCCCGCGCATTCTCGTCATTGAAGAGCGCGATGGCGTGCGCGAGACGATGTGCGCCGCCATGAGCCGAGCCGGCTGGACACTCACGCCGACGGCAAATGCCGTGACGGCCATTGAGCTCATGCTGTTTCGTCCGCCGGACCTGGTCCTGGTAGGAGGACAACTCGGGGAGATGGACCCGTTCGAATTGGTGACCATCATGCGGGGCAACGTGCTCTTGCGCTCGGTGCCCACCCTGCTCGCCCCGTCCGTCGATCTCGACGAAGAGGAGCTCCAGCGCCTCAGCCGCCCTGGCAATCGGATCCTCGAGCGCGGCACCTACACCGACAAGGAACTCCCGCAACGGGTACTGCTCACGGCAACAGCGATGCTCAGGTCCGAGGAGGAGCCGGAGACGTGACGCGGTAGCGCCACCAGACCCAGGCGAAGAAACCCGCCCAGAACGCATCTCCGAGCCCGTACGTATAGAAGAAGAGCGCGTCGGCGTCGGGCACGTCGCCGCGATTCTCACTCAACCACCAGCCCCAGCGGATCGCGTAGAAGCTCTTCTCGACTGCGAAGGCCAGAGAGACCAGGGGCGCCCGGTGGTAGCTGGTCGCCAGGGACATGTAGGCGAGGCCCCAGATCGCGATGACGATGCTGCCGGTCGTCGAAAATGCGCCTGGATCCACGGCTGCCAGGCGGTCCGAGGTAAATCCCATTGTCGCGCCGCCGATGCCGACGACGTTGAACAACCCAGCGATGATGAATCCAGCGGTGACCGCCTTCGATGGGGCCAAGTCCGCCTCCCGAGATAGATTTGGGCATGGCAATATCCGATCCTGAACTCCCCTACCGCGCGTATGCGGGCGCCATCGGCAGTTCGGCGGTCCTTCTGGTGGGCTTGCTCACCCTCGGCATGTTCCCCGACGCCGTCGAGACGTGGTTCACAGAGGGCTTCGGAACCGCCGCCAGCCGGTTGGTCGGTGGCCTGTGCGGAACAGTCCCCATCAGCCTCGCCGAGTGGGTGGAGGGCCTCCTCATCGCATGGCTCCTGCTCGCTCCATTGCCAACCTTGCTCGCCGTGTCCAAGAAGGAGCGCAGCCTCACCCATGCCGCTCAATCGGGAATTCTGCAGCTACTCTCCCTGGCTGGACTGGCATTGGTCCTCTTCTATGGACTGTGGGGGCTCAACTATGGACGGGCGCCCGCCGCCGAACGTCTCGGTTGGGAGGCGGTGGATCTGAACGATCCAGATGCCCCCGACGAACTCGCAACACTGGCCGAGAAACTCGTCGCCCGGGTCAACGCGCTCTACGTCGAGATCCACGGAAACGAAGACAGCGGCTCCATCAGCGTGCCTGGAGAGCCCCTTGATTTGGAGGAGATCCTCGACCATGGCTGGGAAAAGGTAGTCGCGGATCTCGGACTGCACCCCACGGTCGCCAAACGTCGCGGTCCCGCCAAGCCACTCCTCTCTTCTCCCGTGTGGAGCTACCTTGGAATCGCCGGTTTCTACTTTCCATTTACCGGAGAGGCGAACTACAACCGCGACCAGCCCCAGTGGCAGCGATCCCACACCATTGCCCACGAAAAGGCGCACCAACGCGGCATTGCCAGCGAGGATGAGGCGAACTTCTTCGGGTTCCTGGTCTGCATTGGCAGCGACGATCCATACGTTCAGTACGGCGGATGGCTCTTTGCCCAGAGGAAGATCCTGTACGCACTCATTCAGTCCGATCCAGAGCGGGCCCAGACCCTGGTCTCGGGTCGCCTGCCCGGCGTTCAGCGGGACATCGACGAGATGAGGGCGTTCTGGCAGGGATACTCGGGCGTAGCCTCCGATGTGGGATCCGCAGTCAACGATGCCTATCTCCGCGCAAATCGCGTAGAAGGCGGGATCGGCAGCTACAGCCTGAGCGCTCGGCTGATCGTGGCTTGGACCCGGGAGGATCCGCGAGCGTCCGGCAAAGTCGACAACCTCTGAACAACGAAATCACGTAAACTGGACGCGAGGATCTGTGTCCTCAAGTACCTATGATGTCCAACATCTTGGGAGTCGGGCATGCTCCGTAGTTCACTGTTGTTAATTCCAACCCTCTCGCTTCTCGGCTGTGCGCCGGTATCGGGGTCCTACGACATCGTAGCCACCGACACCGATGTCCCCCTCGAGTCGGCGGGTCCGCTGGTGAGCGGGCTCGAGTTGAGCAAGGTGGTGCTCACTCAGGGTGTCGACCACATCCTGATGGAGAATGGAAAGGCCTCGGACAAAGTTCAGGTTCCGATCATCCGCAAGCGCAACGCGACCATTCGGCTGTTCATGGACCCCATGGACGACTGGGTTGACCGCAAGGTGCAGGGCGTCGTCAAGCTGACCAACAACGACACGTCCGAGCTGTACACGACCACCCGTTCCATCACCGGCAAGAGCAAGCAAGCCGACATGAAGACCACCCTCAACTTCGACATCCCCGGCGAGTTGATGACGGGGTCGACCCAGTTCGAATTCGAGCTGCGTGAGAAGGACGAGGATAGCCCTGGCGACGGTCTCGAAGAGGATGTGACCTGGGCCACCGGTAAGCTCAGTATGGAGGCCAGTGATCGGGTCGAAATCGTACTCTTCCCCGTGCGATACAACGCCGACGGGTCCGGACGCCTCCCCGACACCAGCGACACGCAGCTCGCCCGTATGCAGGAGATGTTCTACAACATGTATCCCGTGACGGAGCTCGTGATCACGGTCGCCGATCCGATTGATTGGAACAACAATATCAACGCGAACGGAAGTGGCTGGAGCAGTCTCCTCAACGACATCTCAAACCGCCGTGACAACGCCAACGTCGATGAAAACACCTACTTCTACGGCCTCTTCAACCCGGCACCGTCGCTGGGACAGTACTGCGGCTACGGGTGCGTGCTCGGCTTGTCCAACCTCGCCTGGAACACCACTTCAGAGTGGGCGCGTTCGAGCATCGGCATCGGCTTCACCGGGCAATCGACGGTGGACACCATGGTGCACGAAGTCGGCCACGCCCACGGCCGCGAACACACCCCATGCGGCCTCGGCGGCCAGTCATCGGACCGGGACTACCCGCACACCAACGCGGAGCTCGGCACCTGGGGCTACCACATGCTCGATGAGGAGCTGTACAAGCCGGCCGACTATCGCGACATGATGTCCTACTGCTCGCCAATCTGGGTCAGCGACTACACCTACTACAGTCTCTGGGAGCAGATCATCGCCGTCGGTGGCGTGGGCCGCGCCGCGACTCAGCAGTTCCCCTGGCAGTCGATTCGCGTCGATATGGATGGGACCTACACGATCGGCCAGACCTACCAGGTCGGCGATCCCAGCGAAGACGGCATCCAGATGTCGGTCACCGTCGAGGACGAGTTCGGCGTCGAGCGCGATGTCGAGGGGTACTTCTACCCGTATAGTCATATCGATGGCGGCACACTCCTGATCCCGCCGCAGCAAGGTCAGATCTTCAGCGCGCGTGCTCCGGCTCTCGACCTCTAGATCTAGAACCGATACCCGATCCCGAGACCGGCACCCTGCTGTCGGTTGACACCATCACCTGGGTACAGGCTCAGCCAGTGCGCGTAGATGAGCAGGTCGTCGAAGAGACGCACTCCCGCCGACAGATCCGTCTCGGCGCGCACGCCGCCCGCAGGCCGACGTCCACCCCACATCGTGTAATCTAGGAAGAACCTCCCGATCTCGAAGCCGGTGCCGAACTCTGAGCCGATGGCGACGTACTGGTATTCCGGTCCATTCCAAGCGCCCGCGTGGCCCGCGTAGAGGCCCACGCGCAAGTCGATGAGCTTGCTGCCGAACACATCGAGGCCGAGGCTGGCCCGGCCCATCCAGTCACCACTGCCCGTCCAGCGGCCCTGAGCACCGACCCACGCGTCCCGATGTCCAACGAGACGCCCACTCAAGCCGTAGCTGCTCGACCGCGTCAGCGCCGTCGTCTCGAACCGCGCGTCGACAACCGAGTCATCGAACATCGCGTGGGATGAGATGCCCTGCGGCTCTTCGCAGCCCTCCTCGGGCTCGTCGCACGCGAGGGCTGGGAGGAGGAAGGCGAGGACAAAGGCGATCATGAGTACGACTCCTGGTGCGCGTTTGGACACCGGCGACAGCCACTTGCGCTACCGTGCGCCATGCAAAAAGCCGCCAATGTCGCCTATGCACTCTTCGTGGTGATCTGCATGGCCGCCGTTACCTGGCCGGGAATGTCGATTGTCGGCACAATGATGGAGCCACGCATCCTCGGAATGCCGCCCGCTGTCGCCTGGTCTGGCCTGTGGATTGTCCTGTCGTTCATCGCGCTGCTCGCCTACGACTTCGCCGTAGAGAGAGAGTCGTGAGCCGAACGACAATCATCCTCGGAGTGTCGGCGGCCTATCTGGTGATCTGCCTGGTGATCGGGCTCATCCCCGGAAGAAAGGGCAGCGGAACCGCCGACGCCTATGTGGCCGGCGACCGCGGGCTGGGACTGCTCCTGCTCTACTTCATCATGGGCGGAACCGTCTTTTCGTCGTTCGCCTTCCTCGGGCTTCCCGGGCGGGCCTACTCCAAGGGCATCGCGGCTACCTATGTGCTCGGCTACGGAACTCTGGCATTCGTGCCGGTCTACTTTCTCGGGCCTCGCGTCGCGCGGTTGGGGCGACATTACGGCTACGTGACCCAGGCAGAGATGGTCATGGGTCGCTTCAACTCTCGGGCGATTGCCGGCTGGATGGCCTTCATCTCGACGATCGCCTTCGTTCCATACCTCGCGCTTCAGGTGAAGGGCTCGGGGTACGTCATCGAGGTCGTCAGCGGCGGTGCGATCCCGGAGTGGGTGGCCGGCGCTGTGGTCTACGGAATCGTCGTCATCTACGTGCTGCGGAGTGGCGTGCTCGGCGTCGGCTGGACCAATACCTTCCAGGGCATTTTCATGATGGTCATGGCCTGGGTGCTCGGCCTGTACCTCCCTTACCGACTGTACGGGGGCGTCGACGCCATGTTCGCGCAAATCGCCGAGGTACGCCCGGAGTTGCTTGTCGCCCCCGGCCTGACGTCGGCGGGAACGACCTGGGGATGGGGCGAGTACTCGTCGGCGGTCCTCGTCTCGGCCATCGGCGGCTTCGCGTGGCCCCACTTCTTCATGAAGTCTTTCACTGCCCGCGACGAGCGAACGCTGAAGCGGACCGCGATTCTGTTCCCGACGTTCCAGATCTTCCTGATCCCGCTCCTGTTCATCGGCTATTGCGGCGTGTTGTTCTCCAGCGCGCCCGAGCAGGCGGACCAGATCCTGCCCCACATGCTGGTCAACCTCGATTTGCCGGCCCTCGTGGTGGGTCTGTTCTGCGCCGGAGCGTTGGCGGCGTCGATGTCTTCGGGCGACTCCATGCTGCATGCAGCCGCCTCGATTCTGGCCCGCGATGGAGCGGTCGCCGCAACGGGAAAGCGCATGGAACCCGCGACGGAGATGCAGGCGATTCGCGCACTGGTCGTCGTCGTAATGGTGCTCGCGTATGGGCTGGCCGTCGCCTACACCGGGTCACTGGTCGAACTCCTGTTGTGGGCCTATGGTCCAGTTGTCCAGTTTGCCCCTGTATTGCTCGCCACGCTGTACTGGCGTCGGGCCAATGGAAGAGCCGTGCTGGCCGGCCTTGCGATCGGCTCGATGGTCAACCTGGTCTTTGTGCTTTGGCCGGAGTGGAGGCCGTTCGCCCTTCATGCCGGTCTGTACGGACTCGCGGTCAACGCCACCATCATGGTCTTGGGGTCTTTGCTGAGCGCCCCGGACGACGACGGCGAGTATCTCGAGGTCGCCGCGCGGAAGACATCCTGAGCCGATGGTCGGCTCCGACCGAAGTCAGCTCTCCAAGAGGGCGATGTAGTCCTTGAGGATCAACAGGGTCTCGTCGAGGACCGGATCGGGCAGTTCGTCGACCTTCGGCGTTTCCTCACCCTCGACGATGCCCAGACGAACCTTTCGCTCGTCGCGCTCTTTTCGTCGCTGTTCGAGGTTCAGGCTGAACATCTCTTGTTCCATCATCGTCTCGCGGTCGTCGAGCACGACTCCGAGTTTCTGGAAGTCCTCGTTGAGGGCCACACGCTTTTCTGAGGTGGCCTGGAGGGCCGGAAGCATATCGGACACGTCGCCGACCTTCCGGTATCGAGCCTTGGTGATCTCGTCGTAGGGGAGCGGATAATCTAGATCGGCCTCTGAGAATCCGAGTCCATCGAGGCGGGTGGGAAGCACAATGTCAGACTGGACGCCCATGCTCTGGGTGGAGCCACCCGACACACGGTAGAACTTTTGCGTCGTGATTTTCAGTGTTCCAGCTTGCTTGTCTCCACGGCGGGATCCCGGGAGCATCTGGTCGAGGCCGATGACACGCTGCACAGTGCCCTTGCCATGGGTGGTGTCCGAGCCGACGATGAGGCCCCGGCCGTAGTCCTGGATCGCGCCCGCAACAATCTCCGATGCCGAGGCGCTCAGTGGGCTGGTGAGGATGACCAGTGGACCGTCGAACACGACCCGTCGATCCCGGTCGGCGAGGGTCTCGATACGGTGGTCGCGGTCACGGATCTGCACCATGGGCCCAGATTCGAGGAACATGCCGGCGATATCGACTGCCTCTCCGAGGCCGCCGCCGCCGTTTTCTCGCAGATCGAGAACGACTCCATCGACCTGCTTTTCCGTCAATTCCCCCAGGATCTCGCGAAGATCGTCCGAGACGTCTCGGCCCTCTCCCGGGGAATACGGGAAGTAGAAGCTCGGCACGTCGATGACGCCGACGTTGAGCGTGTCGCCGTCGTCGGCATCGACCTGGTGGACTTCGGCGTCGGCGGCGCCCTCTTCGAGGAGTACGCGGTCCCGAGTAATGTCGATGACAGTCGTGTTGGACTGGTCTTCGCCGGCGGGGATGACGGTCAGCGAGACCACGCTCCCCTTCTTGCCGCGGATCTGCTTGACGACCTTGTCCAGTCGCAAGTCGATGATGTCGCTTGACTCGCCGTCACCCTGCGCAACGGCGACGATCTTGTCGCCCTCTTGCAGGCGTCCGTCCATGTCGGCGGGTCCGCCTGCAACCACCTCCCGAATGACCGTGAACTCGTCTTCGGTCTGGAGGACGGCTCCGATTCCCTCGACAGAGTTGGAGATCTCGATGTCGAAGTTGTCGCTGGTCGCGGGCTTCCAATACACGGAGTGGGGGTCGTAGGACCGAGACAACGCCGACAGCCACATCTCGAGGACGTCGGTGGACTCGTTTTCGATAATCCCCTCTTGGTAGCGCTGATATCGCTTGCGAAGCAGTTCGACACGCCGCGCCCGCTCGCTCTTGTTAAGCTCACCGGAGAGGATTTCACTCTTGATCCGTTGCCTCCAGATCTCGTTGGCGTCGTCGGTGGTCGCCGGCCAATCCAGCTCACTGCGATCGGGGCGCCATTCCTCATCGAGGGTCAGATCGATCTCGGCGTCGAGGAGATCGTTGACCGTGCCGACCCGTTGCCGAACCCGCTCGGTGTACAGCTCATAGATGTTGGTTGGTGGCACCAGTCCCGA